>Ga0075424_100008445_pt1 | contig 10071 bp, 4 predicted proteins | sample SoiMethybrSBSTD3_FD_75301 | JGI IMG/M metagenome (GOLD analysis project Ga0075424, IMG submission 75301) | Bulk soil microbial communities from a Populus tree surrounding site in Tennessee, USA - Soil MetaG P. TD hybrid SBSTD3 | ecosystem: Environmental > Terrestrial > Soil > Tree plantation...
GACTCAATTGAAATTGGAGTTCCTGGACACGTACAAAAAGAAGCCGGCGCTTGGGACGCTGAAAAAGAACGACACGACTTTGATCACGTCGCTCGTCGTAAAGTTCTGACGGTCAACTCGCCATCGAGGCGGAAATCTTAACGGGAAGCTCGATGGTGAATGTTGAGCCGTGACCTGCCCCCGCGCTTTGAGCGCGTACCCTCCCACCGTGTGCTTCGACCAGGTAGCGCACGACCGAAAGACCTAGTCCCAGACCTCCCCTTTCTCGGGTTGTCCCATTGTCGGCCTGACGAAATCGTTCAAAGACGTGCGGAAGGAACTCGGCCGGAATGCCGACACCGGTATCACGCACCGTAACCTCCACGTGAGAATTGACCTGGTCCACGGTTACGTCGATGCGCCCCCGGAGAGGCGTGAACTTAACGGCATTCGACAGGAGATTCCAGAACACTTGATGCAGGCGGTCCGCATCGCCAGAAATGGGAGGCAGCCTCTCCGGGATATTCAGGTCCACCACGATGCTTTTCGCGTCTGCGGCGGCGCGAACGCTGCTAACCGCTGCATTCATCAATTCGGTTATATTTACGGTCTCGTTCTTGACCAGCAACCTTCCCGTAATGATCCGAGACACATCCAGGAGGTCTTCGATAATGTGGAGCTGCGCCTGGGCATTCCTATCGATGACCTCGAAAGCACGGTTCACTAATTTCGGATCGGACGAGTTTGCCGCGAGCCGATTCCAGCCGAGGATCGCATTCAGTGGCGTTCGCAGTTCGTGAGACACGGTGGCGAGGAATTCGTCTTTCAACCGGTTCGCCTCGCGGCTTTCCGCCAGGACCGACTCCAGGACTTCAGCTCGTTGCTGAAGGCGACAGATTTCACGCAGGCGGGCCTGCTCATCGCTGATCGCCACATATTTCTCCGTCGGCAGTACAACCGCATGCTCGTCGCACACCGACTCAAAACCAATGGAACACGATTGCTCGCGGAAATTGCCGATATGATAAGCGCATAGCAGCGAGAACCGCTGTGCGGCGGCTAGCTGGTTCCAGAGCCTTTCGAGATTGGTTGCAGCGTTTGGGTTTCCATCACGCCACAGGAGATCGACCATTTCACCAAATGCGCGGATTGCCGTTCCTGGACGTCGCGTCCGAACCTCATCCAGAAGACCGCCGATATTTTGAGTGAATCGATGGGGATCGGCCCTGCCATCTCCCATAAAGGTGGCGAGCGTCGACCTGGCATCGCGAACGACCAACTGGCCGGCCAGAACGGCCACTTCGGGCAGGAAACCCAGTGTTCTCAGAAACGCCGAGATCGTCTTGTGATGCTCAGGGGTAACGATGGTGATTACGGAATGTCCGGCCCTTAAACCCTCGGCGATAAATCGGGCAACGACTTCGCAAACATAGTCGTCGGTTTCGTAAAACTGAACGACGTGATCGGGAGCAAGGTTTCGAGTCACGGGCTCGATGTAGCAAGAAAAAACCCACTTGCCCGAACGTGCTTATCAAAAGCCTTAATGCGCAGTATCCTCTTTGGCGCAGACGAATTTCCCGGCCGCTCTCAGAAAATCAGGACAAAATGCCCTCATTTATTCCGACAGCTAGATGGTTGATGCTTAAGGCTTAGACACATCCAGCTTGCGCTCAGTGGTTTGCAAGTACCACTTTCTTTGGCAGAGGGCATGCAGTTCTGGGGCGGCGCAGAGGGGATAGGAGTCTTTCCTTCCAGACGCGAAAAAATATTTACAGGCCCGGAGAATCATGAATGAGAGCTAAACCCGTGAAAGTGACTGAATTGACTACGGAAAATATCGATGTGCGAATGTTGCTCAAGGTACTTTCCGACTTTAGAAAAGGTGATTTCTCGGTCCGCCTGCCGGCGGAACAGACCGGACTCACCGGTAAGGTTTACGACGCCATGAACGAGGTCATCGACCTCAACGATCGAATGTCAAAAGAGTTCGAACGTGTCAGCACAGTCGTCGGTAAGGAGGGACGAATCAAACAGCGTGCTTCGCTGGCCCTGGCGACCGGCTCATGGGCCGCGTGCGTCGACTCGGTGAACACGCTCATCGCCGACCTCGTCCAGCCCACAACCGAAGTCGCCCGCGTCATCGGCGCCGTGGCAAAGGGCGACCTTTCCCAGACGATGGCTCTCGAAATCGAAGGCCGGCCTCTCACCGGCGAATTTCTCCGGACAGCCAAGATCGTAAACACGATGGTGGACCAGCTCTCCACATTCGCGTCGGAAGTAACCCGTGTGGCTCGCGAAGTAGGTACCGAAGGAAAACTCGGGGGTCAGGCCCAGGTGAAAGGCGTCGCCGGTACGTGGAAGGATCTTACCGATAACGTGAACTTCATGGCGAACAACCTGACCAACCAGGTTCGTAACATCGCCGAAGTCACAACGGCTGTGGCGAAGGGCGACCTGTCCAAGAAGATTACGGTGGACGTGAAGGGGGAAATCCTCGAACTCAAGAACACGATCAACACCATGGTCGACCAGCTCTCCATCTTCGCATCGGAAGTCACCCGCGTCGCCCGTGAAGTCGGTACCGAAGGAAAACTCGGCGGCCAGGCCGATGTAAAAGGCGTAGCCGGTACGTGGAAAGATCTCACCGATAACGTGAACTTCATGGCCGGCAACCTGACCAACCAGGTTCGTAACATCGCGTACGTGACCCTGGCAGTGGCCAATGGCGACCTTTCGAAGAAGATTACGGTAGACGTGAAAGGAGAAATCCTCGAGCTCAAGAACACCATCAACACCATGGTGGACCAGCTTTCATCGTTTGCTTCGGAAGTAACCCGTGTAGCCCGCGAAGTAGGTACCGAAGGAAAACTCGGCGGCCAGGCCCAGGTGAAAGGTGTCGCCGGTACGTGGAAAGACCTGACCGACAACGTGAACTTCATGGCATCGAACCTGACAGCGCAGGTTCGAAACATCGCGGACGTGACGACGGCCGTGGCTAACGGCGACCTTTCGAAGAAGATTACGGTAGACGTCAAAGGCGAAATCCTCGAACTCAAGAACACCATCAACACGATGGTCGACCAGCTCTCGTCATTTGCGTCGGAAGTAACACGTGTCGCTCGTGAAGTAGGTACCGAAGGAAAACTCGGCGGCCAAGCCCAGGTAAAAGGTGTCGCCGGCACTTGGAAAGATCTTACCGACAACGTGAACTTCATGGCCGGCAACCTGACTTCACAGGTGCGTAACATTGCCGAAGTCACAACGGCCATCGCCAGCGGGGACCTGTCGAAGAAGATTACAGTAGACGTAAAGGGAGAAATCCTCGAGCTCAAGAACACCATCAACACCATGGTGGACCAGCTCTCCTCGTTTGCATCGGAAGTAACGCGCGTCGCGCGCGAAGTCGGTACCGAAGGAAAACTCGGCGGGCAGGCCCAGGTGAAAGGTGTCGCCGGCACATGGAAAGACCTTACCGACAACGTGAACTTCATGGCGAACAATCTGACCGCGCAGGTCCGAAACATCGCCGAAGTCACCACGGCTGTGGCCCGTGGCGATTTGACGAAGAAGATCACCGTAGATGTGAAAGGCGAAATTCTCGAGCTCAAGAACACCATCAACATCATGGTTGACCAGCTGTCGTCGTTCGCTTCGGAAGTAACACGTGTGGCGCGCGAAGTCGGTACGGAGGGAAAGCTGGGCGGCCAGGCGGAAGTAAAAGGCGTGGCCGGTACGTGGAAAGACCTGACCGACAACGTGAACTTCATGGCGAACAACCTGACGACCCAGGTTCGAAACATCGCCGAAGTCACAACGGCTGTTGCGAATGGCGACCTGTCGAAGAAGATCACGGTCGATGTACGCGGAGAAGTGCTCGAGTTGAAGAACACCATCAATACGATGGTGGACCAGCTGTCGTCGTTTGCGTCGGAAGTCACTCGCGTCGCTCGTGAAGTCGGTACCGAAGGAAAACTCGGCGGCCAGGCGGATGTGCGTGGTGTCGCCGGCACGTGGAAGGACCTCACCGACAACGTGAACTCGATGGCCTCAAACCTGACTTCTCAGGTGCGAAACATCGCTGAAGTCACAACGGCCGTCGCGCGCGGCGACCTCTCCAAGAAAATTACAGTGGACGTGAAGGGAGAAATCCTGGAGCTGAAGAACACCATCAACATCATGGTGGACCAGCTGTCCTCGTTTGCATCGGAAGTGACACGCGTGGCGCGAGAAGTCGGTACGGAAGGAAAACTCGGCGGCCAGGCAATCGTGAAAGGCGTCGCCGGTACATGGAAAGACCTGACCGACAACGTGAACTTCATGGCCACAAACCTCACCACGCAGGTGCGAAACATCGCTGAGGTCACGACGGCCGTGGCCCGCGGCGACCTCTCCAAGAAGATTACGGTCGATGTGCGCGGAGAAGTGCTCGAACTGAAGAACACCATCAACACCATGGTGGACCAGCTTTCATCGTTCGCGTCGGAAGTAACCCGCGTCGCTCGCGAAGTCGGTACCGAAGGGAAACTCGGCGGCCAGGCGATCGTGAAAGGCATCGCCGGCACGTGGAAGGACCTCACCGACAATGTGAACTTCATGGCGAACAACCTGACGACCCAGGTTCGAAACATCGCCGAAGTAACAACCGCAGTGGCGAACGGCGACTTATCCAAGAAAATCACAGTGGACGTGCGAGGCGAAGTGCTCGAGTTGAAGAACACCATCAACACCATGGTGGACCAGCTGAACTCGTTCGCTTCGGAAGTGACGCGCGTCGCCCGCGAAGTCGGTACCGAAGGAAAACTCGGCGGCCAGGCGATTGTGCGAGGCGTCGGTGGAACGTGGAAGGACCTCACCGACAACGTGAACTTCATGGCGTCGAACCTGACCAACCAGGTTCGAAACATCGCTGAGGTAACTACCGCTGTCGCTCGCGGCGACTTGTCGAAGAAGATCACCGTAGATGTGCGCGGAGAAATTCTCGAGCTCAAGAACACCATCAACGTCATGGTGGACCAGCTCTCGTCGTTTGCATCGGAAGTGACACGCGTCGCCCGCGAAGTCGGTACCGAAGGAAAACTCGGCGGCCAGGCGGAAGTGAAAGGCGTTGCCGGCACATGGAAAGACCTGACCGATAACGTGAACCTGATGGCGTCCAACCTGACCAACCAGGTCCGCGGAATCGCGAAGGTAGTAACTGCGGTCGCGAACGGAAACCTGAAACGAAAACTCGTACTCGAAGCGAAGGGAGAAATCGAAGAGCTTGCCGAAACGATCAACAACATGATCGACACGCTGGCGACTTTCGCCGATCAGGTAACGACCGTAGCCCGTGAAGTCGGTATTGAAGGAAAACTGGGCGGCCAGGCATCGGTGCCGGGTGCCGCCGGTACGTGGCGCGACCTGACGGACAACGTCAACCGAATGGCCGCGGCCTTGACCACACAGGTCCGCGCTATCGCAGAAGTGGCGACGGCTGTGACGAAAGGTGACCTGTCACGATCGATCGCAGTGGATGCGGCAGGCGAAGTGGCCGCACTGAAAGACAACATCAATGAAATGATTCGCAACCTGCGCGAAACAACAGACAAGAACACGGCGCAGGACTGGTTGAAGACGAACCTCGCGAAGTTCACCCGACTGCTGCAAGGTCAGCGCGACCTGCTCGCCGTGTCCAAGCTGATTCTGTCGGAACTCGCGCCACTGGTTTCGATGCAGCACGGTGTGTTCTACCTGAACGAAGCCCAGGACGGAAACGAGCCCGATATGAAGCTGCTCGCGAGCTACGCCTACCGCGAGCGGAAACATGTTGCGAACCGCTTCAGGTCCGGCGAAGGACTGGTTGGACAGTGCGCGTTCGAGAAGGAACGAATTCTACTCGTCGATGTACCGTCCGACTACATCCAGATCAACTCGGGGCTGGGCGAAGCGAAACCGCTGAACATTGTCGTGCTGCCAGTTCTGTTCGAAGGCCAGGTCAAAGCGGTCATCGAGCTGGCATCGTTCCACCGGTTCGGCGACATCCACCTGACGTTCTTCGACCAACTTACCGAATCGATCGGTATCGTGTTGAACACGATCACCGCTACGATGAGAACAGAAGAACTGCTGAAGCAGTCCCAAACGCTCGCGAACGAACTCCAGACCCGCCAGGCAGAATTGACCGAAACGAACCGCCGGCTGCAGGAACAAGCCAAGACCCTCCAGGAATCCGAAGAACGCCTGCGTCAGCAGCAGGACGAGTTGCAGCAGACGAACGAAGAGCTGGAAGAAAAGGCCAACCTGCTGGCGAAGCAGAACCTGGAAGTCGAACGCAAGAACAAGGAAATCGAACAGGCCAGCCGCGCGCTGCAGGAAAAGGCAGAACAGCTGGAGGTGACATCGAAGTACAAGTCGGAGTTCCTCGCGAACATGTCTCATGAACTCCGAACACCCCTCAACAGCATGCTCATCCTGGCCAAACTGCTCGCCGAAGCCGAAGAAAACCTCAACGACAAGCAGCGCGAGTTCGCGCGAACCATCTACTCATCCGGCTCCGACCTCCTCGAATTGATCAACGAAATCCTCGACATGTCCAAGATCGAATCCGGAATGATGGAAGCCGAAATCGGCCGCGTGTTGCTCACCGACGTTGCGGACTACGTCGAACGGACGTTCCGGCAGGTGGCGCACGACAAGGCGCTTTCGTTCGACATTGCGCAAAACGTGTCGATGCCGAAGAGCGTTTACACCGACCAGCGCCGGCTGCAGCAGGTGCTGAAGAACCTGCTGTCGAATGCGTTCAAGTTCACGGATAGCGGCGGTGTCACGATCGAAATGGGCATCGAAAAGGAAGGCTGGACATCAGATCATCCGATCCTCAGCAAGGCGGAGAGCGTCATCGCATTCGCTGTCCGCGATACTGGAATCGGAATCTCACCAGAGAAGCACAGGATCGTATTCGAGCCGTTCCAACAGGCCGATGGCACAACTAGCCGCAAGTACGGTGGAACCGGCCTCGGTCTCTCGATCAGCCGCGAGATCGCGACTCTGCTTGGCGGCGAAATCCGGCTGCACAGCGTGCCGGGCGCGGGAAGCACGTTCACGTTGTACCTGCCGGCGACGTACACACCGGACACGAATACCTCAAAGAGCAAGAGCGTACGGCATTCGAGGGCGGTCGTTGAAGTTGTCGAAGAACGCCAAATCGAGATCGATACTTCCATGGTTGTCGAGAACGTGGTGGATGATGACCGTGCCAACATTCAGCCCGGGGATCGGACACTGCTGGTCATTGAAGACGATCTCAGCTTCGCGAAGATCATGATGGAGATGGCCCGCGAGCGCGGGTTCAAGGTCCTCGTCGCTTTGCGAGGCGAAACCGGCCTGGCGCTGGCGCGGCAATACTCACCAAGCGCGATCACGCTGGATATCGAACTGCCGGGCATGGATGGCTGGAGCGTGCTGGACCGTCTGAAGCACACGCGGGCGACGCGCCACATCCCGGTCCACATCCTGTCCATCAACGACGAACGCCAGCGCGGGCTCAAGATGGGCGCCATGGCTTATGAAAATAAGCCGGCCACTCCGGAGCAGCTGCGCGAAATCCTCGGGAAACTCGAGGGCTTTGTCAGCCGCGAAGTCAAGAGCCTGCTCGTTATCGAAGACGACGAAGTCGCGCAGCAAAGCATGATCGAGTTCATCGGGGACGGCGACGTTGAGACAATCGCCGTCGGTACGGCCCACGAAGCGATGGAACGCCTGCGCAGCAAGCAGTTCGATTGCGTGGTGCTCGATCTCGGGTTGCCCGACATGAACGGCTTTGAATTGATGGAGCGTATCAAGTCGGAGATCGGGGACATCCCGATCATTATCTATACTGGAAAGGATCTGACCCCAAAGGAAGAAACCGAACTGCGGCGCATGGCGGAGACGATTATCGTCAAAGACGTGCGGTCGCTGGATCGCCTGCTCGACGAAACCGCGCTCTTCCTGCATCGCATCGAAGAAAATCTGCCGGAACCGAAGCGGCAGATGCTCGAGCAGCTTCACAAGAAGGATCCTGTCCTCGCGGGCAAGAAAGTACTCATCATCGACGACGATATGCGCAATATCTTTGCTCTCACCAGCCTGCTGGAACGTTACGACATGCAGGTCCTGTACGCTGAAAACGGCAGGGATGGTATCGAGACGCTGAAGAATACGCCGGCTATCGACGTCGCGCTGGTGGACATCATGATGCCGGAAATGGACGGCTATGAAGCCATGCAGCACATCAGGGACATGCCGGAATTCAAATCGGTTCCGCTCATCGCCCTGACTGCCAAAGCCATGAAAGGCGACCGAGAGAAATGCATCGAAGCCGGCGCTTCCGACTACATCACCAAGCCGGCGGATAGCGAACAACTCCTGTCGCTGTTGAGAGTCTGGTTATTCAAGTAGGAGAAAAGCCGCGAATTACGCGAATGAATTCGCGTAATTCGCGGCAAAGAAACGTGTCAGCCATCACCCAACCGCAACGCGTCGAGGAAATCGAGTTCGAGCTTCTGCTGGAGGGCATCTATCGGCAGTGGGGCTTCGATTTCAGAAACTATGCTCCCTCGTCACTGCGGCGCCGGATGATGAATTTCATCCGGAACGAGCATATCAGCAGCATCTCGGCCCTTCAGGATCGCGTTCTTCACGATCAGGACTGGCTGAATCGGTTCCTGTATTCTCTTTCAGTAAACGTCAGCGCAGTATTTCGAGATCCTGGTTTTTATCGGACTTTTCGCAAGGAAGTGGTGCCGCTGTTGCGCACGTATCCATTCCTTCGGATCTGGCTTGCCGGGGTTTCCATGGGGGAGGAGGTTTACTCCCTGGCAATTCTTCTTCAGGAAGAAGGACTTTACGATCGTTGCCGCATTTACGCGACAGACATCAATGATGCGGTTCTCAAAAAAGCCAAGGAAGGAATCTACCCGCTGGACCTCATGCAGACTTATACGAGCAATTACATCAAAGCGGGAGGCGACCGTGAGTTTTCGAATTACTACACGGCCGCATATGATCGGGCCATTTTTAAATCCTCGCTCCGGGAAAATGTCGTTTTTGCCCAGCACAATCTGGTGGGCGACGCTTCCTTCAATGAGTTTCATGTGATCCTGTGCAGGAATGTAATGATTTATTTCAATAGCGAATTGCAGGCGAACGTTCATCATCTCCTGTACGAAAGTCTCGTGATGTTTGGCATCCTCGGTTTAGGAGCGAAGGAAACGCTCAAATTCAGTCCGCACGAAAAGGCGTACGAAGAAATCGATAAAACGGCAAAACTGTTTCGGAGAGTCGCATGATGCCCTTTCAAATGATTGCTGTTGGAACATCGCTTGGTGGTTTCGAGGCATTGAAAACCGTTCTTGGTGGCTTGCCGGCCGACTTTGCTGCCACTGTCGCTGTAGTTCAACACCGCAGCAGCGAAGATTCGGAAGGTATGCTGCGGCTGCTGGAACCATACGTCAGGTTGCCGATTATTGAAGTCGAAGACAAAGACCAAATCCTGGGCGGATACGTATACTTGTCTCCGCCAAACTATCATCTGGTTGCGGAGCAAGGCTATTTCGCACTCTCGGCGGATTCACCGGTCATGCACGCGCGGCCTTCCATCGACGTGCTTTTCGAATCGGTGGCAGAATCCTTCGGCCAGCAGGCCGTTGGCGTTCTGCTAACGGGCATGAGCTGCGATGGAACCGCCGGCCTCGCCAGGATCAAGGAACGGGGCGGATTGGCAGTTGTGCAGGATCCTGCATCCGCCGAGGGGCAGAGAATGCCTCAGTCCGCCATCGCTTCAGTTGCAGTCGATAAAGTTTTACCGCTCGCGGAAATCGCACCATTTCTGGTGGAACTGTGTGCGGGTCAAAGGAGTAAGGCATGGTGACCCCGGTTCCCGAGCATGAAAAGGTAAGTATTCTCCTGGTCGATGATCACCCGGAGAACCTGCTCGCGCTCGAAGCCCTGTTAAGTAACCTCGGCCAGAATCTCGTGCGTGCCGAATCCGGTATTGAAGCGCTAAGGCTGCTGCTTCACCACGAATTCGCACTCATCCTGCTCGACGTCGATATGCCCGCCATCAACGGCTTC
>Ga0075424_100008446_pt1 | contig 10071 bp, 7 predicted proteins | sample SoiMethybrSBSTD3_FD_75301 | JGI IMG/M metagenome (GOLD analysis project Ga0075424, IMG submission 75301) | Bulk soil microbial communities from a Populus tree surrounding site in Tennessee, USA - Soil MetaG P. TD hybrid SBSTD3 | ecosystem: Environmental > Terrestrial > Soil > Tree plantation...
GCTCCTAAAGTCTCAGCCTCCAAACAGAAAAATTGCAGCCCCAAAAATGGGCAAGAAGAGGACTAAAAACGGGCTAGCCTGTAGAGCTAAAAACGGACTACCGCAAATTTAAGGAAGTCCCCGGGGTTCTTTGATTTTCCTAAGCAGCCGAATTTCAAGCAGTTCAGATAGAAGGAAACGATCTTTCTCGGGCTAATCCTGTAGGATGCAAGCGAAAATTTTTCATTAAGAATTCTGGTAGAGCACCGCGAGTCGGGTGGATTTGCGCTTGACATTGCGAAAGGTCGAGCACTAACTTTGGACTACCGACGGGTCGCTACCCATAGCCTCGATCCTATGATCGGGGCTTTTTGTTTCTTCTCGTGTGTGGGTCCAGGAAGCGGGTTTTTTAACGCGAGGAGGTAAGTTTGGATGGATCGGGTCAAATGCGACGCTGCCAGCAGAGCTATACGCGTCTTCCTGCTGGTCGGAAATCGGTTACTTCGCGACACTCTGCTTCGCTTGTTTCGTAAGCCGGCCGACGTTTCGATTATTGGACAGGGCGCTCCGTCCGCAACAGTACCGGCGGATTTGCAAGAGGCGGGTTGCGACGTGATCCTAGCGGATGCAATTCCTGTCGCGACCGGGACGTCAGAAGATGCCTGCGCGCGCGGCGACCTTGATGCAGGGCTTCTTCTAGTCGGTATGGAGGAAGATGAAGAACAATTTTTAACCGCGGTGCGAGCGGGTTCCAGGGGTTACTTGCTAAAGGATGCTTCGGCGGCCGACGTTCTCAGCGCAGTCCGCTCCGTCTCGCGTGGCGAAGCCGTTTGCCCGCCCCGACTTTGTCTGTCGCTATTCAAGTGGGTCGCCGAAGAAGCCCGCGAAACGTCCGGGCGCGACTCAGACTCTCGACCCAGCCTTACCATCCGTCAACAACAGCTCGTCTCCTTAGTGGCCCGCGGTTTGACTAATAAAGAAATCGCGAATGAACTGAACCTTTCGGAATTTACGGTGAAGAACCATCTGCACCGCATCATGAAACAGGTGGATGCGGAGAGCCGCCACGAAGCCGTCGAATCTGCCCGCGCTCACGGCTACCTGACGCGACCATAGGTTTTCGATTCGAGTAGCCACCAAGGAGCGTTTTGTTCCAGGTTAGGCTTACTGCGCAGCCTTTGCCATTAACTGCAGCTCAAGCTGCAAATTCTCCTGAGCGTATTTTGCAATTTCATCGGCTTGCGCAACTTTTCCGCAAAGGCCGATATACCCATCAGGGCGGATCAGATAGTAGGACGGCTGCGGAATTTGTGCTCGCGCCAGCTCTTTGTCGTTCACGGAATCGGCTGGAATAAAATGTATATGCAATAAATTGCCGAAACTGGACGCTCCGCCCGCCATGGGCGCGTGACCGACCAAAATAAGATGGAAATGAGTATCAGAGAGACTTTGAAACAGATCTTCGACTGGACCATTGGAGGTAAGTTTAAGGCGTAGCCAGGGGAAGCGGTCGCCGGCCTGCGGGGCTGTCTCCGGCAGCGCTTCCTGGGACTTCGAGAGCGAGCTTTTCGGGTAACGGATTCCCGTCTGCGAGACGGTTCGGAACGCGATCCTCTGCATCGCCTTGCGGTTGACGGCGAAGGCGGCAATCCTGGAGAGAACCTTGGTGCGCAGGAGCCCGACAACCCAGCTATCCGAAACTACAATCCGAAACGCGCGGTCGGTGCCGCTAAGCAATGCCTTCGCTACAGGAATGCGCTCTTGTTCATAAGAATCGAGCAGTGCCGGTTTGGCCCGCTTGTTGATAACCAGTGCCAGCTTCCACGCCAGATTATACGCGTCTTGCAAACCGGTGTTCATTCCCTGCGCGCCGACAGGGCTGTGAATATGCGCCGCATCACCTAACAAGAAACAGCGCCTGTCGCGAAAGCGCGTGGCAGCGCGGTGATGAATTCGATAGGTAGAAAACCAGCTGCAAGACTTTATCGACAATTGATCCCCGGCTTCATTTTGCAGTGACGGAATGACCGCATCAAATTTCAGGTCCGGCTTGTTGCGCAGGGCGAGCGGAAGAATTCCGGCAATCCTCCAGTGGTCCTTGCCTCGCATCGGAAAGAGCAGGTGAAAGCCGTCCCGGAAGAGATAGACATTCACCTCATCCGGCACCATCTTTCCGGTCACCTCCGTATCAGCTACAAAAAAGACGTGCTCGTAGGGCGATCCCGCGAACGTAATACCACACGATTCGCGCACTACACTGCGTGCCCCATCGCATCCAGCCACCCACGCGGCAACAACTTCGCGTTGCGTGCCGTCGGCTTGTTTCAGAACAGCCGTGACCGAGTCGCCTTGTTGCGTGAGGCTGAGTAGCTCCGCATTCCACTGGACGGCGCCTCCCATTTCGCGGAGGCGCTCGCCCATAATGCGCTCGTTGTCGTCCTGTCCAAGGACTAGAAGAAACGGGTAGGGCGTGACGTTATCGCCGGCATCGCTTAGGGCGATTCTTGCGCGGTGCTGCCCGTCAGCCCAGATATTTCCCCCGGTTCCGCGTTTACCGAGTCCGAGCGCGCGGTCCACAATGCCAAGTTGCGAATAAATCTCCAACGTTCGGGCCTGCACTCCCAAAGCTCTCGTTTCAATTGATGGTCCGGCGTGCCGATCGATGATGAGCGTGTTTATGCCGCGCCGAACGAGCTGATTGGCCAGCATCAACCCTGTGGGCCCAGCTCCAACGATAAGAACATCCGTATCCATTTATGTCTCCATTGCAGTAGTTGGCCCGCCAGTCGGCCGGGAAGGATGACCTTCGCTTCTGCGTGATTTCCCGAACTGCGTCTTGAACCAGGTATCAAATCTTCCATTCCGCCGCACATGGCTTTCGGCTCGTTCGGGCGGCGCTTCGTGTCCGAATCTGGCTTGCGAATAGGATCCGCCAAGCCGTGCGACCAGAACCGCGACGTACAAAACCGATGATTGCCCTTCCCATCAGGGCGTCTTCCCTTGCGATGACTCGAGCTGCCCTTCCCACTTCACGAGTTTGAGATCGAGCACGAAGATGGCGTAAAGAACCGGCACTAGCAGCAAGGTGATGAACGTCGCCACGCCCAGCCCGCCGATCTGCGAGTAACACAACGGCTTCCACAGCGGCCCACCATGCAGGGCCAGAGGGAAAAGGGCCAACACCGTGGCGCCGACAGTAATCATTACCGGTCGAAGGCGCATGATTCCTGCATCGACCAGCGCGCGCTCTAGAGGTTCGCCTTTTTCATGCATTTCCTCGATGAAATCAAAAAGTACGATGACATGGCTCACGATCACACCGACAAGGCTGGCTACCCCCAGAAATGCCATGAATCCAAACGGCGTTCCCATGACAACGAGAGCAAGAAGCGCGCCCATCGTCCCATAGGGAACGGCTGCAAAAACGAGCAAGGGCTTCACGGCATGATTGAATTGAAGGACCAGCGCGAAAAAAATTGCGGCAATCGAAATGCCCATTACCACCGCCAGATTCTTGAATCCATCGACCTGCTTGGCGTGCTCCCCGCCGATGCTCATTGTGTAACCGGGCGGAAGCGCAGCCTGGAAAGCCTCAAGCTTGGGCATAGCGGCATTCAATACCTCTGACGAAAGAGCACCCGCAGCCGGGCTGCAGATCACGCTAATGGTCCGAAAGTGTTCCTGCCTGCGAATTCGTTGCGACTCCAGCGCGTTTTGAATCGATGAAATCTGCACCAATGGAACTTTCTGAGTGCTTTCCGAGGCGTAAACGTAGAGGTTTTCAATGTCCGAGAGTTGCGAGCGCTCGTTAGACCGGAGTTTCACGACAACGGGGATCTGTTTGTCACCTTCGCGCAGAGTCGTGACTGTCATGCCGCTCAGAGCTGCCGAGGTGGAATAGGCCACATCGGCGTTGGTTATGCCGGCGAGGTTGGCGCGGTCCGGATCGATTTCGAGCCGTACCGATGTGGTTTCTTCTCCCCAATCATTGTGAACGAGTGCGGCTGTGGGAACTTCGCGCAAGATCTCTTCCACTTTTGTCGCAAGATTGCGCAGTGTCCGGAGGTTTTGCTGCTCCTGCCCCAGCGCCACATCCGCCTGATTGGAAAGCAAGATTTGGATCGGCTGCTCAACCGGGTTTGTTTGCAGTTGTTTCACTTCCAGGCGCGCACCAGCAATCTTGGCGGAGAGCGCCGCCTGCACAGGCCCCACGAACTCGGGCATGTCTTCCTTATCTTCAATCTGCATCACTATCTGGGCATAGTTCAGTTGCTGGATTTCCGGCGAAACGGAGAGCCAGAAACGCGGGCCGCCACCACCGTTGAAGGTGGTTAACGAGTGCAGGATCTGTCTCGGTTTTCCATCTTTTCCGGGATGTTTCACGCCATAGGCTGCCGCCGTTTCGCGGATGACATTCTCGGCCAGCCGGGCTACATCTGCGCTTGCAACAAGCGGCGCGTCGTTCGGTAGCCAGACGTCGACGGTCGCCCAATATTGCACGTCTTCGGGAAAGAATTGGCTTCGCAACTGCCTTGCCAGCAAGACTCCAATCGCCAGGAAGACAAAGGAACCTGCAAGTACTTTCCACCGGTGCTCGATCGCAAACGTCGCGACGCGCGCATAAACCGCGATGAAACCCTTCTTTCGCTGCTCTTCTGCCGAGGGCTCTGGTTTTGCGCTTGGCCGCAGCAGGTAATATCCGAGCAGCGGAATAAAGGTCATCGAAACCAGGCGCGATGCGACCAGCGAGCAGGCCATCACGATCGGCAGCGTGTACAGGAATTCTCCCGTATTGCCTGTCAGCAGCAAAAACGGCAGATATGCCGCGATGTTTGTGATAGTCGCGAACATGATGGCTTTTGCAAGCTTCGTGGGTCCAAGCCATGCCGCGACGAGAGGTGTCTGGCCTTCGGCGAGATTCCTCTTAATCGCGTCGCCCGCGACAACGGGGTCGTCAACGAGCAGGCCCAACGCGATGATCAACGTAGCAATGGAAACCTGCTGCAGATCGACGCCGACCAGGTGCGCGAATCCGAACGTCATCGCCAGCGTTATAGGTATAGAGAGCGCCATTAGAAGTGCGGATCTCCATTCCCAGAAGCCGACGAGGGAAACCAGGACCACGAGCGCGATCGCCTCGTAAAGCGCATCCATAAAGAGATCTATGTTTTCTTTCACTTGTCGCGGCTGATCCGAAGTCCGAACGATCTGTACGTCCGGAGGAAGTAGCTGGCGAACCGCTGCGAGCTTCTTGTCAATGTTTTCGCCAAACGTTGCTATCTGTTCGCCGGACCTCATGAAAATCGCAACGGTAATGGCTCGGCTTCGGTGCCAATTCCCGCTGTCATCGCGCCACGTATAAAAGTTCAGGTATTTGGGCGGAGTCTGGTAAGCACGGCTAATGTCGACTAGGTCGCGCAAGTAGACCGGGCTTCCCGATGACGAAGCTCCGATAATCACGTCCCCGATTACCGCGGCAGATTTGAACGCGCCGGACGGATCCACAATGACATTTTTCTCGCCGCCGATTTCGAGTGAACCTCCGGGCAAGGTGATATTCCGCGCCTGCAGCAGATCTTGCAATTTCGAAGGCTGCACACCGTAGTTCGCCAAACGATCCTGCGAGTATTCGAGGTACACCTGCTCGGGCCAGACTCCTGCTCTTTGGTATTTCGAAGCCTGCGGTGTCCCAATCAGGGTGCGCGCAATCAAATCGGTAAAATCATCAAGCTCTCGGTAGCTGTATTTGTCTCCGGCCACGGCCGCGAGCCTCTTCGGCGTCTCAGAGGTATCGCGAATCAGCACCGGTCCCCAGGCATCCGGATGTACCTCGGAGGCGTGCAGCCTCTCCCGTACAAACTTCAAAATATACGCATGAATCTCCTCGTCGCTGTAGGACGAGGCACCGTCGAGTCCAATGAATCCTGGTCGACCGAACAGATGAACATCGTGAAAAATTCCGTCGCGCTGCGCTTCCTGAATAAAGGATCCAAATCCTCTGCGGACTGAATCCGGAGAAACGGACTCCGGAAAGCAATAGAGCGCGGCCACGCGGGCACCCTTCGCTTTCGGGACGCGATTGTTGCGCGTCGCATTAACTGCCTGCTGGATGCTTTGCGCCCGAATGGCGATTTCGACTTCGCTGAGTCGCGGGCTTGCAATCGTCAGCATCATGGCCGCGGTATCGCCGAAGTCGCTCTGAAACTGGATCGGACCAGCACCTTGGGGAAGCTGTCCGCTTAGGGAGTTGAGTTTTAGGTTGATGTCGCTGAACTGCCTTTTCGTGTCTTTTACGTTCTCCGCCAATTGCACATATACGATCGAGAGCCCGGGCAAGGTCAGCGAGCGGATCCCATAATCCGCCGCGGTTCCCGGGTGGATCGAGGAGTTCTCGGCAATCTTTTCTTCGATGGGACGCGTGACGAGCTGCTCCACTTCTTGAGCATTCACTCCTGGCCACGGCGTCATCGCGACTGCCACGCGCACCGGAATATCCGGGTCCTTGCGTTGCGGCATCGAGTTGTACGAATACCAGCCCCACAGCACTGTTCCGAGCAGCATCATCCATGCGATTTGCCGGTGTTCGACAAAGAAACGAGCGGTGTTGTGCGTGTTCGCGACAATTTCGGCATCGCTTCTATGCGCCATGGACGTGCCTCCGGAGACGCCAGAGCCGCGGTGAACTCAATTGTCGCGGCCGATTACAGACCGGAGCGAGGCGGGACGTTCTCATGGGATCACCTTGATTTCGTCACCGTCGCGGACCAGGGTTCCGCCAGTGCTCACGATGGGCTCTCCAGCCTTCAGCCCCGTCTTGACCGCAATCATGTTTCCGACCGTGTCACCGATCTCGACGGCTCGCTCGTGCACGACGGCCTTCCCGGCCTGATCGGAAACCACAAAGACGGCAAACCCGTCCGCATGCTGCGTTGAACGCACCACGGCGCTCAGCGGCACGGCAATCGTGGGCGGGACTATGGTGCTTGTGCCGAGGGTCAACGTTGCAATCATTCCCGGTTTCAGCTTGTTCTCCGAATTCGGAACGGTTACTTCGACTGAGAAGACCCTGCTTTTGGGATCGGCAGAGGGAGAGATGGACGTAATCCGCCCGTGAAACTCACCTTCAAGCGAGGTGGTCGTGATCGTCTGGGGCGATCCCAGCCTTGCGTAGCTGACCCTGTTGTCCGGAACGCCAAACACGGCTTTGACTAGATGTGTATCGGCCAGCACAAATGCTTGGCTACCGGTTCCCGCCAATGCACCCACTTCCACATTGCGGGAAAGAACCCATCCAGTGAGAGGTGATCGTACCGAGCAGTCCGCAAGCGCCGTCCTGGCTTGTTGCCAGCTTGCTTTTGCGTTCTCCACAGAAGCGGTAGCGGAGTCCAGAGACGCTTTCATAGCGTCGTACTGCACCTTCGTGTAACTGTCGCTCTTGAACAAATTCGCCGCTCTTTCAAAGTCCAGCTTCGCCTTGTCGAAATTCGCTTGCGCCTGGTCAACCTGTGCCTTTGCCGAGTTGACCCTGTCCACGTAATCGCTCTCTTGAACGTGTGCGAGAACTTCGCCTTGTGACACTCGATCTCCCGTTTGCAAAATCCGCATCCGCCCGTCGGCGCCTTTTCGCTGAACGATGCGATCGACGTATCCTCCGGACTTGAAAGCGAGGGTCACCTGCGTGATCGCGTCAATGTTCGCGGAGTACCTCAGCCCTTCGGTCTCTTTCAGAATGCCTGTTTGGACCACGCGGACCGGAATCGGCTGGCGACCCGACGGATTAGTTGACTGGCATCCTCCGATCAGGCAAGAGGTCAGTATCCATGCGATAAGTATTCTCCTTCTGATTGGTAATCTCTTTTCCACGGTCTACTCCTCGCCCAGAGACTTATCGAAGTCTGCTTTTGCCGCCCAAAAGGACAACAACGCCTGCCGGTTTTGACTGGTCGCGCCTTCTACCAAAGACCTTTGCTGCAACACATCCTTCAGCAGCGACGCTTTCTGCTCGTACTGGTTCAGCAGCACGCGAAGCTTTTCACGCTCCGCATCGAGGTGGAGTTCCGTTGCCGCAAGCAAGGACCTGCTCTCGCCGACCTTTCTAAAGTTCGCCGCCACTTCGACTAGGATCTGCGACTCCGCGTCGCTGATCGTGTTTTTCGATTGCTCGATTTTCTTGCTGGCCGTGGCTAACTCGTGCTTTCGTCGGCCCCAGTCCAAGCCGTCCCAAGTGATGAGTACACCGGCGCTGGCGACGTTTGAAGGCAGCAGGTTTACGTTTGTCAAAGACAGATTGCTGACCGTGAGGCTGACCTCCGGGATATATCCAGCTTTCGTTACGCGACGGTTCAGCTCGGCTTGCTCCAGCCGTAAGCGAGCCTCTTTCAACTCTGGCCTCGCCGAAAGTGCTTTGCTCTGCGCCGTTTGCAGGTCCATTTCGGTGATTGCCGGGCCTGGCACCTCGACGACGCTAAAGTCCGTGCGAATATCACGCCCCAGAAGGCTATTCAGCTGTTCCTTTTGGCTTGAGAGTGCGTTCCGCAACGCCAGATTGCTGTATTCCTCCTGAGCGATAGCTGCCTTTACGCTCATGCTCTCCGACTTGAGTGCTGCTTTCTGCGCTACCAAATCATCCGTCGTCCGCGCCAGTTCGCGATCGAACTTCAGGTTCTCTTCGCTGGCAGTAAACGCCGCCTGCGTCTGCAGAATTGCGTAGTACGCCTTCTTGACCTGGTTCCCTACCTCTTGCTCCTGACTGCGAAACTTTTGCTCATCCACCAGCTTGCTGAACTTTGCCAAGCGTATGTTGAGCCCAATCTTGTATTGCTGGGATAGCGGCTGCGATATCTGGGTAAGCCCGTAGAATGTCGGTCGCAGCGGAGTGTGGATCTTCGTATCCGTCGATGGCACTGGACCGATTCCCGGGTATGTTCCGAACGCGCCCTGTTGAAACGTGAAGTCCACAGGAGTCAGCAACTGCGAGCCGAGGGCGTACAACTTGATTGAGGGGAATCGATACGTTCTGGCCTCGAGTACTCCGTCTTCGTCCATGGCCACGGCCAGTTTTGCATTCTTCAACTGTCGGTTGTTTTCGTGCGCGACATTGACGGCGTCTTCGAGCGTAAGAGTCGGAGCGGCGCCCGACACTGGCTCTTGCGCGCGGACAACAGCAGCGTACGAAATGACAAGGACGACCAGCCATGTCCGTCTCATGAGCAGAGTCCTTTCCTGATGCGGGTTGGAGCCGCTGAAGATCTTGGCGCGGATGCAAAGCGCAAATGCTGCTGAAACCCGGTTCTTGGTTTTCGGGTCGTAGCGGTCGCAACATGTGAATCCGGACTCGCCTCACAAGGTTGGGCCGCATGAATGCGCGGGGCCATACCCGTCAGAGGCAGCAGAAAAAACAAACTCAGTACACTGCGAACCCACTTGCTCTTCCGAGGTGTTCCGTTTCTGCGAATTTCTTCGATCAAGGCGCTGCTCATCGGGCCTGTTCCCACAAGGGTGGCGCCCGAATCGTGCATTTGCGCCAGCAGCTCGTGTCCTGGATCGTCAACGAAGGAAACGCCGCACAAGTCGACTACAACGCTCTTCTGTTGCGGACTCTTCCTGAATTCGGCCCACGCTTTTTTCGCCTCCGCGACCCATTCGTGTGCGAGCTTTCCCTCCATCTTGAAAGTTGCAACATCGCCGTCGCTCGAGATCGTAATGCGAAGCATCAACGCTCCTAGGCCAGCTCAATCACGAAAAGCGCATATTCCGGAGGCACGGAGAACAGTGGGAGAGCAGGCGCGCCCTGCTCATAAACAACCGGTGCGGGCTTCGTCGCTGCAATTTCGCGGTCTTTGGCTGGCCACCAATTTTTGCAACCAAGTTGAATCAATTCAGTTCTGTAATTAAGGTTAAGCATCATACCCGCGGTAACAGGCATCTGCCGTGCCAAGCCGTTCGGCGCGACAATTTCTCAGACCACACTGAATCCATTGGAGTTGGGCGGCTAGCCTCGCAGCAGTTCCTGTCTTAGTGCCGAACCGTCCTGCCGAATTCTTCGGCAATCTGCCGGTAGTCCGGCAGGAAGAGACGGCCTAGCTTCGCGGT
>Ga0075424_100008447_pt1 | contig 10070 bp, 5 predicted proteins | sample SoiMethybrSBSTD3_FD_75301 | JGI IMG/M metagenome (GOLD analysis project Ga0075424, IMG submission 75301) | Bulk soil microbial communities from a Populus tree surrounding site in Tennessee, USA - Soil MetaG P. TD hybrid SBSTD3 | ecosystem: Environmental > Terrestrial > Soil > Tree plantation...
TCAGCGCCGGAAGGGATTTCGAGCCGGTCTTCCTCATGATGGCCGCACGATGATTATCGACCGTGCGCTGACTGATGCCGAGATCGGCGGCGATGTTCTTGCTTGGATGTCCAGCAAGTACGAGGTCCAAGATTTGGCGCTGACGCGTGGTTAGGCTGGCAACGCGTGTCGCCGCAGTCTCCCGCGATGCAGACAACGCTAAGGTGTTGTGGGTCTGATCAAGCGCGCGCTCGACGCTGGCGAGTAGATCATGGTGCCTGACCGGTTTTTCGATGAAATCCACCGCTCCCGCCTTCATCGCCTGAACAGCCATTGGTACGGCGCCACTGCCCGTGATCACGATGGCTGGAAGCTTGTGCCCTTCGGTTTTGAGGCGCTCGATCACCTCGACACCGCTCATGCCCGGCATCAGCGCATCGACCAGAAGGCATCCTCCGCGGGCTGGACGATAGGCTTCGAAGAAGGCCGCGCCATCGGCGAAAAGTTCCACGGAATGCCCATTTTCCTGGAGCAGATCGCCCATCGTCTCGCGGACGGCACGGTCATCGTCGACGACGAATACGGTGGACGACTCTCCCCCGTCCAGAGAAAGAGGTAGCCGTTGTACGCTTTCCGGTACGGCAGATGCTCGCTTGGCAAGGAGGCGCTGGATGAGGCGTGTTAGCTCCCTTGCCCTGGCAGGCTTGGCCAAATGTACGCAGCCCTGGCTGGCGATCTCGCGCAAGCTTTCGGTCGAGATATCGCCTGTCAGGATAATGGCCGGAATTGTGCGCCGAACTTGCTTCTGCAGCATTGCGATGGTTTCTAGTCCATTGAGCCCCTTCGGTAGGTTGTAGTCGGCGACAATCAGGTCGGGCACGGCCGACCCTTTGGTGGCCAATTCCAGCGCCTTGTGCCCGTCTGCGGCGACGAGAGTGCGATGGCCCGCATCGTGCAAAAGCAGCTGGAGCATCTCGAGTACAGCCGGATCGTCATCGACGATCAGGATCGTACCGCGTGAGGTTGTGCTCTGCGGTGTCTCCTCCTCCTGATCCAGCAGATCCACAGCTTCGGGTCGCCCAAACGGGACCTCAATCGTGAAGACTGAGCCCACGCCCAGACGAGAGCGAACATCGATCTTATGCCCGAGCAAGTCGGCAAGGCGCTGGACAATAGCTAGACCGAGACCGAGGCCCTTGCTTCGTTCGCGCGCTGGATTGTCAAGCTGATGAAACTCTTCGAAGATCGCCTGAAGTTCCACCTCCGGAATGCCGGGACCCGTGTCCCAGACCTCGATGCGCAGTTTGTCGTAGCGTCGTCGGCAACCAAGGAGAAGTCTACCTTGGGTCGTGTATTTCACGGCGTTTGACAGCAGGTTGCGCAGGATCTGCTCGAGAAGCCGCGGATCGGAACGCACGACGAGGCTGCTCGGGACGACGCGCCAGTCGAGACCGCTGGTCGCCGTGTAGTAGGTAAACTCGGTTCTCATTTCCTCGAGCAAGCGATTGATCGGAAATTCAACCTTCGCTGGACGCACAATTCCCGCTTCGAGCTGGTTGATGTCGAGCAGCTTGTCGAGCATGCTGGACATGGTGCTCACCGTCTCGTCGAGCCTGCGCACGAGCTTCAGCGTCGCTTCGTCGCGAACCCGCTTTTCCAGCATCCCCTGCAGCAAGCTGATGGTTTGCAGAGGCTGGCGCAAGTCGTGGCTGGCGGCGGCGAGAAACCGTGATTTGCCAACATTGGCACGTTCCGCCTCGGATTTTGCAGCCTCCAGCGCCTTGCCCTCGCGCTTCACCTCGGTGACATCGACGATCGCCACCAAGATCTTGCGCCTGGCTGTAGGCGCCTCTCGAAGCACGCGGGCGTTCATTAAAAACGTCCGGTTTCCCAGGTTTGGCAATTCGATTTCGACCTCATGATCATTGATGGTGATACCTCGGACCTGGATTGAGGTCAGGAATTCCCGGAGTGCGGGCACATCGAGATGATCGCCGACAGCCAGAAGGTGTCGCCCGATGAGTTCCTCGGGTTCGACCGAAAAGATCCGGTGGAACGAGCTCGACGCCGAGATGACGCGCAGGTCTTCGTCTAGGACGATCAGCGGCTGGCGAATGGTGGCAATGATGCTGTCCAGATAGGCGCGCGCAGCCTCGATCTCTCGTTCGGCGGCCTTCATCTCGGTAATGCCGGCAAACGTGATGACCACTCCCTCGATGCTGCTATGGTCACTCCTATAGGGAAGCATCCCCCGCATGAACCAAGCGCCGTCTTCGGCCTTGACCTCGCGTCTAATGGGCGCGTGCCCTGCCAGAACGGCCCGTGCATCCGGCAGCAAATCCTCGTCCTCGAACCGGCGCGTCAGGTCGGCCAGCGGCCGGCTGACGTCGGAAGCGATGATGTTGAATAGTGACTTCGCGGCGGGAGTGAAAAAGCGGATGCTCAGATCAGCATCTAGGAAGAGTGTCGCCACGTCTGTGCTGTTGAGGATACTCTGGAGATCACTAGCGTTGGTGCGCTGCTGCTCGACCATCTCGTGCAGCTGGCTGTTGAGGGCCGTGAGCTCCTCGTTGGTCGACTGGAAGTGCTCGTTGAAGGCCACGGCTTCCTCACTAGTCTCCTTCTGTTCCTCGTGGGCGACGTTGAGGTCGCGGATGACGCTCTGCAGGTCCTCTCGCGTGGCTTCGAGCTCCCGCTCGAGTTGAGGAACACGCGACGCGTCCTTTGCCGTTTCGACAGGTCTTGCGCGTCTCAGCTCCGGCTTAAGATCGTCAACAAAGCTGACCAGAAGCAGCCCCCCGGTGTCGCACTCTACCGGCTGGGCGGTGATGCTTACTCTGATCGAGCAGCCGTTGCGCTCGACCTGCATCCCCGTGATTGTTACACGCGCATGGTTCTGTCTGGCGCGCCGGATTGCCAACCTCAGCTTGGCGCGCAACCCTTCACGCGCCATGGCAAGCACATCCCGGGTGTCCTCGCCCGAGACAATCTTAAGGTAGCCGTCCACCTTCCCGAAGTAATAGAGGCCCTCGTGCTTTTCGTTTATCAGGACGGAGGCTGGCGCATAGGCCTCGAGCAACGCCCGCTGCGATAGCTCCCCGAAGCCGGGCCGTCGGCGCGCCACTTGCGGCGCTTTACGCGTGCTTTGCAGGCGGACAGTGTCGCTGGTCCCTCGCGGACATACGACCTCGCTCGGCGGGCTGTCGAGGCCACCCGCCGAGGCCCCCAGTCCCACGACCGGGATACCGCGCTTCTGCAACGCGCGCTCGTTCACCTCCGGCCGGTCCTGACCGGCCTGTCGCGCACTACGTCTCGTCATTGTCTTGGCTTTCATGGGCGATGGTTCCCATTAGGGAAACGCTCGCAACCCAATTCACCCTATCACAAGCGCCGCACGACCAAAACGCAATCCGGCATCATGAGCGACATGGTTATCAGCCTAGGTAACTTCCGAACCTTGGCAACAACGCCCTCCTCGTGCGCCCATGCAGGGGGCGGCATGAGGTCTGTAGCAGCGTACTCGTGCTCGTAGCCCCAACCTGGCGGCCCGGCTTCCCTTCGCTGGGCTGGACCACCTCTTTCAGCGGCGAGCACAAATCAGCAGCCATTCGCGGGCGCGGCGGGCATTTTCATTACCGTCCGGTCTCATATGTGGTTGGGGAGAACCCTCGTGTCGATTGGGTAGGCGCAACGCGATGGTCAGTCCGAATTGATCCCTTCTTCATTCGACGACTTTCTCCCTCACGCAAGGAAATCTGCGATGCCGAACCCAGCACGGCCGTCATGACTACACATCAACGAAATGTCACGAGATCATTCTCAAGTCGCTCGAATAGGCCCACGTCGGACTCCACGCGGCGGAGGTCAGATCAAAGCGTCAATGCAAAGGCGAGCTACGAGCACTACATGGCGCTAGCGCGTGCCGCTGCCCTGACCGACGACGTCGTCGAAACTGAAAATTGTTACCAGCACGCAGAGCACTACTTCCGGGTGATGAAGGAACGAACGGAGTAGGGACTACCGCTCCGCCAACGATCTCCCCCTGACAGGCCCACGTCCGGCCGCGCAGCCGGGCGCAACAAGGACACACGGGCAGACTTCCTTGCCGCCGAGGTTACCATCAGACTTTGTCGGGCGCAGAGCGGCCGGCGCAACCTGGCCGGTTATCTGAGTAGTTTCCGGGGGTACCGAGGGGACCCGCCCCCAGCTACCGTCAGGAGTGCCATCGTACCTGGTGTCACGAGTTCCGGTTTCTCAATCGTGCACGACAGGTCGAGCACCATGGCAATAGAACGTGCGCATGTTAAGGCTCTGCCAAGGCCTTGGGGCGTTGTCGATTTGGCCCCTTGGAGCAATGCCGCCCATGATGGCGTCCCGATTGGTGAGGTCTGGTACGAACGTCCCAACAAGCCGGCATCGAGCCCTTCGCTTCTGCTCAAGCTGCTGTTCACCAGCGAGCCTCTCTCAATCCAGGTGCATCCCGGTGACGCCTATGCGCAGTCGATGGGGCTGGCAAACGGCAAAACCGAGGCTTGGTACATCCTCAGTGCAGCTCCTGGCGCCAAGGTCGCCCTCGGTCTGAAACAGCGGCTGACCCAACAGCAATTGCGCGAGTCGGTGGACGACGGCTCGATTGCAGATCTTGTCGTGTGGCAGACCGTGCTGCCAGACGACGTCATCTTCGTGCCCGCCGGCACGATTCACGCGATCGGCGCGGGGCTCGTCATTGCCGAGATCCAGCAGCACAGCGACGCGACCTTCCGCCTGTTCGACCACGGTCGCCAGCGTGAGCTTCACATCGAGAGAGCAATCGCGGTGGCAAACGCCGGACCGGCCCGTTTTCGGGAGCGGCCGAACCGACTCACGGAGGAGCGGACACTTCTCGTTTCCGGCCCCCACTTCGCGCTTGAGCGCATCGATCTGGCGCCGAACTCGGTCTGGTGTCTCGAGGCGAAACGAGAGACCTGGCTTCTCGTTCTCAGCGGTGGCGCCAGCGCCGATTCGTTCGATGTTGCCGCAACTGATGTCGTTTTCGCGAACTCGGACCGCGTCGATATACACGCCGGCACAGCCGGCATGATGGGGCTCGTGGCGTACACCGGCATCGGCCCGGTTGTAAACTTGCTGAGGCGCCTCACACAACCCGGCCCATCGGACGCAAGAAGGGGCCACTAAAGGTTCAGGTGCCTACATCCCTCACTCGCGCAAGGGCGGTCTCAACCGATGGCCGCCTGGAAACAACGAAATGAAGCACCCTCAGCGTGTGGCGTTCATCGGCAATCATCTTCCGCGCCGCTGTGGCATCGCAACCTTTACGCATGATCTACATCAAGCCGTCTCAACGGCTCGGCCGGACCTCGAGACCTGTGTCGTCGCCATGACGGATCCAGGTCGCGCGTATGATTATCCCTCGGCTGTGCGCTTCCACGTGCACGAGGACACCATCGGCGACTACTTGAAGGCGGCTGAGTTCCTGAACAATAGAGACTTCGACATTGCGTGCCTTCAGCACGAGTACGGGATCTTCGGTGGTGACGCGGGCGGAGATATCATCGAGCTCCTATCACGCCTCGAAATGCCAATCGTGACTACTCTTCACACCGTGCTCGCTCAACCGACGCCCATCCAACGAGATGTGATGCATCGGATCGCCGATGCTTCGACGAAGATCGTTGTCATGTCGGAAAAGGGCCACGAGCTCCTCCGTTCCGTTCATGCGGTGCCAGCTGGCAAGATCGAGGTTATTCCGCACGGAATACCCGACTTCCCGTTTCTCGAAACACACCACGCCAAAGCGAAATTCGGCTTCGCTGAAAAAACAGTCATTCTCACGTTCGGCCTCTTGTCGCCAAACAAGGGCATTGAGACCATGCTCGATGCCATGCCGGCCATCATCAAGTCCTGCCCGAGCGCCATGTACGTCATTCTCGGCGCAACGCACCCGAACCTTGTGCGGGATCAGGGCGAAACCTATCGCCAGAGCCTAATGGCGCGCGTGCAGCAGCTTGACATCGAGGATTGTGTCGTCTTCTTCGATCAGTTCGTGGAGCAAGGCACGCTGCTCGACTTCATATCGATGTGCGACGTCTATGTGACGCCTTATCTCAATGAAGCGCAGATGACATCGGGCACACTCGCCTACAGCTTTGGGCTGGGTAAAGCCGTCGTATCGACGCCCTACTGGCACGCCAAGGAGCTGCTGGCCGATGGGCGCGGCATTCTCGTTCCCTTTGGCGATGCCAAAGCCATTGGCGTCGAGATCGCCGGCCTACTGGCAAACGATGTCCGCCGTCACTCCATGCGGAAACGCGCCTATGCGGCGAGCCGGTCAATGACGTGGGCGCAGACGGCCAAGCGCTATCTCACGACCTTTGACGCTCAACGCGAGCACGCCTGGCCTGGAATGGTCCTTCCGGCTGATCCGATGGTCTCCCCAAGCAGGGGACACGTCATACCGGAGGTCCGAATCGGTCATTTTCTTTCGCTCTGCGACAGCACGGGCATCCTCCAGCACTCCGTCCATTCGGTGCCCGACCGCACCCATGGGTACTGCGTCGACGACAACGCCCGCGCCCTGCTCTTCTCGAGCGCACTTGCGAGCTCCGGCGAAGCGCGATTGGCCGATACGCTCACCGTACGCTTTGCCGCCTTCGTTCACCACGCCTGGAACCCAGATACCCGGCGGTTCCGAAATTTCATGAGCTACGATCGACGATGGCTGGAAGCGTCGGGCTCGGAGGATAGTCACGGGCGGACGCTTTGGGCATTGGCCGAATGCGCACGCAACGACCCTGATCCTTCTCGCCGCAGATGGGCAGCGGCGCTCTTCCAAACCGCGCTTCCAGCTGTCGAGGAATTCTCGTCCCCGCGGGCCTGGGCATTCTCACTCCTCGGCTTGGACGCCTATTGCGCGGTGGCGGGTGGAGACCTCCCTGCCGAGCGCGTGCGCGGACGACTGGCCGACAGGTTGATGTCCATGCTCTCGGCCAAGAAAACCAAGGGCTGGGTCTGGTTCGAAGACGTGCTTGCATACGACAACGCGCGCCTGCCGCAAGCGCTGATTCAAACGGGATTGAGGACCCGCACACCACCCTACATCGAGGCTGGCCTACAATCGCTGCGCTGGCTGATGTCGCTCCAGACGGCCGCATCGGGGTGCTTCCGACCGGTTGGGACCAAGAGCTTTGGCAGGCACCGCCAGAGCCCGGAACCCTTCGATCAGCAGCCAGTCGAGGCATCGGCAACGATTTCTGCTTGCCTTGCCGCGGGGAGGGCGGGTGGCGGCGCAGAGTGGCCAGCGAGAGCGATGGGCGCGTTCGCATGGTTTCTGGGCGAAAACGATCTGCAGACGACACTGATCGATGCCGAAACGGGCAGCTGCTCGGATGGGCTGCATGCCGATCGGACCAACGAGAACAAGGGGGCAGAATCGGCGCTGTCGTATCTTCTCGGTCTGCTGGAGATACGACAGTTCGAGCGCGCCGCTATACTTGACCGAACGAGACCCACATCCGAATTGGTACGCGGCCGCGAAGATCGCGCGGTCGCACCGCGAACGACCCCAGGGAGCCATCTTGTCCCAATCCCGATTCTTGAACCGGCAGAGCTTGCACGTGCGACCAGATCCCACGAGGGTCGTCGTGAGGCCCTTCAAACCGGCGACTGAACCCAAAGATCTCAACCCGACCGATAAGATCAGGGCCAACCACATCGTCGGTAGGGTGCTCCGGCTCGAGCCAGGTGCTGCCGCGCGACAACTCACCGAAGTGCTTGACAATTTCGAAGGCCGTCACAGGAATCTGCTCGAGATCTTCGAGATCCGCGCCGCGGAAATGGAAGAGGCGTTGGAGCCGCATGCCGTATTGAACAAGACGCAACGTTGCCTGATCGGAGCATACTTTCTTCACGAGTACTCGTTCGAAGCGTCGGCCCTGTTCAATCCGAGTATCGTGCGGCACCCGGACCAGTCCGGCACGCCTGAAAATGGCTGCCGCTTCATTTTGAGTCTTCGTGCCGTCGGTGAAGGGCACATTTCATCCCTGACGTTCCGGTCGGGAACCATCGGTGCTGACGGGAGCGTTGCTGTCGATCCGGCCGCGCGTCTCGCGTCCGTCCCCAAGGTCGGTAGCCGCACGTCCAGAGCCGACGGCGAAGATGTCGAGGTGACCTTCGGGCCCGACGACGACCTGAGCGAGCGCGTCATCTTTCCGGTAACCGCCGCCCAAGCCAACGGCATCGAGGATGCCCGCTTCGTTGAATTCACCAACGACGAACGAACAACGTTCTACGCGACCTACACAGCCTACAACGGCAGAGCGATACGCTCCGAGTTGCTCGAAACGACGGATTTCAGAACATTCCGGATGACCCCGCTTGCCGGACAGGCGACGCGCAACAAGGGTATGGCTCTGTTCCCACGCAAGATCGATGGCCGCTACGCGATGATTGGAAGGCAGGACAACGAGAACCTTTATCTCATCTATTCCGACGATCTCTTCACGTGGGACGGCGGTCGCTCCATCCTTCAGCCCGAGTATCCGTGGGAGTTTGTGCAGATCGGCAGCTGTGGGTCACCCATCGAGCTCGACGACTGCTGGCTGCTGCTGACCCATGGAGTTGGTCCGGTGCGAAAGTACTCGATCGGCGCGGTTCTTCTGGACAAGAAGGACCCCTCGAAGGTCCTTGCCCGCTCCCGTGAGCCCCTGGTTCGTCCCGAGCCCGCCGAACGCGCAGGCTACGTGCCGAATGTCGTCTACACCTGCGGCGCGATGCGCCACGGCGCCCAGATCATCTTGCCCTACGCGGTGTCGGACACGTTTTCCAACTTTGCGACGATCAAGGTCGTGGATCTGATGAAGGCCATCGCGGATTGAAGGTGAAGGGTGCAAAATTGTAATGTGGAAGGATTCTCCTCATTGACGACACTGAAGCATCGACCTCTTGCTCGTCCGACAAAGAGCAGGAGGGTGAATGTTTCGCTGTTTGCTGTCGGTGATCGCTGCGGCTTTCCTGGCGAGCTTGCCCATCAATAGCAAGCAGGGCATGACGTTCACCGAGATCGAGGCCTTGATCGGCGAGCACATCAAGCCAGGGGGACGATCCGTGACCAATACCAACTTTACGACGGTCGAATGGACCTATGCGGGCCAGACCTTCGGGATAACGATTGATCCCGGTGACGTGGACGATCTGATGAGGCAAATGTGGGATGCTAGAGAAGCATTTCTGCGCACAGAGCCGAGTCGAGGCAGGGTCAGGAACGACATCTTGGACGGCCTGGTGCGGATGATCGAGCGCGACCAGCATTCGAAAAAGGAGACTGGTACCTTTCTCGGGGCGGCGCTCCTTTGGTACGCGTGCACAGCCCCCGAGCCGTTCGGCTCTCGCGTTTTGCAACGGGCCAGGGAGGGCGGGAGCACGATCACTCTCGATATTACCAGGGCCGACGACAATGGTTGGAAGTTCCGGTGGTTGCTCGACGCAGTCGAGAGCACCACCCATTGACCGAGGAGAGCGCCCACGCTCGACACCACCCCCATCAGCACCGAACTCGCCCGCCTGATCACGTTAGGCACTACCGAGCACGAGCTGCTCTTAATGGGGCGAAAGTTCCCCGAGCTGACATCGGGCGAGTTGTCTGCGGCCCTCCAGGGCGCAACCGCAGCGGCGGAGAAGCAGGCGGCGCGGAGGCATTGATGGGCACATGAGCGAGAGAAGCATCTGCGTAGACTGCCTGACGGACACCTGCTCAGGCTGGTCAGGCAAGAGGGGTTGTCGCCATAAGGGGCGCAGGGAGTACTACATGGTGCGCAACGCGGTGTGCGCCAAGGCGGGCATTTACTGCGGTTCCGATAAACGACCTTGATGATCCATGGAAATCAGAGCATTTGGTCGCGAGAATACGCGGAAGAAGTAGGATGCAGACCTGCGACTGTTGCAATCAAGAGGTACATGCCGTTGATGGGCGCGGTCTGTGCTTCGTTTGCGAAGCCGTCCAATGGTTCGCGTCGATGATCGAAGACGCGACCGATCTCGACAGCAACAGCTCCGTGGATCTAGCGGCAGATCTGGTGGAGCATCTCCAGTCCCGC
>Ga0075424_100008448_pt1 | contig 10070 bp, 8 predicted proteins | sample SoiMethybrSBSTD3_FD_75301 | JGI IMG/M metagenome (GOLD analysis project Ga0075424, IMG submission 75301) | Bulk soil microbial communities from a Populus tree surrounding site in Tennessee, USA - Soil MetaG P. TD hybrid SBSTD3 | ecosystem: Environmental > Terrestrial > Soil > Tree plantation...
GGAAGGAGAGGTGAAGTAATCAAAAATGAAGAACTTGATAAAGAAATTTCAAGACGCTACAGTGATCACAAAAAAAGGAATGTAATATATTAGAACCGGGGACGTACGTGCGCAATACCGCGTCTTTTACTTATAGCACGTAGACGAACTTTGTGAGGGTATACTAACTATGAGAGAGGAATAGTACTGAAATTTAAGTTGGTGGGGAGAAGAGCTTATTTGAGGTACCACCAATTATTGAACCAGATAAACCAGGATTAGAATCTCCAATTGGTTCTTCTGAAACAATAAAGACCCCATAGTTCTTAGGATTAACCATGTATTGTTCAAAGTTCAATGTATTATTCTTAAACTGACCAATACTCAACGGTGGATAAGAAGAGATGATTGGAGGGATTAGCCAGCCTTCAAATACTTTATTTTCACTTGGTGACGAATTAACATGGACCATGATATTCACCCTACTTCCAGGACCTAGATCATCATCTGCGGTAAGGACTAGTTTCCCTATTTTTTCTCCTCCAAACCAGATAGTACTGTTTCCTTTTGTCAAGTCAAAAGTAGATTGTAGTGCGCTGGCATCATGAATTAACACCAAAGCACTCGCAAGAGTAAAAAGTGCGGTCAAAAATAGAACAGGTCGAAATTGATGCACTGTGTTGATATTTTCAACGCACTATAAAAACTCATATTTTATGAAAGTAATCCAAAGAACATGAGCAAAACTCCTGTTGGTAAACTGGAGGCTTAAGGGACATTAACTTGTGGAATTTGTTCGACGAGGGAAAGAGCCCACTTTTACAAACAGTTATCGATTCGAACAAAGCAGTCTATAAATCGGATCGGCAAATCTTAATAACTGCAATGGAGGATAGACTGTTTAGATGGAAGATAATCGCAAGTCCAAATGCCCTTACTGTGGCCAAATCTTTGATAGCAATTCTGCTTTAGATAATCATTATCGAAATGACCATTCTACAGTAAGGTAACTCTTACCAAATTGCGGTTAGGTTATTATCCTAATCTTAAATATCCTATCGATTATTACTGATTAATTGAAGCCTGCATCCTTCTAACCAATTTATACATACCGTTATGACATTCACAGTCACAAATTTGGGTTGACTTTGAATCAACGATAATTTCTACTATATCGCCATCACACAGGTCGTGTTCTTGCTGGGTACACTTTAGCGATTTCTTCATTATTTATATCATGTCTCAGTCAAATTAATGGTTGCCTAGGTGTAAAAAAATTAAAGGGTAGTCGCCAGTGATATGTATGTGTCGGCTAGTAGCTTTTCATTAATAGCGCTCAAATTATTGCCTGATTGTATGTTGTTTTCCATCTTATCCAACTCTTCCCTAGCTTTTTGCTTATAATATTCTGTTGTGCTCTCCTGCAATCCACGAAACCCTTCACTTACTTTTCTCATCAATTCACTATAATCAGCTGATATTTTGTGATTAAGTTCTTCCGCAAGCTTATTTCTCCTCTCCAGTAACTGGTTCAAATCATTAGACATACTATTACTAGCACTTCGTAACATATAAAGTAGTTGCACCCAGAAATAATTATTTGGTTTAATGCCTTTGCAGTATCATTTTATCTGTTGTTCTGTTCTACTAGCGACGAGACCTTAGAGAGGTGAGAATATACACCACGCTCTACGGGCCTTTGAGATTGACAGCATAATCCATCATTTATTGGCTCTCGAATTTTAGTTAGTCCCTCAGTTCTGTTTTTGAAATATTCGCATATTCTAACAATAAAATTGAAGAAACTCCCGTCTTGTATAAAACCTAAAGCCCGATCAATGATATTAAATTCGGCTTTTCACATTCCTATAAGGGTTGAAGAATGACGTTCGAGCTTAGTCAGCAGGCGTTTAGAGTCGACTTCGTTATAATTCTGCTACCACGAGTCATCTTCTTCCGATATCATATATATACACACAGTACTATATCAATGATTGGAAACGTTGATATATACTGGTAATACCATGGTTCAACATATTAACTATTTGGGAAGACCCATATACTGTTTTATGTCATCCATCTCTTAAATATTCACCTAGAGTTGGTAATTTCTTTTAGTGGCGGACTGACTAGAGTATTATTGCTACCTTTGCCTTACTTTCGACATGGGGATTTACAGTTAATACAAAGCTTGGCTCAATCTCGATCCTAGTTACAGGAATTACATAATGTACATTGCATAAGCAAATAATGGCACATTTACAGTTATTTTGCACTAATACCTCAAAAATGTGATATAAATAATAATAGCTACTATTCGCTTGTAGTCGTTGTTACATTTTATTTGATTAAAATTAACTAGATTAGAGAAAGTATCTAAAGTGGTAAATGTAAAGGTTATATGCTTCAACACCCCAATATTTGTTAGTTAGTTAGAGAAGCCAAAAGCTGGCCTATCTTTCAATAAAACTAGTCAATTGAACAAAAATGAAAGTAGTACCCCGGTGTTACAAGTGTAATCAGAAAATTTACTTTGATTACATGATTAGGAATGGTTATGGATTGGCAATTAGATTGGATGATCACGGTGAACCTCACCGCTGCAAGACTGAATATCGAAAAACAGGTTTTGGCGAATCTCAAAAGTGTTACAGGTGCGGAAAAAATATTTTTTTCGATGGAAATTATGTTTCCATTTCGGGAAAATGCATACCTTTAGAATCGAGTTCTGGAAAACCCCATGTTTGTGATGAGACATAACTACCGACATCCTTGTTATTCATGGTTAGTTAACTATCGGTAAGGCGTAATATGGAGATTATCAAGCACAGGGTGACCAGGTGACGATCCTCCATTAAATTCGAAAGGAAGTTTCTTCTTAAGATTTTCTTTACTAACACTTAGCAAATGCCATTTGGACTGTATCTTATCTCTTGTATAGAGGCATCATTGTAACTTAATTATCTCATCCCAAGTTCCAGTAGCTGAGAGCATATAGTATTTGCTGTGATCCCCAGATTCTAAATATATTATATCACCGGTCGTTATTAGAACTTGGAATAATTTATTTAAGAATTCCAAGAAGCTTGGCCCTGCCACTATACTTTTTACTTCCCTTTCTAGGGGTTTGTTGTAATATTTTTCGAGAACATTAGTTAGTCCTACACTGCCGAGTTCTTCTACAAGATTAACTATATCTATAAACTGCGAATTTTTCTTATACACGGTTAAGGTTGCCATTATTTAGGACTCTTGATGGTTAAAGCAGCGATCTATATTTTATTGTTATCTATAGACATATAATTTAAAATAACCAAACTAATCCACACTAGTCCAAATCATAAACCAACTACTGGTCTTGCGGTTTGGAACCATCCTTTCGGCCATTACCCTGCTCTTGCAAGCCTTTGTGGTCAATGTTGTATACGTCTTTGTGCTGGGCATCATGATAGCAACTTTTCTTTAATCTGCAACTATCAATTCCTCACTTCAGAATCCTCATATCGAATAACATTTTTTATAGCCACATCAGTAGCTGATCCTTCATGAAGTTCAAATTTTTGATGGAATAGAGAATGAAATTACCGGGCTGAATCAGCTATTTTACTAGCGTATCATCGAGTAATACTAGGTTTCTTGAGTAGTCAATATCAACTGGTATTATCACAGGAATTGTTGTAGATTCCTTCGCCTTTTCCAATATTTTTGAAAAATCTCTAGTGTCTCGAACCGCATAGCCTATAGCACCGAAACTTTCCGCGAGCTTGACAATGTCTGGGTTATTAAACCGAGTAAACGCACTTCTACCAAACTCATACATTTGTTTCAAAGAGATCATCCCATAATCTCTGTCGCACCAAACAATAACTATTATAGGCAAGTGTAAACGGGTAGCAGTTTCAAGCTCCTGAATATTCATCAAGAACCCCCCATCACCGCAAATAGCGACAATCTTGCGATCCGGATTTACGAGCTGGGCTGCTATGGCTGCTGGAAGAGCAAAACCCATTGAACAAAAGCCGTTAGGGATAATACATGTATTAGGCAAATACGTGCGGTAAGTTTTGGCTATCCATAGTTTATGGACTCCTACATCAGAAATAACAATATCCTCATCCGCAAGGGCATTTCGTACATCAAATACTATCTTTTCTGGTTTTACAGGATAGGAAGCATCGTTTTTGTACTTATCAATTCTCCAAATAATCTCTTTTTTGATTTTCCTGAATGACTCTTTCCACTGATTTTTAGCATTTATGACTTGCACCGGTTCTTCTTTGGCCTTTTTCTTGTTTTCTATCCTGCATTCTTCCAATTCGGTTAAAATTGCATCAATGGTATATCCAATGTCAGCAGCTATTTCTATTGATGGGGGATAATAAGTGTCAGATTCAGCAGGAGTGAAGTCAATATGAATAATCTTTTTGTTTAAATCTCCATTCCAGTTTTTTGGACTATATTCGACAAGATCGTATCCTATTGCGATTACCAAATCCGCCTCCTTCATAGCGATCAAAGCATGATCCGCTTCTCTTATGCCTATTGTGTGAAGGTGTCTCTGCCATCTGTCTGATATTACTCCCTTTGCCATGAAAGTATTCATGGAGTACATTTCGGTACTTTCCACAAATTTTCTTACGAAGGAACTTGCTCTTCCGCGAACACATCCGTTTCCGACTAAAACTATAGGAGTTTTCGATTGAAGTATTAAGAGAGCCGCTTGTCGTATCAGGTCAGCGTTTGGCCTTGCTCTAAGTACCTTCTGAGGATTCAACGGTCCTATTTTAGAGTCGATTCTTGCGATATCTTGAGGTAGTTCGAGATGAACTGCCCCTGCTTTCTCTTCTATTGCAATCTTAAATGCTCTTCTAACGATTTCAGGAATGCTGTCCGCATTGCGGATAGACCATCTCCACTTTGTTATCGGCTTGAACATCGTCACGGCATCCATGTTCTGATGAGCCTCCTTATGTAAAAAATCAGTATCTGTTTGACCTGTTATTGCCAACAGCGGAGATCTATCCATATTAGCATTTGCTACGCCAGTAGTGAGATTGGTTGCACCAGGTCCTAGAGTGGCAAGACATACTCCTGCTTTTTGAGTCAGTCTGCCATACATATCAGCCATAAATGCAGCCGCTTGCTCATGCCGTACCAAAACGAATCTTATTTTTGAATCTAGCAAAGAGATTGCAAGATCGTTGGTTTCTTCTCCAGGTATGCCAAAAATGTATTCTACACCTTCGGCTTCCAAGCATTTGATAAAGAGGCTTGATGCTTTCGTTATTTCCTTCCCTTCCTAAATTTATTCAGTAAATATTATATATCTATATATCATTTCTTGTTACTCGAATCGTCCGTATAGAAGTAGGTTGTCCTCAGCAATTATATATATCGTGACCCTGATGCAATCTGAAGCATAAAATTAGTAACAACTGAATATTTCTCAGCCTCAAACTCAAGATAAGCGTTAGTGCGATAAACATCGTTAACATTCTCCTTTTTTAATGTCGGATTAAAAAAGGTAATTAATAGCGAACTTATGGAACCGGCTTTTGCACGACGAGATCGATGTTGGCCTTTATTGAATATTGTTATGCCAAAAGGGATCAATCCAATCCAAAACCTATCAGCGGATATTATGATTAACCATAACCGGTGCTGACTAATATTACTATATTACTCTATCCGAAACAACAACAAAGACTGACTGAATTAAATCATACTGACCATACGTCGATAACTTATCCAAATCTAGGACACGTATTTTATCCTTCATCCCAGTGGTCGACTGGAATTGGACCCATACAACAGTATGTTTTAGCAAATATTTATTCATGGCTTGAAGCTCATTCTGGTCTTTCACGCTCCTTTACTACTACTTCGACCGCCTCTACTATGGGCGAAAATACAAGTTCATTAAATACAAATAAGACTTCTTAATAACCCCTCCATGATCATCAAGTAATGAAACATCACAATTTCCAAAAAATATATTAGCCAAAAGATGATGACCCCCCCCAGTGAAACAAGAGTATTCAAATACCAATCCGAGAATAGATCGATGCAACTTGATCTGATTTACTTACACCTTGACATTTGGATCAGCTAATTAGATGTCGTCCAAAGAAATGTTTGTGATATCGTATTCAATTTGTCTGGATATTGCAAAATAATTGATTACCGACCTTTTATCTTTATAAGCCAAATATTCGAAATAGTATATATTCGAAATATACGAAATTTAAGGTAAATAAACGCGTTCTTGAATTAAATTTCTAACCTCTAAGACCTATAATCTCATGTTCGTCCCCTTATTTTTCTTAGATTTTCCATAATAAACTAGAAAGGCTGCACTAATAAATCCAATAATTTCTGGTATTATGAAAAGTTTGAACCGTTCTTCAGGCGATCCGTGATAATCCATAAGGCTTGCTACCGGACCCCCTACTAGCCCACCGAAAAAACACACGATTATCACAGCTGTGATTATTTTCTCTCTTTCCATTTAATATTCCTCTTCAAGTAACTAAGATATGTTCATTCCATCCCCAAAAAATATAAATGATCTTAATTTTCATTTATGTCCTGTATTATCCTTTAGAGAATAAGCAAAGCTGACCTATTTTGATTACTTCCTAGAGCGTTCAGTAGTATTGTAATCTGAATTGTGTTGTTCTTTTTAAGCAGCCAGTCTGAGTATTCATCGTCATTCCCTTTTCAGGAATCATCATCCTAGTTTTATTGCCCATCATCAACGCCGTGACGCTGAACGATTATAAGCTACCAGGAACAAATAGTGACGTAACCAAAGTTGCTGATACCATAATTCTTGACAAGCTGAGTTTATAATTTGAGGTGTATAACATACATCGAGACAGCTATTATCAGGATTTATTTATGTTGTTTCCAGATTGAGTCCAAATCAAATTCTAAATAATTTAATTATTTGTAAACTTACTATGATTTTAAATTCTATTTTCCCATAATTATAACAAAATTGAGATCTGGACAAAACCTTAAATCATTTACTCTTAAGAAATGGATGTGAAGATAAGAAAAGGCCACACGTTTAGAAGATCCTTTGCAGCCGGAATAGTAGCAGGCGCTCTAGCCGTCGGGATTTCACTATTAATTAAGTCGCTTGCAGGAGGACCATTCCTTCCTGAGCTTGCATCGCAAACTTTATTTTCACTAACTCCGGGAGAATTCGAGTCACAAGCTGTAGAGAACTTCGGCCCGCTTGCTAAATACACGGCCTTCATAGTAGCTATTGTGATGAATTTCATACTTTATGGTCTGATTGGAATTTTTATGGACAAATTTCACAATGAATCAAGATGGAAGAGCTACATAGTAAAGGCATTCCAATCTTCTTTAGTTGCGTACATAATTATATTTATCATATCTATTTTGCTCGTCACTACAATCCAAATTCGAACCGGTACACGAGTAGTCGCTATCCCTCTTCTGGCAATTTCACTGGTCTTGCCCCAACTTGTTTTCGGATTTATTTTATCCTCGTTCTTCAGGACAAGACAAACATTGAAAGGGCCTCCTGGGGAAATTCCTGATACCCAGAAAAAGATCGCCAGCAGAGGGGAATTCCTTCGGCTGATTGTTGCCTCTGCAATAGCAGTTCCAATTCTGTATTTCGGATTAAACAAGCTATTTTCAGGACAAAACCAGGAACAACAAGAGTCGGGATTTTCATCTTCACAATTAGTGCCGCTCCCAAAATCAAGACCAGCTGGCTTTGATGATCCTTTGCTTGCTCCACTTCTTGCTTCGGAATTGACTCCTACGTATCTATTCTATAGAATCGATATAAATCCTATAGTTCCTGTTGTGGATGAGAAAACTTGGAACCTTACGGTAAAAGGTCTAGTCGATAATCCATTGACGATTACTTATGAGGAAATAAGGAAAATGCCTTCAGTGGAGCAATATGCCACGCTAGAATGTGTGAGTAATAAGATTGGCGGAGACCTGATAAGTACAGCGCTCTGGAAAGGCATAAGACTTAGGGATCTTCTTGCTAGGGCTAAGGTCAAACCAGGAGCAAAATACATAGCATTTAGATGCTCTGATGGATACGATGTCGGAATACCATTAGAAAATGGACTCATGGATGGTACAATTTTGGCTTATGACATGAATCTGGCTCCTTTGATTGCCAAACATGGCTTTCCCGTTAGAGCCATTGTGCCAGGGCTGTATGGGATGATGAACCCTAAATGGATAACTGAAATAGAGCTTGTTGATAGTGTCTACGAAGGTTATTGGCAAAGAAATGGTTGGACTAACAACGCCGATGTGCATACCACATCAACTATAGTTATTCCAGGACAGGCGGAGATAAGGGATAGATTCAGAAAATTGGATGAAATGCCAAAAATAGTACCTGGACAAAAAGCTCCAATAGCAGGTATAGCATTCGGAGGAGACCGTGGAATTTCAAAAGTTGAGGTGAGCGTCGATGGGGGCGCGACTTGGAAATCTGCTGTTATCAAGAACCCTCTCTCCCAATACACTTGGGTATTATGGACAGCTGGCTTTACTCCGATCGGTAAAGAAAATTACAGCATAATTGTCAGGGCAACTGACAAGACAGGTAAGGTCCAAACAGCTGAATTCAACAAGCCATTCCCGGACGGAGCATCTGGATACCAGGAAGTAAGCATATAGGATTTAGCATTCAAATTTTTGGAGCGTATTGTTGAAATTAAGGTTCACTGAGGGGAATTACAATTGTGTATAAAAATAGCCACAATGTTAATTCTTCCTTATCGTAATTAGTCTCTAAATGATTCATCTTCCAATGTCAGAAGGACTATTAGATATCAGATAACATGAATTATAAAAGTCATCTCTATTACTACGGCGCTATTGATCAGTTGTTTTGCGTGGTACCCGCAAGTAAAAAAGGATCATCAAAGACGAATTGGCTTAGCTATTTAACGCTGAAAATATAATATTTTCCTTACTAACCTTGGATACTGAATAACCCTCGTGGTATTCTTATTCTTTCATATAATTTGCTATGATTATTCAAGTACTTGGAAGCCAACGGGTGAGTGTACGCCAATATGATGCTCATCCGGTCTATGATGTCTTATATTTTATTACTCAGGGAATCTTTTAATCATCTTTAAGTTGCAGCACGTCAATCTAATGGGCAGTGCTAATTACAATTCTATTAAGACTTCAAGCTTGATATAGCGAAGATTGTATTGAAAGGCTTTGAAGCAATCACTACGGTGTCATATTTATTTGCAATGTCCCCCAAGAAATAATTTTGGGCTCCAATATTACCCTTGAGAGATCCTAAATCCATACCCGATTTTATATCTTTACCATTCGTAAAGTAGACGTGAAGATCTGGTCCATTAGTAATTTTAAAATTCTCAAATCTCAAGAATTGATTATCATTTACAGACAATATTTTTGCAAGCCCTTGGGCCTGGGTTCCGTTCTGTGCGCTACTGAAATTACCAGATCTCAGCAGAAGAATAGTAGCCTTCTCTAGCTCTGCTGGGCTCATAGCTGCTATGGTTTCGTTTACCTCTTGTGTCATTTGAGCAGCACCTACCATAATCATGCCCACTTCATCAGAAGTCATATTTTCTGCGGCGTTCATCTTTTCTGCTTCACTCATGGAAGTAAAATTCTTAAACGCTTGTATTGCTTTAGAGTTTAAATCAGGTTGCGCATAAACTGATATCAAATTGGAGCATAAACAAATTAACATCAAAGTGGTAATTACAAAAAACCTTAATTGGGTATTATACATCATTATTTGACTTTCCACTTTTTAATACATAATTCTTTCGGTGATTAACATCCGGATTTTGTGGATCGAGCTAAAATCTAAGACACTTTACTAGCGGGATCGTAATTTTTTAAGAAGCTTGCTTATCCCTATATTATGGATTTCCAACCCACTATTAAGATCCTTTTGTTTGGTGGTTGAGTTTTAATAGAAGGTTATAGTTGAGAACTATGATTGATCGCATCATTATGTTTTAACACTATTTGTGTGTCTTCGACTTCAATGCAATTGATATTAAATACGGAAATTCATTAGAACA
>Ga0075424_100008450_pt1 | contig 10070 bp, 12 predicted proteins | sample SoiMethybrSBSTD3_FD_75301 | JGI IMG/M metagenome (GOLD analysis project Ga0075424, IMG submission 75301) | Bulk soil microbial communities from a Populus tree surrounding site in Tennessee, USA - Soil MetaG P. TD hybrid SBSTD3 | ecosystem: Environmental > Terrestrial > Soil > Tree plantation...
TGGAGGCATAGAGTCGCGTCCCTGCCACCGAGACGGGGAGGTCACCATGAAGAGGTCAGTCCTGCTGCTTGCTGCGACGATTGGCGTTGTCGCGGCCATCGTGGGCGTAACCAGGGCCACCGCCGCATCGAAGGCCCGTGCAGACGACGGGACGACGACGATCCGCTACCGCACCCATCAAGTGATCAATCCGCGGCCCCTCGATATCGCTCCGCCGGCTGGCCCGAGCACCGGCGATGAGGCGATCGAAAAAGAGATCCTCTACTCCCTAGGCGGCAAGCGGATCGGCTATGACGTGCTGCATTTCACAGTGGTCAGCGCGAATGTCCAAACCCAGACCCTCGACGTGATCGTCGACGGCGCCATCGTCTTAAAGGCGGGGACCATCAACGTGCAGGGAGAAACGACATTCCGCACGATCCGAGTCGGAGTTAACGGCGGCACCGGCGCGTACCAACACGCGCTCGGCCAACTCACCGTGCTTCGTACCTTGCCGAATGGCGACGACATTGATCAACTCAGCTATATGCGCGTCGACTGAGCGCGTGGTCGGACATCGGTCACTCGCAGTAGGCCTGAGCCGGCGTGAGATCGCCCTGGCTTCGCCGGTGAGCTCGGGCGAGATCCCCGAGCCGAGGTCCCGCCATTCCGGCGCATCTACGACGGGGCCTCGGCCTCTGGGCGCTACATCTTGTTCAGCACAGTCCGCTCGGTTGGGAGGTGTCGCAGCGGTTGTGGCGGAGGTGGTTGTTGGTGCCGGTGCCGTCCCAGACGATGTCGGCCGGCATGTTGCGGTGTGCCAGGTTGCGGGCGATCAGGTTGTTGTTGGCATCGCCGGTGCCGAATGCCGCGCCGGACCTGAGCACGATGCCGCCCGCGAGTGCGCCGGCCAGGCTGGGCACGTTGGCGCGTGCGACGTTCCCGATCAGGCGCACGTGCTGGGCCCCGATGATTGCAACGCCGATGCCGGAGACGGGAGTCGGACCGGCGTCCTCGCCCGCTGGGCAGCCGCGGTTATTGGCGATGTAGCGGTTGTGGCGCGCGACCCAGAAGCGGGTCGGAGCCGGGCCGAAGTCGGCGTCGAGATAGACAGAGCCGACGCAGTTGTCGCGGGCCACGTTTCCGATGTCGACCCCGAACGACGAGTCGCGGTGCAGGAAGCCGAACGGCTCGTTGCCGATGGCGCGGTTTCCAATCAGGCGGACGTTGGCGCGCGGCGAGTCGCCGACGTAGAAGCCGGCCTCGTGATCACCCACCGCCAGGTTGCCGATGAAGCGGGTGTCGTGGCCGACAAAGCTGGTGATGCCGTAGCCTGCGTTGTCGACGGACGCCGAGCGGCGCACGGTCGTGTGCGTGGTGTTGAAGAAGACGATGCCGTCGCCGCTGAAGCCCCGGACACGGATGCCGACGATGGTCGTCCCGCGCAGCGGCTTTCCGGGCTGGCCAGTGGTCAGATCAATGCCGCCGCCGCAGATGCCCGACACCTCGCCAGTCGACGGGTCAGAGCACGGGTTGTTGGATGACTTCGGCTGCCGCAAAACGGTGCCGTGAGGACCGCTGCCAGCGCCACGCAGCGTCAGCCCAGGCCTTCCGATGAAGACGGTCTGGAAGTAGCGGCCGCGGTCAAGCACGATCGTGTCTCCCGGATCCGCGCTGTTGACAGCCGCCTGGATGGACTGACCGCGATGGACGTGGATGGTGGCGGCCGCCGCAGTCGCGCTCGAGGTCACGGCGAGGACGACGATCACCGCTACGGTCAAAGTCAGCGTGCGCATTTGAACGCTCCCCTCTCCCGCACCGCCCGGAGCCAGCACGGGTCCGGTCCGAAGGCGAGACGCTCCTGCCACGCAGCGGCCCCACCCCGCTTGCCGCGCCAGACTCTCACCCACCGAAGCCGCTGTCAAGCGACGCCAGATCACGCTACCGGCTCTTGATCGGCAGCGACACGCTCCATGGACTCGACGCAGCGTCCGGGGGGCGCGCCACGATCAAGAGCGCCGGCGCCCGGAGGTGTATGCCGACCAGCCGCCGCGCCAGTGGTCGCACGTCCACGCCGACCTGCTCCGCGACGCCGCGACGCTGCCACACCGCGGCCCGCTTAACATCACCGACCAGGCGATCCAACGCCACCGAGGCTTCGCCGCCCAGGAAGGCGGGCGAACAGGTTGGTTCAAGGGCGGTACTCCCGGCTCTTGGGACGCCCCAGGACACCATCGCACGCATCAAAGCCTCTATCAACAAGAACGATGCGGCGTAGAGGGTTACGCTACGACGGGTCTTGTTGCTGGCTCGCGACCGCGTGGATCTGCTTCGTCAGCTCCAGGATCTCGGTGGAGAGGTCAATCAGCTGCCGGTTCTGTTGATCCTCCTCCCTGACCGTCGTCCATTGCTGATCGGCAACCACCTGGTGCTTGGCGTCGGCTCGGTTCTGGCTGATCATGACGAATGTCGAAAGGAAGATCGCCTCTAGGGAGACGATCATGGTCAGCAGCCCGTAGGGATAATCCTCGACACCGAGCCCTATCCAAAGCCCAAACCAGACGATGTGGACATACACGAATGCCATCGACCCGGCAAACAGAGTGATGTGATCGGAGATTCGGTTCTGCACGCTCTCGGCGCGTTGCTTCGCGTGCTGGACGAGAACAGGGTTCGGCTCGAGTGGGAGGTGAATCCGGGATCCCGCGGACGTCGGCTGCGTCATGGTTGTCCCTTCCAATCAGACCAGTCGGTCACTTGTCGGCGACCAGTTACTGTACCGCCGCGCGTCGGCCAAGCCGGCTACAGCGAAGTCGGCGTGAGCACGATCCTCGGATGAGTCGGCCCGCCCACACCTGCCACCGCTGCGGCGACAACCACGCCGCGGGTCATATGGGCCTACGCCGGCGCGGCGTGCTCGATCATGCCCCTGCGAAGCGCGTAGCCGACCATCTCCGATCGTGACCTGAGGCGCAGCTTCCGCATGATGTTCGTGCGATGTCTCTCGGCGGTGCGGACGGAGATGAAGAGCAGTCTGGCGATCTCCAGGTTGGTGTGTCCGTGTGCGAGCAGGCGCAGCACTTCGCGTTCGCGGTCTGAGAGCGGGTGCCTGTCGGCGCGCGCCCGCCTCGTGAGCTCGGTGTTCAGGATGTGGACGGCGAGGCGGGGATCGACGTAGCGGCCGCCTCGCGAGATCTCGCGCACCGCCGCGATCAGTTCCTCTTGTGCAGCGTCCTTGAGCACGTACCCGTTGGCCCCGCTCGTCAACGCTTCGCGGACGTGGTCGGGGTCACGCTCCGTGGCCAGGAGCAGCACCTTGCAGCCGGGGGCCTCCTCCCGCAGCCGTTCGATTACCCCGCCGCCCTCGCCGGCGGGCAGTTGAGCGTCAAGCACCAGCGCGTCGGGTTTGTGACGACGCATCTTGAACGCAGCTTCGGTGACGTCGCCCGCTTCCTCCACGACAGTGATCCCGTCGTCGAGTTCGAGCAGCGCGCGCACCCCGGCGCGCACGATCGGATGGTCATCCACAACCAACACACGCAGGGTGTGCTGGGCGCCTCCGAGAGCTGCGGCCGTCCGTACGCGGGACAAGGTCGCGGACAATACCGGCTCGCCCCGGTCACACCGCCGCCGTTCGCCACCTTTTCACAACCCGGGGCGACGGCCGGCTAGCCGCTCCTCGCCGATACCGCCTCGGAGAATCGGCCTGATACCCGTGCGTCGCCCCGCCCGAGAATGCAATCACCCTTCTCGGGCGGGGCGCACCACCGGCTCGTGGCGGTTACGACACGAGCTGGTACGTGAACCGCGAAGAGTTGTTGGCGAGGAACTGGACGTGAACCTCGCCCTCCGCGCCGCGGAACTTGCCCGTGCCGCCCGTGACGGCCGCGTCGAACCCATGGACTGTGTCGCTGCCGATCAGGACGCCACTGGCGGTGATCTGGCTGCCGCGCACCGTCGCGGTGAACGTGAACTGCACCCGCGCCATCTGCGCCTGCTGGAAGACCGCAGTCAGCGTGCCGGCAGCGTCCAGACGCCCGACTCGCTGCCTGCCACGTTCCACATGCCAGCCGAAACGTCATCTCGTCGCCCTGGCTGAACCCGGCCGGCGACTCATCGACGTCCACCGCGTGCTCCATGGCGGGTGAACAGCACAAGCTGTGTCGTTCCCTCCGCACGAGGCACCGCCGCGTTGTGCGGCGCGACGCCGGGCTGCAACCCCCACATCCGCAGGTGACTGCGCGGTGATCCAGACGCCACCGACAACGCCCCGATCACGAGCAACGCCACCAACGCTGCCCCCGCCAAGGACCCAATCGCATACGCATCGCGCACCCCTCTCGATCGCAGGCCTCTGGCCCCTCGGGCGGATCGCCCGCGACCCTACGCCTCGACAGAGAACGAGTCAAATCGCACATGACAGGCGCCGCGGAACCGAACCTCTCGACGACGGTCAGCCACGGAAGACCGTTTTTTGTATGTCGACGCCGCCTATCGTCGGGAGATCCCGAAGGCGTGGTGGTGGAGAAGTATGGGGCGAGGCACAAGGCGTTGCGGGCGGGTTGGGCGCGGAAGGTCGCTGGAGGTGGTGTGTTGTGTGCGCGGTGTGGCCGTCTGATCGAGCCGGGTACGCCGTGGGATCTCGGCCACGTCGACCATGACCCGTTTCGTTGGCAGGGGCCGGAGCATCGCCGGTGCAACCGCGCGACGTCGAAGAAGCGGGTGCGCTCGCGTGACTGGTAGAGCCGCGTCGTGATGGGGTCGTGCTCGTCAGGCCGGCGACGAGATCCTGGCGTGCGTGGCTGCCCATTCGAGGGGGTAGTCGCCGACTTCCTCCCAGCCTTGCAGTCCGACATCGCAGGGAGACGCGATGTGGGTCGGACGAGGATCGTCGTTGCCGCAAGTGAGGCGTAGTGTCACGACCGCTGCTCTCCTGTGCCTCTGCTTCGCGACCCAGCCTGCGCGGGCGCTGGTGCTCGCTAGCGCCGTAGGTACGGATCCAGTTCGATGTCGTCGATGCGGAACGTGGTTCCGGAGTCGGCGACGAAGTGGAACTGGGCGTTGACCCCTGTGGTGGAGGCGGTCAGTAGCGGAGGGAACACGACCACCGGGCTCGGCTGCCATGTGGCGGTCGAGCCGGAGATGGTCGTGATGGTCGTCGCCTGCTTGCCGCCGGAGCTGAGGAGGAATTTGACGGTGAGGTTGCCGGTGCCCGACGTGCGGCGAACGAAGAACCGCATTGAGGGGGTGGACGAGTTGACGCACAGCCATGGGCTTCGTGCCGCTCCACCACTCGGAATCGCCACTGAGTGGTCGCCTGCTGCGCCGAGCAACGTGTTGCTGTCACCGGAGACGATCTTGGCGCCGTTCCCCCACGACCAGCCGCTCGCGCCGCTCTCGAAGCTCGAACCCTGGAATGGTGTGTAGCCGGCGTTGTCCTGCCAGGGCGCGAAGACCTCGGTGACATTCGTGTAACTGCAGGAGGCCGCCAGGGCGTTTGCCGTCGTAAGCGTCGACGCAATCCAGGTGGCGCCTACGACAAGGCAAAGGCGAACGGTCAGGCGAAGCCAGAACATCGAAACTCCTCGGGGCACGGGGGGTGGAGCCGCGGTCGGCACTCTCATTCTTGGTGGGTTGCCGCAGGCATGCCATCGCCCTTCGGAGTGATCGCCCCAGACCGTCAAGCACTCCCGTGGCACCGCCGATAAGTCAGGCATGGTCTCCCAACGTGGGACGCGACGCGTTGCCCTTACTGATGTCGAGCTCGTGACCGCCGGCCGCGAGCGCAGCCGGATGCCGCTCCGACCGCGCGAGCGATGGGTTGCCGTAGCAAGCGCGTTCGGCGTCATCGCCGCGGCGCTCGCGATCTGGGTGGCGGCCCCGCCTGCGCAGCCCTCAGCGATGATCACGATTCCGCTCGTGCTCGGCTACGCGGCGTGTAGCCGCGTCCGGTTCGAGGTCGGCGCAGGCTCCGCCGCCCCGACGCAGCTCGCGTTCGCGCCGATGATGGTGCTGCTGGCGCCGGCGCTGCTCGTTCCGGCGGCAATCGTCGGCTACGCGCTCGGCAGCGGACGAGGCAACACCGACGACGGGAAGCAATGGTGGGAGCTCGTGTTGATCCAGATTGGAGGCTGCTGGTATGCCGTGGGCGCAGCCGCGGTGATGGCCGCCTCAGGGGTCGATGCGCCTTCGCTCTCGGCGGCCGGGTGGTACTTCGCGGCGTTCGCGACCCAATGTACGGCCGACCTTCTGATGAGCGTCTTTCAGGAGCGGCTCCTCCTCGGCGCCACGGTGCGTGACTTGGTCGCGGCCATGGCTCCGTGCTGGACGATCGACTGCCTCATCACACCAATCGGCGTATGCCTTGCCGCGTCGGCGCCGCCGGTGGCGGTCGTATCGGTTGTCCCCCTGCTTCCGCTCTTTCAGATCTTCTCGGCAGAGCGCTCATCCCGCTACGACCAGGCCACGGCGCTCGGCGCCGCCTATCGCGGAACGGCGCTCCTCCTCGGCGATGTCGTTGAGGCCGATCACGAGTACACAGGCGCACATTCACGCGATGTCGTCGCTCTCTCACTCGCAGTCGCGGACGCACTCGAGCTCGAATCGAATGAACGGACCCGCGTCGAGTTCGCCGCGCTCCTGCACGACGTCGGCAAGATCCGAGTCCCAAAGCGGATCCTCGACAAGCCGACTGCGCTGGATCCGGAAGAGCGCCGGATCATCAATCAGCACACGATGTGGGGCGAGCAGATGCTCTCGAACGTCGGAGGGTTGCTCGCGGATGTGGGTCACATCGTCCGGTCATGCCACGAGCGCTGGGATGGAGCCGGGTACCCGGACGGACTCGCGCAGACCGATGTTCCCGTCGCAGCGCGAATCGTGGCTGCGTGCGATGCCTTCTCCGCCATGACGACCGACCGGCCCTACCGCTCGGCGGTGAGTGTCGACCAGGCCGTCGATGAGCTCCGGGCGAATGCTGGAACCCAATTCGACCCGTCGGTCGTTTCCGCCCTGATCGATGTCATCGGTCGAGGCGGGCAGACCGCGAGGCCAGCTCGGCGGGCCGCGTAGCGCGATGGAACCCGCCGCGCTATGCGGCGATCGATTGTCTGAGTCATACCGACTCCGTCCCCCGCTTATCCAGTCCGAGGCGCTCGCCGATCTGGCGTCGGAGGGAGTTCGCCGAGGCGGAGGATCTCGAGGCGGCCAGTTGGGGCTGAACCGATTCCGATCGGCCCGAACGTTCACCTCAGCGCGAGCCGGGACGGGCACAGACGTGGCGAGGCTGGCGGCTCTTGTGTCAGCCGCCGGCACGTCACCTAGCCAGTCGGCGGAAGGCGAAGGCCGCCCCGGCCCAGCATGTCCCCTCCCCGGACGGCCTTCTAAGGGGTACAAACAAGCGGGACACAACCAGGGGGGAACCCGCGCGCCCCGCTCGTGACGGTGGTTACCCCGTCGCCGCGCCGACCACTCACCTGGCGCCCAACATTCTTATGCGTCGGCTAGACGGTGCGTTCGATCGCGACGGTCATCCGCTCGACGCCGCGGAACAGTGTGGACGCCCACCGCCGCCCATACTTGGTGGCCTCTTCGCCGTAATGCCTGAAGCCGCCGATTTCGAGCTCGAGGATGCGACCCCAATAGTCGCTCCACGCGTCGGCAGCGGCTTGATGGTCGCGCTGTTCGAAGTCGTCTGGGAGATCGCCGGCGCTGGTGACGAGCCACATCGTCGAAATGTGGGCGGTTTTCGGTCGCGCCAGCATCGGGGTTTCCGCGTAGAGGAGTGGTTACCGCAGATCGGGGATGCCGCAAAGTACGGCGCGGCGGGTAGCATTGCCGGCCTCCTCCTCCTCCTCGGGATGCAGCTTGGCCTCCCCCTAACCTGCTGGGCTGCTGAGGACGCCGCGCTTCGCCCCACGTCGCCCGACACCAGCGCGCTCACATAGAGCCCTGCGTGCTGGTTGGGGCGGGGCGTGGCGACAATCTCACGCCCAGCACGGTCGTCCGCCAACGACCGCAGACGCGCGGGCCCACTATCTGCGGCTGCGCGGGGCCGATGGCTCCGGGTCGTAGACCACTTTCACAGCACCGGTCGGCGCGTGCCTGTGGCGTTCTCGAGCTTTGCGCTCGGCGCTTCTGCGGCTCGGGTAGGGGCCGCTGCGGTATTCCCCCTCATCCGTGGTCAGAATGACGAACCAGTGCCGGTGACCCATGCTGGGCGTGCGTCCTCGTCACGGATGCTACTCCTCGGCACACAGCGCGCGGAGGGAGGGCCGCCGGGTCATCGGGGCGACCCTCCCGGCCTGCGCCTACCCGCGCAGACGTATCGACGGTTCCCGGATTCCACCGACGCCACACCCTTGTCAGCAGCCACCACGACTCGCTACTCTCGGCGTGCTCGGTTGAAGGGTTGCCCCGCTTCCCGAGCTAGCCGCGTCTCGCCCCAGGCGCCTGGTTTGCGTCCTCCCGAAGAGTCGCCAACCTTCCGTAGGGGCAGGGCGCGGTGAATCGAGGAGAGGACGCAAGCTCCGAGATGATCCCGTCCGCGCGAGTTAGGCGCCCGCTGGCAGCGGGAACATGTCGCCCAGGTGGCGAGGCCGACGGCTCTCGCCAGCCGCCGGCACGCCACCGCCTCGATCTCGGTCGAAGATCGCTGGGAGCGGCGTTCGCCGCCGCCTTACCTCCGTGGGCTTCAGGAATACCCACTAGGTGTGGGGCCACCGAGGGGGCACGCGGCGAGCATCCACGACGTGCCTGACGTGGATGACCCGTGTAGCTATCCGATTCCCGCTTGGTTGGGCGGGACTCGATGGGCCGTGTAGGGATCGAACCTACGACCTTGGGATTAAGAGTCCCCTGCTCTACCAGCTGAGCTAACGGCCCCGGGCCGGGCAGTCTACCAACGGCCTCGATCCGAAAACACGCTAGCGTTCGCCGCCATGCGCCAAGCCTCCCGAGACTTCTTCCTGAGCCTCCTCGACGCCGCCGGGCCGTCGGGTGACGAGCGTGCCCCCGCCCGGGTGTGGCGGGACTACGCGTCCGGCTTCGCCGCGGTCGAGACCGACGCGCTCGGCTCGAGCTGGGCCACCGTGAACCCCGACGGCGAGCGCGCGCTGGCCGTGATGGGGCATATCGACGAGATCGGGCTCGCCGTCACGCACGTCGACGACGACGGCTACCTGTGGTTCGACGGCGTCGGTGGCTGGACGCCGTCCGTGCTCGTCGGCCAGCGGATCCGCGTCCTCGCCAAGGACGGGCCGGTGGTGGGCGTCATCGGCAAGAAGGCGACCCACCTGCTGGACGAGGAGGAGCGCAAGAAGCCGATCAAGCTCGACCAGCTCTGGATCGACATCGGCGCGACCGGAGGAGACGACGCCCGAAGCCGCGTCCGCTCCGGCGACCTGGCGGTGATCGAGCAGCCCGTCGTCGAGCTCATGAACGGCCGGCTGGCATCGCGCGCCGTCGATAACCGGGCCGGCGCGTTCGTCGCCGCCGAGGCCGGCCGCCATTACGCCGAGAGCCCCGGCTCGTGGCGCTACGTCGGCGTCGCCTCGGTCGCCGAGGAGATCAGCTTCGCCGGCGCCTACACCAGCGCATTCGCGCTCGCCCCGACGGCCGCCATCGCGATCGACGTCACCCACACCGCCGACTACCCGAGCGTCACGAAGAACAAGATCGGCGACATCAAGATCGGCGGCGGGCCCGTCATCGAGCGCGGCTCGGGCGTCCACACGGCCTTCGCCGAGCTCGTCGCGGAGGTGGCGGCGGCCGAGGGCATCCCGCACCAGTTCGGCGCGGCCGCGGGCCACACCTGGACCGACGCCGACGCCGTCCATCGCTCACGCGGCGGCATCCCAACGTGCCTCGTCAGCGTCCCGAACCGGTACATGCACTCGCCGAACGAGATCGTGGAGCTGGCCGACCTCGCGGCGACAGCCGAGCTGGTGGCGGCGGTGGCGCGGCGGCTGGACGCCGTCCCCGCCTCGGCCTAGACCCTACGATACGGCCGTGCAGCGCCGGCTTCGGATCGTCGCGCTGGTCTCGGGGACGGTCATGGTGGTCTCGATCGCCCTCTACGGGCGGGCGCACTC
>Ga0075424_100008452_pt1 | contig 10069 bp, 6 predicted proteins | sample SoiMethybrSBSTD3_FD_75301 | JGI IMG/M metagenome (GOLD analysis project Ga0075424, IMG submission 75301) | Bulk soil microbial communities from a Populus tree surrounding site in Tennessee, USA - Soil MetaG P. TD hybrid SBSTD3 | ecosystem: Environmental > Terrestrial > Soil > Tree plantation...
CGGATACGAAAAGAATGCCGCTGGTGTTTACCAACCGCCGAACGGCAGAAAGGCTGTGTTTCTCGGCGACCTAGTGGATCGCGGGCCAAAAATTCCTGAGACTGTCCGCCTGGTAAAGGAGATGGTAGATGCCGGTTATGCGCTTTGCATACCGGGAAATCACGACATCAAGTTCATGCGTGCCGTGCGGGGAAAGAACGTTCAGATCACGCATGGATTAGATGACTCGTTGCGTCAGTTTGAGGAATACGACAAGCACTATCGTGCCTTCTCGCGTATTGCGGCCGACTTCATCAACCAACTAATCAGTCACTACGTTCTGGATGATGGCAAGCTCGTAGTCGCGCACGCAGGCATGAAGGAAGAAATGCAGGGACGCGGCTCTGGCAAGGTACGCGAGTTCGCGCTTTACGGCGAGACTACCGGCGAGACTGACGAGTACGGTCTTCCCGTACGTTACAACTGGGCGGCCGAGTACCGTGGCAAGGCAATGGTCGTGTATGGCCACACCCCCGTCGCAGAACCGGAGTGGTTGAATCGTACGATCAACATTGATAATGGATGCGTTTTCGGCGGCAAGTTGACGGCTCTGCGCTATCCCGAGCGTGAACTGATTTCTGTGCCGGCACTGAAGACCTACTACGAGTCTTCAAAGCCCTTCCTGGCCCAGACGGAGCTCGCCCCTGCGCTCACGGCTCAGCAGCAACACGATGATCTGCTGGACATCGAAGACGTCCTCGGCAAACGAATGATCCAGACGCGCCTGCACCGGAATATCACGATCCGCGCGGAGAACGCGACGACCGCCCTGGAAGTGATGAGCCGGTTTGCCGCGAATCCAAAATGGCTAATCTACCTGCCACCAACAATGTCGCCGTGCGCGACGAGCAAGCGAGAGGACCTGCTGGAGCATCCTGAAGAGGCATTCTCCTATTACCTTCACGAAGGCGTGCACCAAGTCATATGCGAACAGAAGCACATGGGATCCCGAGCAATAGTCGTGGTCTGCAGGCACGCTGAAACGGCTCGGCAACGTTTTGGCATCCTGGAAGGCGAAATTGGTGTCTGTTATACGCGCACCGGCCGGCGCTTCTTCAACGATGCTTCTCTGGAAACTCAAATCCTGGAAAGGGTTCGTGGAGCCGTGGAGGCTGCAGGAATCTGGGAGTCTCTCAAGACAGATTGGGTATGCCTCGATTGTGAATTAATGCCATGGTCAGCCAAAGCCCAGGAACTCTTGCGACAGCAGTACGCACCGACTGGCGCGGCGGCAAGAGCGTCGCTACCTGCCGCAATCTCGGCTTTGAGTTCTTCTGCGGGAATCCCCGAAACAGCACCGCTCTTGAGATTCTGTGAACAGCGGCACGAAGCAGCTCAACTCTATGTTGACGCATACAGACGTTACTGCTGGACGGTGCGCTCCGTGGACGACCTCAAGCTTGCTCCCTTCCATTTTCTCGCAAGCGAGGGAGCAGTGCATACAGGAAGAGACCACGTGTGGCACATGGAGTCACTGGCAAGCATTTGTCAGAGGGACCACGATCTGATGCTGGTAACGCCCTTTCGCATCGTTGACCTCACCGATCCCGCAGATCAAGCACAAGGGATCGAATGGTGGGAAAAACTGACGGTGAACGGTGGCGAGGGCATGGTGGTAAAGCCACTGGAGTTCGTTACCAAAGGACGAAAGGGCTTGGCGCAACCTGCCGTAAAGGTCCGGGGGCGTGAATACTTGAGAATCATCTACGGTCCGGAGTACACGCTGACGGAGAACTTGCATCGATTGAAGAGTCGCGGGCTAGGGGCTAAGCGGTCACTAGCTTTACGCGAGTTTGCGTTAGGGTTAGAAGCTCTAGACAGGTTTGTTCATAAAGAACCATTGCGCCGGGTTCATGAGTGCGTATTCGGAGTGCTGGCACTTGAAAGCCAGCCAGTCGATCCGAGATTGTAGGAATCGGACGTTCCATGCTTTATTTGAGGCCCAGGGCACGTAATGTGACCTCGTCGGGGACGGCTTTGCCATTCTGCTTGTTGACCACCGCAAAACCGCCGGCGTAGTCCCACATCGCCCAACCAATTCCGTGCCGCTCTAAAGCGGTTCGCACGTCCCGAATCCAGGCGGCACGATCCTGGGGGTTCGAAACTTTGCGGTAGACTCCAAACTCATTGCACACCAGCGGGATGTTACGTCGCTTGGCCCAGTCGGCGACCGCGGCGATTTCAGTTTCAATTCGGGTGGCGTCCCAATGTTCCAGGCCATAGCGCAGGAGGTACAGGCGATTGATTTCATCCGGCACCTGCTCGGCTACTTTCTGCGCCGATTCCGGGTTCGAAGGATAAGCCAGCTTCGAAACGGTGTGCCAGAAATTTAGTCCCCAGGTCGCTCCCTGATGAGTGAACACGTGAGGCTCATAGAAATGAAAGTTGTAGATCACGTTGGAATCGCGCAGCAGCTCAAGGAAAACGAGATCATCATCATCGGACCATCTCGCCCCGGCGGCGATGATCGTGTGCTGCGGCGCGCCTTCGCGGATCGCCGCCGCAAGCTTCGTTTGAAGTCCCGCCCAGCGAAAGCGGTCGCGCACCTCGGGTTCGTTCAAGATTTCCAAGAAAACGCGATCAGGATCCAGTTTCGAGTAGTGTCGCGCCAAGGCACGCCAGTAATCCGTGAATTGCTCGACGAACTCATCGTCGCTCCCTAGCTTGTTCTTGAACTCGCTCTCCGGATGAATGTCAATGACAACCGCCAGTCCTTGATTCAGGATCGTGTGCACCGCGGCGTCCAACCAGCTCAGATAATCCGCCGGGATTTCGTCGGCGTGGCCGCGAGGCATCATGGGCTGCGGGTTCACGCTGAGGCGCACGTGATCGAAGCCCATGGACTTAATCAGTGCGATGTCCTCCGCGGTCGTCCAGCTTTCAAAATGTTCTTTTGTATACCCCTTGGGATCGTATACCTGTGCGAACCAATGGCTCGGGTTAATGCCATGCCGCAGATGCGCGAGCCGGATTGGAGGCACTGAGTTCGACGCGGGCTGGGCAGCCGAATAGGGTGAAACGATCAGACTGATGACGCATACGAGACAGAGCTTAGACATGGAATGTAATCCGAATTCCGTGAAATGCTAGCTCAGAATTGGCAGCGTGCGGATGCGTTTCTTGGTCGCGGAGTAAATGGCATTGCATAGTGCTGGCGCAAGCGGCGGAACCGGCGGCTCCCCGGCGCCGGTGGGCGCTTCTGTATTCTCGACGTAATAGGCCTCGACCTTGGGCGCTTCGTTCATGCGAATGGGCTCATACTGATCAAAATTGCCTTGTACCACCCGGCCCTTATCGATAGTAATCTGCGCCCGCAGCGCATTGGTCAGCGCGTAAATCACTCCGCCTTCGATCTGTTGTTCCAGAATGCGAGGATTAATGACCTGCCCGCAATCGATCGCAGCAACCACGCGATGCACCCGCGGCTTGTCGTTTTCCATCGAAATTTCGACCACCTCCGCCGCGTAAGTATTAAACGAAGCAAAGCAGGCGATCCCCTGATGATGTCCCGCCGGAAGCGGCTTGCCCCAGCCGCCCCTGTCCGCGGCCATTTGCAAGGTGGCCCGCATGCGCCCCGTTTGCCAGCCGTTCAGATTCTCATCTTTCGCAAGTAGTCGAAACCGCAGTGCAAGCGGATTCTTGCCGCCCGCCACAGCAACCTCATCGAGAAACGATTCGCTGGCAAAGCCTGCTTGCAGGGCATTCACGGATCGCATCCAGCCCAGTGGGACCGGCGTGTCCGTCATCACGTAGTCGACAAGCGCATTGGGAAAAGCGTAGACAAACGATGCTTCGTCTTTTACCTCAGAATCGATCCCATCAACCGCAGGAAATCCCTTTTGAACGTTGATCCCCGGCATCACGATGCGATGCCAGAATGCCACCGGCCAACCCTGGCCGTCGAGGACCGCACTCAAATGGTGGTAACTCGCAGGCCGATAGGTCGAAAAACGCATGTCATCTTCACGCGTCCAGACAACCTTGACAGGACTGTTCACAGCCCGGGAGACCAACGCCGCCTCGACGGCATAGTCATGCTCCAGGCGCCGACCAAATCCTCCGCCCAGTAGAGTGATGTTGACTTTCACCTGATCGGGATCGATCCCCACCGCCTGCGCCACCGAATCCCGAACGTCCTGCGGCACCTGCGTAGGCGCCCAAATCTCGCAACTCGATCCACGAAATTCGGCGACGCAGTTCCCCGGCTCCATGGGAGCATGCGCCATGAAGGGCAACTGGTAAGCGGCCTCAACCCTGCGGCCCGCAATTTTCGAAATGTCTCCCGCCGTATAGAGCGGTACAGCTTTCCCCGAAGCAGATTTCTTTAACGATTCGAAAATCGCAGCAGAATTCAGATTTTTGTTAGGACCCTCATCCCACGAAACGTTCAACACCCGCCGGCCTTCCATCGCGGCCCAGATATTGTCGGCTACCACCGCAACTGAAGAATCATTGATTTTTTCCACGTAACTCACACCCGAAATTTTCCTGGATTCTTTGTCGTCGAAGCTCGATAGCTTGCCGCCAATGACCGGGCAGCGCGCCAGCAACGCATACTTCATCTTGGGAAGGCGGAAATCGCTGCCGAATATCGCCGCACCGTTTACCTTGGAAGCCGTATCCAGCCGCGGCAAGGGTTTGCCAACGATTTTGTAGTCCTTGGCCTGTTTAAGCTGAGGATCAGTGGGAACCGGCAGCGTTGCCGCCCGACTCGCCAGTTGACCATAGCTCAGGCGCCGGCCGGATGCCGTATGCACTACCGAACTGTTTTCCGCTGTGCAGCTGGAGCGGGCAACACCCCATTCCAAAGCCGCGGCGCTGATCAGCATCTCGCGGGCGGCGGCTCCTGCCTTGCGCATCGGGTCCCACGTTGTCCGCACGCTGGCGCTGCCCCCAGTGCTCTGGTCGCCGAAAAGCGTGCTGGCCCCAGCCTGCTCAATCGTGATCTGCTTCCAGTCCGCTTCCAATTGCTCCGCCAGTATCATCGGCAAGGAAGTCCACACGCCTTGTCCCATTTCCGACCGCGCCACAACAACAGTGATCTTTCCGTCGGGGGCAATTCGCAGGTAGGCATTCGGCGCAAACACGCCATTGTTGCCGGCCCCTTTATGCGGAAGGTAGAAACCGATCACCAGTCCTGTTCCAGCCGCAACTCCGGCAATCAGAAAATCGCGGCGAGAGGGCCCCTTGCTGCTTGCGTCCTGCGTGACATTCCGGGACTGAAGATCAGTTGCCATGTTGGGACCTTGATCGTCGGTCGGCAAAACATGGTAGCTGAAACCCCGCAAAAGTGGAATGTGACTTGAGGTTTCCTGCCGAACTTACCAGATGGTCTTCAAGAGAGTGCAAGCACGGATCTTTTCATCTTGAGTAATCAAGGGCAGGGCCTCAACCTGTGCAGTCGCGCGATAAGCCGATCCGCCGGATCACGATAACCATGCGGTAGGTGAGCGGCCAAAACTGCGATCTCGAGAGTAATCGGCTTTACTATCGCCCCTAAAGTTTCCAATACTTGCTGTACCGAAGAGACAACGGTGGCATACGTGGCCACCCGGCCACGCGAGAATAATGAAGCCAACTCCCAGAGACTGATGGCTGATATCGCATGCCGTCCGATACACGCGCCCTCTTCAGGGCAGAGACAGCAGCGCGGGACAAACGTCGAGGCTCGACGGCGGCCCACACTGCTACGGGTGTGTCCAGCAGGATCAACGAGCCGACTCCCAGGCATCGGGGTCCTCGATTGGTTGGGTAATATCACCAACAATCTTCATTACGCCCGGACAATTTCCCCAAGAAATCATTCGGTGCTTGCTCCGTGGGCACAAGCTTGGCTACAGGCTTTGCCTTCTTCGTGATCAGCACGGGCTCACGAGGGGAATTCACTTCGTCCATCACTCGAAGACACCGAGCCTTGAATTGTCCGGCCGGCATGGTTTTCATGATTTTATGCTCCCGATGACCATGGTCATTATTATCATGACTATGCGGCCGATAACGTTCTGTAGTGCAGGTACCTTAGCGAACCCAAGCCATCATCATCGAGAATTGACGGGAAGCTCTGGCTGCCCCCACACTGAATGCTGATGAAGAAACTTCGCGTGGGAATCCTGTTCGGCGGGCGCAGCGGAGAGCATGAAGTCTCCCTGCTTTCTGCTGCCTCAGTCTTCAAGGCTATAGATCAGAACAAGTATGAGGTCGTACCCATCGGCATTACCAAAGAAGGCCGCTGGGTGACGTCCTCGGATGCGGAACGGCTCCTGTACGGGAAGCCGGACCATGAATCCCGCCATCTGCGCGCGGGCGATCCGGAGATAACTTCCGCTGCCGCCGTTCTGGCCAGCGGCGAAGCAGTTGTAGTCCCTCCCGAACCCAAGCAAACCGGAATGCTGCCCTTTCAATCCGATCCCGCGCTCACGCGCCGCGCAGCCGACCGCGCGATCAACGTCGATATCATCTTCCCCGTGCTCCACGGCACCTTTGGTGAGGACGGAACGATCCAAGGGCTGCTCGAGCTGGCCGATCTCCCCTACGTCGGCGCAGGCGTTCTCGGCTCCGCCGCCGGCATGGATAAGGACATCATGAAGTCCTTGTTCCGTGCAGCCGGATTACCAATCGTCAAGCACGTCACCGTCTTGCGTGGTGAATGGGAAACCGAACCGAAGAAGGTGCAAAAGCTGGTTGAGGGCAAGCTGAAGTATCCGGTGTTCGTCAAACCCGCAAACCTGGGATCATCTGTCGGAATTTCCAAGGCTCACGATCGCAAAGAGCTGGGCCCGGCAATTGAAGAAGCCGCCAGGTACGACCGCAAGATTGTCATCGAAGAAGGCGTCGGCGGCAAAAAACAGAAAGCCCGGGAGATCGAATGTGCCGTGCTCGGAAACGACCAGCCCAAGGCATCCGTGCTTGGAGAGATTGTTCCCTGTAAAGAGTTCTACGACTATGACGCCAAGTACTTGGACGAAGGCTCTGAACTGATTATCCCGGCAAAGCTCAGCAAAGCAGAAACAAAGGAGGCGCAGGATGTCGCAGTTCGCGCCTTCAAAGCCGTGGACTGCTCGGGCCTTGCGAGAGTGGATTTCCTGATAGATCCCAAGACCCGCAAGATTTATCTGAACGAGATCAATACCATGCCAGGCTTTACTTCCATAAGCATGTATCCCAAGTTGTGGGCAGCTTCAGGATTGCCGTATCCAGATATGATTGAGCGCCTGATTCGGTTAGGACTCGAGCGGCACGACGACAAAAAGAAGAATCGGTACACCCGGCAGTGATCCGGTTTTTCCCCGCAAGATCGCTTCCCATAATTCTCCTTGACCTACTCCCGCGGCAATCATTATCATTAGTTCAAGTTTGCTCTTCGGAGCAGACCTTGGATTTCATGCAGAGTGGCTGAGGGACGAGCCCTGAGAAGCCACGACAACCGGATCGAAAGATAATTTCGGTCGCCCGGTGTCAACTCTCTCCCGGAAACGGGGAACATGAGATTCGGGGTGCGGAGTTCAGGCATCTCGTTCCTCTTTTCCTTATCCGGAAAAGAGGTTTTCCGTTTTAGGGTACTTTTTCAGCTCGTCCCGGCTGCTGAAAGCGAGTAGCCATGCCCCGTTATGAATTACGATGCCGCGAATGCGGGAAAGGTTGGGGAAACCAGCCCCGGTCGATTTGCGAAGACTGTTTTTCTCCCCTGGAAATTTCCTACGACTATGACGCGCTTCGCAGTCAGGTCACGCGAGAGCGCATCGCGCAAGGCGCTGCAAATATTTGGCGATATTCAGATCTGTTGCCCTTGCCCGACAATTTCGAGCCCTCTTTACCCGTAGGATTCACGCCGCTTCTTCGCGCACCTCAGTTGGCAAAGGAACTGGGGGTGAAGAGGCTCTATCTGAAGAATGACGCTGTATGTCTGCCGACACTCAGTTTCAAAGACCGCGTGGTCGCAGTCGCGCTGGCACAAGCGCGCAGCTTCGGATTTGAAGTGGTCTCGTGTTCCTCGACCGGAAATCTGGCCAACGCGGTCGCCGCGCAGGCTGCGCGCAATGGCTTCAAGGCGTGGATTTTTGTTCCTGCGGATCTCGAACCCGCCAAGGTTCTCGGCACCCAGGTGTTTGGCGCGAAGCTGGTTCGCATCGCGGGCAGCTACGACCAGGTGAATCGCCTGTGCTCCCAGATCGCCGAGGAGCATCGCTGGGGCTTCGTGAATGTGAATTTGCGACCGTACTATGCCGAGGGTTCAAAGACCGTGGGCTTTGAAATCGCCGAACAGCTCGGCTGGCGGCTTCCCGACAACATCGTCGTCCCGATGGCGGGCGGCTCCCTCATCACAAAAATCAAAAAGGCCTTCGACGAGCTGATCACGCTAGGTCTTGTTGAGCCCAAGGCGGTACGCTTCTTTGGCGCACAGGCCACCGGCTGTTCGCCAATTTCAACCGCGGTCAAAACTGGAGAGACGGACATCCAGCCGCAGAAGCCGTCCACAATTGCGCGCTCGCTGGCCATCGGGAATCCCGCCGACGGCCACTATGCCATTAAAACTATCACCACGACCGGCGGCTGGTCCGAAGACGTTTCCGATAACGAAATAGTCGAAGGCATCCAGTTGCTGGCGGAAAGCGAAGGCGTGTTCACCGAAACGGCTGGGGGCGTCACCGTGAGCTGCGCTCGCAAGCTTTGTCTCGAGGACCGGATCCTGCCGAATGAAACAACGGTGCTCTGCATCACCGGTAATGGCCTGAAGACGACGGACGCACTCGCCGGCAAATACGAGATGGAGGAACCGATTCCGCCCAAGATCGCCGAATTCGACAAATACCTAGACAAGGCTCTGGAAGTTCCTGAGCCAGCGGTGGCATAACATGACGGTTACCGTTCAAATTCCCACCGCGCTGCGCCGGCTCACTGCGGGAAACGCGCAGCTCACCTGTTCAGCCTCAAATCTGGGCGAACTGTTCTCGGTGCTCGACCAGCAGTTCCCCGATCTCAAGCCGCATCTTCGCGACGAGTCGGGTGAGACGCGGCGATTTTTAAATGTCTACGTGAATGAGGAAGATATCCGTTTCCTGGGCGGCAACTCGTATTCTTTTCAGGATGGCGATGAAATTCTGCTGGTGCCATCGATCGCGGGCGGCTAAGAATCATGTGGTAACCGCCGCCCCGCTCTATCCGCCGTTTCCAGCTTCGTGCGCGATTAGGTCCACCATAGCCTCTCTGAGTTCTCCGCCGAGTCGCTTTCCCTTAACACCGCTGGCAGGTTCTCAAGTTCCGTACCAGAGCCCGGCATAGAGTCACGCCACCTGTGCACCGGGCACCACATGGTCAGCAAGCAGGTTGCCCCATGCTTGTTCCCGGAGCAGAGGGGACACCCCGGAACTTCTCGAAGGAGAAGTGCCAGGCCAACAAATCAAGGACAACTGGGAAGCGCTGGAGCATCCGCCTGGAGCAGTTGAACATGTTGCCCTCGTGATCCGAAAACGTCAAAGGCGGTTCCGCTTTGGCTTGGTGCTGCGTTCTTAGTCCTGCTCTCGGGGATTGGAATCTGGCGGTTTTCGCGAAGCCGTGCAGAAGCGCCACTGCCCCCAATTGAAGTGGTGCCCTTGGTCGGCCTGCCCGGGGTTGAGACTTCGCCAGCTTTTTCTCGCGACGGCAACCAGGTCGCCTTTGCCCTCCATGGCAAGGAGAATTCCGGGATTTACACGACGGTAGTCGGGGGCGAGAAGTCGCTGCGCCTGACTAGCAATTCCGGCGACTGCTGCCCAAGGTGGTCACCGGACGGTCGCCAGGTCGCTTTTTCCTGCCCCTCCGACAAGGGAGTTGCTATTTACGTGATTCCAGCTCTTGGAGGTACTGAGCACCGCTTATACTCAGGACCCTGTCAGTATTTTTCCTCGGTCCTTGGATTGGTCGCCCGATGGCAAAGTTCTCGCCTTTAACAGACGCATTGTACATCGCCCATTGCCCACGATATTTTCCCGGGACACGGCACTACGGCGAATTTTCCTGACGTTCTCCCCAGGAGGCGTGTTGTGGGATTTCC
>Ga0075424_100008454_pt1 | contig 10069 bp, 8 predicted proteins | sample SoiMethybrSBSTD3_FD_75301 | JGI IMG/M metagenome (GOLD analysis project Ga0075424, IMG submission 75301) | Bulk soil microbial communities from a Populus tree surrounding site in Tennessee, USA - Soil MetaG P. TD hybrid SBSTD3 | ecosystem: Environmental > Terrestrial > Soil > Tree plantation...
CACAAGCTCCCGCGCGTCGGCAAGGAGCCGAGCGGCCGGTAACATGACCGGCACGCCGTCCGGCACCGGCGCGTCGTCGAGCACCCGCACGAAACGGTCTTCGACGATGCGTCCGGCTTTAACGAGTGGCATAGACGCGCTCCTTGAATGGCTCGACGCCGAGACGCTTGACGGTATCGACGAAAAGCTCCTCCGGCCGCTCGCGCAGCTCGAGATAGGCGGCCGCGATGTCTTCGACCACATCCGCGATCTCGTTGTAGGGAACGGCCGGACCGAGAATCTTGCCGAGCTCGGCGCCCTCGTCGGCGCGGCCGCCGACGGTCACCTGATAATATTCCTCGCCGTTCTTCTCGACGCCCAGGATGCCAATGTGACCGATGTGATGATGGCCGCACGCGTTGATGCAGCCGGAAATGTTGATGTGCAGCCGTCCGAGATTGTGCGCGAGGTCGAGATCCTTGAACCGGCGGGTGATCTCCTCCGCCACTGGGATGGAGCGCGCATTGGCGAGGCTGCAGTAGTCGAGGCCCGGGCAGGCGATGATGTCGGAGATGAGATTGACGTTGGGGGTGGCAACGCCGATCTCGTCCAGCGCCCGCCACAGCGCCGGAAGATCGCGCTGGGCGACGTGCGGCAGCGCGAGGTTCTGCTCGTGGCCGACACGGATCTCGCCGAAGCTATAGCGGTCCGCGAGGTCGGCAATGGCTTCCATCTGCTGCGCCGTGGCGTCGCCCGGCGGCTCGCCTTCGCGCTTGAGCGAGAGCGTGACGATGGCGCGCCCCGGCAGCTTGTGGTTGGCGACCGAGTTGTCGAGCCAGCGGCGGAAGTGCTTGTCCTCGGCGCGGGCATTGCGCAATTCGGGCGGATTGTCCTCCAAGAGTTCATAGTCTGGATAACGAAATCGCGCGGCGATCTCGGCGACTACGGCGGGATCGAGAGCCAGCGCGCCGTCCTTGATCGACTGCCATTCCTCTTCCACCTCGCGCGCGAATTTCTCCGCGCCGAGCTCATGGACGAGGATCTTGATGCGAGCCTTGTAGATATTGTCGCGCCGGCCATACTGATTGTAGGTACGCAGGATCGCCTCGACATAGCTGAGAAGATCGCGCTTCGGCAGAAACGGCTTGATGGTCTTGCCGATGAACGGGGTGCGTCCGAGCCCGCCTCCTACAATCACTTCGAAGCCGGTTTCGCCCGCACCGTTCCGGTGCATCCGCAGACCGATATCGTGCACCCGCACCGCGGCGCGGTCATGCGCCGACGCAGTCAGCGCGATCTTGAATTTGCGCGGCAGGAACGAGAATTCGGGATGCAGCGTCAGGTGCTGGCGCAGCAGCTCGGCCCACAACCGTGGGTCCTCGATCTCGCCCGGTGCGACACCTGCCCACTGGTCGGTGGTGATATTGCGCACGCAGTTGCCGCTGGTCTGCATGCCGTGCATGCCGGCGCGGGCCAGATCGGCCATGGCGTCGGGCAATTCTTCGAGCTTGATCCAGTTGAACTGAATGTTCTGCCGCGTGGTGAAATGGCCGTAGTTGCGGTCGTAGCGCCGCGCCACGTGCGCAAGCGTGCGCAGCTGCGCCGAGGAGAGCGTTCCGTAAGGGATGGCGATCCGCAGCATATAGGCGTGAAGCTGCAGATAGACGCCGTTCATGAGCCGCAACGGCTTGAATTCTTCTTCTGTCAATTCGCCGGAGAGACGCCGCGCGACCTGGTCGCGGAATTCGCGGACGCGTTCATCGACCAGCGTGCGATCGAAGTCGTCATAAAGATACATGAGGTGTCCTCAGCGCTCGCCCGGAAGTGCCACGGTCGGGCCGTTGCAACGGATCCGCTCGCGCAGATTGCCCGGCCGCACGCGCCGATCCGGCGTTATCTCCACCGGAGCGACATAGGCATCGACCGCCATGAGCTTGTCGGCCACCGCGGCCGTCAGCAGTTCGGTCGCCGCCGGCGCCGTCGTCACGACGCTTGCCGCGTCAAGCTCGGTGGTCCAGGTCCCGTCCGCCGAGCGGTAGACCACGGCGCCGTCACCCAGCCGATTGGCAGTGATGACAACCGGACCGGTGACCTTGAGCTTCTGCTGCAGCGGCGAGGTCATGCGGCCTCCCGCGCGATCAACGTGGCGACCTCCGCCGCCCGCCAGGGCGTCGAGCGCGCGACCACGTCGCCGATGACGAGAATGGCCGGACCTTCGCCTACTGCGGCCGCCAACGCCGCGAGGCCGTCGAGGCAACCGATGGCCGCGTGCGAATCCGGCCGCGTTGCGCGCGCCAGCACCGCGGTCGAGGTGGCGGGATCACGACCGGCGGCGATCAAGCCGTCCTGGACCGCACCCGCCGACGCAAGTCCCATATACACGACGACCGTCGTCTGCCGGTCTCCAAGGCCCGACCAGTCGATGGCTGCGGCGTCCTCCGCGCGATGTGCGGTGACGAACGTCAGCCTGGAGGCATCGTTGCGGAAGGTCAGCGGCAGACCGGATTCCGCTGCGCAACCGAGCGCCGCGGTGATCCCGGGAACTACGATCACTGGGACGTTGGAGCGACGCAGATATTCGAGCTCTTCGCCGCCGCGCCCAAACACGAACGGATCGCCGCCTTTGAGCCGCACCACCCGACGGCCGGCGCGCGCGGCCTCGACCAGACGCCGGTTGATCTCATCCTGCCCGATGCCGGGCTCGCCGCGGCGCTTGCCTACGAATACCTGCTCGGCGTCGCGGCGAGCGCGGTCGAGCACCCCTGCGGTCACCAGTTCGTCGTAGAACACGACGTCCGCATCGGCGAGCACGTGGAGCGCCCGCAACGTCAAGAGATCGGGATCGCCGGGGCCGGCGCCGACCAAAAACACCGTCTCGGTCTTGCTGCCGCCCCCGGAGCTAGCCTTGCTGGCCTCGATCGCTGCCGCAAGCTGCGCCTCGGCCTCGACGGACCGCCCGGCGAGCACCGCCTCGGCAATAGGACCAGCGATGACATTCTGCCAGAAGCGGCGCGGCGACAGCGCACGCGGAACGGCGGCGAAGCGACCGCGATGGCGGCCGATCAATTCGGCAAGCTCGCCGATCCGCGTGGGAAGCAGCGCTTCGATCCGTTCACGCAGGCGCTGCGCCAGAACCGGGGAAGCTCCGCCGGTGCCGATGGCGACGACCACCTCGCCACGATCGACGATGGCGGGAAAGATAAAGGTCGACAGATCCGGGCGGTCGACAACATTGACCGGGATGCGCTGCCGACGCGCGCGCGCGGCGATATGGTGGTCGAGTAGATCGCCGGCGGCCGAAACGATGGCCACGACGTCGCTCAGGTCGGCTTTGAGCGGATCCCCGACGCTGATTTCGAGCTGCCCCTTGCCCGGCGAGGTCGAGAGCTCTTCTGCAACGTCGATGCTGCAGGAGAACCAGCGCACATGTGCTCCGGCGGCGCGCAACAGGCGCAACTTGGCGAGCGCGGCCTCGCCCGAGCCGACAAGTATAAAGACTCCGGAGGAGGTATCGAAAAACAACGGAAGGAAACGCATCCGCACCTCCGGCAATGAGTCGTGGGCATAGTATTATTTTCCATATAGTAGTCAGAAATGCCCCGCAAAGAGAAAAGTATTATGTCAAATGGAGCCTCGGAAATAGGAAGTCCTACCAATTCTGCCCCCTATGGCGGAAAGCCAATCTCGCCCCTGTGCTCGAGCGTGCCGGCCCTTGCGCGGGGTCGCTGGTCGCCGACGAGGCGAGCGTCGCGAGCTATAATCGTGATCGCTGCGAGAGGGGTCGCCGAGGAAGCGTGTCATGTCGATCGTCCTGAACCACACCATCGTTCCGGTTCGCGACAAGAAGGTGGCGGCGCAGTTCTTCGCTCACATTTTTGGCTTGAAGTGCGAACGCGTTGGCTACTTTGCGCCGGTGCGCGTGAACGATCAGACGACGCTGCTGTTCGACGACAGCGACGCGTTCGAAAGCCATCACTACGCCTTTCACGTGAGCGACGCCGAATTCGATGCCATCTTCAACCGAGTGAAGGAGGCGGGGCTCGCCTACGGAAGCGAGCCGGGAGCTGTCGATAACGGCAAGCTCAACAACTGGGGTGGCGGTCGCGGCGTCTACTTCAAGGATCACGACGGTCACTTGCTGGAATTGATGACCGTGCCGCAGTGATTGCCCGTCGCGCGGCCAGCCCGCCTCGCCGACGCGCTACGCCGCCACGACCGAAGCAAGCAATAGCCACGCACCGGCGGCGATCAGCGCCCATATCCACACCAGGTCGACATTGATCCAGGCGCGCCGCAGCAGCTCGAGTCCGACCCACCGGTACACTGCGATGGCCATCGCTGCCGTGACGATCAGCATCGCCGCGGTGTGCAGGCCAATTCCAAGCAAGGCGGTCGCGACCGGGCTCGTAGTTCCGGCGTCGGCGCCGGGGCCGATGCAGAGCGGCATCAGCGCGGGCCATAGCATGAGCCCGGCGCCATGCGCGGTGGCCATGAGGAAGGACCACACGCAAAGTCCGATCAATCCGGTCTGCATGCCAAAGCGTACGCGATGGCGGTGGCCGTAGCGCCAGTGGTAGAGCGCCCAGGCGATGAGGAGGACGCCGCAGGCGATGCGCAAGGCGCGGGCGTCGACGAGCAATCCCATCCACAGGAAGGCGGCGGCGACGAGCGCCACCGACAATGCATGGCCAAGCGCGATCGGGCCCACTGACATCCAAACGATGCGTCCGTCGTTTCGATGCATGCCGAGCGCGACGGCGAAGAGCCATCCCATGCTCGGGTTGAGGCCATGAAAAGCCCCAAGCCCCGCCAGTGCCAGCCACGGCCAGATGTCGGTCATGGCAATTTGGTTGGCCGTCATTCCGGGGCGCCGCGAAGCGGCGAGCCCGGAATCCATAACCACAGCCGGTGATCATGGATTCCGGACCCCCTCGCTACGCTCGGGTCCCGGAATGACAGCCGACGGTATGAGCGGACTGCCGAAGGCACAACACTAGGGATAGCAGTAGGAGTCCGACGAGCAGTCTCCGCCTTCGAGCCGTACCTGGTGCGGGCGATGCGGCGCCGGCCACTTCACGAAGAATTTCGAATCGAAGGCGATCCCTCCGCCCGGCGCGGCGTCGAGCTTGACCATCCAGCCTTCGATGCCGTCGGGATAGAACTGCGGATCGATCGCCCCATAGAGCGAGTTGGTGAAGTAGACCCGACGTCCGTCCCGGCTGATCTCCACCATCTGCGGGCCGCCATTGAGCGGTCCGGTGCCGCTCGGATGGCCGGCGCGTGCGACGATGCCTCCGATCCGCACCTTGCCGGTGAGCTTGGGGTTGAACGGATCCGAGACGTCGTATTGCTGCATGTCGCCGGTGCCCCAGCAGGCGACGTAGAGAAACCGATCATCCATGGAAAGGTCGATGTCGGTCACCAGCGGCGGACACGCCTTGAAGCCTTTGAGCATCGGCGGCAGTTGCTCCGGATCCGCCGGCTCGGCCGGTATCTCGATCACTTTCTTGACCGCCCATTTGCCGCCCTCGCGATACCAGGTCCAGATCGAGGACGAGAGGTTCTCGAGGCTCATCACGCAGTTGACGAAGCCGTATGCCTTGGTGGGGTCGTGCGCAGGCCGCAACTCGAACACCAGTTGGTACTTGTCGCCGAAATCGATGGTTTGCAGATGCTTGCGGCTGTGCAGATCCCAGAAATGCAGCCTGCGGCCATACTTGGCGCCGAGCAGAACCTCCGGAATGAGGCCATTCTCGAAAGTGTCCGGTGTCCCCCACTCGCTCGTCACCAGGGTGTCGTGGCCGAGATGCCACCAGGCGTCATAGGCGAGCTGCTGCGGACCGCGATCCATTTCCCATTGGCCCAGCACGTCGAAGGTTTCGTGGTCCATCAGGAACACGCCGCCAGGTCCCTTGCCCTCGCGGTTGCCGAGCGCCGCGACATAGATGCCTTCAGGTCCGCAGTGAACGGTATGGGGGCGCGTGTATCCCGCCCGCTCGGCCACGTCGCGCGGCTCGATCACCTTGACGATGGCGGGATGCCTGGGGTCGGGCTTGGTATCGATGATGTGAATGCGCGAGGACCTCAGTCCCGGCACCACGAGATAGCGCCGCTCGATATGGGGATGCGGGGCGTTGGGGCAGAGGCATGACGAGCACGCGTTCCAACCGAAGTGATGCAATTCGTCGCCAGCATTCGGCATCGCCACCGTATTGAGGATCTTGGAATAGTTGGCGGAGCCGGGATCGACATCGACGATGGCGATCCCATCAGGCACTTTGCGCGTGGGATCGAAGGCCGCGACGTAGGCCAGCGTTTCGGCTGGCGCCTTCATGGCCATGCGTGGCGACGGATAGAAGGTGGGATCTGGCGTCCACGTTGTCATCGGAGCGCTCCTAGCTCGGGTTTCACCGTGTGGAACGAGAACGACTGAAAGCAAGCCGCAGCGGTACTCGCTGCGGCGACGCAGAAGCGGCCGCACTGCCAAGTGAGGAACGCCAGCGGCCTTCGAACATGCTCCAGCATCGCGGGACACTGCTCCAGGGCTTTGGAGTCACGATGAAGAAACAAAGTCGCGCAACCGCGCTCACTCCCCTTTCACGCCGGCCGCACGCACGATCTTGCCGAAGCGCTCGGTTTCCGACGCGATGAACGCCGCAAATTCGGCCGGCGTGTTGCCGGCCGGCTCGGCGCCCTGCTCCACGATCTGCCGGATGATATCCGGATCCTTCACCGCCTGCACGAATGCCGCATTGAGCTTGTTAATCACCGGGTCGGGGGTTCCGGCCGGCGCCACCAGTCCGAACCAGGCGTCGAGCTCGATACCGGCAAAACCTGCCTCCCTCATCGTGGGGGAATCCGGCAGCGCCGGCAGGCGCTTCGGCGACGTCACCGCGAGCACCCGCACTTTGCCAGCCTGCAGAAACGACAATACCGACGAATAGGACACGAAGAAGAAATCCACCCGCCCGGTGGCGAGATCGAGCGCGGCGGGGCCGGCGCCGCGATAGGGAATGTGGACCATGTTCGCGCCGGTCCTGGCCTTGAGCATTTCGCCAAGAAGATGTCCGCCGGAGCCGGTGCCTTGTGAGGCGAAGCTCAATCCGCCGGGTTTCGATTTGGCGAGGGCGACGAGTTCGGCCACCGATCTCGCCGGGCTGTCGAGAGGGACCGTGAGCAATTGGGGAAAGCTCCACATCAACGTGATGGGGCGGAAATCCTTGATCGGGTCGTACGACAGCGTCGGGTAGAGCGAAACATTGGCGGCATGGGTGCCTGCGTTGGCCTGGAACAGCATGTGCCCGTCTGGCGGCGCTTGCTTCACCGCCGCCGCGCCGATGGCGCCGCCGCCGCCGGGGCGCGACTCCACCACCAGGATTTGGCCGGTATTCTCCGTCACCTTTTTTGCGACGATGCGCTGGATCGTGTCCGCGCTCGCCCCGGGCGTAAACGGAATGACGATGGTGATCGGGCGCGACGACAGCAATTCCGCAGCCGCATCCTGGTCTGCGATCCCGCTCACCGCCAAGACTATGGCGAGGATCACAGCTGCTCTCGACATCCGGCTCTCCTGGCGCAAAGTCGCCGGCAAAGATGCCGGCTGTGCGAGCAAGCTAGCACGCTGCGCGGAAGCCGTCTTCCCTGCGGTAGCGGGCGGTAGAATTGCTCTTGCCCCTGCGCTTCACTTGGAGCGCGCGGGGCCCGGCAGCATGAGGGGATCGCGAAACCTGATGATTTGCTTCACGTCGTCCGCATCGACGACTTCGAGGGCGGACACCCCGTTGGAGCCGTCCTCGACATAGACCTCGCGCGGCCGCGTAATGAGATGATCCAGTCCCTCGAGCGCCACTTCGACGATATCGTCATTGGGATCATAGGTGATACCGATCAGAGGAAGCCACTCCGCTCCGATCTGATCGCCGAGCCGGAGCGAGGCGACTTCGATCTCGGCTTGCTTGCCTTCGAGCATCTTGCTGACGCGATCGAAGAACGCATGCCACTGTTGCTTCTCAAGCTTGCGGGTCGCCATGACGAACCTCCTGTGCAACGGTTTGCGAACGGCTCTCGACGCGCGTTTGGGTTGCCCGATCGTGAGCTCTGATGGACCGACGCGGGGCGCGCGGAAGGCGCATCGAGCCCTTCCGTCGATTTCTTAGCCAATCGAGGGCGCGACAATCGATCGCGCCGCCGTGAGGCGCTTAGAGCGAACGTGCCGCTCGGCGGCCCGGGGGCGTTTGCGCGCCGGCGGGAGCGCGCTCGGCATCGCGCTCGCCGGGCGGATTCAAAGCAGCGGCTATCGCGTCGTCGACCCGCTCCAGCCAGACGAACCGAACCTGCTGACGCGCGGCTTCCGGTATGTCCTCGAGATCTTTCTGGTTGCGCGCCGGCAGCATCACGGTGGTGATGCCGGCACGCGCCGCCGCCAGCACCTTCTCCTTCACGCCGCCGATGGGGAGCACGAGCCCCCGCAGCGAGATTTCTCCGGTCATCGCCGTATCGCTGCTTGCCGTGCGCCCGGTGAGCAGCGACACAAGCGCCACAAACATGGCGACGCCCGCGCTCGGTCCGTCCTTGGGAATGGCGCCCGCCGGCACATGGATGTGCACGTCGGATTTTTCGAACACCGCCACATCGATGCCGAGGTCGGGCGCCCGCGCCTTCGCCAGAGTCAAGGCTGCCTGCGCACTCTCCTTCATCACGTCGCCGAGTTGCCCGGTGAGGATCAGGTTGCCGCGTCCTGGAACCCGGGTCGCCTCGATGAACAGGATATCGCCTCCCGTGGGGGTCCAGGCGAGGCCGGTGGCGACGCCCGGCACACTTGTGCGCATGGCGACTTCGTTCTCGAATCGACGAGGCCCGAGAATGGCGGGGAGTGCCGCGCCATCGATGCGAAGATGGGCCGCGCTACCCTCCGCGATGCGCATCGCGACATGGCGGCAGACGGCGCCGATCAGGCGCTCCAGGTTGCGCACGCCGGCCTCACGCGTGTAGTCGCGGATGATCGTGCGGAGCGCGTCCTCGGTGATTTCGCATTGGTCGGCCGCGAGGCCGGTCTGCTCGAGCTGACGCCTGAGCAGATAGCGCTTGGCGATTTCGAGCTTTTCGTCCTCGGTGTAACCGGGAAGCTCGATGACCTCCATGCGGTCGCGCACCGGGCCCGGGATCGTATCCAGCACGTTGGCGGTGGCGATGAACATCACCTTGGAGAGGTCGAAGGCCACGCCGAGGTAATTGTCGCGGAACGTCGAGTTCTGCTCGGGGTCGAGCACTTCGAGCAGCGCCGATGACGGATCGCCGTGGAAGCCCTGCCCAAGCTTGTCCACCTCGTCGAGCATCATCACCGGATTGCGCGTCCCGGCCTTGCGGATCGACTGGATGATGTTGCCGGGCAGCGCACCGATATAGGTGCGCCGATGTCCCCTGATCTCCGCTTCGTCGTGTACGCCGCCGAGGCTCAAGCGGGCGAATTTGCGCCCGGTCGCCTTGGCGATGCTCTGCCCGAGCGACGTCTTGCCGACGCCGGGCGGGCCGACGAAGCACAGGATGGGGCTGCGTCCATTCGGATTGAGCTTGCGCACGGCCAGATATTCGAGGATGCGGCGCTTGATCTTGGGCAAGCCGTAGTGGTCTTCATCCAGAATCCGGCGCGCTTCCGCGATGTCGATCGTATCGGGATCGGACTTCGACCACGGCAGGCCGATCAGCCAATCCAGGTAGCTGCGGATCATCCCGAACTCGGGTGAGGCATCCGGCATGCGCTCGAGCCGCTTGAGCTCCTTCTTGGCCTGATCCTCGGCCTCCTGTGGCATTCCGGCCTTCTCGATCGCCTCGCGCAGCTCGGCGATCTCGGTCGACTTCTCGTCGCCTTCCCCCAGCTCCTTTTGAATGTGGCGAAGCTGCTCGCGCAGAATATGCTCGCGCTGCTGTGACGACAGCGACTGCTGAGTCTGCTCGCCGATCTCCTTGGAGATCTTGAGCACTTCGATCCGCTGGACAAGAAGCGCCAGCACCTTGTCGAGCCGTTCCTTGATGTCGATCGTCTCCAGCACGTCCTGCTTTTCCGCCGGCTTGGCGTCGAGGATGCCGGCGA
>Ga0075424_100008455_pt1 | contig 10068 bp, 7 predicted proteins | sample SoiMethybrSBSTD3_FD_75301 | JGI IMG/M metagenome (GOLD analysis project Ga0075424, IMG submission 75301) | Bulk soil microbial communities from a Populus tree surrounding site in Tennessee, USA - Soil MetaG P. TD hybrid SBSTD3 | ecosystem: Environmental > Terrestrial > Soil > Tree plantation...
TGGAGATCGTCCTCAGGTTCTTGAACTTGAGTGAGTTGAGGTAGGCCTCGGCAATGATGCTCCTAAAGGCGTTGCCCCGGCAAATGAAGTGGACGATCATTCGCGGGGTTACTCGACTTCCTCCAGGATGTGCTGCATCTGTGCCAGCTGGTCTCTGAGCGAGTCAACCTGCACGGTGATGTCGGTGAGTCTGAGGTCAACGTGTTCCTGCGCGGTGATCGCCATGTCGCTGAGCCGCCGGAACTCGTCGGCCAGAGCGCGGTAATCCTGGCCGGTGGTCAGCTGAGCTTTGGCCTGCCTTGAGGTGCTGAGGTGCCGGGCCACCGCCCAGACCGAGATCACGAACGCGAACGCCAGTGAAACGACCAATATGAGGTTGAAAATCTGCGTCATCGCCGTACCTCCGCGTCAAGATCGTTGCCCGCGCACAGCGTCCGCACAGACACCATGATCGTCTCAGGCGTCAGCTGCAGCGCGAACGGCGTTACCTCGTAGAACTTCATTGCCTTCCCGTCCTCCGATACCTCGATGTCAGCCGACACCAGCCCGGCAGCCTGGAGCTTCCGCAGGTGAACCTGCAGCAGGGCGCGGCTGATGTTCAGCTCGCGGGCCAGCTGGCTCACGTAGTTGCGCTCTGCTGCCAGGGCGGCGACAACCCGCAGCCGGTGCGGGTTGGCCAGGGTCGCCAGCACCCGCAGCAGGTCGTCACCGGTCATGTCCGAGAGGTTCACAGCATCCTTCCTAGCACCTGCTAACAAAAATTAGCAGGAGAGGCGCGCAGGAGTCAACCGCCGGTTCTGCGGCTGGCCGTCAGGCTCGGCACACGGCACGACCGGGCCTGCGGCCCATGGTTGGGCAGCCAGCCGTCGAATTCCGGCCTGGTGGCATGCAGCCACTGGTACGCCTCATCAAGAGTTCCGCTCCCGATCGGTCCCATGACGCACCCTCCCGGCGGCGCGGCCCACTCCGGTATCACCGTTGCTGCGTCTTCCGGACAACCTGCTCTGCAAGGACGGCCGGGTCAAGGCCTGCCCGGTCCCGCACGCCTCCACCCGTCATGGATGTGGAATCGTTGTTGTTCTTTGAACGCGGAACTCACATCCATGACGGGTCGGTTTTTTGCGGATCGGTCACGTGCAGGTGAGGGTCGGTATTGCCCAGTCGCCATGGTCGTTGCCGTTGCCGTCGCCTGCATCGCCGACGATGAGGTCCAGGACCTGCGCGCCGGTGACGTCGACGTCGATCGACGTCGCTGGTTGGTGTCCGCGAATGGTCGGGGTCGTGACCAGGGTCTTGCCGTCGGCGGCCACGCTGAAGGTGACCGTGCCCGCCCCGTTCTTCTCGTCGTCGACACCGACCATGGCGGTGAACCGGGTGCAGCGCCCGCCGAGATAGACCTCGACGTCGCTGATCGAGTTGGTGCCGAGGCCCTTGGCGTAGGTGACGCCGTTGATGGTGATCGGGCGGCCGTCACCTGCCGCCTGCTCGCCGTTGCTGGTGTCGCGCTCGATTGGTCCCCAGCCGTTCGTGGCTGACAGGAACGGCAGGTCGCTGACCGCGTCGGTGCCTGGCGGCGGGGGCGGTGGCACCGATCGGATGATCCGCTCGTCGGAGTTGCTCGCCGAGCTGGCGCTTTGGGTGTAGTTCACCGCTGCCGTGACGGCCGAGGCCGCGGGCAGCTGGCCGGAGGCCGCCTGGATCTGCCAGGTGAACGTGGCCGATCCACCGGGGTGCACCGCGCTCACCGAGTCCGGGCTGGCGGGACCGGCCGTCCACCCGTCGGGGAGTTTCAGCGACGCGGTGAGGCCGGTCGCGTTCGCCGCGTCGTCCGGCACCGTCACCGTCGCCTTCGCCGTGAACGTCTGCCCGGCCTGGACGGTGTCGGGCACCTGGAGGTCCACGGCCGTGCCAGGTGGCTTGGGCATCGCGTACTTCTGCGGGTCGTAGCGCGGGCTGTCGTTTTGCGTGACCGTCAGCGGGGACGCGTAACTGCCGTAGTTCGTGAGCGAGACCTTGCCCAGCCCGCCGGTCGAGCCATCGAGATTCCACACGGCGATCGCGATGCTGTTCGTGCCGTTGGGGTTGAGGATCCCGTTGGGCACCGGGAAGCTGTGCTGCGGCCCCCGGTAGTTGACGTAGTTGCCGACCTGCCAGCCGTTCACGAACAGCATCGCCCGGTACTGGCGGGACGGGTCGTCGCTGATCGTCAGCCCGAGCGAGGTGTCCTGCCCCTTCGGCAGGTCGAGGGCGACATCGGTGCGGTACCACGACACACCCGGCGTCGTGTCGGTGGCCGGCAGCGTGACCGGCGTCCAGTTGCCGTCCGGGTACCCGGGCAGGGACCAGCCGGCCCGTTCACCGAAGAGGCCGCCGGTCGACAGGGGGCCGCGTACCGGGTCGATCATGTCCTCGCCGCCGCGCACGCCCTGCAGCCTCCAGGTGATCGAGGTCAGCGGGGCGCCGGTGAGCGACGCGCTGATAAGACCGCGGGCGGCCTTGTTGCCGTTGGTGGAGTTGTAGTCCTCCTCGTGGCCCATGTTCACCGTGAGCACCGAGACGATGTTGTCGCCGTCGGGCTTCAGCGCACCGGCCGGGAAGGTGAAGTTGCCGCTGCCGGTGGTAGAGCTGCCGAGGAAGATGCCGTTGAGCCAGGCCGAGAAGGCCTGCGCTCCGCCGCCGGAGCTCGAGACCAGGTGGATGCCGGTCTCGTTGCCGCTGGCGCGGAACCGCCCGCGGTACCACGTGTTGCCGGTGTGGAAGCCGTAGTCGTCCGCGTAGAGCACCGGCAGGGTGTTCACCCCGCTGACGCTGTTGGTAGTCATCTTGTCGGCCACCTGCCAGCGGGAATCGTCGAAGCCCGGTTGCGCCTCCGGCGACTCCTGCTGGTGCTTCCAGTTCGTCAAGTCGGGCAGCGAGATCGGGGCGGCCACCGGTATCTGACCGGTGAGGCTGCCCGAGCTGGTGGACTGGGTGTGCACCGCCTTGCCGTTCCAGGTGATGGCCGAGGCAGAAGTGAAGACCTCGATGTCCGGGTCGGCGCCGTTGTCGCCGGTGAGTGCGACCGTGCTGCCGTCGTCGCTGCTCGTCGCGGTGCGCAGCAGGTGGCTACCGCGCACCAGCACCGGGCCGGCCGCGGTGTCCTGGCGCCAGAACGTCTCGGCGGTCGCCTTATCGGCGAGCAGGAGCAGTAGCGGGCGTGAGCCGCCGCCGGAGATCATGACCCGGATCAGGCCGTTGTGGGTGTAGTTCAGCCGGAGGTCTCCGGTAGCGGGGTCCCACGTCGTGGTCACATTGCCGCCGCTCGCCTGCACGGTCGGCTGCGACGCGTAGCGCAGCACCGTCTCGCCGTCGCTGCCCTGGTCGCCGTAGAGCACGCCGATGTCGCGGCCCCCGATCGTCGCGTTCGTCATGATCTCCGACGTCGAGTACTGCAGCTGCGAATCGCCGAGCTTGTAGTTGGCGACGATGATGTGCGAGTCGCGCCCGTTCAGGGTGATCGCGGTGCCCGGCTGCTGTGGCACCACCGGGTAGGTGGGATTCGTCGCGGCCGATCCGGTCGGCACGTCGATGGCATCGATTGACACGAAGTTGTCCGTCGAGCCGGAACTGTGCGTCCCATCGACGACGATCTTGAAGGTGTGCGGCCCGTCGGTGAGCCCGTTCTTGGCGAACAGCACGGCCTGGTTCTGGCTGCCGGACGTGTCGACGGTGGCCTGCTTCGTGCCATCGATGTAGACGTCGGCGAGGCCGTGGTTGTTGGTCTGCGAGCCGATCCAGCGGATCGCGGTTCCGGTGAACGGGACGGTGAGTGAGTCGCCGGCTTGGTTGGAGAACGACTCGGTGTTCTTGTAGTCGCCGCCGGTGTAGCTCTGGTTGGCCACGTGCGACCAGTTGCCCGAGTACTGCAGCGCCGGGTCGGTGTCGTCGTAGGTGTAGCTCACGTTACCGGCAGGCTGCGCGTTGAAGTCGATCGAGATGTGCGTGGTGGCCACCGACGTGGACGTCGAGTTGGCGTGCCGCACGACGTGGAACTGCGTCCCGGTGTCCGGGTTCATCCGCGCGGTGTCGACGATCGCCGGGTTGTCCGGTGGCGTCACGTTGATCCGGTCGGTCTTGGTCAACGGCGCGACCGCGTGGGTGAAGTAGCCGATGAGCTTGTCTTCGTAGTACTTCGGGTCGAGCTGGCGGGTCTCACGTATCGCCGCGCCGTAATCGTAGGAGGTGTAGTTCTCCGGCTCGCCAAGCCAGCCCCAGTTGGTGCCGCCGTAGGTCATGTAGAAGCTCTGCGCGGTTGCTCCAACGGCGATGTTCTGCTTGTAGAACACGTTGGCGAACTGGTCGTTGATCAGCTGCGCGCACTTGTCATAACCGGGCCCGCCCCAGGGGTCGAACGCGCCGCCCTGGAACTCCGGCGTGTACAGCGGCCGCCCCGCGGGGTGGTCATAGCTGATGTCGGGGACGCCGCTCCATCTCGTGGGGTTGGAGCAGTTGAAGCCCTGCGGGTAGGAGTCGGGACCGTCGACATCGAGCATGCCGACCCCGGAATTGAAGGTGCCGTTGTTGTTGCCGGTCAGGGGGACGGTGATGCCGTCCGCACGCGCCTTGTCCTCGAGGTGCTGCATGTACGCGCGGCCCGCTGCCGAGCCGTTGTAGTACTCGTTCTCGACCTGGTAGGCGATCACCGGCCCGGTGCCGTTGGTCAGCTGGTGCCGGGCGAGGATGCGGTCGATCTGGGTCATCCACTCGTCCGAGTACTTGAGGAACTGCGGGTCGTTGCTGCGGTTCGCACCCGGCTCGGTCGACATCCAGCCGGGCAGGCCACCGCCGTCGACCTCGGCGTTGATGTAGGGGGCCGGGCGGGCGATCACGTAGATGCCGGCCTCTTGCGCCATGTCGAGCAGCTTGTCGATGTCGCGCACACCGGTGAAGTCGTAGACACCCGGCGCCGACGAGTGGTAACCCCAGTCGAAATAGATCGATGCCGCGTTGAAGCCAGCCGCCTTCATTTTCTGGAAGATATCGAGCCACAGACCCGGGCTCGGCAGCCGGAAGTAGTGGAACTCTCCGGACCAGATGTAGGTCCGCTGGCCGTCGATCAGGAACGAGTAGCCGTCGAAGCTGACGGTGTGCGGGGTGGCGGCGGCCAGCGCGGGCGAGCCCGGGGCGGTTGAGCGCGCGGCCGCCGGCTGGATCGTCCCTGCGAGCGTGATGACGAGTGCTGTCACAGCGAGCAGCGCCGTGGGGACCAGGCGCCTCCCGCTGCGCGCTCGGCTCGGTCGGCTATAGCCCTGGTTCGTGCGCATGGCGCCTCCGGGTCGGAACTCCCCCCGTAACAACACCAAACAAAGTTATTCAGATCTAAACGAACACTAAGACGATCCGACTGATCGCACAAGGTGCCGACGGCCCTCAATTGACTCGGGCTAGCCGTGTACTTGACGCAGGGTTGCCGCTCATGCCGTTTCTGCTGCTCAGCGACAGCAGCCGGGCAGTGTTTGATTCTGTTGACTTCAACCCGGTTACCTGAGGGTCAACGGTCCAGTGCGATGGGCTGCGCGGAGGGGTTGATGCCGTACCCGGCTGGCAGCAGGACCCATCCACTGGTCAGGTGGCAGATCACCTGGCGGTGGTAGTAACCGGCCAGGGGTGGCGACGGCGAAGTCGGCGCGGATGAAGGCCGGGATAGCGGCCACGTTGCCGTTACCGCCTTGCAGTTGGGCGATCTTTGACGCCTGGGCGGAGGCCACGGCGTGCGGCAGTCCGCGGGCGGTGAGCGAGGAGGTGATCGCGGACCGGAACTGGTTGATCAGGACCGTGCCCAAGATGTCAGAACTAGGCCCTTCGACCGGACGCCGGTCCCGGAACCACTGAAGGCGTGCATCGTCTCTCCTGGAGGAGGTCGGGCGCCTTGGCAGCTAGGAAGCCACGAGCGCGTCGGTGAGGGCGTTGATGCCCGCCAGGTTGGCGGCCAGGTCGTCGGGGAGCCGGTGGCTGGCGGCCAATGCGGCCGGTGCGTAGTAGGAGACCTTCGTCTGGTCACCGTCGGCCCAGATCAGCACCTTGAGCGGCAGGTCAAGCGCGGACAGCGGCGAGGCGGCCATCACCGGCGTGCCCGCCGCGGGGCTGCCGAAGATGACCAGCGTGGTTTCCCGCAGGGTGAGCCCCGCCTGCCGGGCCTCGGCCGCCTGGTCGATGACCGCGAACAGCCGCATCCCCTTGGCACTGATCATGGCGGTGAGCTTCGCCACCGTTTCGGGCACCGGCTGAGGGCTGAGTTTCGTCACCACATCGGCCTCAGTGAGGATCCGGTCGTCGGTCATGGCAAGTGGCCCTTCTTCACTGACTGGTGACCCTGCCTGCGGTGCCAGGCTCACATGGCCCTGGCCGCGGAACAAGGGGCAACTCACGCAGGGACTGTTCGGCCCGGCCGAACAATCGGCCTCCCTCCGGTCGCCTGTCCAGTGGAATCCCCGATTACGGCGGTACGGTCAGGGGTGTGGAATTGCGGCAGCCAGAAGCTATCGAATTGGCGTAGTCGAAGCTGTGTATTTGCGAACGCCGTTGCATACAGGAATGGATTCATCGATCTGGGCCCGCTCAAAGGCAATAGGGAGAGCAGAACTATGCGGTCCCGGCAGGCACCGATCTTTCGAAGTTCACGAGCGCGAACACCTGAACAATTGGGCTGGCCAGTATGTGGACGGACCCGTCCTGGCAAAAGTGTTCAGGCTGTCTTGCAAGTCGGCACTGAGCCGTGTCAACGATCTTGGATAGTTTCTCGGGTTGTTGATTATGCAGCGGTTGCTGCGGCCTAGAACTTTATGAGAAGGCAGCCGTTTCCGGTTGTCACTGTCAAGATCTTAATACACCCTAGTCGCGCGTTCGGATCGCGCTCGGGGCGCATCTCAGAGGCATGGTGCGATCTTGAAGTGATCACCGGGGGCCAACGGGATCCAAACCGTTAAACTCCCTCCCGTTGGCGCGGACGCAGAATGCCCATCGCACAGGTTTTCTGACCGCGAGTCGCCGGAAGGGCTCACCCATCGGGCACACAGCCGGCGGGCACGAGGTGACCCGCCAATGTGGACTTTGTGGTGGGCTTGTCTTACCGTCGATGTGGGTTACCGGGAACCGTTGAGACTGCAGGTGCGGTCAAGGTCACCCGGGTGAGGTGACGATTATGCGAGTGTTCAGCCGCCGGTTAATCATTGCGGTGGCTGGCAGCGCGCTCGCTATCGCCGCTGAGATGCCCGCCGTCGGCTCGGCCCCGGCCGCTCAGGCGTCCGCGTCTTCCGGCTGGCGGCTGGTGAAGCAGTTCGGCACGTGCGGCAGCTCGTTCGGCGTGCAATCGGTGACGGCCACCGGCGCCGGAAACGCTTGGGCCACCGGCGACTTTTCCCTGTTTTTCCCGAAGTCAGGTGAGTGCAGTCCGGTTGGCCTGCTGATCGCGCATTGGGACGGCCGCTCGTGGCAGGACATGCGGCCGCCGGTGGGATTCCGGCCCGCTGCCAACTCCAACTCCGACGGGCACGCGGTCGCGGCGCTTTCGGCGTCCTATGTGTGGGTATTCGCAGACCGCGAATATTTCACGCTGCCGGTCACTCAGAGCTTCGCGTTGCTGTGGCAGAACGGCCGGTGGCGGGCATTCCGGCTTGCCGACGAGGCGTTCCTCAGTTCTGCGGTGGCATTCACCCACTCCAGCGCGTGGGCGTTCGGGTACGTGCGGTCCTCCACCACAGGGCGGGTTGCCGCCTACGCGGCGCGCTTCAACGGCCGGGGCTGGCGGGCGGTGCCGGTCCCGGTGCTGCCGCAGGGTACCGCCTCGCCCGCGCCGGATAACATCTGGGCGGTCGGCCCGCTGGCCAGCGCGGCCAACCAGCCCATCCCGCGGCCCTACGCGCTGTCCCATTGGACCGGCCGGTGGCACACGATACCGTTCCCGAACCTCGGCCTGCCCAGCGGAGAGGGCGTGTTCCGCGCCTGGGTGGTGCCGGACGGTGCTCACGGCGCATGGGTCGCCGGTGACCTCATGAATAACCAGTTCGAGGAGGTTGGCGGTGTGCTGCTGCACTGGACCGGCCACGGCTGGGTCGACGTCAAGCTCCCGTTCCAGACTCGCGGGCTCGGCCCGCTGTCGCACGACGGCCGCGGCGCGCTGTGGATCGCCTCCGTCCCGCCTACCTGCTGTGTGGCCCTCGACATGGCGCACTACAACGCGGGCCTATGGTCGGTAATGCCGGTAACCGTCCCCGCGGGGTACGACGGAGCGACCGTGACCACGATGGGGCTCATCCCCCGGACGGGGAGCGTCTGGGCCGGCGGCTACCTCTTCGCGGGCACAAACGGCGACATGTTCAGCGCGATGCTCAAATACGGCCCCTGACCCAACGCCGATCCCGCGATAGCGCACATCACTGGTTACACGCCGTTCACCGCCGATTCGGCGGTTGGGCTGGCCTACCGGCATGTGGATGACGACCCCGGAATGACAGAGACGAGTTCGGCGAACATCGTGCCATCAAGCCCGCAATGGAATATGCCACGCCGTGCATCAGCATGCGCTTGGACAACATCCGCAATTCGGCACGTGCGGTTATCAGTTGCAGAACTGCTACCGCTTCCAGCTGGCCGCCTGCCGCCCATAGGATTCGGCTAGCCACAGCGGTGATAGATGTGGTGTGGGCATGGATGCTGCTGTCAGTTCGCGGTTCGTGCACCAGCTACGCTGGCCGGTCCCGGCCTGATGCCTGCCGAGCGCTTGCGAGAAGCGGGCGGGCAGTGAGGAGCGCTCGTTGACTGCCCGTCTCACCCGCCGCCCGGGCGGCGCGGCCCGGCTGCGGGCCCTGCTGGAGTCCGGGCAGATGATCGTGGCGCCCGGGGCGTTCGATCCGCTTGCCGCCCGGCTGGTGGAAGAAGCCGGCTTCCCGGCCGTGTACATGACCGGGTTCGGTACCTCGGCGGCGTTGCTCGGACGGCCGGATGTGGGCTTGCTGACGATGACGGAGATGGCCGGTAATGCCGGGCGGATCGCGGACTGTGTGGACATTCCGGTGATCGCGGACGCCGACACCGGGTACGGCAACCCCCTCAACGTGATACGCACCGTCGGTGCCTTCGAGGCCGCCGGCGTCGCCGGGATCCATATCGAGGACCAGGTCGCGCCCAAGAAATGCGGGCATATGGAGGGCAAGCTGGTCATTCCCGCGGACGAGATGGCCGCCAAGATCCGGGCCGCGACCGAAGCCCGGGCCAGCTCCGACTTCGTGATCATCGCCCGGACCGACGCGCGGGCCGCGGAAGGCTTCGAGCGAGCTATCGCGCGTGCCCGGCTGTACTTGGCGGCAGGCGCGGACGCCCTGTTCATCGAGGCACTGACCAGCGAGGACGAGGTCGCGCAGGCTGCGCACGCCTTCCCTGGAGTCCCGTTGCTTTTCAACTGGGCCGAAGGCGGCAAGACCCCGCCGGTCAGCCTCGCCCGCCTGCGGGAGCTTGGCTACCGCATCGTCATCTTCCCCATCAGCACGCTGCTCGCGGCAACCGCCGCCATGCGGCGCATACTCCAGGAGATCGCTCAGGCGGGCACCCCAGCCGCCGCGCTCGGCGGCCTGCCCAGCTTCGGTGAGTTCGTCGACTTCATCGGCCTGCCCGAAGTCCGCGTAGCCGAACGGCGGTACGCCGTGGCGGAAACCACCGGCGCTGATGCGGCAGACGGACAGAACTAACTGCACGACGGCCGGGTGGCCGGGCCAGCCGGGGCGAAGCAAACTAGTGCTGTGACCTCTGTGCTGGAACGTCTTCTGCCGCTCTGGGCGCAACCCGTCGATGGCCGGCCGGATCCAGTGACGGCGTTCGGCGAGGTCTACGCCGACCCGGTGCTGGTCAACGGCACCCAACTGGCCCTCACCGACCTGGTCGACCGGGCCAGGGCCCTGCAGCGGGCGTTCGACGGCCTGAGCATGCAGATCCTGGACATTGTGGAGGCACCCGGCCGCGTCGTCGTGGCTTTCTTGATGCGTGGGCAGCACACCGGCCCGTTCGTCTCGCCCGTAGGGACCATCGCGCCGACAC
>Ga0075424_100008457_pt1 | contig 10068 bp, 10 predicted proteins | sample SoiMethybrSBSTD3_FD_75301 | JGI IMG/M metagenome (GOLD analysis project Ga0075424, IMG submission 75301) | Bulk soil microbial communities from a Populus tree surrounding site in Tennessee, USA - Soil MetaG P. TD hybrid SBSTD3 | ecosystem: Environmental > Terrestrial > Soil > Tree plantation...
TTCCCAGCAACGAGTCGGGGTTCTGCGCGCGGTTCTCCGGGTCGCCTCCCGAACCCCCATCGCCCATCCCGATGTACAGCATCCCGTCCGGCCCGAACATGACGAGCCCGCCGTTGTGGTTTGCGTACGGCTGGGGGACGAAGAGGATCAGCTTGTGGGTCGCCGTGTCGGCAAGGTTCGAGTCGGCGGCGCTCACGGTGTAACGCTCGACGCGCGTATCGCCGTTCAGGTCGGTGTAGTTCACGTAAAAAAAGCCGTTCGTGGCGTAGTTCGGGTGGAACGCCACGCTGAGGAGCCCCTGCTCGCCGCCGGAAACCAGCCGGGTGTGGATGTCGAGAAAGGCGGCCGGTAAGAGCTGCCCGTGCTGGACAACCCGAATTTGCCCGCTCTGCTCCACGACGAACAGGCGCGCCGTGTCGCCCGAGGGGGCAGTGAGATACACCGGACTGGAGAGCCCGCTCGTCACGACCGGCACGAGCCGCAGGCTGTCGCTCGTCAGCGGGGGCGCGCCGGGCGCGTTACTACAGCCGAGCAACGCCAGGACGGCGAGGGATCGGGTAAGAACCTGGTGGCTCGTCACTTGGGTTCCAGCAATATGGGCCCCTTGAAGCTGCGGGCTGTGATCTGCGCCCCTCCCGCCCCGGTCGAAAAGCGCAATTCCTGTCCTGTGCTCGCGCGCCGCGCCTGCGCGCTGCTCAGGTGGTTGGTAATCGTACCGCCGATGGTGAGCACGTCGAAATCGGCGACGGTACTGGCGGGCACCCGGACCTCGATCGCCCCGCTCTGGCTCTCGACCTCGACCACACCGCCCCGCCCCAACTCACCCTCGAAGCGGATGTCACCTGTCACGGACTCGAACTTGCCGCGCTGCACGCCCGTCCCGCCGCGTTGCCATCCCGCCGCGCGGACGACGATGCGGCCGCTCAACGTCGACGCGCTGAGGTCCTGACTCGCTCCGCGCAGCAGGACGTCGCCCGTCACCGTCTTCACGCGGGCGCGCGCCGTGCCGCCCGCCAGCTCCACGCTGCCGCTCATCGTCTCCGCCGTGACATCCTGAGGCGTGCCGAGCACGTGGATGGTCCCTCCCTCACTGCTCAAATCGAGCGTCCCGTCCACTCCCTCGACTTCGATGCTCGCCGTCGCCGCCTTGACCCACACGGTCGCACCTCGCGGGACGTGAACCTCGAGCTCGGCGCGCCCGGCGGCGGTATCTATGCCCAGCTTCCGCACGTGCGCGTCCCCGGCCGCGGTGAATCGGCCGGCCCGGCGCTCGAGCCGCGCCGACACGGCGAGGCTGTCGGCATCCCAGCCGAGCACTCGGACTCGCCCGACCGGATTCACGATGTGGACCGATCCGCCCGGGTCGAGCGGCCAGCGCTGTTCGGTCCGCGTCTGAGCCGTCGCCTGACGCGTGAGCAGCGCGAGCGCCAACGCCAGGCACCCTCTCATTCTGCTCATGACCCCTCCGTCCTCAGGTCAGCTCGCGGCGGCGCGCGCGGCCCACCGCAGCAGCTCCACCTTCTGTCGCGCCGCGGCGGTGAAGAGCCGGTGCAGCTCCGCGTTCCCGGGATCGCGCGCCAGCGCGGCGCGGGATTCCGCGATTGCGGCGTCGATGACCGCCAGATTCCGCTCCAGCAGCGCGACCGTCTCGGGCCGCAGTCGGTCGCGTTCGGTGGCCAATGTGCGGCTCAGGTCGTCGCTCGCCCGGTCGAAGTCCGCCTCTACCGCCGCCCACCCCGCCGGGCGGTAATGGACGGTAGAAGTCGGTAATAGCCGGTAGACGCCCAACGCGACGACAAGCACCGCGGCCGCGGCCAAGGCGGCGCGCCGCCGGAGTCGTTGGAAGTTCCACGTTGCACGTTGCGCGATTCTCGGTTCGATCGCCCCCCAGAGATCTCGACCCGGCTCGATGGTCGTTGGCAGGCTCGCCGCCGCTGCGGCGAGCGAGCGCAGCTCGGCCACTGCCGCCCGGCACGCGGCGCAGTCCGCCAGGTGGGCTTCGACCGAGACCCGATCGCGGGCCGTGAGCGTACCGTCCACGTACTCGTTCAACGCCGCTTCCATGTGCGGACACATCATCGATTCAGTGCCTCGCGTAACAGTCGCCGCGCCCGGAACAGCTGCGCTTTGGACGTCCCTACGGCGATACCGGTGAGTTGGGCGATCTCCTCATGCCGGTACCCCTCGACATCGTGCAACACGAACACTTCCCGCGCTCCGGGAGGCAGCGCTGCGACGGCACCCTCGAGATCGAGCGCGAGGCCGCCTGCTGCTTCCCGAGGCCGCTCGAGCGCCGCCGGGTCCTCGGAGGTAACGATGCGCTGCTCTCGCCGGCGCTCCGCCCGCCGTCCGAGCAGTACTTCGTTCACGGTGAGCCGATAGAGCCATGAGGAGAACGTACTCTCGCCCCGGAAGGTGGCGAGCCGCTCCCACGCTCGAACGAAGGCATCCTGGGTTCGTTCCTCGGCCAGCGCCCGATCAGCCGTGAGGCGCAGGCACAGGGCGTACACCCGACCCACGTGTGCGCGGTACAACTCCTCGAACGCCACGCGATCGCCCAGCTGCGCGCGGCGGATCAGATCGGCCGGCACGCTGCTAGGATGCCGGCCGGCCGAGGTTGGTTTGAGCCCTACCGATCGTCTCCTTAGGAAGCGGATCCTTCGCGCCTTCGGCGCTCAGGATGACAAGCTCGCTCGCTCCGCAAGAAGAGAGAAGTGACGCTTTTCTTTTCATTTTCTCAAAGGCACCCGGCGGCTGGTCATCCTGAGCGAGCGCGCGGTACGCGCGCGAAGCGAAGGATCTGTGCTTCAACGCACGGAGCGATCGTCCGCTCATGGCAGCCGCACTCCCGGCAACCGGGTCAGCTCGCGCAGCCGTTGCTCGAGGGCCTTGCGCGCGTCGTCGAGCTGCGCGCGCTCGCCGCCGAGCCGTCGGGCCACGTCCCCGCCGAGCGCGGTGACCTTGGCGAGGACGGGAGCCACCTGCCCGTCGACGAGGCTGTCCACCTGGGCGTGAACCCGGCGCTCAGCCGCCGCCACCTCCGCGCCCGCCACCGCGCGCAGCCGCTCGGCCACCGCCCGGTCGAGGTTCGAGCTGATGGCGAGCTGCGGGCGGGCAAGACTTCCGCTCAGGCTCGCCGACACCGCGAGCGTGGGAATCCCGGACACGACGTGCCAGATCAGGTCGCCGATCGGAGATGGTGTGGCGGCACCGCTCGAATCGCGCGTCCACCGCACCCGATCCGATTGCATGGTCCAGCGCGCGCGTACCTCGTCACCGTGCACCGCGAAGCTGAGCGCCACCGTGCCCGCCCCCGGCTCGAGGCGGATGGGTAGCGATGGCAGCGACAGCGGAGGCAGCGCCACCCCGGCGAGGCTCGCCGTGGCGGTATCGCGCGGCGTCGGTTGCACGTGGTCGAGCAACGCGCCCAACCGGAAGCTCGGTGCCGTAGCGCTGGCCGTGGCCGGCCGGCCATACAAGGCGGGATCGCTCGTCACGCCGCTCACCGACGCGGCATACGTCCGCGGTGCCGTGCCCGCCGCGCCGAGCTGCACCGACAGCTCCGCGGTCTTGAGCAGAAAAGCGGGCTCCTCATGCTCCCGCGGGAACCGGACGGTCGCTCCCGCGCGGCGGGCCCGCTTCGGCCCGGGCGTCGCCCGCGGCAGCAGGCCGGGCGGCATGTAGCGACGGCCCAGCTCCACCCAATACAGGGCGCGCTGGAAGCGGTCCACGGCCGCCGAGCCGAACAGTGCGGCGCCAATGTCGGGCGCCTCGAAGCCCGGGAGCTTGAGGAGGCCCCGCGCCGTCGCATAGTCACGCTGCTTCGCGGCAGTGAGGCCCGCCGCCCCGGCCTGGAGCGCGGCGATGCCCGACGTCGCGCTGCGTTCGAGCGCCGCCACGCGGTCCTGTGCCTGTTTCAGCTGCCCGAGGGTGCGCCGGGCGTCGCCGAGCAGCTTCACGTCGGTCGCCTTGGCACCACGCAGCCGCTCTACCATCTGGCGGGCAGAGTCGACGGTGGCTGCGACATCGAGCCCCTTGAGCTGGGCGTCCCACGCCTGCCGCGCCGAATCGGCGCGGGCGCCGAGCGCCGCGGCGGCACGGGGCGTGGTGAGTTGCGCGGGGTCCAGTCGTGCTGCGCTGATCTTGCCCGGCGGGAGCGCCAGGGCGGGTACTCGGAGCTGTTCGCCCCACCGAGTAACCTGGCCGATCACGCCGTCCGACCGTCCGCCTGTCCGGCCGTCCGTCAGCCGCGGCGTTCCGAACTTGAGCCCTGTGGCCGTGAGCCGGTCGATCACGACTTTCTTCTCGAGCAGCGGGAGTGGGTCGAGGTCGGCTACCAGGGCATCGGCGTGGAACAGGTTCTGCAACGCTTCGAACGGGCTCGCCACGGTCAGGCCGTGGATTTCGACGCGGCCGTGCGCCAGGTCGAGGTGCAGCCGCTCGATCGCGACCTCCGCACCGACGAGTGTCGTACCCACCGACTCCGCCGAGCGCTTCGCGATCGGGTCGGCGAAGACGAGCCACAGCCCCAGTACCGCCGCGCCGAGCAGCGACAGGGGCCCGATGGCCTTCCAGCGGAACACGGCGACGCGCACCTCAGGCCTCCGGCCGGAACAGGCGGTACAGATTGTACAGCTTCGACGCGACCACGCTGCGGTACAGCGCGGAGCGTTTCACCCGCTCGGCGACCGTGACGCGGTAACGGACCACGCCCCACCGGCTCGCGAGGTACAACGGCAGCCAAGCAACCAGCGCGAACACCAGGCTGCCGAGCACAATCGTGTTATTGAAGTTTGTGAGCGGCACCACCGGCGCATTATAGAGCGCGGTCCAGAGCGGCCGCAGCACTGGGGTCTCGAGCAACAGCGTGCGACCGACCCAGTCGAACGCCGGGTCGAGCAGGAAACCCACGGGCACGAACAGCGCCCACCCCAACATCGCACCAGCGAAGGACACGTTCAGCAGCATGATCAGTGCGAACACCACAGCGTTGTGAAGATTGAACAGCGGCGTAAGACCGAGGATCGATCCCAGAGCCAACCCGGCGGCGAGCTGCCCAGGCGTGCCCTCGGAGTGCAGGGCCTTGAAGAGCGATTGGATGAGCTTCAGGACGAGCACGCGGTCGCTCTCCTCACGTCGCGGGCGGGCCGAACGTCCGTCGTACCAGCTCGAATACCGCTGTGACGTCGGGAACCCCGACGAACGTCTCAGTGGCCGGATTGTCGAGCATCCGCTCCAGATCGGCTGGACTACGGATGGACCCACTTTCCTTGAAAAGGCCACCCCGGTCGTCCTCCGCCCGCTGCTCCACCTTTGTCAGATGTCGCTCGAACACCAGGTTGCCAGATCCATCGGACCGCACGGTAAAGGTCACATTTTCCAACTCGCGACCGCTCATCCACTTCACAGAGACGTCTGAGCCAACACCCAGCGACATCACGCGGCGGTTGGTGACGACGTAGACCGTGCCAACACCGATCCAATGGGTGAGGGCAAAACGGGCGACGACGCCCAAGCCGGCGATCGCCACGAATCCTGCAAGCAGCGGGTCGTCGCCGGCGAACAGGAGGTAAGCGACGAACGCGATGAGAGCCAGCGCTCCGAGGGCAGACCCCACCCGGCGAGCGGCGAGCCGCGTACGGGCGGGCCGGCACCTCCACAGGACGGTCTCGCCATCCCACAGCTCTCCGGCTATGCGACGCTCAGTGGCAGGATCCAGGGTCAACAGAGTCACGGCACCGGGCGCGCCAAGAGACCGGTCGTGGAGACGCGTACTTCGAATGTGGCCGGCCGGGTGGCCGCGACGAAGGTCGCTGATCCGTACTCCGCGTCCACCAGCGGCCCGAGCAGGCGCCGGCGCGCGATCAGGAAGAGATCCACCGGTTTCGAGCGCGCGAGCTCGTACGCCGTGTGGGGCTGCGTCCGCTCGTCCGCCACGGCATTGTAGCGGCCCGCGACCCGATCGAGCTCGTACACCGTGTGCAGGCCGAGCAGGTTTGCCCAGGGGTGCCACTTGAGAATGTGCGCATCCATGTAGAACGCATCGCCCGCCAGCTCATACATCGCGAGGCGGCTGTCGGGCAGAGTGATCGTAGCGCGGAAGCGCCGGGGCGCTACCGGCTCGGTGCGCACGGTCGCCGCCACCTCCTCGAAGGTGAGGGCACGGTAGCCCTGGAGGCCCACCGTCAGCGTGGCCGCCAGCGCGGCGAGCGCCAGCAGCAGCAGCGCCACGAGCCCCCGGATCGTCCCGCCCAACCAGTGCCGCTCGCGGGCCGCCCGCACGGCCCGGACGCCTACGACGCTCCCCACCAGGAGGAGACACAGCGCGGAGGCGATCAGTGTGGTGGTCATGGGGGCCGTCTAACCTAGCAATTATCTTTCGCGCATGCCCGCGAGCGATCCCGGCATCCGCGTCCTCACCGCCCCACCCTCCGACTGTGCCGCGATTCTCGAGCCCGCGGCGCTCCAGTTTCTCGGCGCGCTGGCTCGCCGCTTCGAGCCCGAGCGCCAGCGACGGCTGGCGCGACGCCGCGAGCGCCAGCAGGAGCTCGATGCCGGCCGGCTACCCGACTTCCTGCCCGAGACCAGGGAGATCCGCGAGCGCGACTGGACGGTCGCACCGATCCGTCCCGACCTGACCGACCGCCGGGTCGAAATCACGGGCCCCGTGGAGCGCAAGATGATGATCAACGCCCTCAACTCGGGGGCGAACGTCTTCATGGCGGACTTCGAGGATGCCAACGCGCCCACGTGGGAGAACAACCTGACCGGGCAGCAGAACGTGCGCGACGCGGTCAGCCGCACCATCGCGTACACCAGTCCCGAGGGGAAGCGCTACGCGCTCGAGTCCAAGACCGCGACGCTGGTCGTGCGGCCCCGCGGCTGGCACCTGGTCGAAAAGCACCTCACCGTGGACGGGCAGCCGATTTCCGCGTCGCTGTTCGATTTCGGACTCACTTTTTTCCATACCGCGACGCAGCTCGCCGCGAGCGGCTCGGGACCGTATTTCTATCTCCCGAAGCTCGAGAGCCACCTCGAGGCGCGCCTGTGGAACGACGTCTTCGTGTTCTCGCAGGATGCGCTCGGGCTGCCGCGCGGCACGATCCGCGCAACAGTGCTGATCGAGACCATCCTCGCCGCCTTCGAGACGGACGAAATCCTGTGGGAGCTGCGCGACCATTCGGCCGGGCTGAACTGCGGGCGCTGGGATTACATCTTCAGCTACATCAAAAAGCTGCGCCGCCGCCCGGAATGCGTGCTCCCCGACCGCGCGCGCGTCACGATGGAGCAGCCGTTCCTTCGCTCCTATGCCGACCTGGTCGTCCGCACCTGCCACCGCCGCGGCATCCACGCCCTGGGGGGCATGGCGGCACAAATCCCCATCAAGCGGGACGCGGCGCTCAACGCGCAGGCGCTCGAGAAGGTTCGCCAGGACAAGCTGCGGGAGGTGCGCCAGGGGCACGATGGCACCTGGGTCGCGCACCCGGGCCTCGTCCCCGTCGCGCGCGAGGTGTTCGACGCGCACATGTCCGGGCCCAATCAGATCGGTCGGCGGCGGGAGGACGTGCACGTCACCGCGCGCGACCTGCTCGCGACGCCTGCCGGGGAAATCACCGCGGACGGCCTGCACACGAATCTGAGCGTCGCACTGCAGTACCTCGCGGGCTGGCTCGGCGGCATGGGCTGCGTGCCCATCAACCACCTGATGGAAGACGCGGCAACGGCGGAGATCTCGCGCGCACAGGTGTGGCAGTGGCTCCACCACGGCGCACGTTTGCAGGACGGTCGACCGGTAACTGCCACTATGGTGCAACAAATCATCGCTGAATTGGTGCAGGCCCTACCCGAACGGGTAGGGCCCGGGGGCCCCGGTCACGATAAGTTTTCGATGGCGGGTCGGATTGTGGCCGACCTCGCTACCGGCGCGGACTTTGCGGAGTTCCTCACGACGGTAGCGTACGAGTATCTGGACTGACACCGCTGGACCATCACGGACGGGTACCATGGATAAGCAGCAGTTCATCACCTCCCTCGAGCAGGCGTGGAAGACGGGGAGCCGCTGGCGGGACGTCACGCGACCGTATGCGGCGGCCGACGTGTACCGCCTGCGGGGCTCGATCGACATCGAATACTCGCTCGCGCGGTATGGCGCCGCCCGCCTGTGGCAGCTGTTCCAGGATGACGACTACGTCGCCGTGTTGTCCGCGGTCACGGGCAATCAAGCGATTCAGCAGGTGCAGGCGGGGCTCAAGGCGATTTATGTGAGCGGCTGGCAGGTGGCTGCCGACGCGAATAATGCGCTCGAGATGTATCCCGACCAGAGCCTCTATCCCTCCGACTCCGTTCCCGCCCTGCTCCGTCGCCTCAACAACGCCCTCAAGCGCGCCGACGAGATCGCGCACATCAAAGGCGACGACTCGACGTACTGGTTCGCGCCGCTCGTGGCCGACGCCGAGGCGGGGTTCGGCGGTCCGCTCCACGCCTTCGAGATCATGAAGAACATGATCGACGCCGGGGCCGCCGGGGTGCACTTCGAGGACCAGCTCGCGTCGGTGAAAAAGTGCGGCCACCTCGGTGGCAAGGTGCTCGTGCCGACGAGCGAGTTCATCACGAAGCTGGTGGCGGCCCGCCTGGCGACCGATGTGTGCGGGGTGGACACGATCCTGATCGCGCGCACCGACGCCAACAGCGCGACGCTGCTCACGAGCGACTGCGACGAGTACGACCAGCGCTTCGTGACCGGCGAGCGGACCGCCGAGGGCTTTTTCCGGGTGCGGGACGGCGTCGACGCGGCCATCGCGCGGGCGCTCGCCTATGCGCCGTACGCCGACCTGCTCTGGTTCGAGACGTCGAAGCCCGATCTCGCGGAAGCGACCAAGTTCGCTGCGGCGATCCACGCGAAGTACCCGGGCAAGATGCTCGCGTACAACTGCTCGCCGTCCTTCAACTGGCGCAAGCATCTCAGCGAAGCCCAGGTCGCGGCATTCCAAAAGGAGCTGGGTGCGCTGAGCTACAAGTTCCAGTTCGTCACCCTGTCCGCGTTCCACGCGCTGAACCACAGCATGTTCGAGCTGGCGCGCGCCTACAAGGACAGAGGGATGGCCGCCTACGCGGAGCTGCAGAATCGCGAGTTCGCCTCGGAGCAGGACGGCTACGCGGCAGTGCGACACCAGGAGTTCGTGGGCGTGGGGTACTTCGACGAGATCACCCAGATCGCGACCGGCGGGCAATCGTCGGTGACGGCGATGGAGGGCTCGACGGAGCAGCAGCAGTTCCACGAGCCGTCGCCCGAGCGTCGCAAGACAGCGTCCGGGCGTTAAGCTCCCCCCCGCCCCCCCGCCCCCCCCCAAAAAAACCGGGCCTGCCTCGCGGCAGGCCCGGCGTGTTCTAGCCCTTCCCTGTGCCTCGTTCAGGAGCAGGAGGGTGGCGTGACCAGATCCTGCACCAGGTTCGCGACGTTCGGCGAGCCTAACCCGGTCGCGTCATCCCAGCCGGTGGCCGCAGGGAAGCCGGCCGGCGTTCCCGTCAGCTGGTTGTTCCCGACCGTGATATCGTGGAAGTCCGCTCCGTACCTGGACGAGCATCCGATCTTGTAGAGCGTCGGGTTGATGAACCCGACGGGTCCGCCCTTCGATTGATTCGCGATCGCCACGATCGAGGCCCACTGCGGCGATCCGGCGCTGGTGCCGCCAACGATGAAGACGCCTGCCTGAGCCGGAATGGCCGTCCATACCACCAGGACGCCGCCGTTGATGGCTGCGTTGTACGCGACATCGGGGATCGTCCTCGTCGTCAACCCCAAGCCGCCCTGGTAGGAGGGCACGCCAAACAGCGCGCTCGGTGCGCCACCCGTCGCCACACCGAAGAAGGGCTCGTTCCAGACCTGCTCGCCGCCGTAGCCCGCGGCGTCGCAGGCAGGCCCCGAGAGGGAGCCGCCCGAGAGCGTGGCACAGGTGCCGCTGATCTTGGCAAGGCCGACGTTGCATGGGCTCTGCGCCGGAGTGCAGCTCGAAGCGGTGCGAGGTGGCAAGTAGGGATTCCCCTGGGTTCCCCCGACGCTCGTCACGA
>Ga0075424_100008458_pt1 | contig 10067 bp, 9 predicted proteins | sample SoiMethybrSBSTD3_FD_75301 | JGI IMG/M metagenome (GOLD analysis project Ga0075424, IMG submission 75301) | Bulk soil microbial communities from a Populus tree surrounding site in Tennessee, USA - Soil MetaG P. TD hybrid SBSTD3 | ecosystem: Environmental > Terrestrial > Soil > Tree plantation...
GCCCGCTCGGCGCGGCGTCGAGCACCTCGGCGCCGCCGACCGTGTCTCGCTCGCCGGGGTCGCGCAGTACCAGCCGGTCCCCGGGAGCCAGCGGCACGCGCTCGTCCAAACGGATGCGCCCGAACCGGCCGGCGGCGTCGAGCACGCGGAGGACCGCCGGGTGCTCACCCGATCCCGCGTAGCACTGCAACGACGCACGGGCGCGGAACGTGTTGTTCCCGAGCGGCTCGAGGCCGACGTCGACGACGTCGGTGAGTTGCCACTGGCCGGCTCGGACGACGCCGTCCCCTCTCCGCACCGCGCTCCTCTCGATCCCGGGCCCGGCGAGGTTGAGCGCGACCCGCGTGCCCGGCGCGGCCACGTCGAGCTGGTGGTGCGCGGTCTCGATGGCGCGTACCCGCGCCCGCCGCGCCCGCGGGCCGACCTCGACCTCGTCGTCGACGCGCAGGGAGCCGCCGGCGAGGGTGCCGGTCACGACCGTCCCCGCACCCTTGGCGGCGAACACGCGGTCGACCCAGAGGCGGGGCCGGTCACGGTCGACCGGCTCGGGCGCAGTCGCGAGCACGGTGTCGAGACCGGCGCGCACGTCGTCGAGCCCCCGCCCCGAGATTGCGTCACATACGACGACCGGCGCGTCGCCGAGCACCGACGCGGCGAGGCGCTCGTCGAGCTCGAGCCGGGCGAGCTCGAGCGTGTCTTCGTCGACGAGGTCGGCCTTCGTGAGACACACGAGCCCGTGCCGTACGCCGAGCAACTCGATGATGCGCAGGTGCTCCTCGCTCTGGGGCATCCAACCCTCGTTGGCGGCGACCACGAGCATCACGACGTCCACCGCGCCCACGCCGGCGAGCATGTTCTTGATGAACCGCACATGGCCGGGGACGTCGACGAAGCCAACCTCCTGGCCGGACGGCAGCTTCGTGAACGCGAATCCCAGGTCGATCGTCAACCCGCGCTGCTTCTCCTCCGGGAACCGGTCGGGGTCGGTCCCGGTGAGGGCGAGGACGAGCGACGACTTTCCGTGGTCGACGTGGCCGGCGGTGGCGACGGTGCGCACGGCGCCGACCGGTCAGTCGGACCCGGCGGCGAGGGCACGGGCGACACGCTCGTCGTCCGCGGGGTCGACCGTGCGGAGGTCGCAGACGACCATCTCGTCGTCGATCCGGGCGACGACGTCGTGATCACGCAGGTGCGCCAGCATCCGGGCCGCTGCCGGCACCGCGACCCCCACGCCGATCGACGGGATCGTCAGTCCCGGCAAGGAACCGCCGCCGGCCACCGCGTCGGTGTCGACCACCTTGGCCGCCGGGATGGCGGCCGCGATCGCCTCGGCCCGGGCCCGGAGCCCGTCCAGCGGCGCGGTGGCCATCCGCCACAGCGGGATCGTGGTCGCGTCCCCAGAGAGATAGGAGAAGGCGACCGCTTGGAGCCCGGCGAGCGTGAGCTTGTCGGCCCGCATCGCGCGGGCCAGCGGGTGCGTGGCGAGCGCGGCGACGAGGTCGGCCCGGCCGACGACGACGCCGGCCTGGGGGCCGCCGAGCAGCTTGTCGCCCGAGAACGTGACCAGCGCCGCGCCGGCCTCGACGGCCTGGCGGATGCCGGGCTCGTCGCGCAGCCACGCCGGCCGGTGCGCCAGCCACGGCGTCGTCTCGTCGAGCAGTCCGGAGCCGGCGTCGACCATCACCGGCGGTCCCAGCCCCGCGAGCTCGGAAACGGGGGCGGACTCGACGAAGCCGACCATCCGGTAGTTCGACGCATGGACCTTGAGTACGAGAGCGGTGTCCGATCCGACCGCGGCCGAGTAGTCCGCGCGGCGGGTGCGGTTGGTGGTGCCCACCTCGACCAGCCGGCATCCGGACTCGGCCATGATCTCGGGGACCCGGAAGCCGCCGCCGATCTCGACCAGCTCGCCGCGCGAGACGACGACCTCGCGGCCCCGGGCCAGCGCCGCCAGGGAGAGCAGCACGGCGGCCGCGTTGTTGTTGACGACGAGCCCGGCTTCGGCGCCGCACGCCCGGGCCAGCAGTGCGCCGGCGTGGTCGTGGCGTGAGCCCCGCTCGCCGTCGTCCATGTGGTACTCGAGGTTCGAGTAGCCGCGGCCGATCGCGCGGGTGGCAGCGAGCGCGTCGTCGCCGACCGGAGCGCGGCCGAGGTTCGTGTGCACGATGACGCCGGTGGCGTTGATGACGGGACGCAACAGGCGGTCCCGAAGCAGCTCGACGCGACGCCGGGCATCGGCGATCACGTCGTCGACCGACACGGCGCCCTCCGCCTGGTGGAGCGACATCTGCTCGCGCGCCGCCGCGATCGCGTCGCGGGCGCACGCGACGAGCAGCTCGTGCGGGAGGCCCGAGAGCGCCGCGAGCACCCGGTCGACGCCGGGCAACGCGCGCCGTGGGTCCACGTCGCCAGCGTAATTCGGCGCCCGCGCATGGCTCGCGGGGAACTCGCGACTCGCCACGTAGACTGGTGTCGTAGTGCGCGACGCTAGTGACCCTTCGGCTGAACCCGATTCCGGGGCGTCGCGGTGGTGACCCCTCGCGAGGCCGCCACCGTGATGCTCGTCCGTGACGCGCCGCAGCTGGAGGTTTTCATGCTGCGGCGCAACCTCGCGGTCGAGTTCATGGGCGGCGCCTACGTGTTCCCCGGCGGCGCAGTCGACGCCGGCGACCGGGCGGCGGAGCTGCTCGACCGTTGCCACGGCCGCGACGACTCCTCCGCCAGCACCCAGCTCGGCGTGCATGCGGGTGGGATGGGTTTCTGGGTCGCCGCCATCCGGGAGGCGTTCGAGGAGGCCGGGGTGCTCCTCGCCCGCTCGGCCGCCACCGGCCGGCCCGTCGACCTCGACGACCCGTCCGTGGCGGAGCGGCTCGAGGTCGCCCGGCGAGCGGTCGGCGCCGGCGAGCGGCCCTTCGTCGACGTGGTCGAGGACGAGGACCTGATTCTCGACGTCGGGGCTCTCCATCTCTTCTCGCACTGGATCACGCCGGCGGAATCACCCCGTCGGTACGACACGTGGTTCTTCGTGGCCGCCGCGCCCGAAGGGCACGCGTACCTGCACGACGACAGCGAGACGGTCGCCTCGGTCTGGGCCCGCCCGAAGGACGCACTCGCCCGCGCCAAGCGTGGCGAGTTCGAGATCATCTTCCCGACGATGCGCAACCTGGAGCAGCTGGGGCGCTTCGCGACCGCCGCCGAGCTGCTCGAAGCCGTCACGGCGTCGGAGCCGCGCGTCGTCGCCGACGCGGGCGGAGCGCGCATCCTGCTCCCCGGCGATCCCGGCTACGAGGGGGTGGCCTGATGCCCGACATGACGCCGGGCGTCCCCAGCGCGCTGTCGCCGCTCGTACGCCGCATCGTCGCCCCGAACCCGGGCCCGATGACGGGCCCCGGCACGAACACGTACCTCGTCGGCATCGACGAGGTCGCCGTGATCGACCCCGGCCCCGACACGAAGAAACACATCGACGCCATCGTCGGCGCGTCGATGCGGGAGCGCGTCCGCTGGGTGCTGCTCACGCACACTCATCCCGACCATGCGCCCGGCACCGAGCGGCTCGTGAAGGCGACCGGTGCCGAGGTCGTCGCGTTCTCGAAGCGCGACCCGGTCGTCACGCCTGATCGCACCGTCGGCGACGGCGACAGCATCGAAGGCACCGAGTTCGGGCTCGAGGTGATCCACACCCCCGGGCACGCGCCCAATCACATCTGCTTCCTGCTCGAGGAGGAGCGCGTCCTGTTCACGGGGGACGTCATCCTCAACGGCACGTTCTCGGTCGTGAACCCGGCTCGCGGCGGCGACATGGCCCAGTACATCGCGTCGCTCGAGAAGCTCAAGAAGCGGCGGGTGGCACGCATCGCGCCCGGCCACGGCGACGTCATCGACGAGCCCAAGCCGAAGATCGACGAGTACCTGAAGCATCGCCGGGCGCGTGAGCGGCAGGTCCTCAAGGTGCTGAAGGACGGCCCGCTCCGGGTCTCCGACATCGTCGACCGCATCTACACCGACACGCCTCTCGAGCTGCAGGAGTGGGCCGGTCGCCAGGTGCACGCCCACCTGCTCAAGCTCAAGGCAGAGGGGAAGGTGGAGGGCGGCAGCGTGAAGTCGGCGTGGAAGCTCGCGTAGGGAAGGCGGTCAGCTTTCGCGCAGGTCGGCGAGCGCGTCCTCGATCCCGCGGTGGAACGTCGGGTAGGCGTAGATCATCCACCGCAGCCGTTCGACGGGCACCTGGGCGTGCACGGCCAGGGCGATCAACCCGAGCGTCTCCCCGCCATGCGGACCGGCGGACGTCGCGCCCACGAGAACGCCCCGCCGCCGGTCCTCGACCAGTTTGAAGAAGCCCTCGTTGCCGATCTTGTGGATCCATCCCCGGGACGACGTCCGCAGGTCCGACATCCCGACGCGCACGTCGATGCCCTCCTCGCGTGCTTTCCGCTCGGTGAGTCCGACGGCGCCGACCTCCGGGTCCGTGAAGGTGACCCGAGGTAGGGCGCGGTAGTCGGCCGGCGGCGCGTCCTCGCCGAGGATGTCGGCGGTCGCGATCCGGGCCTGGTACACGGCGATGTGGGTGAAGGGGCCGAGCCCGGTGACGTCGCCGATCGCCCACAGCCGATCGGCGGCGCGGAGACGATCGTCGACGGGGACTGCACGCGCGTCGGCGTCGAGGCCGACGCTGGCGACGCCGAGGGGGTGCAGGTCGGTGCGCCGGCCGGTGGCGACGAGCAAACGCGCGGCCCGCACCGACGCGCCCCCGTCGAGCTCTACCTCGACGCCCTCAGAGGTGCGGGCAACCGACCGCGCCCCCACCCCGGTGCGCACGTCGATGCCTTCGCGCCCGAACACCCCGGCGATCAGCTTGCCCGCCTCGGGCTCCTCGGGTGGGAGCAGCCCCTCCGACTGCTCGACGATCGTCACCTTCGATCCGAACCGCGCAAAGACCTGGCCGAGCTCGAGACCGACGGCGCCGCCCCCGAGCACGACGAGCGACGTCGGCAGCTCTTTGGTCTCCACGGCCTCGTGGTTGGTCCAGAAATCGACGGTGTCGAGCCCGGGGAGGGGCGGGATCGCGGGCCGCGTACCCGTCGCGAGCACCACCCCGCGGCGGGCTTCGAACGTGCGGTCGCCGACCTGCACACGGCCCGGGCCGTCGAGGCGGCCGGTACCGCGCACGAACCGCCCGCCCTTCTCTTCGAAGCGCTCGACGGCGACGCGGTCGTCCCAGGTGTCGGTCGCCTCGACGCGGATGCGCGTCGCGACGGGCGCCCAATCGGGATCGACGGTTGCGGTGCCGGCGAGATGCGGGACCCGCCGCGCCTCGGCGAGCGCGTTCGCGGCCCGCGTCATCATCTTGGTAGGGATACAGCCCCAGTACGGGCACTCGCCGCCGACGAGGGCCGCTTCGATGCCGACGACGTCGAGCCCGGCATCCGCGACGTGCTGCGCGACCAGCTCGCCGCCGACGCCCATGCCGAGCACGATGACGTCAGCCGTGTCGGTCACGGGTGGGTTCTACCGCGCGGCGGCGTCTTTCGCGTCGAGGTTCGCTTGGGCGAGGTCGAAGATCCGCGCCGTGCACGAGCTGAGGTCGAGCGGCGGGAGCAGCTCGTCGACGATCTGTCCCGCAATGCGGTGGAACTCGGCGCCGGCGGCACTGTCCGGCGCGGTGATCGCGACGGGTTTCCCGGCGTCGCCTCCTGTCGACACCGCCGGCTCGATCGGCACCGCGCCGAGGAGCGGCACGTCGATCTCGTCCGCCAGCGCGGCGCCGCCGCCCTCGCCGAAGATCGCGTGGCGCGACCCGTCGGGTGCGGCGAAGGCGCTCATGTTCTCGACGACACCGATCACCTTGAGGTAGCTGCGACGCGCCATGTCGGCGACTCGCGTCGCAACCTGCTGGGCGGCGAGCGCGGGTGTCGTCACGACGAGCAGCTCGGTGCTCGGCAGCAGGCGCGCCAGCGCCATCTGGATGTCGCCGGTGCCGGGTGGCATGTCGATGAGGAGGTAGTCCATCTCGCCCCACCTGACGTCGGTGAGGAACTGCTCGAGGGCGCGGGCGAGGATGAGGCCACGCCACATCAGCGCCGTCTCGGCGTCATCGACGAGGAACCCCATCGAGACGACCTTGATCCGACCCGGCGCGCCCGAAGGGTCAGCGAGATTCGGGACCTCGACCTCATTCGGGTCGATCTTGCCGTCGGAGCCACCGAGCCGGCCTTCCACGCCGAGCATGCGCGGCACGCTGAAGCCCCAGATGTCGGCGTCGAGCACGCCGACGGTCCGACCCTGCGCGGCGAGCGCGGCGGCGAGGTTCACCGTCACCGACGACTTGCCCACGCCGCCCTTGCCGCTGGCGACTGCAAGGACACGCGTCGTCGGGAGCACCTCGGTCCCGGGCGCGTTCTCACGCGCCTGCCAGCGGGCGCGCTGCATGACCGCCGACTTCTCGTCCTGGGTCATCTCGCCGTACTCGACCCGGACGTCCGTCACGCCGCGCAGCCCGCGGACCTTCGACTCGACGTCGCTCTGGATCTGCGCCCGGAGCGGGCAACCGGCCGTCGTGAGGGCCACGCTCACGGTGACCTCGCCGCCGTCGGCGACGCGGACGTCGCGGACCATGCCGAGCTCGACGATGCTGGCGCGCAGCTCGGGGTCGATGACCCCCTCGAGGGTGCGGCGAACGTCGTTCGGGCTCGGGGGCGGACCCTGGGCGGCCCGATGGACGGGCGCGCCGGGGTCGTCGGGATCGGGCGTGTGAAGAGCCATACACCAATAAAACCAGCGGTCATCTTGAAAATATGCCCGGGCGGAGGTACCGTCAAGCCACGATGGCAAGCCAGCCCGACGAGCTCACGGTCCTCAAGGCGTTGGGGGACGAGACCCGCTACGCGATGTACCGGGAGCTGGCCTCGTCGACGGCGCCGTTATCGGCGGGAGACCTCGCCGATCGGCTCGGGCTCCACGCCAACACCGTGCGCCTGCATCTCGATCGCCTGCGCGACGCGGGTCTGATCGAGGCAGAGGCCGTCCATCGCGGGACCGTCGGCCGCCCCCAGCATCTGTACTTCCTCGCCGACGGCGCGCCGGGCCTCGGCTTCGACCCCCCTGCGCACGCGCTGCTGGCCGGTCTGCTCGCGAGTCTCGCCGAACGGGTCGGCGCCGATCCCGACGACGCCGCCGACACCGGCCACGCGTGGGGCACCGAGGCCGGCAAGCGCGCCCGCACGCGCAGCTGCCTGCGGGCACTCGACGACGAGCTCGCGCAGCTCGGCTTCGAGCCCTCGCCCGACGCTGCCGACGGCGAGTACGAGGGCGCGACGCGCATCGAGTTCCTGCACTGCCCGTTCCGAGAGCTCGCCGAGGCGTATCCCGAGCTGGTCTGCAATCTCCACCGCGGGCTGTGTGAGGGCGTCGTCGACCAGGTGGGCGGGGGAAGGGTCGAGGAGTTCGCCACGTTGTACGACCCCGAGCCGTGCCATGTGACCGTTTCGGTCGGATACGATGAAGATCGCACATGAACCATCACCTGGAGGACCCATGCTCACCCTGACCGACACCGCGTCGAGCAAGGTGAAGGAGCTCATCCAAGCCGAGGACAACCCCGAGCTGGTGCTGCGCGTCGCAGTGCGGCCCGGCGGGTGCTCGGGTCTGAGCTACGAGATGTTCTTCGACACGGACGTGGCGGCCGACGACCTCGCCAGCGAGTTCGGTGAGGTGAGGGTCGTGGTCGACCCCGCGAGCTCGCAGTACCTGACGGGCGCCTCGCTCGACTACAAGGACGGGCTGCAAGGCGCCGGGTTCACGATCAACAACCCGAACACGACCCGCACCTGCGGGTGCGGCCAGTCGTTCTCCTGATCGACCGCTCGACCGAGCCGCGCTCGGTGCTCGACGACCCCGCTCCGGCGGGGTCGTTTCGCGCCTGACTGTCGCCGCGTTCGACGCGTACGCACACTGGAACTTGCGACGTGATCCTCGTAAGGTTCTCGGGACACTTCACGACTGCGCGATCCGCGCTGGCCGAGGGAGGCGCGAGACCATGACACCTACGTGGCCACCGAGCGGCGGTGGGGAAGGCGGCGACCAGGGCGGCGGCTCCGGGAGCACATGGCCCCCGCCGCCCCCGCGTCCAGAGCCTCGGCCGTGGGAGCCGTCCCCGGCTCCCGCCGCGCCGAGCGCGCCGGCCGAGAAGCCCGCGAAGAAGAAGGCGCCCGCCAAGAAGAAGAAGGCGACGGCCAAGAAGAAGACGGCGCGCAAGCCGGCGCGGAAGAAGGCGCCCGCCCGCAAGAAGAAGGCAGCGCGCAAGCCGGCGAAGCGCAAGGCCGCCAAGCGCACGACCAAGAAGCGCACGACCCGGAAGGCCGCCAAGCGGACCACGAAGAAGCGCGCCACCAAGAAGCGCGCGACGAAGAAGCGGACCACGAAGAAGGCTGCCAAGCGTCGCACGACGAAGAAGCGCGCCGCCCGCAAGCCGGCGAAGCGCAAGGCCGCCAAGAAGGGGTCGACGCGCAAGACGGCGAAGAGGTCCACCCGGAAGCGGGGCCGGTAACCCGGCCGAACCAGTTCGGCTCAGCTCACCAACTGCTGGAGCAGTTGCTGCTGCTCGTCGTGACCGAACGCGCCGTCGATGCGCGAGACCACAGTGCCGCTCGCGTCGACGCCGAAGAGCCACGGCTCGGTCTGGATGCCCCACGCCTGGACCGTCGGCGTCGTCTCGTTCCCGGTCAGGTTCGTGTAGATCTCGGCGTGCACGAACGTGATGCGGTCCTTGTATTGGTCGGTGAGCGTGAGCAGATCGTCCAGCACCGGGCCGCAGTACCGCGACTGGCAGAGCGCCGGCGTCGCGAGCATGACGGCCACGGGCTTCCCGGCGCCGATCACGGTGTCGAGCGAGACCTCGTGCAGCGGGCACGGTGGGTTGCGGGTACAGATCGGATCGACGCCGAGTGGATTCGCCGCCGTCGGCGAGGCCACCCGCGGCGCCGGCGTGCCGGGCACCGGTGCCTTCGGCTGGTCCTGCACCTGGAAGGCAAGCGACGCGTTCTGCCGCTTCCCGTTCATCTTCACCTGGACCACGCCGAGCCAGGGGCCGGCCTGCGGCAGCGTGACGTCGGCGGTGTAGATGCCGCGGCGCTTGGGGAGGCCACGCGAATGCAGCACCGTGTCGACGGTTGTCCCGAGTTTCCGGCTCTGACCGTAGGCGAGCTTGGCCGGCGGCCCCGACGCGTACTTCGGTCCCTCGGCGAGCGCGAACACGATGCGCTGCGGGTCGGGTGACGCGTACAGGTCGCTCGCGAGCAGGAGCGCTGACAGCTTGTTGCTCGCGCTGGACGCTCCGGCCGGCGAGCCACGGCCGTACGCCGCCGCTGCCGCCAGCACGCCACCGGTGGCGGCGAGGAATGTGCGTCGGCTCAAGGGCTCCGGAGGCATGCCCCTATCCTGCCGTTCGGAGAACGTGATGTCCGATCGGGTCGGCTTCGTGTGCAACGGCGCGCCGGTGGAGGTCGGCGTCGTCCCCGGCGAGTCGTTGCTGTCCGTTCTGCGGGAGCGCCTCGGGGTCGTGTCGGCCAAGGACGGGTGCGCACCGCAGGGCCAGTGCGGCTGCTGCACCGTGCTCGTCGACGGTGATGCCCGCGTCGCTTGCGTGACGCCGGCGGTCCGAGTGGAAGGCCGCGCCGTGACCACCGTCGAAGGGCTCGACCCGGCGACGCGGGACGCGCTCGCCGGGGCGTTCGTTGCCACGGGCGGATCGCAGTGCGGGTTCTGCACACCGGGGATCGTGATGCGGGCGGCGTCGTTGCTCGCCAAGGGTCGCACCCGTCGCGCCGACGTCGACCGGGGGCTCGCCGCACACCTGTGCCGGTGCACGGGCTGGCAGACGGTGTACGAGGCGATCGACGCGGCGGCGTCCGAGGTGGTCGACGCAGCGGCGTCCAAGGTGGTCGACGCGGCGGCGTCCCGTCGTGTCGCGGCGCCGCGGACCGATCTCGACGCCGCCGCCCGGCGTGCCGAGCTCGAGGGCGGCGGCCCCCAGCGCGTCGGCATCGACGTGCCGCTCGGCGGCGGTGGAT
>Ga0075424_100008459_pt1 | contig 10065 bp, 9 predicted proteins | sample SoiMethybrSBSTD3_FD_75301 | JGI IMG/M metagenome (GOLD analysis project Ga0075424, IMG submission 75301) | Bulk soil microbial communities from a Populus tree surrounding site in Tennessee, USA - Soil MetaG P. TD hybrid SBSTD3 | ecosystem: Environmental > Terrestrial > Soil > Tree plantation...
GCGCACGCGCACGGCATCCGCGTGATGGCGCACATCGCGGCGCTCGACGATGCAAAGGATCTCCTGCGCGCCGGCGTCGACGGCTTCGCGCACGTCGTTCGCGACAAGGACATCGACGAGGAACTGATCGCGATGCTCCGCGAGCGGCTGGCCGTGTTCTTCGTCGAAACGCTCTGGGGCGAGCGCAACGCGATTTATGGCAGCAAGCCGGCGTGGCTCGACGAGCCGGTCGTCCGCGGAGTGCTGTCCGACGGGGAGATCAAGCCGCTGGCCGATGGCTTCTCGACGCCAGCATCCACCGGCAGCGCCGAGCGCCTGCTCCGCAACGTCGCGGCGCTCAATCGCGCCGGCATCAGGCTCGGACTCGGAACCGACACCGGCGGCGTGAGCGGCGGCGGCTATTTCGGTCTCGCGTCGCTCGTCGAGCTCGAGCTGCTCGTCAAGGCCGGCCTGACGCCGTCGCAGGCGATTGTCGCCGCAACGCGCACGTCGGCGTCGATCCTCGGCCTCGATGCGCTCGGCACGATCGCGGACGGCAAGTCCGCGTCGTTCATCGTGCTCGACGCGAACCCGCTCGTCGACATCGCGAACACGCGGAGGATCTCCGCGGTGTACCTCGACGGCAAGGAGGTCGATCGCGCCGCGCTGCGCGCGAGATGGTCGCCGACGCGATCGTCGAGCCGCCACTGACGAGTAACTTCTCGAACAGTACTGCAACCACGAAATCACGAAGATCCACGAAGAACACGAAGAACACCTTTTAAGGTTTCTTCGTGCCTTCGTCGCTTTCGTGTTTTCGTGGTTGCAGTACTGTGCGAGAGAGCGATCAGCTTCTTTTTTGTGTCAAGTCCGCCCAGCAGCTTCTTCTCATCGCGCTGGCGCGGCCGTGCCGCCCGAGTCAGCGACGAGCGTTCGGATCATCCCGTCCTGACGCGACGTCAGAAGCAGCTCGCCGTCGCGGCTGCGACTGAAGTGCAGATCGGCGCGCGTCGCGGTCGTGCCGTTCTTCGCCTCGATCAACTCGCGGAACGTCACATAGATGCGATTGCCGCCCGGATCGCGCACGTACAGCTGCACCTCCTCCACCGGCGCCACGGTTTCCGGAATCCCGTCGTCCGCTTTCTTCATGACCGCGAGATCCGCGACGAACACGCGTCCGCGGACGATGTCGCCGAAGACGAACTTGCCTCGAAGGGCGGGAATGCGGCCGTAATAGGCGAAGCCGCCCGTGATCGCCTGCCCCTGCGTGTGGTCGTACATCGCCACCGGATATGTGAACTCGTCTTTCCGCGTGCCGTGCAGGATGTCGGCTGAGAGCGGGAACAGCTGGTCGAGCTTGCCGCCGGGCCGCGTGATGCCGTTCTCGAACAGTCCCTCGCGCTTCATCCATCCGTAGTTGGCCCCCTCGTGCACGATGTTGATCTCTTCGATGTTGTTCATCCCGATATCGGACGCGAACATCGTCTTGTCGTTGAGATCCCATGAGAGCCGGTGAGCGTTCCGGAATCCGTACGCGTAGATCTCGCCGAACGTCTTCGGATCGCCATCGGCGGCGAACTTGTTGATCGCCGGGATTGTGTAGTCGCCGAGGCCTTTCGTTCCGCCTGACACCGACGGACTGCGCGGATCGATGCGCAGGATCGCGCCGACGAGGGTGTCGAGCCGCTGCGTCTGCCCGGGATTGTTCGCATGCGGGCCGCCGCCGTTGCTGAACCCGAGATCGCTGCCGCTCGTGTAGAGCAGACCGTAATCGGGATCCCCGGGCTTCGACGTCGGATTGAACTCGACGTCGCCGTAGGGGTGCGTCAGGTTCGCGACGACGTGCGCGACGCGAAGGAGCTCGCGCCTGCTGCCCTCGAAGGTGTTCGCGGCAGGGTTCGTCGCATGCCACTCGGTGATCACGTTGTGATACGTCACGTCGGCGCGCGTGAATCCCGGCGGGATGAAATTCGGCGTCGCCGGATTGTCCTTCGCGCGCTCGCCGTGCACCGTGTAGAACAATCCGTTCCGCGCGAAGTCGGGATGGAAGGTGAATCCGATGAACCCGCTCTCCAGCCTGTCGTACACCGCGAACGGAAACACGGCACCGACGTTCGCGTAGACCGATGGCGTATTGTTGCGATCGAGGACGTACAGGAATCCACGCGAGTCGTTCACGAAGCGGCGACCGTCGGGCAGATCGCGCACGTAGTTGATACGCGCCCAGCCGGCGGGAACGACGTCCTGATCGGCCGGCCGCAGCGTGCGCGTGTTGGGCAGGCGCGCGACGTCGCGAATCTCGATCATCAATCCGCGCTTCACCACCGGGTCGGGCAGCGGATTGCTCGCGATTGGATTGGCGCCCTGCGCGCCCAAAGCGATGACGCTGACAATCCCACCGACTGCGCAAAGCGCGAGCGATGCAAGCGTCAGAAGCGTCGACCGTGTCCGCATGAACCCTCCTTGCAGATCGACATCGTCGTGCGCGTCGCGTTTCTCCGTCAACCCGCGTCGTAATCGGTCAGCGTGCGGATCCAGATGTTCCGGAAGTGAACCGGGTTCTCGTGATCCTGCAGTGCGATCGGTCCTTTGCTCATCTCCGGCGTATACGGACCGATTCGCTTGTGCGCGGTCGCGCCCCAGAACGCCGTCGCGTTGTGGACCACGATGCCGTTGTGGAACACGGTCCCGGTTGCCGGCCTTGTCAGCTTCGAGCCTTCGAAGCGGGGAGCCGTGAACACGATGTCGTACGACTGCCACTGACCGGGACCGCGCGACGCGTTGACGAGCGGCGGAAACTGACCGTAGAACGCCGCGGCCTGACCGTCCGAGTATGTCGGGTTGTTGAAGCTGTCGAGCACCTGCACTTCGAAGACGCCGAGCAGGAACACGCCGCTGTTGCCGCGATTCTGGCTGTCGCCTTTCGGTGGCGTGGGCGTGGCCCACTCGATGTGCAGCTGGAAATCGCTGAACGTGAGCTTCGTCTCGATGTCGCCCTTCGACGATTCGAGCACGCCCGCATCCGCCTTCCACGAGATCGGCGAGCCGTTTCGCATCTTCCAGTGCGAGAGATCGCCGTCGGCTCCGAGCAGGACCGTCGCATCGGACGGTGCAGCGGCCGGCGTCGACGCAGGCGTGACGACGCGCGGGTGCGGGCGGTGGCTGTCGTGCACCCGCCATTTGCCGTTCGGTTGCATCGGCGTGTCGTCGTACCCGAGGACCGGCGCCTGACCGGGCACAGGTCGCGTCAACACCGTCACACACAGCAGTGCCGCCACCGCGGCGGCGATCGACGTGCGGCTCATACGCAACTCCTCTCGACTGTGAGTCCCGTCATCGGCGCGCGTTACATCTTTTGCGTGTGCGCGAACGCGCGGCCGGCGCGGGTGTATTACAGTTCTTCGCGATGCCGGTTGACCTCGTCGTCTTTGGTCCTCATCCCGATGACATCGAGATCGGGCTCGGCGCGACCGTCGCTCGTCACACCGACGCGGGCTACGCCGTCGGCCTGTGCGATCTGACGCGCGGCGAATTGTCGTCGAACGGTACCCTCGACGAGCGGCGCGCGGAAGCCGACGCGGCGGCACGCGTGCTCAACGCTGCCTGGCGCGAAAATCTCGCCTGGCCCGACGGCGGCATCACTCGAACGCCCGAGCTGATTCGATCGGCGGTCGAGGTGATCCGCCGCCATCGTCCGCGCGCGCTTGCCATTCCCTATTGGGACGATCGTCATCCCGATCACCGTGGTGCCAGCGACGTGCTCAGCGTCGCCGCGTTCACGAGCGGATTGCGCCGCTATGAGACCGGCGAGTCGCCGTGGCGCGCCGAGTGGATCTGCTACTACTTCATCAACGATGCCGCGCCGCCTTCGTTCGTGGTCGACGTGTCGGCGTGCTACGAGCGCAAGCGGCAGGCGCTCGCATGTTACCGCAGCCAGTTCGCGCCGCGCGACGGCGGCGCGGTGAACACTCGACTCACCGCGCCGACGTTCCAGCAGCTGATCGAGAGCCGCGACGCGCAGTTCGGAGCGCTGGCCGGCGTCGCGTTTGCGGAAGGGGTGGTCGTCAAGGAACCGCTGCAGCGGGCGACGCTGCTGAAGCAGGTTCCATGAGGATCGGCATCGTCTGCTATGCGTCGCTCGGCGGCAGCGGCGTCGTCGCCACTGAGCTGGGGCACGCCCTCGCGTCGCGCGGCCACGTGGTCCACCTGATCAGCACCGACGAACCGTTCCGCTGGCGGCCCGGCGTCGAAGGGCTGACATTCGAGCGAGTCGCCACCCCGGCGTATCCGTTGTTCCGCGAGCCGCAGTACCTGCTCGCGCTGAGCACCGCCATCGTCCGCATCGCGCAGCAACACCAGCTCGACATCGTACACGCGCATTACGCCGTGCCGCACGCGACGGCCGCGTATCTCGCGGACGAGATCCTCGCGGCCGACGGCTATCCGAATCCGCCGCGAACGGTGACGACGCTGCACGGCACCGACATCACGCTCGTCGGGAGCGATCCGTCGTACACACGCGTGGTCGCGTTTTCGATCGAGCGGTCGCACGCGGTCACCGCGGTGTCGAACAGCCTGCGATCGAGAACGATCGACGCCTTGAGCGTCACGCGCGACATCCGCGTCATTCCGAATTTCCTCGACTGCGAAGCGTATCGGCGGCTGCCGGTACCGGGCCTCGCCGAAAGGCTCCGGCGCGGCGGATCCGATCCGATCGTCATGCACGCGTCGAACTTCCGTCCGATCAAACGGGTCGGCGCCGTCATCGACATCTTCCGATTGATTCGCGAACGCATTCCCGCACGACTCGCGTTGATCGGCGACGGTCCCGATCTCATGGCGGCGGCGCAGCGCGCCGTGGACTACGGGCTGCGCGACGCGATCGAGTTCATCGGCGAGCAGCACGATCTCGTGCCGTGGCTCTCTGCCGCCGACCTGTTTCTTCTACCGTCGCAGGAGGAGAGCTTCGGGCTCGCGGCGCTCGAGGCGATGGCATGCGAGGTGCCGGTCGTGGCGTCGCGCGTCGGCGGCCTTCCGGAGGTCATCGACGACGGCGTGACCGGCTACCTGTGCGAACCGGACGACATCAGCGGGATGGCCGATCGCGGCATGGCCGTCCTCGTGGACGCGGCATTGCGCGCACGCATCGGGCGCGCGGCCGCGACGAGCGTTCGAGAGCGATTCTGCACGGAGCTGATCGTGCCGCAGTACGAGCAGTGCTACCGCGACGTGCTCGCGACGCGGCCTCAATTCGCCCATCGCGCCGGCGGCCGGTGAGTCATCCACGATGTTACGCGTTCCTCGATGCACATGCGGCGGTGAGCCGCCCGACAACCGCGCGTCGGCGCGACGGCTGACTCAGCTCTTCTTCTTGAACGCGTTTTCGACCTGCTTGCGGATATCGCCGAAGTTCTTCGACAACAACTTCTCTTCGTCTTTGGTCAGCATTCTGAACGGCACGCGGACCACGCTCTTCTGAAACTTCACGTTGAGCCAGTGCTGGCCGTACTTGATCCCGCCGGGAACATGGAAGAACAGCCGACCGACGCATCCGCGCCGTGAGCTGAGCTCGACGACGTCGTACGGCATCGCGCGATCGTTCACGTCGGAGAAGAACCCGATCCGGCACGCCTGGCTCGCGCTCGGTGGAAAGTAGTTGATCGAATCGCGCTGGACCTTCTCACGATTCTGCAGCGCGCTCAGGTTCGCGGCCCGGTACTCCGTGACGGACGCCATCGGCAGCGTCCCGCCGTCCGGTGTCTCGAGTGACAGCGCGTCGCGAGTCAACTTGTAGTCAGGCACGCCATCACGAACCGTCGTGCCAAATTCGAGGAGCATCCATTCTTCGCCAATCGACATGTTGGCGAGTCGATATCCGAGGATGGCATACCCTTCGTTGTTGTACGCAGCGCGGACCCATGTTCCTTCGAGCGTCATGACTTGCGGGACGCCCGGCTCCGGAATCTTCACCGTTGGAGGCTGCTGCGCGAGGGTGTTGCTGGAGAGCGCCAGCGACTGCATCGAAATGGCGGAGATCGCGACCAGTGACCACAGACCCCTGACCTTCATGAGACCTCCTTCGCGACGCTGCGCATGATGAGGCTGGATCTGCCTCTACGGCACAGCGTAGCGCCTTTCGCGCGGGAGTCAATTGTTCAGCACACTTTCCGCGAAACCGTGGCTCACGTCAGTGCGTTTGCACCAGGTTTTCTGCGGAGCGGTGTATGGAACCTCATTCGACCAGGAGGATGAGATGAAACGAACATGGTTGGTGTGGCTCGCGCTCACGGCCACGGTCGCCTTCGGGTGCAATCGCAGCGATAACTCGGCGGCCACCCGCGGCGCTGATTCGGCCGCGGTCGGCACGAGCGGCGAGTCAAATAACAAGGTGAGCGGAGGCGACAAGGACTTCGTTCACGACGCTGCGATCGTCAACATGGCTGAGATCGAGCTCGGGAGACTTGCCACCGAGCGCGGCGCGAACCCCGAGGTGAAAAAGTTCGGCCAGATGATGATCGACGATCACACGAAAGCCGAAGACCAGCTGAAGTCTGTAGCGTCGCAGCAGTCCATCGACGTCCCCAGTCAGCTCGACGACAAGCACAACAAGCTGCGCGACAAACTGTCGAAGCTGCAGGGCGCCGATTTCGATCGCGAGTACATGGACGCGATGGTGGACGGGCATCAGGACTTCGCCGGCAAGCTGGAGTCGCGTGTCGACAAGGCGAAGCTGCAGGAGTGGAAGACCGAGATGGCGAACCGCGCCGCGGGACGACGAGTCGAAGAACGCGGTCAGACGATCGCCATCCTGCCGGAAAAGAGCGACAACCCTGTGACGATGAGCATCAACCAGTGGGCGGCGGATACGTATCCGACGGTGATCGCACACCTTGATGCCGCCAAGGCGCTCGAAACGGCCGTGAAGCAGCGGACCACGCACTGACTTGCGGCGCGTCGTTCGTCACGCAATCTGACGAGTGATGAACGACGCGCCCAGCAAAACGCGTCATCCGATTTCACGCTTCCCTTCCGGCCGGCGGTTTTGCGCCTGTGGCGACGCGATCCCGGCGGTAGAAGTCGGGATCCCACCAGTCCGGCGTGCGGTAATGCGCCCATACGTCGAACGCTATAAGCTCGGTGGCCTCGATGACCTGATCGGGGCAGCACACACGTCCGATCTCCTGGTCCATGCGCTCGAGATCCTCCTCCGAGAGTTTCGGGAAGACGTCGAGGTCGAAGCCGGGAAAGCGCTTGACCCGTTCTTTGGGCAGATCGGCCACGAGCTCGCGCGACTCGTCGTCGAGCGCCACGTGACCAATCGGTATCAGGAAGTGCTTCGAACGGAACCAGCCGCCCGCCTTGACGACGACGTAGTACGGCGTTGCGGTGTCGACGCCGATGATGAATCCTTCCAGCTTGCCGAGCTGATCGCCGGCTGGATCCTCGACGGTGAAGTTGTCGAACGTCTTCTTCGATCGATCGAGCTCGTTGACCGGTACGTACGTCAACCCCGGTCTTGGACGGCCGCCCATATCGGTTCCTCCTTGACGCGATTTTCTCAGCAAGAGTCGCACCGGCGCGCCGCGAATCGCGCCGACTGAATCGTCCATCGTTGCATGAGAACTCGCGAGTTTGCGACCGTTCGCGAGTAGAGCGTACGGGCTAGGCTGGATGACCGCGAAGAGCGTTCCGCTCCGGTTGAGTTTGTGCGGCGGCTGAACGGCGGGCGGTTTCCGCAGGTCAGCACGTCAGAATGGACTGCAACGACGCCATGAATTCGCGGACGGCTGCGATCTGGCTGTTCTCCGAAATGAACTCGAATTCGGCCGGATCGATTGCACGACGCGGCTTTCGCGACGGGCGAAGAGCGGCGTGCATGACGGGACATTCGTCGATCAGTGCAAGCAGTGCGGCCCAGGACGGCGCGTCCAGCATGATGAGCACATCGAGCGCATTGCGGACGCGCCACGGCTCGCGGTTCCCGACGTGTTGGATCAGTTCGCGCCGGAGCGCATGCAGCCGCAGGCGGATATCGCGGTCTCTGCATCGAATCGTTGCGACGACTTCGATGAGGTGTTTCGCCGCGTACATGCAAACATCGCGATGGAGAATCGTCCAGCCGACCTGAAAGGCGGTGATCAGGTCGCGTTCGGACCAATGCGACGGCCAGTTCTCCAGGCCGAGGTTGCACACGGCGACGGCGCCATCCGACGCCTCTCGAGTCGTCAACGGCCGACCTTGAATGAAGCATCCGGCGATGATCGCGTTCGCGAGATAGGCGAGCTCTTCGCCACTCTCCGGATGCGACGCGGCATGCGCCTCGATCCAGGAGAGGCGCGAGATCTTCGGATCCGCCGCGCCAAGCAGCGCTCGTGGCGCCGGTGTGAGAACGCGGGCCTCGAGAAGAACTTCGACGAACCCGGCAACCCCGTCCGGCTCGGTTTGCGACGAGGGATCGCAGCTCGATTCCGGCAGGGCACCGACGGATTCGCGACGTGTCTCGGTGTCCGGGACTGACGTCGATTCGATCGCGCGGAAATACGCGCGTGCAATCGCATTCGACGGCGGACGGTCAGCATCGAGCTGAAGATCTCTCCCACCCCGCAGAAACGCGTGGGCCTGCGCTGGCGTGAGATATCCCTGTTGTTCCCGGCGTCCCTCGCGATCGGACGCCAGATCGAACATCTGCTGCTCGTCGTCCGCCAGCAGGTCGTGAAAGCCGTCCTCTTCGCGCGCGCCGTTCGACATTCGGACGCACCCGCGCATCAGGCGATGGAAGTAGTCGCGATGCTCCGCGTCGAGGAACACGAGCAGATCGACAATCGCGTCCCACGCTGAAGTTCGTCTGCCCTCGATCACGTAGCCGCCGATGTCGGACACGGGACCGTTGTTCCTGACGCGGCCCGGAACGTACTCGCCGTCCATGGTGGTGTACGACGAGACCGCGGCCTGATCGAACACCGCGGCGTGGCGCGCGAATCCCGCGATGACGAGATCGAGATCGAGGCCGATGAGTTTCTCCGCCGCGACGGCTGCGCCGGATTCCATCAGTACCCCGATCCACACGCCAAAGCGATCGGCGTCGAACGCTTCATTGATGCCTGCGATGCCTGCGACGCCTCCAGCGCCTGCCGCGCGAACGCGCCAGACATCGAGATCGAGAATGCGTGCGATCTGCTCGGATGTGGCCAGCGCCACGAATTCCGCGCAATCCTCGAGGCCGCAGGTCTGAATGACGCGATGGAGAACTTCCGGCTGGAGCCGAGGGACGATCTTCTCGAGGTCGGGCGTCTTCAGCAGGCGATCGAGCAGGGGCCGCGGTTTCGCCATGGGACCGCGGATAATACTGGCCTTCCCGGGTAAGAAACAGTCTTGAACGTGCAAGCCACGTGAGCGACAATATAAGTGGGAGAAGCGACTCGCCGCTTCGGATTTCCCGTCGGAACTACCCCACTCACAACTCAGTGCCTCGCTGCCTACCAAGTCCGCGCCGCAGCTTATTTCGGCGTTTCTGGACGATCACCGCTCGAGTCTCGAGCAGATGCGCCGCGATCTCGATATTCAGTTCAAGCGGATCGCGCAACTGCAAGGGGCAATTAGACCTGATCAAACGCGAGCGACCTTAACGGATCTCAGTATCGAAACGACCTGCGCGCGCATGACTCCGCACGTCAAGTTACGCGCGCGAACAGCGTGTCCCACGTACGATGGTGCTGCGCGGCGTCGGCCCGAGTACCGGCGAAGCGACGCTCGAGAACGCGGAGATGGCTCATCTGCTCGACGTCGAACTGCTTCCATCCGTGCCGCGTACCGCTCTGACTCTCGCCGCCAATCTGAAACCCGAGCAACGATTCGACGCCATGTCGGATCCCGTAGTCATGAGGCTCAACAATTCGAGGCGCTCCGGCTTTGTAGGCGAACTCGACGAGACGCTTGTCGACAATCGCGCGCACTAATTCGTTATTCACGACTTCACTTCGAGCTCGCCGTAGCTCCGGGCACGGTCGGCGCGCGCCTCGTCCTGCGAGTCTCAACAACTTGTTGTCGAGCGGCGCTGCTGCTATTCGACGATGGTATCCCCAACGC
>Ga0075424_100008461_pt1 | contig 10064 bp, 10 predicted proteins | sample SoiMethybrSBSTD3_FD_75301 | JGI IMG/M metagenome (GOLD analysis project Ga0075424, IMG submission 75301) | Bulk soil microbial communities from a Populus tree surrounding site in Tennessee, USA - Soil MetaG P. TD hybrid SBSTD3 | ecosystem: Environmental > Terrestrial > Soil > Tree plantation...
CCCCGACGCCGAGATCGTCGTCGTCGTGCCGCGCTACACCATCAACCAGCAGGTCTAGCGGCGTGGCGGTCGAGCACGAGGCCCGGGTGGCGCGCATCCTGGAGCATGCGGCGGACACGCGATCGCTCTTCCTCGCCGGCCCGCGCCTCCCCCATCGGCCGGGACAGTTCATCTCGTGCCTGCTGCCCGTCGGTGGCGAGACGATCATCCGTCCCTACTCCATCGCCTCCGATCCCGAGGACGACCTGATCGAGATCTGTCTGAACACGGTACCGGGTGGCCCCGGTTCGGCTCACCTCTTCGCCCTCCGGGTCGGCGCGACGATCCGCCTCACCGGGCCGTGGGGGACGTTCGTCCTCGACCGCGCGCCCGAGGCCGAGGCGGTCTTCGTCGCGGACGGAACGGGCGTTGCGCCCATCCGGCCGATGATCCGCCGCGCGCTCGCGACGGCGACCGACCGGGGCGTCCACCTCCTCCACGCGGCTCCGGCCGGGACGGCGCTCGTCTACGGCGCCGAGCACGCGCGCCTCGCGCGGGAGAACCCCGGGTTCCGGTTCGACCACGTGCCGAGCGCGACGCTGCAGGCCGAGGTCGTCCGGCGCTGGGTCGACGCCGACGGCGACCGGACGCGCCGGTTCTTCGTCTGCGGCGTCGGCGCGATCGTCCCGGCGCTGCGCGACGTCCTCCGCGGCGCCGGCTACGAGCGACGGGCCGTGCAGTACGAGAAGTGGTGAGGGTCTACACGGCTTGATCGCGCGCGGCGCCGCGTGCGATGGGACCGCGATGGCCGATCCACTCCCGCGTCTCGGCGCGAGCCTACCGCTGCCTCCCAATCTCGACATGTGCCGGCGGGTCGCCGAGCACGCGGAGATCCTCGGCTACGAGAGCCTCTGGATCGCCGACACGGGCGCCGGACCGGACGCGTTCGTCGTCGCCGCCGTCGCGGCCGGCGTAACGCGGAACGTCCGCATCGGCACCGCGGTGATCCCGATCTACACGCGCGCCCTCCCCGTCCACGCCGCGGGAGCCGGCTCGGTCGCGCAGCTCGCGCCGGGGCGCTTCATCCTCGGGCTCGGCATTTCGAGCGAGACGATCGTCGACGCGTGGGGCGGCGTCCCGTTCAGCCAGCCCTTCACGCGCATGCGGGAGACGGTCGCCGTGCTCCGCCAGATGCTCGCGGGCGAGCGCGTGACGTTCGCGGGAAAGACGGTGCGGACGAGGAACTTCCGGCTCGTCTCGCCGCCGCCGAAGCCGGTCCCGATCTACATCGCGGCGCTGATGCCGCCCATGCTGGAGCTCGCGGGCGAGATCGCGGACGGCGTCATCCTGAACTTCATGCCGGTCGACGCCGTACCGCGCATGCTCGCCCACGTGCGCGCCGGGGCCGAGCGCGCCGGCCGCGACCCGGCAGGTCTCGAGGTCGTGAGCCGCTTCCAGACGATCGTCACCGACGACGTCCCGGCCGCGCGAGCGGCGCTGCGCCACATGATGGGTCCGTACTTCGCGACGTCGGTCTACAACCGGTTCGTCGCGTGGTGCGGATTCGCGGAGGAGGCGCGCGCGATCGACGCCGGCTGGCGCGCCAAGGACCGCACGCAGAACCTCGCCGCGGTCACGGACGAGATGATCGACCGACTCGCGATCATCGGCTCGGCCGAGGAGTGCCGTGCGCAGCTCGTCCGCTTCGTCGCCGCGGGCGTCACGACGCCGATGATCCAGCCGTTCCTGTTCGAGGAGGCGGCCATCTGGCGGACGCTCGAGGCGCTGGCGCCGGCGCAGGCCTAGTTGCGCCGGGGTCGAGGGGAGGGCAGCGCTCCGCGAGCAGGGGCCCCGCGGTCCCGTTCGTGTCGAACCACGTGGGACCTGTGAACGGACACGCGCCCTACCTCGCGGAGCGCTGCCCTCCCCTCGACCCCGGAGTCCGTGCTGCGCGAGCGGCTAGTTGCCGCCGCGGATCCCGTCTGCTCTAAGCCGCGCCATGGTGCTCCTCTGGGAACATCCGCTCTCACCCTACGCGCAGAAGGTAAAGATCGCGCTCGCCGAGAAGAACGTCGCGTTCGAGTGCCGCATTCCCGATTTCGTGAGCGGTCAGGACCCGGAGTTCGCGTCGGCGAATCCTCGTCTGGAGGTGCCGGCGCTCGTCGACGGCGAGACGCGCGTCTTCGACTCGACGATCATCCTCGAGTACGTCGAGGAACGTTGGCCGACGCCGCCCCTTCTCCCGGCGACGCCGGCCGAGCGAGCGCGCGTGCGCATGATCGAGGACCTCTGCGACACGTACTACGAGCCGATCGCGTGGGCGGCGATGGAGATCAACGTCTTCCGGCGCGCGACGGGCGAGCTCGCGGAGAAGCTGCTCGCGCGCGGACGGGACCAGGTCGCGGGCGTGAACGCGTATCTCGACCGCCAGCTCGACGACCGCGAGTGGTTCAACGGCGCCGCGTTCGGGTGGGGCGACCTCGCCGTCGTCCCGTTCGTCCACGGCGCCGCGTCGACCGGGAATCCGCCCGCGGACGGGACGCGGCTCGCCCGCTGGCTCGAGCGGGCGCGCGCGCGGCCGAGCGTCGCCGCCGCGTTCGCCGCGGGGACCGCGAGCATGCAGGGGTTCGAGATGATCCCGCAGCTCGTCGAGTCGGGAATCTTCAAGCGCGAGTATCGCGACCATCGCCTCGAGTGGATGATGCGGAGCGGTGGCGCGGACATCGTCCTCGAGGGCATGCGACGCGGCACCATCCGCTTCGGGACCGAGCTCGCCTGACGTCCGACGCGGCAGTTGCTGCGGCATACCTGATCGAATGCCCTGAGAGGGGGTGGCGTCCGGCCCCTCAAGCTGCTACCGTCCCGCGAAATCGAACCCGAGGAGGCGACCATTTCGTCCACGATCTTCATAGGCAATCTTTCCTTCGAAACGACGGAGGAGGAGCTCCGCACGGTCCTCACCGACGTCGACCCCGGCGTGCGGGTGCGGCTCGGCACCGACCGCGTGACCGGACGTCCGCGTGGCTTCGCATTCGCGCAGTTCACCGACGCGGCCCGGGCAGCCGATGCCATCCGGCGTTTCGATGCGTTCGAGCTGCGCGGCCGGCGGCTGCGGGTGAACGACGCCGACGACAAGCCGCCTCCGCGCGCCCCTCGGCCGACCGCTTCCACGCCTCCGCCGTTCGAGTTCAACCCCGACGGCTTCGCCCCCGGGGGCGATGCGCCGCCCTTCCGTCGGAACGGCGGCAGCCGGCGCGGCCTCCGCGCCCGCAAGCGCAGCCTTCGGTACTAGACGCCGGTGCCGTACGGGTCCGAAGCCGCAACGGCCGCTCCGGTCCTCCCCCCGCCCTTGCCTCCACACTCCACGCGACGCGTATAGAGCAGAACCGGTAGGAGCATGCCATGGGGAAGAAGCTGTTCGTCGGGAACCTGTCGTTCTCGACCACGAGCGCCGATCTCGAAGCGCTCTTCTCGCAGGCGGGAAGCTGCGAGTCCGCTTCGGTCGTGACCGATCGCGCCACGGGTCGGTCGCGGGGATTCGGGTTCGTCGAGATGAGCTCGCCCGAGGAGGCGGAGCGGGCGATCGCGCAGCTGAACGGGCGCGACGTCCAGGGGCGGAAGATCAACGTCAGCGAAGCGCGTGAGCGGAGCGGTGGTGGTGGTGGCGGCGGAGGTGGAGGCGGCGGGCGCCGCGGTCGCTGAAGCGACCGCGCGTCCGTGAGCACCGGCGCGGCACCGCCGCGACGCTTCTGGGGATGGGGACGCGAGGGCGAAGGCCCGAGCGTCGAGCAGCGCCTCGCGATCGGCCGCGTCCTGGCCGCGCGCTTTGCGCTCGCCGACGTCGCGAGCGTCGAGCCGCCGCGCATCGAGGAGCTCGACCTCCGCCCGCCGCGGCTGTCACCGCCCGCGACGCTCGCCGCGATCTGCACGAGCGCGCCGCAAGAGCGGGCGTCGCACGCCTACGGAAAGTCGTTCCGCGACGTCGTGCGCGCGCTCCGGCGTGACTACGGGCATCCACCCGACGTCGTCGCGTACCCGCGCTCGGAAGCGGAGGTGAGCGCCGTTCTCGACTGGTGCACGGCGGCCCGCGCCGCCGCCATCCCGTACGGCGGCGGATCGAGCGTCGCCGGCGGGGTCGAGCCCGCGGTCGCCGACTCCTACGCGGGCGCGGTGACGGTCGACCTCTCGCGGCTCGACCGCGTGCTCGAGGTCGACCGCACGTCGCGGGCGGCCCGCATCCAGGCGGGCATCCTCGGTCCCGCGCTCGAGGACCAGCTTCGCCCGCACGGGCTCACGCTGCGGCACTTCCCGCAGTCCTTCGAGTTCTCCTCGCTCGGCGGATGGATCGCGACCCGCTCCGGCGGACACTACGCGACGCTCTATACGCACATCGACGACTTCGTGGAGTCCCTGCGCGTCGTCACACCGCGCGGGACGGTCGAGACGAGACGGCTTCCCGGATCCGGCGCGGGTCCGAGCCCCGACCGGCTCTTCATCGGCTCGGAGGGCATCCTCGGCGTCATCACCGAGGCCTGGATGCGCCTCCAGGACCGCCCGACGTTCCGCGCCTCCGCCGCGGTGACGTTCGCGACGTTCGAAGCGAGCGTCCAGGCGGCGCGCGCGCTCGCGCAGAGCGGGCTCCATCCGTCCAACTGCCGGCTCCTCGACCCGGGCGAGGCCGCGACAGCGGGCGCCGGCTCCGGAAGCGAGGCGGTGCTGCTCATCGCGTTCGAATCCGCCGATCATGCGCTCGACGCGTGGATGGGGCGGGCGCTCGAATGCGTCGCCGACCACGGCGCGCGCATCCCGCCCGACGCCGGCCGGACGCGCACCGCGGAGAGCGGCGCGCGCGAAGGCGCCGCCGGCGCCTGGCGGCAGTCGTTCCTCGGTGCGCCGTATCTCCGCGACGCCCTCGTCGCGATGGGGATGATCAGCGAGACGTTCGAGACCGCGGTCACCTGGGACCGCTTTCCCGCCTTCCACGCGGGCGTCGTCGCCGCGACCGAGGCGGCGCTCGCGGCCGCGTGCGGCGCCGGCCACGTGACGTGCCGATTCACGCACGTCTACGCCGACGGGCCGGCGCCCTACTACACCGTGATCGCACCCGGGCGGCGCGGTGCCGAGCTCGAGCAGTGGGCCGCCGTCAAGGCGGCCGCGTCCGACGCCATCATCCGGCTCGGGGGCACGATCACGCACCACCACGCCGTCGGTCGCGACCACCGTCCGTGGTACGACCGCGAGCGGCCCGACGGGTTCGCGGCCGCGCTCGTCGCCGCGAAGGCGGCGCTCGATCCGGCCGGGATACTGAACCCCGGCGTGCTGGTCGATCCGCGCTAGACCGCGTCGGGCAGCGCCCCGGGGCGAAGCTCGATCGCGCCCCCCCAGGCGAGCAGACGGGTCACCGCGTACGTCGGGTCGAACTCGAACCAGCGCGCTCCGAAGTTGAGGCGCCCCGATGCGCGATGGTGATTGTTCTGGAAGAGTTCGCCGAGGCAGAGGAAGTCGAAGGGCAGCGAGTTCCGCGAGGCGTCGGTCGTCGCGAAGTTCCGGTAGCCGTAGCGGTGACCGCACCAGTTCACGATCGCACCGTGGATCGGACCCATGAACCAGTGGATCGGGAGGAGGAGGAACTGCCACCACGCCGTCGCGAGCACGAGGTATGCGATGCTGTACACCGTCCCCCACGCGACGCGCGTGAACCACGCGGAGCCGACGCGGTCGAGAAGCGGCCAGTCCGGGTAGTTCCCGAGAAAGCGCGGCTCGGGCGACGACGTGCGCTGCAGGTGTGCGGTGTAGCGCAGCGCAGTGGTCAACATCATGGAGAAGACGTTCCGGAAGTAGCCCGGCGCGTGGGGATCCCGCGCGGTGTCGCTGTAGGCATGGTGCTCCCGGTGCAGGACGGCATAGGCGCGGGGCGACAGATATGAGGAGCCCTGCACGAGATACGTGAGGACGTGGAACGCGCGCTCGACCCGGGGCGTCATCGTGAACATGCGGTGCGAGGCGTACCGATGATGGAAGAACGACTGGAAGAAGCAGGAGAGTATCCAGTGGGAGGCGAAGAGGATCAGTATGATCGTCATCGGAAGGGCGCGCACCGTAGCAAGCGAACTGACGTGACGCAAATCACGATCACGACTTGGCGCGTCGCGGGTCGCGCGCTATAGCCGCGCTCATGCCGGACCTGATCCTGCTGCGCCACGGGCAGTCGCAGTGGAACCTCGAGAACCGCTTCACCGGATGGGTCGACGTCCCATTGTCACCACGCGGGGAAGACGAGGCCCGCAGCGCCGGAGAGAAGCTCCGCGGACGGAAGATCGACAAGCTCTACACGTCGGTGTTGAAGCGTGCGATCGACACGGCCGAGATCGCGCTCGAGACGGCGCGGATCGGACCGCTTCCGACCGAGCGCGACGCGGCGCTCAACGAGCGCATGTACGGCGACCTCCAGGGGAAGAACAAGGCCGAGGCGGCGCGTGAGTTCGGTCCGGACCAGGTGAAGCTCTGGCGTCGGAGCTACGACGTGCGGCCACCGGGCGGCGAGAGCCTCGCCGACACCGCCGCACGCGTGCTGCCCTACTGGGAGCGACGCATCCTGCCCGATCTGCGCGCCGGGAAGAACGTGCTCGTCGCGGCGCACGGCAACTCGCTCCGGGCGCTCGTGATGCACCTCGACGGCCTCACGCGGGAGCAGGTGCTCGAGCTCGAGATCCCGACCGGCGTCCCGCTTCTCTACGAGATCGGTCCGGTGGGCGACGTGCGCGCGAAGCGCTACCTCTGAGCCGTGCTGCTCCACGGACGACGGATCATCGTGACCGGCGGCGCGAGCGGGATCGCCGCGGCAACGGTGCGCGCGTACGCGGCCGAGGGCGCGCGCGTCGCCTCGCTCGACGTGAACGACGAGGCGGGACGGCGCGTCGCCGCCGAGGCGGGGCCGCGCGTCACGTACCACCACTGCGACGTCGCGCGTCGCGCCGACGTCGAGCGCGTGTTCGCCGAGGCCGTCGCGGCCCTCGGCGGCCTCGACGTCCTCGCCAACATCGCGGGCGTGGAGCGCGGCACGCCGGCGGAGGACATCCCCGACGAGGAGTGGGACCTCGTCTTCGCCGTGAACGCGAAGGGCACGCTCTACACAAACCAGGCGGCGTTCCGGCACATGCAGGGACGGGGCGGACGCATCATCAATTTCGGGTCCGGTGCCGCGATCCGCGGCCAGCGGGGCTCCGCACACTACTCCGCCGCGAAGGCGGCCGTCATGGCGTGGACGCGCACGGTGGCCCAGGAGTGGGCGCGCCACGGGATCACCGTGAACGCGATCGTCCCGGCGATCTGGACCCCGATGTACGACGCCCACCGGGCGCGCATGTCCGAGAGCGAGCTGACGATCCACGACCTCGCCATGCAGCACGTGATCCCGCTCGGCGGGCGGCTCGGGGACCCGGATCGCGACCTCGCGCCCGTCATGGTGTTCCTCGCTGGAGACGGCGCGCGGTTCATCACGGGGCAGGCGATCGCGGTGGACGGTGGGATGATCATGCTCGGGTGACCGTGGTGACGTCGGCGAGGCGGGCGGCGGGGTTGCCCCCTGCGGCTCCGCGCTCGCCGGTTGGACGACTCTAGCTCGACCCGACGGCGCGTTCCGGGCTTCGCAAGTCGCCGCCGGGGGCAACCCCGCCGCCCGCCTCGCTGGCGCATCGGACGGACCGCCCCCTCCCCTCGCGCGCGCGCGAACTCGTTCCAGGCGCACGCCGTCTCGGCTTCGGGCGGGGGGGAACGGGTTCCGGCACGCGTCGCGCCGAAGGCGCGAGCGTCTGCGATTTCGCGTGCGGCCCGGTGCGCGGGGGCGCGGGGTGCCCCCGGCGGCGACTTGCGAAGCCCGGAACGCGCCGTCCGGGTCGAGCTAGAGTCGTCCAACCGGCGAGCGCGGAGCCGCAGGGGGCACCCCGCGCCCCCGCGCACCGCGATCGCAAACACTCGACTTCGGCCGAAGCGATTGGTACGCCGTGCGGCGATGGCCGAGATCCGTCTCCCGATCCCCGTGCTCGAACCCGAGACGGAACGATTCTGGCGTGCGTGTCGAGAAGGACGGCTCGAGATCGTGCGCTGTCGCGACTGCGGGTGGTGGGTGCATCCGCCGCGGCCGGTGTGTCCGCGATGCCACAAGCGCGACGTCGGGTGGGAGCAGGCGAGCGGGCGGGGGACGATCGTGAGCTTCACGGTGAACCATCAGCCGTGGTTCCCGGGGATGGACGTGCCGTACGTCATCGCGCTCGTCGAGCTCGCGGAGCAGGAAGGGCTTCGCCTGACGACCAACCTCGTCGGGTGCGCGCCGGCTGCCGTGCGGATCGGGACGGCGGTGCGGGTCACGTTCCGGCCGGTGAGCGACGAAGTCGCGCTGCCGCTCTTCGAGCCGGATCCGGCGCCGATCGTGGTGACGCGCGCCGCGAGCGAGACCCGACCGATCGCGCCGTCGATCCGGCCCGGCCCCGAGGAGCGCCTCGAGCGGCGCGCGATCCTCTCGGGCGTCGGGCAGTCGCAGATCGGCCGGCGGCTCTTCCGCACCGACCTCGACCTCACCTGCGAGGCGGCGCTCGCCGCGATCGCGGACGCCGGGCTCACGACCGACGACATCGACGGGCTCGCCTGCTACCCCGGTCCCATGGGCGCGGGCGCGCCTGGCTTCGCCGGACCGGGCACGCCGGAGGTGCAGGACGCGCTCGGCCTCCAGCTCGGCTGGCACGGCTCCGGCGGCGAGGGACCCGCGCAGGTCGCGCCCGTGATGCTCGCGGCACTCGCCGTCGCGGCCGGGCTCTGTCGCCATGCGCTCGTCTACCGCACCGTCACCGAGGCGACCGCGGCGGCCAGCACGGGCCGGCTCGGCATCGGCGCCGGCTCGCGCACCGTCTCCGGGTTCGCGCAGTGGGTGATCCCGTTCGGCGCGATGTCCGCGGCGAACTGGCTCGCCTTCCACGCCGTCCGCCACATGCACGAGTTCGGCACGCGGCGCGAGCATCTCGGCGAGATCGCGCTCGCCGGGCGCGCGCACGCGGCCCTCAACCCCGCCGCCGTCTACCGGGAACCGCTCACCATGGACGACTACCTCGGCGCGCGCATGATCACCTGGCCGTTCGGCCTCTACGACTGCGACGTACCGGTCGACGGCTCGACCGCGGTCGTCGTCTCGCGCGCCGACGTCGCGCGCGATCTCCCCCACCCCGCCGTCCGCATCCACGCGATCGGCACTGCGATCCGCGGGCGACCGGTGTGGGACCAGTGGGAGGATCTCACGACGATGGCCGCGCGCGACGCGGCCGCGAACATGTGGGCGCGCGCCGACCTCGGTCCCGACGACGTCGACACGATCCAGCTCTACGACGGCTTCAGCTGGCTCACGCTCGCGTGGATCGAGGCGCTCGGGTTCTGCAAGCGCGGCGAGGCGGGTCCGTTCGTCGAGGGCGGTCGCGTCCGCCTCGGCGGCGCGCTCCCCCTCAATACCTGGGGCGGACAGCTCTCGGGCGGACGTCTGCACGGCTTCGGGTTCCTCGCCGAGGGGATCCGGCAGGTGCGAGGAACGTGCGGCGAGCGTCAGGTGCGGGACTGCGAGGTGGCCGTCGTCGCCGCGGGCGGCGGCCCGATCGCGGGCTGTCTCCTCCTCACCCGCTGACCGGCCGCCCTGCCGCGGCGTAGATGCGCTCGATCGCGCGCATGTTCGCGATCGCGTCGGCCGGGCCGGTCGGCACGGGCGTCCCGTCGCGGACGGCGGACACGAAGGCGCGGAGCTGCGCCTCGTACGTGGACGGACCGGCGACCCGCTCCGTCCGCGTGCCCGCCGGCGTCACCGCGCGCAGACGGTGAAAATACTGCGGCGCGATCGGGTTCAGCACCGAGACGTGCCCCGCGCTGCCGTCGATCCGCGCGCTCGCGCGAATGAGCCACGCCGAAAAGAGCGAGCACGTGATGCGTGCCGTCCGCCCGTCGGGAAAGCGCAGCTCCGCCTCCATGTACCGATCGACGCCGCCGCGCGTCCACCCGGCACGGGCGGCGACCACGTCCGGCTCCGCGCCGGCGAGGTGGCGCACGAGGTG
>Ga0075424_100008463_pt1 | contig 10063 bp, 8 predicted proteins | sample SoiMethybrSBSTD3_FD_75301 | JGI IMG/M metagenome (GOLD analysis project Ga0075424, IMG submission 75301) | Bulk soil microbial communities from a Populus tree surrounding site in Tennessee, USA - Soil MetaG P. TD hybrid SBSTD3 | ecosystem: Environmental > Terrestrial > Soil > Tree plantation...
ATCAGCCCCTTCAACTCGGTCTCCGTCACCCCGTTGTCGAGCGCCCGCTGCATGTGGCCCCGCATCTCGTCGGTCCGGTAGAGCGCAGCCAGCATGGCCACGGTGATCAGGCTACGGTCACGTTTGCTGAGGTCTGGATGCTCCCAGACGTCTCCGAATAGTACGTCGTCGCGGAGCTGCCCGAGCTTGGGAATGAATTCGTACACCGTCGGTTTCTTCTGAGCCATGTGTCAATCTCCTCGTGAGTCCCAGTGGCGACGAGGAGCAAAGATACCAGAGATGCCATTCGAGTCGCGTCGTTAGCTCGGCCGGCGGATCAGCTTCTCGATTGGAGTGGGAAAGCGCGTCTGGAAGTCCAGCACCTTGGCCCACAGCGGCGTGATCGTGATACGGGCCATTTGCTTGTACATCGCGCGCACCTGCGCCTCGAACGCGTCCCACTGGTCGGGGCCGACACCCTTTCTGGATGCCTCGAGGTATTCGGGCGGGACGCCATCGACGATATCGATGGCGGCCGTACCTCGAACGAGCAACACGTGCGGCGGGAACGCGTTCGTATCGACGGTGAGTGCCACCTTCGGATTCGCTCTCAGCGCCGACACCTTGGGCGCGTCCGGAACCGTGCCCAGCACGAACTGAGCGCCGTTCCAGTGGAAACCAATCGGGATCGCGCGCGGGAATCCATCGGGCCCGACGTATGCCAGCCGCGCCGGAATACTGGATCGCATGAGCTCCTGGGCCAGCGGATCGCTCAGCACTCGAGTGACACCTTGTGGTTGCATCGCTACGAAGTCCGCTCGCCGGGCGCCGCCGGGCGGTAGACGTTCATCGTCGGCCGCGTGCCTCCCTTGAGCACCGTCTCGGCGTCGAGGGTGTTCACCAGCTGGATGAGCTTGGCCACCAGTCCGGTCCACCCCGTCTGGTGGCTGGCGCCAAGTCCGGCGCCGTTGTCGCCGTGGAAATACTCATGGAAGAGAATGTAGTCGCGCCAGTGCGGATCGGTCTGCAACTTCTCGCTGCCGCCGTACACGGGTCGGCGTCCGTCCTCGCCGCGGAGGAAGATCCGGATCAGCCGCCGGCCGATCTCAATGGCCACCTCGAAGAGGTTCATCATCCGGCCGGAGCCCGTGGGGCATTCGATCCTGAAGCTGTCTCCGTAGTAGAGATAGAACTGGAGCAGCCCGCGCAGGATCAGCACGTTGATGGGCAGCCAGATCGGCCCGCGCCAGTTGGAGTTGCCGCCGAACAGACCGCTGTCGGACTCGCCGGGAAGGTACTTCACCTCGTAGTGATGACCCTGCACGTCGAACGAGTAGGGGTGCTTCTCATGCCACTTGGACAGCGACCGGATACCGAAGGGGGAGAGGAATCGCTCCTCGTCGAGCATCCGCGTCAGGATCCGGCGCAGCTTCTTCTCGTCGCACACGCTGAGCAGGTACCGGCCTTCCGCGCCCGGGACGTCCGGCGGGTGGACGTTGGCCAGGATGGAGCGGCGACGGCTCAGGAAGACCTCGAGCCTTTTCATGAACTCCGGGCATCGCGTGCTCACGTCGGCGGGAATCGTTGTCGTCGCGCAGAGGGGCAGCAACCCGACCATGGAGCGAGTCTTGAGGCGCTGGGCCGAGCCGTCGGGAAGACGAAGGACGTCGTAGAAGAAGCCGTCCTCCTCATCCCACAGCTCGTCCTCGTGGAGGCCGACCCTGTCCATCGCGGCGGCGATCCACAGGAAGTGCTCCATGAACTTCGCGGCGATGTCCTGGTAGCCGGCGTCGTATCGGGCGAGCTCCAGGGCAATCTCCATCATGTTCTGGCAGAAGAAGCCCATCCAGGCGGTGCCGTCGGCCTGCTCCAGGGAGCCGCCCGTGGGCAATCGCGCGCTGCGATCGAAGACGCCGATGTTGTCCAGCCCCAGGAAGCCGCCTTCGAAGACGTTCCGGCCCTCCGGGTCCTTCCGGTTCACCCACCAGGCGAAGTTCAGCAGCAGCTTCCTGAACGTCTCTTTCAGGCCCTCGACATCCGCCCGCCCGAGCTGTTCTTCCTGCACGTAGTTGAAGAGCGTCGCGAAGGCGTGGACCGGCGGGTTCACGTCGCTGAAGTTCCACTCGTAGGCGGGGATCTGGCCGCTGGGGTGGAGGTACAGCTCGCTCAGCATCAGATCGAGCTGCTCGCGGGCGAAGTCGTGGTCCACGATGTTGAGGACGATGGTGTGAAAGGCCAGGTCCCAGGCGGCGTACCAGGGATACTCCCACTTGTCCGGCACGGAGATGATGCTCTCGTTCACCATGTGGAACCAGCCGCGGTTTCGCATATGCTTCCTGCCACCGCGCAAGTAGTTCGCCTGGTGCTCGCTCAGCCACTCGTCCAGATCGAAGTAGTAGTACTGCTTGGTCCACAGCATGCCGGCCAGCGCCTGGCGCATCACCCGCGCTTCGTCCTTGCTCGCCGACGGCGGCGTGATGGAGGCATAGAACGCGTCGGCTTCCCGGCGGCGCACGGCCAGGGTCTCGTCGAACGCCGGGCCGAAGGGGACGGCGGCCGTCGGCGCGTGGCTGGTGAGGCGCAGACGCATGGTCGCCGACTGGCGGGGGCCGACCTGCAGCCGATAGTGGGCGGAGGCCTTCGTGCCCGTCTGCTCCGGATTCACCGCATTCGCCTGGCCATCCACCAGGTAGTTGTTGATGCCGTCCTTCACCCAGGGATTTGCGTTCGGAAACGCGGGAAAGAGTCGGGCGTTGTTCGTCTCGTTCTCGGTGAAAAGCAGGGGCACATCGCCGTCGCAGTACAGCCGGTACATGCCCAGGGTCGGATGTCTCGCCTCGATCGTCGCCACACCCGGCGGTCCCTCGATTCGCTCGAGGACCGGCTTCTCCGTGGGCATGGTCACCCAGGACGCCCACGTGTTCCGGAACCACAGGGTGGGCAGCACGTGGAGCGGGGCCGCCGCTGGTCCGCGGTTGGCCGCGGTGATCTGCACCAGGATGTCGTCCGGAGCGGACTTCGCGTACTCCACGAAGATGTCGAAGTAGGCATCCTCGTGCATCACACCCGTGTCGAGGAGCTCGTACTCGAGCTCGCTGCGCGTGCGCCGGCCGTTCGTCTCGACCAGGCCGACGTAGGGGTACGGCCCATGGGGATACTTGTAGAGATACTTCATGTAGGCGTGAGTCGGGGTGCTGTCCAGGTAGAAGTAGTACTCCTTCACGTCCTCCCCGTGATTCCCCTCGCTGTTCGTGAGCCCGAACAAGCGCTCTTTCAGGATCGGGTCCCTGCCGTTCCACAGCGCGAGGGCAAAACAGAGGCGTTGCTTGTCGTCGGAGATCCCCGCCAAGCCGTCTTCGCCCCACCGATACGCCCGGGACCGAGCTTGATCGTGGGTGAAGTAGTTCCAGGCATCGCCGTTGTCGCTGTAGTCCTCGCGGACGGTGCCCCACTGGCGTTCACTCAGGTACGGTCCCCACTTCTTCCAGGGCGCGTCCCCCATGCGCGCTGCCTCGAGTCTCTTCCTCTCCTCGTCGCCGGGCATGACCCTCTCCTTGGCCCCGAAAGTCTACGCGCTCGAACGAGTGACGGGCCCCGAGATCAGCCGGACGGCCGTCCCGACGCCAAAGAGGACGCCGAGCTCTGCGGGGACGAGCCCTCGCCGCTCGAAGACCGCCGGCATGGACGGAGAGGATACGCCGAAGGCGTACGTGAATGCGTCGAGCGCCACGAAGCGCAGCAGCCGACCATTATTCGATGATCGCTGAAGAGGCGAGGGTCCGCAGCTCGCGACGCAGCGGGTACGGCGCCGGCAATCTGGCTCCTTGGACTGAAGCCTTGGGTTTAGAATCTACGCCATGACAGTTTCCAGGGGGCGCGAGCTGCTCAGCATTCCGGGGCCCACGAACATTCCCGACGCCGTGCTCGCCGCGATGCATCGACCGGCCATCGACATCTACGCCGGCGACATGTTGGCGGTCACACACAGCCTTCTCGAGGATCTGCCGAAGATCTTCCGGACGACGGGGCGCACCTACATCTATGCCGCCAATGGCCACGGCGGCTGGGAGGCCGCGCTCACCAACGTGCTGTCGCGGGGCGACACCGTGCTGGTGCTCGAGAGCGGCTTGTTCGCGCTCGGGTGGGGCGACATGGCGCGGATGATGGGCGTCAAGGTCGAGGTCCTGAAGGGCGACCCGCGGCGCGCCGTCGATCCCGCGGCGCTCGCGCAGCGCCTCGCCGCCGATACCGCGCGCGAGATCAAGGCCATTCTCGTCGTCCAGATTGATACCGCGTCGGGAGTGGTCAACGATCTCGTGGCGATCCATCGCGCGATCGCGTCGGTCGGGCACCCCGCGCTGCTGATGGTGGATGCCGTTGCGTCCCTGGGCTGCATGGCGTTCGAGATGGATGCGTGGGGCGTCGACGTCGCGATGGCGGGCTCGCAGAAGGGGCTGATGACCCCGCCCGGCCTCGCGTTTGTCGCCGCCAACGAGCGCGCGCACGCCGCCCATCAACGGGCAGACCTGCGCACACGCTACTGGGACTGGACATTCCGGAACGGCGAAGCGCATTACCAGAAGTACGGCGGCACGCCGCCGGAGCACATGCTCTTCGGCCTGCGCAAGGCGCTCGACATGCTCTTCGAGGAAGGCCTCGACGCGGCGATCCGGCGCCACGCGCTGCTGGCCGAGGCCACCCGCCAGGCCGTGAGCCGGTGGGCGCAGGCGGACGCGCTCGCGTTCAACGTCCTCCGCGCCGAGGAGCGCGCGAACTCGGTGACCACGGTGCTGATGCAGGGCCGCGAGCCGGGCGCGCTCCACGACTACTGCCGCGAGAAGTGCGGCGTGGTCCTCGGCCGCGGGATCGGTGATCTGCAGGGCCGCGCGTTCCGGATCGCGCACATGGGTCACGTCAACGCACCCATGGTGTTCGGCGTGCTCGGCGCGATCGAGATGGGCCTCGACGCACTGGGCATCCCGCACGGACGCGGCGGTCTCCAGGCCGCCGTGGAGTATCTGGGACGCGAGGTGCGCCCCTAGCGCGGCACGAGCTTCATCATCGTGGCGCGTGACTGCTCGTAGTTGACGACTAACCCCTTTCGTTCACCCAGGAAGTCACTCGGGCGTTCCGAGCCACCGTTTCACAAACCGAGGCGATCGGTGTCACAGGAACGAGGTGACCATGCCTGTATTCGCGCGAGGCGCTGTCTCCGTCGCGCCAGCGGGCGAGGCTGCGGGGCGTCGGTGGGACAGCGGCCTCGTGCTTGCCGTCTCCACGACCGTCAATGCGCTCGCGTGGGGTGCGCGCGCCAGCTTTGCTCTGTTTTTCGTGGCCATGCTCGGCGCGTTCTCGTGGGGACGGGGTCCGATGGCGTTCGGTTACTCGCTCAGCTGGCTGTGTTTCGTGGCCTTCGCACCCCTTGCGGGCTGGCTGCACGACCGCTGGGGGGCGCGGGCGATCGTGGCGATCGGTGGGGTGACTCTCGGCGCCTCCCTGTTCCTTACCGGCCACGTCACGTCGCTCACCGCGTACTACCTGTACTTCGGCGTCCTTGGCGCGGCCGGCATCGCCTGCATTCTCGTCCCATCGACCACCATCGTGTCGCGCTGGTTTGTGCGATCGCGCGGCACCGCGATGGGGGTGGTGAGCGCGGCCACGCCCGCCGGGGCGGTCGTGTTCTACCCTGTGAACGCATGGCTCATCGCGACACTGGGTTGGCGGCAAGCGTTCGTCTGCTTCGGGTGCATCATCGCAGTCGCAACCGTGTCGCTCGCGTTGCTCTATCGGAATCCGCCCGCCGTCGGAGGACCGTCGTTGGACGGCGCGGCGGCCACACTCACCGGTCCTGACGCGAGCGCCGCCGTCGGGGCGTGGACGCTGCGACGCGCGCTGGGGAGCATCCGTCTCTGGGCAGCGTTCGTGATGACGGTCCTCGGCGTGATCGGGTACCAGATCATGGCGACGCACCAGGTCGCACACGCCCTGGATCGCGGCTTCGATCAGTCCGCCGTCGTGTGGCTCTTTGCCTTCGGCGCCGGCTGCATGATGACAGGCAATCTTCTCGGTGGCTGGCTCTCGGACCATGTCGGCCGCGGCTGGGTGTTCGCCTTCGGCTCGCTGGTCGCGATCGCCGGGATTGGCTGTCTGGGTTTGGTGAAAGGGCCCGACGATTGGGTGCTCCTCTTCCTCTATACGGTGTCGGGGTTCGGCTTCGGCATGCGCATCGCGCAGCTTTCGGCGATTCCGGCCGACACCTTTTCCGGGCCGCATCTGGGCGCGATCCTCGGCGTGGTGCAGGCTGGCGGCGGCCTCGGCGGCGCTGTCGGCCCATTTCTCGGTGGGTGGCTCTTCGACGTCACCGGTAACTACCTGATCGCGTTCACCGTCGCCGCGATCGCCGTCGGGGGATCAGCCGTGGCCGCGTGGGTGGCGGCGCGACCGAAACGCTAGTGGATGTGCGTGCTCGCCCGAGGGCGTACGATCCGCACAATGCTCCATTGGCCAACCTTCCTCACGTTCTATGCCGCTGTGCTGGCCATCCAGCTTTCGCCTGGGCCGGACATGCTTCTCGTGATCGGGCGCGGTGTCGGCCAGGGCCGGCGCACGGCGTTCATGAGTGCGGTCGGGATGACCCTCGTAGCAGGCTTCATTCAAGTCCTCCTGCTGGCGCTCGGGATCGCTTCGCTGGTCCAGGCGTCGCCGTTCGCATTTGAGATGCTGCGCTGGGCCGGAGCAGCCTACCTGATCTGGCTGGGCGTCAGGCTTCTCGTTGGCTCCCGGCGCCACCCTCGAAGCGCTGCCGTGGCGCGGTCGATTTCCGACGTCGCGGCGCTGCGCGAGGGCACGATCAACAACCTGACAAACCCCAAGGCGCTGGTCTTCCTGTTCGCCTTCCTGCCTCAGTTTGTTGATCCCGCCAGCGGCTGGCCCGTGGCCGTGCAACTCCTCCTGCTCGGGGTCGTGACCAAGCTGTCCAACTTCGCCGTCCTGAGCACGGTTGCGCTCGGCGCGGGGACGTTCGGCCGGTGGCTCGCACGCCGTCCAGCCCTGATTGCGTGGCAGGAGCGTTTCGCCGGCGTCGTGATGGTGGGGCTCGGCCTCCGGATGGCCCTTTCGGGGGATGTGCGTTCAGCGCGCTGAGCATGCCCGCCTCTTTCGGTTTATCGACCCGTCGTCGCCGGGGGCTCGAGCTGGTGATCGACCTCAAGACCGCGAAAGCGCTCGGCGTCACCATCCCCGCGTCGCTGCTCGTGCGGGCGGACCTATTTGTCGAGTGAGGGGGTGTACGCCATGACAGTCGCGAGGTACGCCCCTAGCGTATTGAGCGAGCGCCTAGGCCTCCCGATACCAGTACGCGAGACGCCAGAACGCGCGGTCCCACGCCGTATGGTCAGCGCCCTTGATCGTGCTCGCTCGTGCATTGGCGGTCGCTCGCCGGGCGATCGGGATCACCGCGCCTCCTTGTACGAGGAGGTCGTTCATGCGGATGAACAGCGCCGCACGCTTCACCGGATCGATCTCGGTCCTGGCCGCGGCGAACAGTTCGTCATAGGCGCGGCTCCGCCACCGCGGCGCGTTGTAGCGCTGGTAGTTGTTCTCCTTCGATGGCACTTCGTCCGAGGTGAACAAGCTCATGAAACGTTCCGGATCCGGCGCCGACTGGAAGTAGGTGATGAGCTGCAGATCGGCGGAGAAGTGGGTGTACGTGTCGCGGTTCGACGGGTCGGAACTGCCGAACACGGCCGGCGCGATCGCCTTCAGCTCCACGTCCATCCCCGCCTTGACGGCGGCCTGCTTGACGATTGCCTGAATTTTCTGTGCCGTCGCATTGATCGTCGTCTGGAAGACAACCTTCAACTTGACGCCGTTCCGCTGCCGAATCCCGTCGGGCCCGCGACGCCAGCCGCCGGCCTCGAGTACCTTAATCGCCTTGTCGACGTCGAACTCCCCTGGCGGCGTCTTCGCCGCGTAGGGCGCAGGCGCGTTCAACCAGCTCGTTGTCGGAATGCCCGTCCGACCGAAGACTTCCTGCTGGATGGAGGCGCGATCGATGAGCAGGCTCAAGGCCGCTTTCACCACGGGGTCGGTGAGGAACGGATGCTGCGTCTTGATGCTCGACCGCTCGCCGTCGACGTCTTTCCACGGATCCGTCTGATTCACCTGGATGTGGGTGATGTCGCCGCCGAACGCGAGGTCGAGCTTGCCCTTCCCGCTCGCTTCCAGTCGCGTCAGGATGCTGTCCTCGACAGCCGCCATGTACGGCGCGTAGTCGTACGCCCCCGTCTGCAGGACCGCACGCGCTGCGGACACGGCGTCGCCACCGCCTTTCACCTCGATGGTCTCGAAGAATGGCCGGTTCGGCACGTGGTAGTCGGGGTTGATCTCCGCCTTGATGATGTCACCGGGCTTGAAGTCGACGCATCGATACGGCCCGGTACCGACCGGGCGCGTGTTCGCCGGCGCCTCGCGCGAGCGACTACCGCGATAGGGCTCGAAGACATGGCGCGGAATGATCATGCTCACCCCGCAGAAGGCCGCCGTCCAGAACGGCGTCGGCGTCTTGAAGGTGAGCCTCACCGTATGGCTGTCCACCGCTTCCGCCCGCTCGATCGCCTGAAAACCGACGACGCCGGGTGACCCCGTCGCAGGATCCATCACGTATTGCCAGTTGAAGACGACGTCCTCGGCCGTGAACGGCTTGCCATCGTGCCAGGTGACGCCGCGCTTCAGACGCCAGGTCACCGATCGCCCATCGCGCGCCAGCAGGCCATTGCCGACGGTCGGGATGTCTTCGGCCAGAATCGCGACCAGGTTGCCGTCGGCGTCGAACGAGGCGAGCGGTTCGTAGAAGATCCGCGACGCGTCCCAATCTTTTGTCCCTACCGCCAGGCGCGGGTTGAGTAGCGTCGGGGCCTGCCACATCAGGATCTTCAGCGCGCCGCCGCCACCACGTTTCGCCGGCGTGAACGTCGGCTGCGCGGCGGCAGGCGCGACTCCTATCGACGCCAGCATCTCGCCGGTGAGCGGGGCGGCAACCCCGAGCGCGAGCATCCGGTCGATGAACTGCCGTCGCGTAATACGTCCGACCGCGACGTCGTCTACGGCGGCGCGAAGCTCGTGCTCCTTCATGTGCTGTCTCCTGAGCGAGCGGACTGGAGCGAGCCACAGACAGCCTTGATGGCGCGGTACTGTGCCACGTCCGTCGGGGGGCACGCAATAGTCTGGAGCTCCGGGCGGGGGCACTCATATTGGGCCGCTCCTGAACGGTCCGGGAGCTCGCCCAGCGAGACGGTAGCCCGCGGGTCGGCAGGTCATCATCGTCCAGGCTGCTACCATGGGAGTGGAAAGCGAGGCGACACCCGAACGACATGACGAAGACCTCCGCCAAGAAGGGCGAGTCACCCTCTCGACTGATAGACGCGAGAATCAAGGAGCTGGATGACTGGCGGGGAAGGATGCTGTCCCAGCTGCGCGCTCTGATCAAGCAAGCCGAGCCGGCGGTCGTCGAAGAATGGAAGTGGAGGGGAGTTCCTGTCTGGTCGCGCGACGGACTAATCTGCACAGGCGAGACCTACAAGAACGTCGTCAAGCTGACTTTCTTCAAAGGTGCCCAGATGAGGGATCCAAAGAAGCTGTTCAACTCGAGCCTCGAAGGCCGCGCGAGGCGTGCGATCGACTTCCACGAAGGTGACAAGGTCGACAAGTCTGCGTTCAAGGCGCTCATCCGCGAGGCCGTGGCACTGAACACTTCCTAAGTTGTGGTGCAGCGGGAAACACGGCTGGCGCTGTCCCTCCGAAGCTCCTCCCCGCGCTCGCCGCGGTGAGGCGGTGAAGGAGTGACGGAGAATCTCAGGATCCGCGCCGCCAATCCGACGGACGCCGATGAGCTCCTCGCGATACGACGAGACGCCATCATGGCTCTCGCCGAGGAGTATGGCCGCGTGGCGGCCGAGCGATGGGCAACCGCAGCACCGCCTGACCGTGCGGCCAAGGCGATTGCTACCAACAGTGTCTGGATCACAGAGTGTGGGACGAAGGTCGTTGGCTGGGTCGAGGTCAGCGGCGCGACGATCGAAAGCTT
>Ga0075424_100008465_pt1 | contig 10063 bp, 9 predicted proteins | sample SoiMethybrSBSTD3_FD_75301 | JGI IMG/M metagenome (GOLD analysis project Ga0075424, IMG submission 75301) | Bulk soil microbial communities from a Populus tree surrounding site in Tennessee, USA - Soil MetaG P. TD hybrid SBSTD3 | ecosystem: Environmental > Terrestrial > Soil > Tree plantation...
GACGTCGCCGCCGAGGCCGCCGGAGTGCGCCGGGCGATCGGTGTCGCGCTTCAGGAGGCCGCGCTCGACCCGCTGATGACGGGCCGTGAGCTGATTCGCCTGCAGGCGACGCTTCACGGACTCGGGCGCCAGACCGGGCGAGAGAGGGCGGAGGCGTTGCTCGCTCGCGTGGATCTTCTCGACGCGGCCGATCGGCAGGTCGGGACTTACTCCGGCGGCATGCGGCGGCGGCTCGACCTCGCCTCCGCCCTGGTCCACGAGCCGAAGGTCCTGTTCCTCGACGAGCCGACCACCGGGCTCGACCCCGTCAGCCGGCGAACGATCTGGGAGGAGGTCGAACAGCTCAACGGCGAGGGCACGACGGTCTTCCTCACCACGCAGTACCTGGAGGAGGCTGACCAGCTCGCTGGTCGGGTCGGCATCATCGACGTGGGACGGATCGTCGCCGAGGACACGCCGGCCCGGCTGAAGGCCGGGATCGGGCACCCCCATCTGGAGATCAGGCTGGGCGAAGATGGAACGGAACGGGCGCAGGGGATCGTCGCCCGCTTCGGCATGCCGCTGCCGAGCAAGGACGGGGCCGTGCTGGTCGAGGTGGAGCGCGGGGCGGCGGCGATCGCGCCGGTGGTTCGGGCCCTTGACGACGCCGGCCTCAGCGTCGAGGCCCTCGATCTGGTCGAGCCCACGCTCGACGACGTCTTTCTCGAGAAGACCGGGCATCACCTGGAGCCGGACGAGCCCGACTCCACCGAGGGCGAGTGACGGCGACCGACCTGCGAGTGATCGCCGCGCTCGGTGCGCGGTCGGTGAAACAGACGTTCCGGCGCCCGCAGCTGATGGCGCCGATCATCATCTTCCCCTCCATCCTCCTGGCGATCCAGACGGCCGGGGCGGGCCGTGCCGTGGACCTTCCGGGCTTCCCGCCGGTCGACAACTTCCTCTCCTTCATGCTCGCCGGAGCGATGATCCAATCGACGATGCTCGCCGGCAACAGCGGCGGGATCGCCCTCGCGGTCGACATCGAAATGGGGTTCACCGACCGTCTGCTGGCGGCGCCGATCTCCCGGTTCGCGATCGTTCTCGGCCGACTGGCGGGGACGGCGGCCCTGGCGGGCCTCGCGGCCGTCTGGTTCATCGTCGTCGGGCTGATCTTCGGCGCCAGCATTCAGGAGGGCGTCCCCGGCGCGCTGCTCATGATCTTCTTCGTCGTGCTGTCTGGGGTGGCGTTCGGGGGGATCGGCGCGTCCGTCGCGCTGCGGACGGGACGCGCGTCGGTGGTGCAGGGGCTGTTCCCGCTCGTCTTCGTGATCCTGTTCCTCTCGTCCGCGTTCTTCCCCGACAACCTGATGCTGGAGCCCGCGGCCACCGTGGCCGAGTACAACCCGTTGAGCTTCATCGTCGAGGGGATCCGCGACCCCGTGATCTCGTCGGTCACGTGGAGCGTCTTCGGCAAGGCGATGGCGTCGCTCGCGCTCGTGGGAGCCATCGGCATCGGGCTCAGCGCGCTGGCGCTGAGGCGGCGGCTCAGGATGGGTGGCTGATGGGCTGGCGGGCACAGTTCGAGTCCGTCGCGGCCCTCGTCCGCAGAGCCGCTAACGAGCTGCTGCGCGTCCCGGGTGCGGCGATCCCCGGAGTGCTCGCGCCGACGATCTTCTTCCTCGGGCTGACCTCGGTGTTCGGCAAGCTGTCGCTGCTGCCGGGCTTCACGACCGCCTCGTATCAGAGCTTCCTGATTCCCATCTCCATGCTCCAGGGCGCCGGCTTCACCGGGGCTGCTACGGGAGTGAACCTTGCGCGTGACATCGAACAGGGCTGGTTCGACCGACTGCTGGTCTCCCCTGCCCCGAGACCGGTGATCCTCGCGGGCCTCGTGCTGTCGGCGGCGCTGCGGTCGCTGATTCCGGCGGCGGTGCTGTTGGCGGTGGGCTTCGCCATCGGCGTGCAGTGGCCCGGTTTCGGCGGCTTGCTGATCGCCGTCTTCTGCGTGATGTGCATGGGGACGATCGCCGCGTGCTGGGGGACGACCCTGGCGCTGCGCTACCGCTCGCAATCGGCGGCGCCGCTCATGCAGGCGGGCATGCTGCTCATCATCCTCACGACCACCGCCTACGCGCCGCTTGACCTGCTCACGGGATGGCTCCATACGGTCGCGCGCTACAACCCGGTGACGCAGGTGGTCGAGGCTGCCCGGCAGGGGTTTGTCGGCGGCGTCACGTGGGGCGATACCTGGCCGGGCCTGTTGGCGCTCGCGGGGCTGCTGGCGCTCCTCGCCGCTCTGGCCCTGCGAGGCATGCGACGAGCGGCGGTGTAGTTACGGCGCCTACTCGCCAATGGTCGAATAACCCACCCATAGGTGCGGTTATCCGACCATCGCTTGCGATGTAGTCCGTTCGAGCAGCGTCCTGACCTCGCCGACGACCTCGCCGGCGTGATGCGCGAGGTCGTGACCCGTGACCCGCACCACGTCCCACCCCGCCAGACGGAGCAATCGATCCCGACGACGGTCGCCCCGAAAGGCCTTTGGTCCGATGGGTTTCCCACGCGTCGATCTCGACGACCAATCGCTCGCGATGCCAAACGAAGTCGCACTGCATCTCCTCGCCGGAGATCGGCATCCAGGCGTTGATCGTAGGTGGGGGTAGTCCCGTCTCGCGGGCGAGGTGGAGGAAGCGCCGCTCGAGTCGGCTCTTCGTTCGATCAAGCCCCAAACCGTCGACATCGACCGCGGCGCGCAGACGAGAGACGCCTGGGTGCGCTCGTCGCCGCTTCAGGAGCTCACCAATCGCACGCATGTCGAGTACGCCCTCCAGCTCCGCTCGGTTGCAGGCGCTGTCAAGAACTGTGCGAGGGGCAGTGGCAGCGAGGGTGAGGAGAGTCGCCGGGACGCTGGTCGAAGGGATGCCTTCCACCTCGACACGGTCTCGAGGCTCCAGGCACGTGGAGCGATGAGCATGAATGCCGGCACGGGCGACTGAGGTCCTCCGCGGAACAGTCACGTGGATCCGGCCGCCCCGCGCGTTCAGGAGCCCATGCAGTGTGGCCGCGGATCGGTGGGACAGGAGCGCTCCCTCACCGCAGGCGAGCACGGCGGCCATCCACTTGCCCCTGATCGTCACGTCAGGTCGCCCGACCGCGTAGACACCTTGGTGGATCCGGTGCAGCCGCCCCGCGGCGACACGGGCGTGCACCGCTCGCTCACTGAGACCGAGAGCCAGGAGTTGGGCGAGCGAGATAACGCCATGCTGGCGGGCAGCCAAAGCGACGATGGCGCGGTCGATTAATCCACGACCCGAGCGATGGGCGAATTCCCGAAACCTGGGTGCGGTTTTTTGACCATCGCGGGACAGGGAGCGATGGTGGCGGTGAAAACGTCACGCGTGGGACGCGAGTTGTCACGAAAGAGCGGCTGGAATGTGGCAAGAGGCGCGGCCGGGGCCGGCCCCGTGGGTGCCCTTCGCCGGCGGCTCAGTGACGTCGAGGCGCTCGAGGAGCCGGCCCGGGCGCCAGCGGGCTCAGTGAGGTCGAGGCGCTCGAGGAGCCGGCCCGGGTGCCGTCGGCGGGCCGCTGAGGCTCGGTCCCGGATCTAGCGCGTCCAACACCGGTTCGACCACGCGCAGAGCGCGAAGCCGTCGTGCTGTCGGTCGGGCGCCGAGGGGGTTCCGACGACCTTGTTGTTACTCGTCAGGAGGATGCGCTCCGAGGACCTCAGTCCCGCCGGGGCGCCATTCGTCCGGCCCCCGTTGAAGATCGTCCTGGATAGGTTCGGGAGGTCGGCGATGCCGGCATTGGTGCCGACGACGACCGGAGTCTCCTCGATCCATTCGGCCGTCGCATGCGTCGAGGTGTAGGGGACGGTCGTCCGGAACGTCTGACCGCGGGTCACGTTCCGGAGCGTGATCCGCCAGACGTTCGGCCTGACCTCGGCGATGTTCGCATGCATGTGATCGCCCGGCCGTACCTTGAGCTTGCCGATGGTGACCGATGGGCCGGGGATCACCTCCCACCACGCCGAGTAAGACCCCTTACCCGAGCTCGAGACGTCCTGCTCGGTGCCCGTCTGGATGAGCGTGTTGTCGCCGATGTTGCACCTTGCGTCGACGCAGCCTCCGCCGATTCCGATCCAAGTGGACGACGACTCCGCGCGCCCGCGCTTGTGCTGCGTGGCCCTGGGGACGTTCCAGTCACCCGCGATCGAATGGAACCGCTTGCCGCCCCGCTCCAGCATGCCCTGGTTGTAGCCGAACCAGTTGCTGCTCTCGTTCGCGTTCGCCCTGAGGCTCGGCTTCACGAGCTTGATGACGTTTCCGTGAGCATCCAGACTCGCTGAGGCCGCTGCGGGCACGAGGACGCCCACCGCCAGCGCGAGCGCAAGCAGTCCTCCCAACGCTTTGCCCCTGAGCGTGGAAAACATCGCCTCCGAAGGGACCGTACCCGGCTGGGTGGGGTGTATGCGCCGCTTCCTACTTGTACCGGTAAGTGATGCGACCTCGGTCGAGGTCGTACGGCGAGAGCTCGATCTTCACGCGGTCGCCGGGCAAGATGCGGATGTAGTGGCGGCGCATCTTGCCGGAGATGTGGCCCAGGACTTCGTGGTCGTTGTCGAGCTTGACCTTGAACATCGTGTTCGGGAGGGCCTCGGTGACCTCGCCCTCCATCTCGATCTTCTCCTCCTTCGCCATCGGCGGCAAGAGGGTAGCGAACGTCACGAGCCGGTTACTGACCCCTGAATGTCGCTCTTCCGGGGCCCTCGCTCAAGAAAGAGCGCACGGCCTGCTGCAGGTCCTCGGTCTCGAACAGGCCGCCCGCCACCTCGGGCGTCACGCGATCGGCCTCCTCGATCCCGCCTTCGAGGTATGCGCGCACGATCCGCTTCGTCGCAGCGTGTGCCTTGGTCGGGCCCTCGGCCAGCCGATGGGCGAAGCGCATCCCCTTCTCGAGCAGCTCATCGTCGCCCACCACGCGGTTGATCACGTTCCAGCGCTCGAGCGTCGCAGCGTCGTAGAGCCCCCGCGTCATCACGAACTCCCGGGCCCGCGCGGGCCCGGCACGCTCGGCCATCCGCTGTGTCCCGCCCGCGCCCGGCGTCAGGCCGACGACGGCCTCGACCAGGCCGAAGCGCGCCGACTCCGATGCCCAGATCATGTCGCAGCCGAGCGACACCTCGAGCCCGGCGGTCAAGCACAACCCGTGGACCAGCGCAAGGGTCGGGATCGGCAGTACCTCGATCCGCTTCACGGCGGTCAGAAGCTGTCCGAAGCCCGCGATCTCGTGTGTTCCGTCTCCACGGTCCAGGGCATCGACCACCCGCTGGAACACGTTCACGTCCGCTCCCCCCGTGAACGCGTCGCCCTCGGCACGCCAGACGAGCGCCCGGGCGTCGGATTCCTCGACCTCCTCCAGACACGCCACCAGCGCCTCGTACGTGTGTGGCCCGAAGAGGTTCAGGGGCGGGTCGTAGAGGACCATCGCCGCCACCGCCCCGTCGCGCTCGAGCCGCACCGGCGCCTCACTCATCGTCGCCTCGAATCCTTTCGGCGACCGCCGCGATCTCGTCCGGGTCGCCCTCGCGAGGGACGTATGGCAGCTCGAGCGGATCGTCCTCGTAGCGCGGGATCACGTGGACGTGAAAGTGGAACACGGTCTGCCATGCAGCAGGCCGAGTGGCGTGCAGGACGTTGAAGCCCGCTGGGTGAAGCGCCTCCTCCATCCTGCGCCCGAGCCGCTGCGCCGCGACCACGACGTGCGCCAGGTCCTCCTCGGAGATGTCGAGGAGGTCGGCGGAGTGGTTTCGCGGCACGACGAGCGCATGCCCCGGAGTCGCCGGGTTGATGTCCATGAAGGCGACCGTGTGCTCGTCGGAATCGACGATCTGCGCCGGCACCTCGCCGGCGACGATCCCGCAGAAGAGGCACTCGCCCTTCTCCACGGCGGCGCAGCTTATCTCTCGGCGCCTGAGCGCCCGCCCACTCTGCGGGCGAGCGCCACGGCGTCGTCGCGGCCCTCGACCTCGCCCGCGTAAACCGCGGCTTCGATCTCGCCGATGATCCGGCCGAGGTCCGGCCCGGGCTCGATGCCGAGCTGGGCCGCGAGTTCATCCCCCGGGATCGGCGACCGCGGCGGCCCGTCGCGGCGCCAGTCGAGGGTGGCGGCGAGCATCTCGCGTGCGAGCTCCAGGTGGGCGCGAACCATGTCCGGCCCCGCGATCGGGCCCTGCCCGCGGGCGGCGAGCCGGTCGGCGACGCTGAGTAGTGTCACGTCGGCGCCGACCGGATCGGTGTCGCGAAGGTACTCGTACTCGCGCCGGCGCGGAAGCGGGCGCTCCCGCGCGAGGAAGCCGAGCTTCAGGTGGTGAATCGTGAGGCCCTGGAGGTGGCGGGCGAGCCGCCGGCTCGCCTTCAGCCGCTCACAGAGCCCGCGCACGATCCCAGCCCCCTCGCGGTCGTGGCCGATGAACGTGACGTAGTCGCCGTGGCGGCCCCTGGTGACGGGCTTCCCGAAGTCGTGAACCACGGCGCCGAAGCGCAGTGCCCCGCCGCGTGTGAGCTCGTCGGCCAGGGGCTCGGCGAGGAGGGCCGCGACCTCCGGCGCCCGGTCACCCGCATACCGCTCCAGGTCGGACTCGACCTCGAGCAGCTGCCGCAGGACCTCCATGGTGTGACTGTGGACGTCGAGGTGGTGGTTCGGGTTCTGTTCGACGCCGCGAAGCGCTTCGAGCTCGGGCAGCACCGCCGGCGTCGCCCCGAGCTCGTCCAGGAGGGCGAGTCCGCGAATCGGATCGGAGCCGGTGACCAGCAATCGAAGCTCCGCGAGCTGCCGCTCGCCCGCGGGCTCGGCGGCGCGCCCGGCGGCTGCGCGGGCGAGCGCGACGGTCTCCAGGTCGAGCTCGAGTCCCAGGGTCGAGGCGAGGCGGGCCGCCCGAAGCAGCCGGAGGGGGTCGTCCGTGAAGCTGCGCTTCGAGGTCGCGCGCAGGACCCGTGCGCCCAGATCGGCGAGCCCACCGCGCGGATCGATCGGCGTGGCGCCGGGATCCGCCAGCGGCACCGCGATCGAGTTGATGGTGAAGTCCCTGAGCGCGAGATCGGCCTCGATCGAGCCCCCACGTACCGGCGTGACGTCGGTGTGCCAGCCGGGGCCAAGCGCTCGCCAGGTGCCGAATTCCTCGGAGAGACTGAACGCTGTCCCGCCCGCGGCATGGGAGATCTCGCGCGCCACCGAGGCGGCGTCGCCCGCGACCGCGAGGTCGGGCTCGACGACCTCCCCGCCGATCGCGGCGTCCCGCACCGCACCGCCCACGATCCAGACGTCGTCTCGGGTCCCCAGGGCCCGGCGGGCGGCGCGCAGGGCGGGTGCGGCGGCGAGCGAATCAGCGGCCGGAGCGTTCACGCCGACCGAACGTACACGCGCGGAACGCGCGACGAGATCCCAGACGTGACCTCGTAGTTGATGGTCGCGAGGCGGCGCGCGACCTCTTCGCACAGGATCCGCTCGCCGCCCTGGCTCCCGATCAGCGTCGCGGCAGCTCCCGTGCTGACCCGGGTCGCCGGCCCGAGCTCGACGGTCACGTTGTCCATCGAGACCGTGCCCACGAGCGGGTACCGCTGGCCGTTCACGAGCACGTCGGCGTTGTTCGTCAATCCGCGCCGGACGCCGTCCCCATAGCCGATTGGGAGAACGGCCACGCAGGTCTCGACGGACGCGCGCCAGCGCTGCCCGTACCCGGCGCTGTCCCCGCGGGCGAAGCGCTTGATGTCGGCGACGTAGGAGCCCAGTTCGAGCGCCGGCTGCAACCCGTGCTCGTCCGGGTCGGCGTGGAACGGGTCAAGGCCGTAGATCGCGATCCCGCAACGAACCATGTCGAAGTGCGCGGCCGGATCACGCAGCGCCGCGGCGCTGTTGGCGCCATGGACCAGGAGGTCGTGGTGGTCCATGCGCGCTCGGTCCACCAGTGCGCTGAAGCGCTCGAGCTGGCGGTCGAAGAAATCCGAGTCGCGCTCGTCGGCCGTGGCGAAGTGAGTCCAGAGCCCGGCCAGCTCGAGACGCCCGTCGCCCGCCGCCGCCTCCAGCAGGCGAAGGACCACGTCCGGGTCGCGCTCTCCCAGCCTGCCCATTCCCGTGTCGTACTTCACGTGAACGCGCGGGCGGATGCCCCGCTCCTCGCCACACGCGGCGACCCGCTCGGCGTGCTCGTGTCGCCAGACCGCGACCTCCGATCGCGCGTCGAGCGCCACCTCGAGCTCGGGATCCGTCAGCGCGCCCATCGTCAGCAACGGCACCTCAGGAAGCTGGGCGCGGAGCTCCGCCGCCTCGGGCGCCGCAGCCACCGCCAGCCAGGTCGCCCCGCCCGCCAGCGCCGCACGGCCGCACTCCACCGCACCGTGCCCGTAGCCGTCGGCCTTCACCACCGCGCACAGGCGCGCTCCGTCCGTCAGGTCTCCGGCCAGGCGGGCGCAGTTTCGCTCCACCGCCCCCGTGTCCACAACGGCGACGGCGCGGCGTGAAGGCGCCATCATGTCGATAGCGCCGCCGGCAGCGCCTCGATCACGTCCGTCGCCACCACGGACTCCGCCGCGCCCACGCGCTCGGCCGCGATTCGCCCGGCGCGCTGATGGGCATGAACGCCTGCACAAGCAGCGACGAATGGGCTCAGCCCCCTGGCGAGCAGAGCACCGATCGTCCCCGAGAGGACGTCGCCGGTGCCAGCGGTGGCCAGGGCAGGCGCGCCGCCGCCGCTGACGGCGAGGCGGTCGCCGTGCGCGACGATCGTGTCGTCTCCCTTCAGGACCACGACCGCGCCACTCCGTTCGGTGGCCTCGCGAGCGGCCGCGAGCCGGTGCGCGCCGATCGCGCTCGACTCTCGCTCGAGCAGGCGGCCCAGCTCCCCGGCGTGCGGCGTCAGCACCGTCGGCGCGCTGCGCTCGGCGATCAAGTCCAAGCGCCCCGCATGCGCGTTCAGGCCGTCGGCATCGATCAGAAGGGGGGCCGCGATCCCACGCGCGAGCTCACGGGCCAGCGCCAGCGAATCCTCGTCGCGCCCCAATCCAGGCCCGAGCACGACCGCCGCCGCGCGCTCGCCGGCGGCCAGGATTTCGTTGGCCGACGAGCTCGCGAGGCGGCCCGGCGCCCCTCCGTACCCGCGCGACATGACCTCGGTCAGCTTGACCTCGAAGATCGATTCGAGATCGGCCGGCACCGCGACCGTCGCGTAACCGGCGCCGACGCGGATCGCCGCCGAGGCGGCCATGCAGACCGCGCCGGTGAGCCCGCGCGATCCACCGACGACGAGGACCTCTCCGGAGTCGAACTTGGTCGAGCTCGGTAGCCGGCCCGGTGCCGAGGCGAGCACGCCGTCTCGGATCAGGCCGGCGGCGGGGCGCGATGGCGCATCCGGCGGGATGCCGATGTCGGCGACCCGCACCTCCCCGGCCCTCTCCTTGCCGGGGAAGATCCAGTGTCCCAGTTTGGCCGCGTGGAAGCTGACCGTGACGTCGGCACGGACCGCCGAGCCCTCCACCGCGCCGCTCGATGCGTCGACGCCCGAAGGGATGTCCGCGGCGACCACGGGGGCGTCCGATGCGTTGATCGCCTCGATGGCGGCATCGGCGGGTGCCCGCGGCGTTCCGGAAAACCCGGTGCCGAAGATCGAGTCGACGATTACGCCCGAGCCGGCGAGATCCTCGCGCAGCTCGTCCGGGCCAACCTCGCGGGTCGTGCCCTCGAACCGCTCCAGGTTGGAGGAGGCATCTGCCGAGAGCTCTCCGGCCGGCCACAGCAGCAGCGCCTGAACGTCGTAGCCGGTCTCGGCGAGGTGGCGAGCGGCCACCAGCCCATCGCCGGCGTTGTTGCCCTTGCCACAGACCACGCTTACCCGCCCATCCGTTGCGACGTCGCGCGCGGCCTCGGCGACCGCGATGCCGGCGGTCTCCATCAGGTCGAGCGACGGAATCCCCTGTTCCTCGATCGCCCAGGAGTCCGCGGCCCGCATGCCCGCGGCGTCATAGAGCGGGGTCAGCCAGTCCTCCAATGCGCTCACTGCCCCACGGGAACGGCGAGCACCACCGCCGCG
>Ga0075424_100008467_pt1 | contig 10062 bp, 7 predicted proteins | sample SoiMethybrSBSTD3_FD_75301 | JGI IMG/M metagenome (GOLD analysis project Ga0075424, IMG submission 75301) | Bulk soil microbial communities from a Populus tree surrounding site in Tennessee, USA - Soil MetaG P. TD hybrid SBSTD3 | ecosystem: Environmental > Terrestrial > Soil > Tree plantation...
CGTGACCGTCGACTTCGGCGGCCGCTAGCCCTCGCATCGCGGGCACGAGGATCGCCGCCGCGGCAATGGACGCCGCGGCGGCGATCACATACGTGCCCTGGACGCCCGCCAGGTGGATGACCGGCGACGCGAAGCCGAACGACGCCGCGAAGGCCACGAGCAGGGCGGCCTCGCTGGCGGCGATCACCCGTGACCGGACCGCGTCGGGGGTGCGGCGCTGAACGATCCCCTGCTCGGCGACGGTGCCGGCGCCCTCGGCGATGCCGGCGAACGCCATTCCGAACAGCACCATCGCAAACCACCCGGCGACGCCGATCACGGCGAATCCCGTCGCCATCCCTACGGCGCTCGCGATCATGACAGCCCGCTCGCGGCGCGATCCCAGCCGCTGGCCGAGGAACGAGCCCGCGATGGCGCCGGCGCCCCACGAGGCCGCCAGAAGGCCGTAGCCGGTCGAGCCGACGCCGAAGTGCCGCGCGAGCGGGAGCTCGGCGACCAGGATCGGGCCGACGCCGGCCAGGAGGACGATCCATGCGAGCGTGATCATGCGCAGCACCGGGTCGCCCAGCAGGAAGCGGAACCCCGCCCGAACGCCGCGGTGCTCGTCCGAGTCGGTCGACACGTGGTCGGAGAACCGGCCGTGCACCGACCGGACGAGCGCCGCCGACGCGACGAAGCAGGCCGCGTTCAGCAGGAAGACGACGGATGGGGCGGTGATGCCCACGAGGACGCCGCCCATGACGGGCCCGAGCACCTGGCCGGCGTTTCGCCCGACCGCCACGTAGCCATTGGCCCAGGCGACCTCGTCGGCCTTCACCAGGTTTGGGACCGCCGCCGTCGACGCCGAGTAGAACGGCGCCTGCGCGGCAGCCGAGAGCAGCGCAATCGCGAGCATGATCGCCGGCGTGGTCGTGAGTGCCAGGCACGCGATCGCCGCGCCCGCCGCGAGGTCGGAGGCGATCATGACCTTTCGGCGGTCGAAGCGGTCGCCGAGCGCCCCGCCGAACGGCGTCAGGATGCCGGTTGCGCCCCATGTCAGAAGGAGCGTCGCCGACATCCACGCCGCCGACCCGGTGGCGTCGTAGATCGCCACCATGAGCGCGATATACGCCGCCTCGCCGCCCGTCAGCGAGACGAGCCGGGCGAGCGCGATGCGGCGGATAGCGGTGCGGGACGGGGTGTTCAGGTGAGCTCCGATCGGACGGCGGCCCGAGGGCCGCGGGCAGGACTTAAACGCGACGCGCGTGGAGCGCGTGAGCCGCGTCGTCAGATGCCGGTGATCGGTGTCACGCGCCGGATCCTAGCACGGCGAACTGGCGCTCAAGCCGCAGCAAATGCCGCCGATACAGGTGTGTGCAAGCACAGTAATTTCTTAACATCCAGCAAACATGCCAGAATTCCACACGAAGAAGATCACCCTCCCGAGCGGCAAGACCGTCGAGCTGTTCTACCTCGCCGCGGACGGCCTCGAGCCGCTTCCCGAGGCCGCTCCCGCCGACGATGCCAAGGCCCGGCTGCGGCAGATCGAGATCTGCCCCGACTGCGACTCGGACCGGGTGCATCCGGTGGACTGGCACGAGGTCGACGAGCACCACTGGCGCCTCGACGTGCGCTGCCCCGACTGCCGTTGGATGGGAAGCGACGTGTTCGCGCAGGACGAGGTCGAGCGCTACGACGACCTTCTGAACGCCGACACAGACGCGCTGATCGAAGAGCTCGAGCGCATCACGCGCGAGAACATGGCCGATCACCTGGAGCGCTTCATGCGCGCGCTCGAGGACGACGGCATCATGCCCATAGATTTCTAGGCTCGGCTCGGACCACCCAGCCGCTCCTCAGTGCTTGAACTGCTGGTCCTCGCGATGGCGCTCGATGGCCAGCTCGACGAGGCGGTCGAGGAGCTGCGGGTAGGGGATCCCTGACGCTTCGAAGAGCTTCGCGTAGACGCTCGTCTCGGTGAAGCCGGGGATCGTGTTGATCTCGTTCAGGACGACGCCGCCGTCCTCCCGGATGAAGAAGTCGGTCCGGGCCATGCCGGCGCACTCGCACACGTCGAAGGCGAGGAGCGCGACGCGCTGCACCTCGGTGGTGACCTCCTCTGGCAGGTCGGCCGGCGCCTCGAGGTCCATGCCGCCCGGCTCGTACTTGGCCGAGTAGTCGTACCAGTCGGCGTTCACGTGCAGGCGGCCGACGACGCTCACCATCGGGTTGTGGTTGCCGAGGACGCCGCACTCGGCCTCGATCCCCGGCACCATCTCCTCGACCAAAACCTTGGAGTCGTGCTGGAAGGCCAGGTCGAGCGCCGGCCGCAGGCCGTCGATGCCCGTCACCTTCGAGATGCCGACGCTCGACCCCAGCCGGGCGGGCTTCACGAAGCACGGGACGCCGATCTCCGCCTTGGCCAGCTCCGCCTCGACGTCCACGTCATGGACGGTGTGCTCGCGGAAGGTGACGCTCTTGGCACACTCGATCCCGGCCGCGGCGAGCACCGTCTTCACCTTGTCCTTGTCCATGGTCAGCGCCGACGCCAGGACGCCCGAGCCCACGTACGGCACGTCGAGCAGCTCCAGCATGCCCTGAACGGTGCCGTCCTCGCCGAACGGGCCGTGCAGCATGGGGATCACCACGTCGATCGGGCCGACCGCGCGCACCTTGCTGAGCGTGCCGCCGGCGCGCGGGATGACCGAGTTCGATGACGAGCCGGGGTCGAGCGCCAGCCGCTCGCCCTCGGCAGCCGGCTCCTCGAGCTGCCAGGCGCCCTCGCGGCTGATCGTGACGCCGACCACGTCGTACCTGGCCGGATCGAGTGCCGCCGACACCGATTCCCCGGACGCGATCGAGATCTCGTGCTCGGAGCTGCGACCGCCCTGGAGGACGATCACCCGGAGTGGCGCGACCTCGCTCACGTCGGCGGTGGGCTCACGCAGCTCGGGTCGGTTGGCTTGAACTTGAGAACGACGATCGTGACCGTCGATCCCTGGGGAACCTGGGCCCCCGCCGCCGGATCCTGCGACTGAACGATGTTGTTCTGCGCCGGGTCGGTGCACTCGACCTGCTGGGTGATCGCCGTCTTGAGGCCGGCATCGTGGAGCATGCGCATCGCGTCGTTCTTGTCGATGTTCGTAACCGGCGGCACGCTGACCTGCTGCGGACCCGATGAGACGAGGACAGTCACGGACGAATTCTGCGGTGCGAGGGTCCCGGCGGCAGGGCTGGAATCGAATGCCTGGCCTTGCGGCTGGTCGCTCGGCTGGTCCTGACACGCGGCCACGAGCGTCTTCTGCTTCAGCTTCGCCGTGGCGTCGTCGCAGCTCAGCCCCTTCACGTCGGGGACGACGACGTTCCCGGTCGCAACCTGGATCTGGATCACCGTGCCGCGCGGCTCCTGCTCGCCCGCCTTGGGGATCGTTCCGACGACGTCTCCCGCGTTCACCTTGGCCGAATTGACCGGGATTGTGGTCGTATCCACCTGGAATCCCTTGCCCTGGAGGATGGCCTGTGCATCCTGGAGGCTCTTGCCGTGCACGTCGGGCACGGTGATCGTGTTCGGCCCTGCGCCGATGAAGACCGTCACGGCCGAGTTCTTGTCGGCGCTGGAGCCGAATGACGGGTCGCTGCCGACGACCTGCCCCTGTTTGGCGGCGGAGGACTCCCTGTCCTTGCAGACGCCCTTCAGGCCGACGGCGGTGAGCTGCGCCTTGGCGTGGTCGCAGCTGCCCGTCAGCGTCGGCACGGCCACGCCCGACCCGCTCAGCTGCTGGTAGACGACGTAGCCGATGGCCGCGCTCACGAGGAGCAGGATGAAGACCAGGACCCATGGGAGCGCGCTTCGTCTCGGCCCGGTCGCCTGGTCGGGTGGCAGCGTGCCCGCCCCGGCCGGCTGGAGGACGCTCGTCTGCGCGCCGGTGTAGGCCTCGACGGCCGCGGCGCCGCCGGTCAGGACGCGCGTCGCCATCTGCGTGTCGCTCGAGACGGCCCCTCCGCGGCTCACGCGCCGCAGCTCGTCGGCCATCTGGCGGGCCGAGCGGTGCCTGAGCGCCGGGTCTTTCGAGAGCGCCCGCATCACGACCTGCTCGAGCCCCTCGGACACCAGCCGGTTCTTGCGGCGGATCGACGGCGGCGGGTCGGACACCTGCTTCATGGCGATCTCCACCGCCGAGTCGCCGTTGAACGGCAGCTCGCCCGTCAGCATCTCGTAGAGCACGATCCCCATCGAGTAGAGGTCGGACTGCGGCCCCACGTCGAGGCCGCGGGCCTGCTCCGGCGAGAGGTACTGGGCCGTCCCGACGATCGACCCCACCTCGGTCATCTGCTGGGCGTTGGCGGCCCGGGCGATGCCGAAGTCCGTCACCTTCAGGCGGCCCTCGTCGGTCAGGATCATGTTGTGGGGCTTGATGTCGCGGTGGACCACGCCCTGACGGTGGGCGAACTCGAGCGCGTCGAGGGCCTGGGTCGCCCAGTTCACGACCTCCGCCTCGGGGAGCGGCGCGCGGCTCGTGATCTCGTCCTTCAGCGTCGGGCCGTTCAGGTACTCCATGGCGATGTAGGAGGTCCCCGCCGCCTGGCCGCGGTCGTACACCGACACGATGTTCGGGTGCGAGAGGCCCGCGGCGGCCGTCGCCTCGCGCCGGAACCGCTCCAGGAACGCGTCGTCCTGTGCATAGCGCTCGGCCAGGATCTTGATCGCCACCCGCCGGCCCAGCGTCTCGTCGCGCGCCAGGAACACGTCGGCCATGCCGCCGGTCCCGATCCGCCGCTCGATGCGGTAGCGGTTGTCGAAGAGCTGTCCGATGAGGGAATCCATCGCCATCTTGGGGTCCTACTGTGCCACGCCCTGGCCGAGGTACGCCTCGATCACCGAGGCCGCGATGGGCGCCGACACCTGCCCGCCGAAGAGGGGCGTGTGCTCGACGACGACCGCCACGGCGATCTTCGGATCGGTCACCGGGGCGAACGCGATGAACCACGCGGTGTTCACTCCGGTCACTCCAGTCTCTGCGGTTCCGGTCTTCCCGGCGACCGTCAGCCCGTTCAGGCGGGCGGCGGTCCCGGTGCCTTCGTCGACAACGTTCTGCATCATGCCCGTCAGATCCTGCGCGGACTGCGGCGACATGACGCGCTCGAGCGACTCGGGGCGCTGCGTGTAGACCCGCCGCCCGCTCGGGCTGAGCACCCGATCGACGAGCGTGGGGCGCATCCGCTCCCCGCCGTTTGCGATCGTGGCGGCCACCTCGGCCATCTGAAGCGGCGTCACCGCCAGCCGCTCCTGGCCGATCGCGACCCGGGCCACGTCCACGGGCGCGCCCGGCTTCAGCTGATGGCCGTTGTGGTAGAGGCCGGACGGGTTCATCTCGTCGGAGGGATAGGTGAGCGGCGGCTCGGCGAAGAACCCGAAGCGGGTCATGTACTCCTCGAGCCGGTTCTGGCCGAGCCGCTGGCCGATCTGCGCGAACACCGTGTTCACCGAGTTCGTGAGGGCGTCTGTCAGCGTGATCGGGCCGAAGCTCTCGGTGCCGGCGTTGCACAGCGGCAGGCCCTGCACGGTGATGCAGTGGCCCTTGGCGTCGATGATCGAGTCGGGCGTCAGGAGGTGCGTGTCGAGGGCCGCCGCGGCCGTGACCGTCTTGAACGTCGAGCCCGGGGCGTAGAGGCCCTGCGTCGCGCGGTTCAGGAGCGGCGCGCCCGGCGTGCGCAGGAGCTTCGGGAAGTTGCGCCCGACCTCCTCGGGCGAGAAGCTGGGCGAGGAGTACATGGCAAGCACGCGGCCGGTGGCCGGCTCGATCGCCACCACGGCCCCGACCTTGCCCTGCATCCCGGTCGCCGCGGCGCGCTGAGCGGCCACCGAGAGGCTCGTGACGACGTTGTCGCCCGTCACCGTCTCGCCCTGGAGCTCCGAGCCGATCCGCGAGACGACCGTGGCCAGGTCGTTGTTCGAGGCGGTCAGGTAGTCGTTCTCGGCCAGCTCGACGCCGGTGCGCCCGTTCCCGACCGTGTTGTAGCCCACCGCATGCGCGAAGAGGGGGCCGAACGGGTAGCGGCGCAGGAACAGCTTGAGGCCGTTTCGGTGCCGCTCGTGGTTTGCCGCCAGCACGGTGTGGCCGTTGGCCGCGTAGATCAGCCCGCGCCGGATCTGGAGCTGGCGGTAGACGAGCCTGGCGTTGTCGCGGCGGGTGGCGAGCGAGTCGGCGGCCCAGATCTGCCAGTAGGCCGTGAAGGTGATCAGGACGGCGAAGGCGACGGCCGAGAGCCGGAAGAGCGAGGCGATCTGGCGGTTCATGCCCGCTCGACCGCCCGGTTGGACACCATGAGCAGCAGGGCCAGCATCACGAAGTTCGAGACGATGGACGAGCCGCCGTAGCTCACGAACGGCAACGTGATGCCGGTCAGCGGGATGAGCCGGATGATCCCGCCCACGATCAGGAAGGCCTGGAGCGCGAACGCGAACGTGAGCCCGCAGGCCAGGAGCTTCGAGAAGCCGTCGTCGGCGATCGCCGCGATCTTGAAGCCGCGGTAGCAGAAGAGCAGGTAGATGAGCAGGAGCCCGGCGGCGCCCGCGAGCCCGGTCTCGTCGGCCCAGGCCGCGTAGATGCCGTCGGTCTGGACGGCGGGGATGATCGTCTGGCCGTGGTTCAGCACCTGGAGGCTCCTACCCAATCCGGTGCCGAACACGCCTCCGTCGGCGATGGCCTCGATCGACTGGATGATCTGGTAGCCGGTCGTGTGCGGGTGGGCCCAGGGGTCGATCCACACGTGGAACCGCTCCTGCACGTGCCCGACGGAGTGGTAGACGAACCACGAGCCGGCGACGAAGAGGCCGAGGCCCAGCACCGTGTAGAGGTGCCGGCCGGTGGCGACGTAGATCATCGCCAAATAGATCCCGAAGAGCAGGAGCGCCGTCCCCAGGTCGTTCATGACGGCCAGCACGCCGAGCGAGATGCCGGCCATGAGCGCGAGCGGGCCGAGGTGCCGGGCGGCGGGGAGGCCCACGCCGAGGATCCGCCGATGGGCCATCGTCAGCACCTCGCGGTGCTCGCGCAGGTAGCTCGCCAGGAAGACGACCAGGAGGAGCTTCGCGAACTCGCCCGGCTGCACCTGGACGCCTCCGAAGCGCAGCCACAGCTTGGCCCCGTTCACCGTCGTCCCGACGACCATCGTGATGCCGAGCAGGACGACCGCCGTCGTGGCGAGCAGGTACGTGTAGGGCTCGAGCCGGCGGTGGTCACGGACGAGGAAGATCATCGCCAGGAACCCGAGCAGGCCGATGACGACCCACACCGACTGGTCGCGCGCCAGGGTCGGGCTGAGGCGGTAGATCTCGGTGAGGCCAAGGGCGCAGAGGAGCGCGGCCAGCGGCAGGAGCCAGGGATCGGCGTTCGGCAGGCCGGCCCGCACGCCGATGTGGGCCAGGCCGAACACGGCCAGGAACACGCCGGCGTAGGTCAGAGACGCGCTCGAGATCTCGTTCTGACGGGCGGTGTAGACGGAGAGGAACCCGATTGCCGTGAGCCCTCCGACCCAGCCCAGGTTCCAGAGCTCGCGCATCCGGGCTGACCTCACGGGCTCGCCACCTCGTACGGCCGCAGGACCTTGTGCGCGCTCGACTCGGAGCGCAGCGTGTGGTCGAAGAGGCGCTTTCGCTGGTCGGGCGGGAGCGCCACGTACGTCACCCTCGACTCGTAGATCACGTGGTAGAGGTGCACGCCGAACGGGAGGTCGACCGGCACTCCCTGGTAGATGGCGACCCGGCCCGTCGAGGCGTCGGCCCCGATGAAGTGGCTCTCGCGAAGGCCGAGTGCGACGCCGATCGCGAGGACGACGACGAGCACGACCGCCGAGGCGGCCATCGCGGCCCGGCGCAGCCCGCCGCCCGAGCGCGACTGCGGCCGGCGCTCGCGCCGGGGCGGAGCCGGCTCGTCGATGATCAGCGGCAGCACCCGCTGGGCGGGGCCGCTGGAGGTGACCTCCTCGGCTTCGTCCTCGGCGTCCCCAGCCTCGCCGAAGCGCACGACGACGGCGGTGACGTTGTCCTCGCCGCCGGCCTTGAGCGCGGCCCGCACGAGCCGGCGGGCGACATCGGCGGCCCCCGTCGGCGACCCCAGCGCCTCGGCGATGTCCTGCTCGGAGACCATCGTGTTCAGACCGTCGGTGCACAGGAGCAGCACGTCGCCGGGCTTGGCCACGAGCGAGAAGGTGTCGATCTGCACCTCCTCCTCCGTCCCCAGCGCACGGGTGATGACGCTTCGCTGCGGGTGCTGCTCCGCCTCGACCTCCGAGAGCTGGCCCTGGCGGACGAGCTCGTGGACGAGCGAGTGGTCCTCGGACAGGCGCTGGAGCGCGCCGTCGCGCAGGAGATAGGCGCGGCTGTCGCCGACGTGGGCGAACGACACGACGCCGTCGTCGCCGACGAGCGCGGCGGTCACGGTCGTGCCCATCCCCGTCGCCTCGACGTCGGTGCGCGACCGCTCCCAGATCCGCTTGTTGGCGATGCCGATCGTCGCCCGCAACGCCTCCTCGCCCTGGTGCTGGATCAGGTCGAGCTCGGCGAAGGCCTCGGCGCACATGCGGGAGGCCAGCTCGCCGGCCAGCGCGCCGCCCATGCCGTCGGCCACCATGAAGAGCGGCGAGCGCAGGAGAAATGAGTCCTCGTTGGAACGGCGGACGTTGCCGGTCTGCGTGAGCCCGGCGGAATCGACGACCCGGGTCGTCATTCGCCGGCCCGGTACTCCAGCTGCGTCTGTCCGATCGTGACGACGTCGCCGCCTCGCAGCACCCGCCGCCCCGACACGCGGTCCCCGTTCACGAACGTCCCGTTGGTCGAGCGCAGATCCTCGACCACGTCCCCGTCCTGCGCGTGGGCGAACCGGGCATGGCGGCCGGAAGCATACCCATCGGACCCCAGCGGGATATCGAGGGCCTCGTCACGTCCGGCGACCAGGTCGCGGCCCATGTCGATCTCGGTTCCCTTCGCCAGCTCGGGGCTCTGGACGACCACGAGCCGGCCCCGCCGGCGGGGAGGTGGAGTGGCCAGCGCGGCCGGCCGCTTGGCCGGCGTCAGCACCATGCTCTCCTGGCCCACCGCGATGTCGCGCGACGCGACCCTGATCACGCGCCAGACGAACAGGTAGAGCAGGACGACGAACGCGACCTTGAGCGCGAGCAGGAGCTGTTCAACCAATGCGGCGCTCGAACGTGATCTGGGTCGTCCCCACCCCGATCACGTCGCCGTTCATGAGCGACGTCTCCGTGACCCGCTGCCCGTTCACCTCGGTGCCGTTCGTCGACCCCAGGTCGACAAGCGAGTAGCCGCGCCCGAGCCGGCGGATCTCGGCATGGCGGCGCGACACGTTCGGGTCTCCGAGCACGACGTCGCATTCGCTGGAGCGGCCGATCACGGTGGTCTGCCCCTCGATGCCGAGCTCGCGGCCGTCCCACATGAGGACGACGAGGTCGGACCTCGGCGCCGCCGCGGGCTCCGGTTCCGGCTCCGGCTCCGGCTCCGGGTCGGACGCGTAGACCATCGTCGAGCCCGGCGGGACGAGCGGCACGTCCGGGACCTCCGGCGCGATCGGCGGCAGCGGAGCGGCGATGGGCGGCACGGACGCCGCCAGCCCGGCACCCGGCGCCGGCTGGTCCTCGGGTGCCGGCCGCGCCTCGTCGAGATCGTCCTCGTCGCCCGCCTCGACGGCGATGCCGAACATGCCGACGTGGAGATCCTCCTCGGTCTCGAGCGTGACGACGGGCCTCGACGCCGTCGTGTAGCCCTCACGGCGGGCATGCTCGAGCAGATACTCCTCGAGCTCCGAGCACATCTGGGCCTCGTAGGCCGTGAACTGCTCGCGGTCGGCCGGGTTCAGGTAGATCGTGTAGACGCTCGGGACGTAGACCCGGTGGATGGAGATGGTGCGATGGTCGTCCATCTCCTTCGCGAGCTTGCGCGCCAGCTCCACCGGTTGCACGGACGAGCGGAACGTCCGGCCGAAGACGCCTTCGACCACGCCGCCGATCTTCCGCTCGATGTTCCGGAACACGCTCACGCTTCGTGGATCCCGGGCCGCTTCTCGG
>Ga0075424_100008468_pt1 | contig 10060 bp, 7 predicted proteins | sample SoiMethybrSBSTD3_FD_75301 | JGI IMG/M metagenome (GOLD analysis project Ga0075424, IMG submission 75301) | Bulk soil microbial communities from a Populus tree surrounding site in Tennessee, USA - Soil MetaG P. TD hybrid SBSTD3 | ecosystem: Environmental > Terrestrial > Soil > Tree plantation...
GAACGCTCCCCCTCGACTCCATCAAGCTCGTCGCATCTCGTCGCGCCGGTGACGCTCACGCTGACATCCACGCCTGCCCCAGTTGTTTTGTCGGATCTCGCATCGCTGCGGGTAGCTTGGCAGGATTTCGTTCCGATCGTCGTCAGTCCCGTCCCGCGACATCTCCTCCTGTCGGTCTTCCTCGTCTAGCCTTCACGCCGTCGTGTATTCGCGCGCAGCTGCGCGCGGATCGTCGTGTCGGTGCGATTAACGCGCGCCGACTGACGCGTCTGTTAAACCCTGAACGATTAGGGTTGTCGGCAGCCGTTCCGACGTCACGTTGAGAGGTTTTCATGAGGACAAGAGTTGTATTGGCGTTCGCAATCCTGACCGCTGCGATCCATGGCGCAGCAACAGCGAGCGGTCAGGAGCCAGCCTCGAGTGCCGCGCAGCATGCACAGGAGTACCGCCATTACGACGGTCCGCCCGTGACGCTGACGGCGCTGCTCGAGGAAGCCGCTCAAAAGAACCCCGACCTCGTGGCGCTTCAGCGACAAATCGAGGTGATCCGCCACCGGCCAGCGCAAGAACGGGCGCTGAGCCCGCCCACGGCTGAAGCGCAGATCTGGCAGTGGCCGATCAATTCGATCAATCCCGCCAACACGAACATGTACATGTTCATGGTCAGGCAGGAGCTCCCTGGCCGTGGGAAGCGTGACCTGCGGGCAGCCGTCGCGGAGAAGGACATCGCCCTGGCGGAGAACGACGTCACCGTCCGGGCGCGGCAAATCGTCAACGAGATCAAGCAGGCCTGCGCGACGCTCTTCATCGCGCGGAAGGCGATCGATGTGCACCTGGAAAGCGTGGACCTGCTGCGCCAAATCGCAGACGTCTCCCAGGTGAAGTACACGACGGGCCGCATCTCCCAGCAGGACGTACTGAAGCCGGTGGCGGAGCTGTCGAAGCTGCACAGCGACATCGTCATGTTCGATGAACAGGCGAACATCGCGACCGCGCGCCTGAACGTGCTCCTCGATCGCGCCCCAGAGACGCCCATCGGTCCGCTCGTCGACCCGCGAGAAGAGACGTTGTTGCCGGTGACGGCCGACCTGCAGCGCATCGCCATCGATCGGCACCCGGAGCTGCAGCGCGCGCGGCTCGAAATCGAGCGCGCCGACGCGGAGCTTGCAGTGGCGCGACATGACGACAAACCCGATTTCAGCGTGCAGGGTGGGTACATGTTGGCACCGCGCATGACGGATGCCTGGTTGGGCAGCATCGCGATCAGCTGGCCGAGGGCGCCGTGGTCACGCGGGAAGATTGAGGAGCGCATTGCAGAACAGACCGCTGCCGTCGAAGCGGCCAAAGCTCGGGCTCGCGCGATGGAGAACAGCGTTCGCCTCGCCGTGCAGGAGGCGTACGTGCGGGCGAAGGCGTCCCAAGAGCGGGCCGCGCTTCTGCGTACGACGATCGTGCCTCAGTTGCATCAGACGCTCGAGGTGTCACGCGTGGCATACCAAACGGACCGCGTGGACTTTCAGGCGTTAATCGACAACGAGCGGATGCTGCTCGACGCGCGGTTGGATTACTTCCGCGCGTTGAGCGACTTCAATCAGGCACTCGCAGACCTCGAACGAGCCATCGGGAGCGATCTGCCAGCAGGTACGACCGCCGCGGTCTCGGTTCAGGAGACAGGAAGATGAGACGCCTGATCTATCTCGCCGTTGCGCTTGCGGCCGTCGTCCTCCTCGTAGCGGCGGGCGTGTATGCCACTCGCAGTCGCAGCAGCCGCGCGCGCGCCGCACAAGCTGATACCGCTGCACACCAAACCATGCCCAGCATGCCGGCGCCGGATGCGCAACCCGCGACTGCGGCACCGGCCGGAACTCCGCGGGGGCCCATCACGATCGATCCGCGCCGGCAGCAGCTCATTGGCGTCAAAACGGTACCCGTCACGCATGCAGCGGTGCAGCAGATTGTGCGGACGGTCGGTGTCGTGCGGTACGACGAAACGCGCCAGGCAGATATCAATCTCAGAGTGGAAGGATGGATTCGTGATCTCTACGTTGACTACACGGGGCAGCCAATTCAGAAAGGACAGCCGCTGTTCACGCTATACAGTCCAGACCTTCTGACGACTCAGCAGGAATACTTGTTGGCTCTCAAGACTCGCGACCAGATGCAGGGCTCGACGATCGCGGACGCGCGCGAGCGTGCGGAGCAACTGGTCGCGGCGGCGCGACAACGGCTCGTGTTGTGGGATCTCCCACCAGAGGAAATTCGCGCCCTCGAAGAGCAGCGCCACCCGTTGGAAGCCGTGACGTTCCGATCGCCAGTCTCCGGATTCGTGATCGAGAAACAGGCACTGAAGGGACTTCACATCACGCCGGGGCAGAGTCTGTATCGCGTCGCCGACCTCTCGGTGGTGTGGGTGGAAGCGGATGTGTACGAACGTGAGCTGTCCGCGGTGCGACGTGGCGCGATGGCCACGATCACGGTCGACGCCTACCCCAAAGAGCGCTTCGCGGGTCGCGCGATTTACGTCTATCCGTATCTCGACGAGAAAACGCGGACGAACAAGGTGCGGTTCGAGTTCGCAAACCGAGCTGGCCGCCTCAAGCCGGGCATGTACGCGAGTGTGGAACTTCGTGCGGCTGGCGGCATGGCCCTCACGGTTCCCACGAATGCAGTCCTTGATTCAGGCCAGGAGCAAATTGTGTTCGTTGCGCAGGGCGATGGGATCTTCGAGCCGCGGAAGGTCAAGGTCGGACGCCGCGCGGGCGATTCGGTCGAAATCCTCGAAGGTCTCAAGGACGGGGAACAGGTCGCAACTGGTGCGGCCTTCTTCCTCGACTCCGAAAGCCAGCTCCGCGCGTCCCTCCAGGCATATGAAGCGGCGCCCGCGCCGACCACCGCCGCCGGAGCGTCCGGCGTCCAGATTACATTCCGGACACTGCCAGATCCGCCGAAGACCGGCGAGAACCAGCTCGAAGCAACCGTCAAAGACGCGAGCGGCACGCCGATCGACGATGCGGAGGTGACCGTGCAGTTCCTCATGCCGGCCATGCCGACGATGAACATGCCGGCGATGCGAACTGAAGCGAAGCTATCGCCGGCCGGCGGCGGCGGCGTCTACCGCGGGACAGGGCAAGTGATGATAGCGGGTCGGTGGGACGCCACCGTGACCGTCACGCGAGGAGGGCAGCGCCTCGGAACCCGGCAGCTGCCAGTGGTGGTGCGTTAGATGCGGAATGACGTGAAGCTGAAACCAGCCGGAGGCGGGAAGTCCACGGGTTCCGGCAACGTCATGATGGCCGGGAAATGGAACACGACGATCAGCGTCAGGCAGAACGGCGAGGAGATCGGACAGAAGAAAGTCGCCGTCACCGCCAAGTAGATCTGGGGGTGCGCGTCGGGCGGAGTAAACGTCAATGATTGAACGAATCATCGATTGGTGTGCGTCGAATCGATTCCTGGTGTTCACCAGCACGGTGATCATGACGGTCTGGGGCATCTGGGCGATGACGAGGACGCCGCTCGACGCGGTGCCAGACATCTCGGACGTGCAGGTGATCGTTTCAACCGAGTGGATGGGCCGCAGTCCGGATCTGATCGAGGACCAGATCACCTATCCGATCGTCACGGCGTTGATCTCCACGCCGCGCGTGAAGGCAGTCCGCGGCTTCACCGATTTCGGGATCTCGTACGTCTACGTCATCTTCCAGGACGGCACCGATATGTACTGGGCGCGAAGCCGCGTCGTCGAGTACCTCCAGGGCATTCGCGGCCAGTTGCCGGACGGTGTGAATCCGGCGATCGGCCCGGATGCGACCGGCGTTGGCTGGGTGTTCGAATACGCGCTGGTGGACCAAACCGGCCGACACAATCTCGCGGAGCTCCGCAGCTTTCAGGACTGGCGTCTTCGCTACTGGCTCGCGTCGGTGCCAGGCGTCGCCGAAGTGGCGAGCATCGGCGGCTTCGTCAAGCAGTACCAGGTCAATCTCGATCCGACCAAACTCGCCGCGTACAACCTCGGTGTCAGGGACGTGGTCGGCGCGATCAAGATGAGCAACAACGATGTCGAGGGGCGGCTCCTAGAGTTCGCCGGCCGCGAGTACATGGTCCGGGGTCGCGGGTACCTGACATCGGTGGCGGACATCGAACGAGTCTCGCTCGGCGCCGATCCGAAGGGCACGCCCGTTCGCGTCGGCGATGTCGCACAGGTCCGACTGGGGCCGGATATCCGACGCGGTGTTGCCGAGCTCGATGGCAAAGGCGAAGTGGTCGGCGGCATCGTCGTCATGCGATTTGGCGAGAACGCGCTGACCGTCATCGATGCGGTCAAAGCGAAGCTCCAGGAAGTCCAGCACTCGATGCCGCCGGGCATGAAGATCGTGCCGACCTACGATCGATCGTGGCTGATTGGCGAATCGATCGGGACGCTGCGCCGCACGTTGATCGAGGAAGCGATTGTCGTCTCGATCGTCATTCTCATCTTTTTGTTCCACTTCCGGTCGGCGCTCGTCCCGATCCTGGCGCTTCCCATTGCGGTGCTCGCGTCATTCATCCCGATGTACTACCTCGGCGTGACCTCGAACATCATGTCGCTCGGCGGGTTGGCAATAGCGATTGGCGTGCTCGTCGACGCGTCGATCGTGATGGTCGAAAACGCGTACCGTCATGTCTCGGAGCCAGAGCACACGGTCGATCTGCCTGCGAGTGCCGCCACTGCTGATGCATCGGGTGAAAGCAGCACCACAGAACCGCAATCGGTGTCGTATGCCGATCAGCCCCGCCTGATCATTCGCGCGGCCAAGCAGGTCGCTCGCGCCATTTTCTTCTCTCTGGCGATCATCGTCGTTTCGTTCGTGCCGGTCTTCCTGCTCGAGGCGCAGGAGGGCCGCATGTTCCGGCCGCTGGCCTTCACGAAGACGTTCGCGATGGTGGCCGCATCTCTGTTGTCCATCACGCTGGTGCCGGTGTTGATGACGATCTTCATCCGCGGAAGGCGCCTGAAACCGGAGTCGCAGAATCCGATCTCGCAGTTCTTCACATGGCTGTACGACCCGATCATCTGCTTGGCCCTGCGGTGGAAATGGACGGCGCTCGTCCTGAATTTCGCCGTCGTACCCGTGACCGTCCCGTTGCTCTTTTTGATCGGCAGCGAGTTCATGCCGCCGCTCTACGAAGGCTCGCAGCTGTACATGCCGACCTCGCCGCCGGGGCTGTCGATCACGGAAGCCACGAGGCTGTTGCAGGTGCAGGACAAGATGCTGCGGACATTCCCCGAGGTCGACACGGTCTTCGGCACGGTCGGCCGCGGCACGACCCCGACCGACAACACGCCGATGGGGATGGTGAACACGACGGTGACGCTGAAGCCGCGCGAGCAGTGGCGAGCGGGCATAACGCTGGAGAAGCTCCAGGCGGACATGGACCGCGAGCTGCAGTTCCCAGGCTTCCCGAACGTGTGGACCCAACCGATCCGGAACCGCCTGGACATGCTCCTGACAGGCATTAAAACGCCCGTGGGCATCAAGATTCTGGGATCAGACTTGAACGAGATCCAGCGAATCGGCGGCGAAATCGAACGCCTCCTCCAGAACATTCCGGGCACACGCAGTGTCTACGCAGAACGGGTCGCGCAGGGCTACTTCACGGACATTCGCATCGATCGCGAGGCGATCGCACGACATGGGCTGATGGTTGGCGATGTACAGGACGTCATCGAATCCGCGATCGGCGGCCAGAACATTACGCGGACGATCGAGGGCCGTGAACGATATCCGGTGAATGTCCGGTACGAGCGCGGCTTCCGCGACAATCTCCCGGACCTGGAGCGTGTGCTGGTGAAAACGCCAGCCGGGGCGCAGATTCCTCTTGGTCAGCTCGCGGAAATCACACTCACACCAGGTCCAGCGATGATCCGCGATGAGAACGGCCAGCTCGCTGGGTACGTTTACGTAGACACCGCAACTGGGGACATCGGCGGGTACGTCGACCGAGCAAAGAATGCCATCGCGCAGGGGTTGAGACTTCCGTCGGGCTACACTCTTCTGTGGACGGGGCAGTACGAGTTCCAGGTCCGTGCCCGAGAGCGGCTCAAAATCCTGATCCCGCTCGTCTTCTTCATCATTTTCATGCTGCTGTACATGACGTTTCACTCGGCCTCCGAAGCGACGATCGTGATGCTGTCGGTCGTCTACGCCATGACTGGCGGAGTCATTCTGCAATGGCTGCTTGGCTACAACTTTTCGGTCGCAGTTTGGGTCGGCTACATCGCGCTGTACGGCGTGGCCGTTCAAACCGGTGTGGTGATGGTCGTCTATCTCCACGAAGCGCTCGATAAGCGATTGCGCCAGGGCGGCGATATCACGGAACGGGACATTCGGGAAGCTACGATCGCCGGCTCGGTGCTGCGATTGCGGCCCAAGCTGATGACAGTCAGTGTGGTGATGGCCGGCCTCGTGCCGATTCTGTGGAGCACCGGTGTCGGGTCCGACATCATGAAGCCGATCGCGGCGCCGATCATCGGCGGCATGGTCACATCGACGATTCACGTGCTGATCATCACACCGGTGATCTTCTACATCATGAAGGCGCGAGCATTGCGCAAGGGGCGGCTGAGCGTATCCGGGATGTCATTGTAGTCGTGGCCGCGCGTCGCGCGTTCGATCTGCTCGCGACCAATCTTCGCAGTGTAGACGAACGCTTTTCCCGCACGTCGACGGGTGAGAAGACCCTTGGCCCGCCGCCGGTCAAGGACTTTTGCGACGGTGGTGTAGGCGAGGCCGCGCGGCACGCCGACGGCCTGGTGAACGTCGGGCGCCGATGCCGATCGGCGTCCCAGATGGCGGCGAGTACGGCATCCTCGAGTTCACCGCCCGGCAGCGGCCGTACCCGACCCATGAACGCCGATACGACGACGTGCGTCGTAACACGGTCAACCCGGGTCGGCTGGCGACTTCGGCCTCGGCCGCAGAGCCTGCGATCGCGCGAGCGGGATCAGCAGGACGAGCGCCACGGTTCCACACGTTATGAACCCCGTCCGGATGCCGAACATCTGCGTCAGGAGCCCGACGACGAGCGGGCCGACCATGTCGCCGAACTCCTTGAACGATTGCGCCGCGCCGATGGTCGCACCGAGTCGGTTGGCGGCGGCGGCGCCACCGACCAAGGCGTCGCTGTTCGTCCAGACGGTACCCACGCCGATTCCCGCTGCGATCACAATCACGATGAGAAGCCAACCCGACGCGAATGTCGTCAGGATGATTCCGACCGCCGCAAGACACAGGCCCATGAGTACGGTGAACCGCGTCTCGTAGCGATCGGCCATCCAGCCTGCAACCGGCTGAACAAGGAGGTACGCCGCGGTGGCGATGCTGACGATCGTTCCGGATTCCGTCGTCGTGTATCCCATGTCGTGCAGATACACCGGAAGGAATCCAAACAGAATGCCGACGAGAAACATGTTCACGACGATGACCGAATAAATGGGCAGCAGGTCCGGGTTCGTGAAGATGCGGAGCGCATCGCCGAACGAGATGTCGTCATCGTCGTCATCGAGCGCGCCTCGCTGATCTGCCGGCAGGATCAGGCTGAGCGCGAACGTCACGGCCGCGATGCCGGCGGAGACAACGAAGATCATGGCAAAGCCGAATCGATGCGCCAGAAAGCCGCCTGTTGCAGGGGCGATAACGTAACCGGCGCCCTTGATCGCGTTGTAGATACCAAACGCTCGGCCGCGGGATTGCGCGAAATAGCGCGCGACGAGACTGATCGACACCGTCGAGAGTGCGGCCGCACCAAGACCCTGGACGAACCGCACGACCAACAACAGCCGCGGGCTAATGACGAGGAACAGGAGCGAACCCAGAAAGAAGACTGCCAGGCCAACGAGGAGCATCAGCTTCATGCCACGCCGGTCGGCGATGAACCCGGCGGCAGGCTTCGCGAACAGTTCCGCGAAGTCGTATACGGCGATGAGCAGCCCAATCATGAACGCGCCGGCGCCGACGGTTTCCGCGTACGCCGGGAGGTTCGTCGCAACGATGTGCGCTCCAAACGAGGTCACGAAGCCAGACAGGGAGAGCACGGCGAGATAGAAAGCGCGAGAGGGCATGCCGCTTTTACGCTATCGCGCGACGCGTAGTGCCGCCGCAAATCGGATGGCGGCGTTTGGCGTCCGACGCGCCGCCGAGGCGCCGGCGATTCTTAGCCGATGCGAAGAAGTCGCGACGCGGTCTTTCGGAACACGTCGCGTTGCCGGCTCGTGATGAACATCCACGTGAGGATCTTGACGGATACGGGCATGCGGACTTCTGCGCCGTCACTGACGGGCGGGAACCACTGGAGCAACGTTTCGAGCGGGTTCTCACGCAATTCATCGACTTGGGCAACGCGGTGGACGCAACCCACCGTGCAGAACGGCGCGCACGGTTTCACGCTGTGACATTCACGTTCCAGGTCGGTGTAGCTATATTGATCGAGCGGCACGCCGGGATATCCGCGTTGCTGCGAGCACCAGTGAACCAGCCCATCTTCGCAAACGTAGAGGTATCGACTACCCGCCTTGCAGTGCCACTGGTTGGGCCGTCCCTCCGAGAGGTTCTTCTGAAAGCGGTTGTAGGCCGCGAAATTGAACGGCGATTTCCCGAGCCGGACGATATTCTCGAGGATCGACCGCTGATGCACGTCGAGCGGCAGCAGCTGGCCACGTCGATCATGAATGATCCCGATCGTCGTGGAGAAGCCAAGCGCTGAAGCCCGCCGAGCGACGACCAGCGCATCGGTGGGCCGGCGAATCCCTCCTCCGACGACGGAGTTGATGGTCACGTCGAATTCGGCATAGGCCTCCAGCAACTCGAGTTTTCTCTCCAGCACCCTGAGACTCTTCTTGGAGACCTCGTCGGGGGTCACGTTGTCGATGCTGATCTGCAAGTGGTCGAGGCCCGCGCGATTCAGGCGCTTGATCCGATCGGCGGTCAGCAAAAGGCCGTTTGTGATGACCGTCGCGATCATGCCGCGGCCGCGAATGCGGCGAATGACTTCGTCGAGGTCCGGATGGAGCAGCGGCTCGCCTCCGCTGAGCGTGAGAACGCCAGTGCCGAATGCCGCGAGCACGTCGACGCGATGAAGCACGTCGGGCGTCGGAACAGGCCTCGAGTAGTCGTCGTACTCGTTGCAGTACGCGCAAGAGAGGTTGCAGCGGCGGGTTGGGATCAGATGGGCGGCGACCGGCTGATACGGAAACCGGAACGCTCGTGCGAGCATTCGAGCTTCACGCAAGCGCCGGCGGATCTTGCGGAAGCGACGGCGGATCGGAACCAAGATCATGCGAAGGCCACTCGAGTGCGAGGGCGTTCGTCTGATTATGCGCCTTCTGCCGGCCGTCAGTAGGGGGCGAACGGTAACGGACGGTCGCAAATACGGCCGGCCGTTTCCCAAGAAGTGACGCACCTCGTGGCGCGTGAGCTACTGCAGGCCTAGGGGGCAAACACCACGAATTACGGGGAGACGCCGATGCATATCGTTGCAGCGGACATGACTGCCACTACAGCCCGCCGGCTGCCTGGTGTGCGCGTATCGACGGCGCACCGAAAAGGAACCACCATGCGATCAATATGTCGAAGATCAGACAGCCGAACGACGACGTCGGCATGAAAGGCCAAATCGGGCCGCCCCACATGTGATGCAGGAAGTCCCACCCGGCGTGCATCAACCACGCGATCGCGATCGATCGATACGAACGAAGACCGGCGTACGCGAAGGGCATGGCGACCACTGGAAACGCAATTTCCCATACGCCGAATCCGCCGCCACTCAGATACGCGCCGCTCGCGCCTGCCACAATGAGCGCGTTCACGGTCCGACGTGCGGGCTCCCGAACGAATCCCATGAGAAGGATAAACACCCCTGCCGCGATGACAGGCGCAACGTAATCAGGAACGATGAGCGGTGGCGGATGCGGCGTCGGCATATGCGCATTATTCTTCGGACTCTCACCTTAAATAGACTCGTTCGCCTGCGGTATCGAGAAATCACCCTTTTCTTGCGACCGCCCGTTGATAGGCTCCCGGCG
>Ga0075424_100008471_pt1 | contig 10059 bp, 8 predicted proteins | sample SoiMethybrSBSTD3_FD_75301 | JGI IMG/M metagenome (GOLD analysis project Ga0075424, IMG submission 75301) | Bulk soil microbial communities from a Populus tree surrounding site in Tennessee, USA - Soil MetaG P. TD hybrid SBSTD3 | ecosystem: Environmental > Terrestrial > Soil > Tree plantation...
AATGAGAAACAGCACCGGCCCTCGCGAGCCGGTCATGAGCATGCCCAGCAGAGTCATCCCCAGGGCAACGAACAGCAACAATTGTCCGCGGAATTGCCAACGGACCGCCCCGAGCAGCGCCAGGATGAGAATGGCCATCGCCAGCAGGTAGGCGGTGTAGCCGGTGATGAACGAGAAGGTCCCCGTCACCCGCACATAGCTCGAGCTGCCGAAGGTGGCGATGTAGATTTCATCCTGGTTGGTGCGCGCGTAGGTGTTGAGGATGCTCGTCGACGGGCTGAAGAATTGCGCCACGCCCAGCAGGCCGACCGGGATGGCGATGAGCGCGTAGCGCCGCAGGAAGCGGTAGAGGGCGGCGTCGCTCGCAAAGGCCGCCGGCAGCACGAAGAGGAGCGGCACGTAGAAGAAATAGGCCTTGAACCCGAACACTCCCACCAGCAGGTTGGGCAGCGCGGGGTTGAAAATCTCCAGCAGGCCGAGGATGACGCTGAGCGCCAGCACGCCGTAGAAGGCGGGCAGTTGCGGCAGCCACGAGCGCAGCCGGGAGCGGTCGCGGACGAACCCGAGGTAGACCCCCAGCAGGACGACGTCCTTGGCGAAGTAGACCAGATCCTGAGAGCCGGGAAACATCCATTTGCGGATGGCGCCCTCGAAGATCGCCAGCACCATGGCGAACTGGACGGCGGTGCGCCAGCGGCGGAATGCCCAGACGGCCGCCACCAGGCCGGCCAGCATCACGAAGACGCGAACGTTCATGCGGCGGCCCTCCTCTCGCCTTTGCGCGCGGCCTCGGTGAGGACGCGGCTGTAGGCCGCCGCCACCCGCTCGGCGCCGTGAAGGGCCAGGTGCTCCCGGGCGTGCCGCAGGTATTCGGCGTCGTTTGCGGGCTGCCGCAGCACGTCCGCGAGGACCCGGGCCAGATCGGCGGCGTCGCCGTTGCGGAAGGTTCTGCCGCAGGGGCCGATGGCCTCGGCGAGGCCGCCCCCCCCGGAGCCCACCACCACGCAGCCGCAGGCGATCCCCTCCAGGGCCACAATGCCGAACGGCTCGTTGTAGCGCGAGGGGGCGACCAGGATGCGGTGGCGGTTCAGGGCCTCGACCAGTGCCTCGCCGGTGAGAACCCCCTGGAAATCGACGCGATCCGTCAAGCCGAGGAGCCTCGCCTGCTGCCGCAGCCGCGGCGCCTCGGGGCCGTCTCCGATCACGGTCAATCGGGGCTCGAGCCCCTCGCCGGCAAGCATCCCCAACGCGTTCAGAAGAATATCGACTCCCTTATCCGAGACCAGCCGGCCCACGAACAGCAGCTCCCCCGAACGTTCGACGCCTGGCAGGATGCGGAACAGGCGGTCGCGGTAAGGATTGGGAATGACGACCGAGGGGACCGCCAAGTCGTTGGCCACCGCCTGGCTGACGGCGATCGATGCTGCGGCGTAGCGGAGAAGATAGCGCTTGAGGCGGTCCTGCCAGGCGATGCGGCCATCCGTCCGGCAGTACCAGCTATGGTGAGAGACGGCCCATGGCCGCCGCACGAGCAGCAGGGGCCAGAGCCCGCGCAGGCTGACGTTGGCCTGAAAGAAGATGTCGCACCAGCGGGTCCATTGCAAAAGCTCCCCTGGGGAGGGGCGGCGGACGACGCGAAAGGGGAACCGGTCGGGTTCGGTGCCGGGAGTCCAGGTCACCACGGTGACCTCGTGCCCCGCACGCTGGAGGTGCTCGGCGATGTTCGCCACGTTGAGCTCCAGGCCACCGACGTGGGGCAGGAACGCGGGCGAGGAGTGAAGGATCTTCACGCGCCCTCTCCGCTGCCGTTGAGCAAGCGGCGAAAGATCTCCGCCTGCCGCACCAGGGAATGACCGGCGTACCAGTCCCGGGCCGCCGAAGCGATCGCCTGGGGATCTCCCGAGCCCGTCCAGTAATGCCGCCCGGCGGCGGGAACGCCATCCGCGGGGTGGCGGTCCCAGGCGCAGACCGGCAATGCGCCGTGCGCACAGTAGGCGGCGAAGATGGTCGATTTCGGGAGGAACGCGGGCGGATAGGCGAGGAACCCGGCGGCTGAGTCGAGCAGGATCTCGCTCACCTCTCCCTCCGAGAGGACTCCCAGATGCCGGACGGGAGCGCCACCCGCTCTGGCGGGGAGTTGAATGCGCGGACCGATGTCCCAGATCTCCTCGGCTTCCAGCGTGCGGACCGCCGCCTCGAGGGCCGGCAGGAACCTTTCGTAGGTTCGTCTGCGCACGCCGGCGCCGCCGAAGACCACGATCCGCCGCGCCCGCTCGGCGAACGGTCTCACCATTTCCGGCTCGCCCACGGTCGAGAACACGGGCATCACGAAGACTTCCCGGTCTTGCACCCAAGGCCGGATCATTTCGCCGTAGCGCTCGAGGCTGGTGACGAGGGCGCCGCTGAGGCGGGCCAGTGTGGCGGCGAGCCGCCGCTGGCGTGGCAGCAGCCAGAACGAGCTCTGCCAGGGCGATCCCGAGGCGTAGACCTCGTGGAACGCGGTCACCAGCCGGCCGTCCGGCGACCTGCGCCGCCAGCGCGCGATGCCCTCGACCAGCCACACGGGGCAACCGCGCCGCTGATAGCCGTAGTTGGCGTAGTGCACCAGGACCGCCGCGCCCTTGCCGGCAGCCTCCGCCAAGGAGCCGGCGAGGGCTTCCGGGCAGCGCTCGGTCACGGGCGCCGCGGGAAACGGATGGCTCTCCGGTCCCTCGCGCCAGGCGGGATCGCCCACGAGGAACGAGGACCGCAGTCCCCATCGCGCGTCGAGCATCCGCGCCAGGGCCAGCGCATAGGTGCCGACCCCTTCGGATGGAGGGGGCAGGTGCGGCACGATCTGAAGGATCCTCAAGCGGACCTCGCGACGAGGCTGCCGCTCGAGAACGGCTCCTCGCAGAGCGCCGAGAGGGCTTCTTCGGGTGTGGCGATCTCCTCGTGCCGGCCGCTCTCCCGGCCCAGGCTGCGGCAGGTCCCGGGATAGCCCCACTGCGCGTCGTGCTGGCGCGCCGAAGGAAAGCTTGCGCCGAGCAGCACCAGCGTCGGCCGGCTGAAGGCTGCGGCAGCGTGCATCAGCATGCTGGAGTTGCAGATGACCAGGTCCGCCGCGGCGACCAGGGCGAAGGTCTCGCGCAGACTGAGCTGGCCGGCGAGGTTGCGGCTCCCCGGGGCGGCCGCGGCGACGAGGCCACCCGCTTCGCCGTCGCGGGGTCCGCCCGCGATGGCGATCTCGGCCTGCCGTTCGCGGGCCAGCAGGCCGGCGAGAAATGCGAAGCTCTCGCGGGGCCAGCACTTGACGGCCAGCCCACCTCCGGGCCCGATCACGATCCGAGGCGGATGATCCGTCCTCTCGGCGAAGAGACCCCGCCAACACTCTTCACCGGCCTTCCGCTCGTCATGATCGAGGAAGATTTGCGGCCGGCAGGGAGGCAGGTCGGTGGCGCCGAGCAGCTCGGCGAAGCGGAGGGCGCTGCGCCCGACGTGCTCCCACGGATCGAACCGGACGCAGGCCTGCGCTCCCGTATGACCCCCGGCGTAGCCGCGCACGCCCAGACGCCAGGGAATGCGGGCGCGCATCAGCAGCAGCGAGCCCCAGGGGCTGCCCAGGACGTCGATGCCGACGTCGAATCCGCGGCGAGCGATCTCCTGCGCGGCTGCGGATCGATAGATCCAGGAGAGTGCGTGAAGCGGCGTCTGGCGGCGCACGGACTTGTTGAACCAGGGCGCATCGGCCACCAGGACTTCGGAGAGGTACGGGTTGCCTCGCAGGCACGGGAGGTTCCAACGGCCTACGCCGGCGGCGATGTGCGCTTCGGGAAAACGGCGCCGCAAGGCCTGGAACAACGGCGTGACCACCAGCAGGTCGCCGATGTCGTTGTTGCGCAGCACGAAGATCGATCGCGGCTCCGGCGGCGCTCCGGCGGCGCGCGGAGCGGCCAGAGCGGCGGTTCTCACCAGGGCTTCCGGCGCCGATGCGGCGAGGCGTCTCGCAGCGGCGCGGAGGGCGCGGGCGATCACTTCCCGTCTCCGGGCTCGCGGCTGAGCCAGGGCCGCAGCCGTTCGAGGCGTGCCGCGTGTAGATCGGGTATGGCGCACAGGAGGTTCGCCGAGCCGCGCAGCTTGGCGAGCGCGCTCTCCGGCCGGCTCAGGAGATGCAGCTCCTCGCCGGCGAGATAAAAGCGGCTATATCCAAAGGCCGCCAGGAAAGGCAGGGTCTCCACGGGCTCGTAGCCGAAGCTGGCCGTCCAGTCCGGGCAGACCTCCAGGAAGAGAAGCGGACGGAAGCGGCGGAGCGTCGCCTCTCCGCCCTGCAGCACGAGGCGCTCCGCCCCTTCGACGTCGCACTTGAGGAAGTCCAGAGCCTGCAGACCGGCGGCGTACTCGTCGAGGGTGATGGCACGGCTGGAATGGGGCTCGATCGACCCCGCATACCTCCATGGTCCGGCGTGGTGGCGCGCCAGCGCCGCCTGCCCCAGGTCCCGCTCGGGCACGAGCAGCGACACGTCGCCGGCCCGGTCGGCGAGAGCGCATTGATTCAGCACGACGTTATCGGAACCCCGGTTCCGTTGTACCTGGCGCGAGAGAATGGCAAACGTTTGAGCGACCGGCTCGAAGGCGTGGACTCGGCCCTGCGGACCGGCGAGATGCGAGAACAAGAGGGTGTAGTAGCCGGCGTTGGCACCGATATCCAGCACGACATCGCCCCGGCGCACCAGCCGCAGGAAGACGATCTTCTCGACGTTGGGCGGCCGCCGCAGGGCGACGAGCCGGGCGTACAGCCCCGGCATCTGGGCCAGGCCGAAGTCTAAGACCGGATGCATGGCTGGGCTCCCTCGCAGGCGGCCAGGATGTCTTCCTCGTAGCGCCGCGCGATCGCCGGCCAGGAGAATTCCCGCAGGTAATCGGTCGGTTCCGCCGCCGGGCCGGCGGGCAGGACCGTTTCGGCGGGAGGCGGGAACGGCTGCAGGTGCGACCCCCAAAACGGCCGGAGATCCTCCACTCCACCCGCCGGAGTGGCGAAGACCGGCAGGCCGGACTCCAGCATCTCGTTGAGGGTGAGCCCCCAACCCTCCTGGCCGCTCGTGAACAGGCCGGCGTCGTGCTCGGCGAGGAGAACCGGCAGCTCTTCGCGCTGAAAGAAGGGGATGATCCGGACGCGTCCGGCGGCGACGAGATCCTGCGGGCAATCCTTCTCCGCGGCCGGGCCGCAACCCGCCAGCGTAAAGGTGTCGTTGGGGGCCAGGGAGGCGCGCTCGCGGAGGAAGGCGACGAGGACGTCCGTGCCCTTGTGCGGTGCCCAGCGCCCCATCCAGAGGAAGCGCACGCCATCTGAAGAGTGCGGGAGGCGGTGGCGCCGGACCTCCGCGAAAGCCTCCTGCTCAGCCGGCGACGGCGCCAGGACGTAGCGGCGCAGCTTGGTTTGCCAGCGCGGGAATCGCCGCCGCATCCAGCAGAGCTCGCGGCTTCCCAGGCAGAGGATGAAACGCGCCCGCCGCCAGCCGCCGAGCACCGCCGAGGCGATCTCGGCGCTGTGTGCGGCGTGCATGAAGAACCGCGGCAAAGAGACGCCCGATCCGCGGCGGAGCTGCCACCGCAGCGCCACCGCGAGGTAGAGGATCTCAGGTTGAACGTTGCGGGCCACCACGATTCCGGCCCGCGCCACCCGCGAGGTGATCGAAACCGCCGGGACGTCGATGACGTCGAACCGATCCGACTCCTCGAGGAACCGCTCGAGAGCCTGCCGGTGGTGCCGCCAGATCTCCCACCATCGCGGCTTGGGGGAAAACGGCTCGGGGCTCCAGGCTACGGCATCGTGGCCGCGGTCGGCGAGCGCTCCGGCCAGATTGAGGGCGATCTGAGCTGCGCCGTACTGTGGAGAGAGGCGCGGGTGGCTCACGACCAGAATCCTCATGCCGATGCGTAAGCCTCCAGGCAGCGATCCACGACCCGCTCCCAGGTGAACTTCTCCTCGACCGTCCGCCGGGCGCCCAGGGACAACCGAGCCCAGAGCTCTGGGTCCCGACGCAGTTGCAGGATCGCCTCGCGGATCGCCCCCGGCCGGTTGGGCGGCACGAGCAGCCCGTTCACCCCGGGCTTCACGATTTCGGGCAGCGACGCCGCTTGCGATGCGATCACCGGGCAACCTCGGGCCATGGCCTCCACCAGCGCCAGGCCGAACAGCTCGTGGGCGCGGGCCGAGCCGTTCTCGTCCACCGGCGTCGGATGGACGAGCGCCATGGCCCTGCCCAAGCGGTCGATAACCTGCTGGTCGGCAAGGGCGCCATAGAACCGAACGTCCTTTCCTCGCGCGAGCGACCGCAGGAGATCGAGATAGGCGGCGTCCGTCGCCGGCCCCACGATGTGGAGTGGGACCTCCGGTGGAAGCCCCTCCATCAGGAGGTGAATACCTTTGTGCGGCAGGACCCGTCCGAGGAAGACGACGGAGCCATCGTGGGAGAGGTCCGGCCGCATGGGATAGCGCTCCAGGTCCACGCCGCCGTAGATGACCCGATGCCGTTTGTTCCGCCCCGGAAGCTCCCGCGCCGCGTACTCCGAGATCGGCAGGTGCGCCTCCATCCAGCGCGTGGCGTCGATCTGATAGCCCGGGGTCCAGCCGCCACCCCCCAGGTCCGAGACGAAGACGCGGCTTCCACGCCAGCGGCCGAAGACGGCGGCGAGGAACGTGGGCAGAACGAAGAGCTGATGGCAATGGATCACGTCCGCGCCGCGCAGCTCCCGGAACAGGCCGGCCGCGAAGGGCGTCATAAGGTCGCGCGTCCGGCTCTTGAGGATCACCCGTTCGTAGCCCGGCTTCGGATTCTCCCGGAGCGATTGGCGGCCGAAGCTGACGAGCTTCACCTCGGCCCGGTCCGCCATGGCGCGCGCCAGCTCTTCCGCGAACCGCTCGCCGCCACCCAAGGCCGACTCCGGCGCAAAGTAGGTGGGGCTCACGTGAACGACTTTCACTTCCACTGCACCCACTGCGGCCGGGTGAAGCCGAGGATGACGATAGTGAGCTGTCCGGCCAGAGCCGCGATGCTGCTGAGCAGGTTGAAGGTCAGGACGCCCGCCGTCGTGGAGAGAGAGAGGAGGGCGACCAGCAGGGCCTGCACGGCCACCAGGCTCGCCACCGCCAATCCCTGCCAGCGGGTCCAGGAGCGGGCGAGATTGACGCTCACGAGATAGCCATCCACCAGAGAGATGCCGGCCCCGGCTACCACCAGGAGCAGCTCGCGATGAAGGCCGGCGTAATTCTTCCCCAGCAAGAGCAGGAACAGATCCGGAGCGAGCGCGGCGGCGCCGAGCATCGCCAGGGCGACCGTTGCCAGCAAGGCGCCGAACTGGAGTACGCGCCGGCGATAAAGGTTGTCGTCCGTGATCCGCGCCAGCCGCGGCAGGAAGACCACGCCGGTCAGGCTGGAGAAGATTCCCACGATGAGCCCGAGCCGGCCCAGAGCTCCCACCTCGGCGATGTTCCGCGTCGCGCCGAAGGTGGCCGCCAGCCACACCATGAGAGGACCCTGAATCGCGAAGTAGAGGGCGCTCGGCAGCGTCGGCAGCAGGTAGCGCAGGACCTTGCGCTGATACCGCCGGAGATCGACGGGCGCGGTCGCGGGCGCCGGGGCAGGACGGGCCAGGACAGCGACGACCGCGGCGCCCGCGGCCGCGGAAAGCACCCCCAGCCAGGACTTCAACAGCGCCGAGGCGACCAGGAGCGCCGCGAGCACGAGGCGCGTGACCCCTCCCGCCAGCTCCGCCCGATAGGAGGCGCCGTAGCGATCGCCGAGGCGCAGCGCCAGCACGCGCAAGGACGAGGCGATCTGGAACCACACGCAGAGGACGATGCCGCCCGTCGTGAGCGCCGCTTCCCGGAAGCCAAAGCCCTTCGCCAGCGCCAGGCGCGGAAACGCGAGCAGCCCGCCCGCGGCTCCTAGCAAAAAACCGAGACGGCGCAGCGAGAGCACGGCGCGGAAGTAGGGCTGGAAATCCTCTCCCTCCTTCGCCGTGCGATGGAAGAAGTAGACGAGCGAGGTCGAGCTTCCCAGATCGGTGATGAAGTTGAAGAACGTGATCACCGAGAATGCCAGCGTATAGAGCGCGAACTCCCGCACCGGCATGAAATTGACGAACAGCAGTCCGGCTGCGATGCCTGCGAGTTGGGTGAGGGCCTGAAAGGTGAAATAGGCGGAGAGGATCTTGGTCCAGCGGCGGACCCGCAGGCCCAGGATCTGGCCGGGTTTGAGGACCTCGACCGGAGGAACGCTCATCGCAGCTCCACTCCGAATCCCTCGAGCACCCGCAGCGCCAGGCGCCGCGAGCGCTCCCCGGGGCGCCGCGCCGCCAGCTCCGGCTGCATCCACTCGGCGACCGGGATATAGAACCCCGACTTCGGCCGTGCCCAGAGCGCCTGCGGCAGCTCCGGCGCCGCCTGGCGGACCAGCGCCGCCTTGCCCTCGCTGCGGGCGGGCTCGAAGTTGGCGGCGGCGAGGCGCTCTCGCAGCCAGGCGTCCACCAACGGCACCCGCAGCTCGACGGACCAGGCCATCGAAGCCCAGTCCGAGTCGCGCAGGAGCTGGTTGCGCATGTAGCGGGCGGTCTCCATCTCATGCACCGCCACCCAGGCATCGTTCACGCGGCCGTTGCCCGCGGCAAGGGCCCGCGCCGCGTCCGCCACCGGGTCGTAGCGCCGCAATCCCTCCTCGGCGAGCTCGCGGCCGAGGATGCCGGGCAGCTCCTCCGGCAGAAAGAGCCCGCGCCGCAGGAAGTAGGCCCCGGGAAAGGTCCGGCCGTAGCGGAGGAGCCCGGCGAGCTTCGGCCGGCCCGGCGAGGTCCGCCTGGCGACGGCGGGCCAGGCGGCCGCGAGACCGGGAATCCGGGCCGCCCGGCGCGCCGCGCGCGCCAGGCGCGGCACGTCGGCGAACGACGGATAGCTGCCGAAGATCTCGTCGCCGCCTAGGCCGGAGAGGACGACTTTGAGTCCCGCCTCGTGCGCCGCCCGGCTCACCGCCCAGGTGTTGAAGCCGTCGATGCTCGGCTGGTCCATGGCGGCGAGCGCGCCTTCCCACAGATCGGCAAGCTCCGTCCGGCCGATGCGGCGCTCGACGTGCCGCGTTCCCAGCCGCTTCGCCACCTCGGCGGCGAGCGGCGCCTCGTCGAGGGCTGTACCTTCCAGGCCTTCGAAGCGCAGGGTGAAGGTGGCCGGAGGCTCGGGCAGGTGCCGGCGGGCGAGGGCCGCGATCAGGCTGGAGTCGAGGCCCGCGGAGAGGAAGATTGCCACCGGCACGTCCGAGACCAGATGCGCCCGCACGGAGTCCTCGACCGCCGCCGCCGGCGCCATGGGTTCGATTTCGGCCGGCGCGTGCCGCTCCGGTTGGCAGATCCGGCCTTCGCGGACGAGCAGGTGGTGGCCAGCCGGCAGGGCCTGTACCGCCCGCCGGAGGGTGAACGGCTCGGGAACCGAGCCCCAGAGGAGGAATCCGGCGAGCCCGGCCGGATCGACCTCTCGGGAGACCGCGCCCCCGCTCTCCAGAGCCTTCACCTGTGAGGCGAAGCGGAGGCAGCCACCTTCCGTCGAGTAGTAGAGCGGCTTGATGCCGAGCGGATCGCGGGCGAGGAGCAGGGTCTTCTCCCGGTCGTCCCAGATCGCCAGTCCGTACATGCCCCGCAGGCGGGAGAGCATGGCCGGCCCCTCGCGGGCATAGAGGGCGAGCACCACCTCGGTATCGCTGTGCGAGCGGAAGCGCGCTCCTTCCGCCTCCAAGTGCCGCCGCAGCTCGAGGAAGTTGTAGATCTCGCCGTTGAGGACGATCCGGAACCGACCGTCCTCCGAGGCCATGGGCTGCGCGCCCGCCTGCGACAGGTCGAGAATGGCCAGGCGGCGGCTCGCGAGGGCTGCCCGACCGTCCCCGGAGATCCACAGGCCGTCCCCGTCCGGTCCGCGGGAGACCATGGCCTCGCGGGTCCGCAGCAGCTCGTCCCGGTCAATGGGCGGGGCCGCGTCGGTGAGGCGGACGATGCCGTTAATGCCGCACATGGGCCCTCACCTCCGAAGCCCTCACTCCC
>Ga0075424_100008472_pt1 | contig 10059 bp, 10 predicted proteins | sample SoiMethybrSBSTD3_FD_75301 | JGI IMG/M metagenome (GOLD analysis project Ga0075424, IMG submission 75301) | Bulk soil microbial communities from a Populus tree surrounding site in Tennessee, USA - Soil MetaG P. TD hybrid SBSTD3 | ecosystem: Environmental > Terrestrial > Soil > Tree plantation...
ACCCACGGCTCGCCGGTGCCGGTCAGCAGGCACCAGCGCGTCAGCTTGTCGCGCGCCCACTCGCCGATGACCGTGCCCGAGAGATAGCGGATGTTGTACTGGTCGAACACCAGCACGGCGCCGAGCCCGGATTGCGCCAGCGCGCGGCGCGCGCGCCCCAGCCGGTAGGCGTGCAGCCGCCGGAAGTCCACGCGCTCCTCGAAGTCCACCTGCATGTGGCCGGGCGCCTGCAGCGGACGATCCCAGCGATAGCGCGGATCGATGTCCTCGGCGCTGACCTGTTTACCGGCTGGCGGCTCGGGCTTGCGGGCCATCACGCGGCCTCCTTCGTGAATCGCGCGGCTATAATACCCCCCCGGAGGTTTTTCGATGCCCGCACCGTCGCAGCCCGAGCTCTACCGTCCGAAGCTGACGTACCCCGACATCCCGTACGGGGCGATGCTCGATCGCCCCGCGCAGCTCTATCCCGAGCGCGAGGCGATCGTGTTCAAGGACGTGAACCTCACGTTCCGCGAGCTCGACGGCCTGGTGAACGCCTTTGCCAACGCGCTGCGCGGGCTCGGCATCGGCCGCGGCGACCGCGTGTGCCTGTTCATGACGAACCGGCCGGAGTACGTCGTGGCGTTCTTCGCGATCGCGCGGCTGGGCGCGGTGTCGAGCCCGATGAACCCGTCCTACAAGGAGCGCGAGGTCGCCTATCAGCTCGGCGACGCGCAGGCGGTCGCGGTCGTCGTGCAGCAGGATCTGCTGCCGCTGGTGCGGGCAGTGCACGGCGAGGTGCCGCGGCTCAAGCACATCGTCGTCGTGGGTCCCGGCGCCGCGGCCGCGCCGGACGTCATGCGCTTCGCCGATCTCGTGGCGGCCGCGCCGGCCACGCCGCCGAGCGGCACGGTGGCAGGCGGCGACGAGCTGCTCGTGCTCCCCTACTCGAGCGGGACGACCGGGCTGCCGAAGGGCGTGCTGCTGAGCCACGGCGTCTTCGTCGCCAACAACATCCAGTTCCTGTCGTCCATCCGCGCGACCGACGAGGACCGCTTCCTGATCTTCCTGCCCTTCTATCACATCTACGGCCTGATGCTGATGGGCGGCGCTGTCCACGCGGGCATCCGCATGGTGGTGATGGAGCGCTTCGACATGGCCGAGACGCTGCGGCTCATCGTCGAGCAGCGGATCACGATCGTGTTCGCGGTGCCGCCGGTGCTGCTGGCCATGGCCAGCAAGCCGGACATCGGCACGGTGGACTGGTCGAGCGTGAAGATGTTCATGGTCGGCGCGGCGCCCACGCCGCCCGAACTGGCGCGGCGCTTCACGCAGCTCACCGGCGTGCGGGTCGTGCAGGGGTACGGCCTCACCGAGGCGGGGCCCATCACGCACCTGAACCCCGTCCACGACGACAGCCGGCTGACGATCGACACGGCGGGCCTGCCGTGCAACGACACCGAGCAGAAGATCGTGGACATCGAGACGGGCGAGCGCGAGCTGCCGCCGGGCGAGGTCGGCGAGGTCATCGTGCGCGGCCCGCAGCTCATGCTGGGGTACTGGAACGCGCCGGAGTCCACCACGGCGGCGCTGCGCAACGGCTGGCTCTACACGGGCGACATCGGCCGTCTCGACGCCGAGGGCTTCCTGACCATCACCGACCGCAAGAAGGAGATGATCAAGTACAAGGGCTTCGGCATCGCGCCGGCCGAGATCGAGGCCCTGCTGTTCGAGCATCCCGGCGTGGCGGATTGCGCGGTGATCGGCAAGCCCGACGACGAGGCGGGCGAGGTGCCGAAGGCCTTCGTCGTCGCCCGCGACAAGGCGCTCACCGCGGACGCGCTGCTTTCGTGGGCGCGCGGGCGGCTGGCCGGCTACAAGACGCTGCAGGAGATCCAGTTCGTCGATGCGATTCCGAAGACCGCCTCCGGCAAGATCCTGCGACGCGTACTGAAAGAGGAGGAGCGGAAGCGGCTCGGTCTGGCGTGATGGGCGCGCTCGGCCTCGACGACGCCCGCAAGGAGTTCGAGCCCGAGAACGTCTACGTCAACACGGCGAGCATCGGGCTGCCGCCCCGCCGCGCGCTCGACGCCCTCGCCGGCGCCATCGACACCTGGCGCACGGGGCGCGCGGAGGCGGCCGCGTACGACGCCGTCGTCACCCGCGCGCGCGAGCGGTTTGCGGAACTCGTCGGGGCGACCCCCGCGCGCGTCGCCATCGGCAACCAGGTCTCCACGTTCGGCGCGTTGATCGCCACCGCGCTGCCCGCGGGCGCCGTCGTGCTGGGCGCCGAGGAGGACTTCACGTCCGTGCTGTTCCCCTTCATGGCGCACGCCGACCGCGGCGTGAGCGTGAAGACCGTCCCGCTCGCCGGGCTGCTCGACGCGATCCGTCCCGGCGTGGATCTCGTCGCCGTCAGCGCCGTGCAGTCCGCCGACGGCCGCCTCGTCCCCGGCGGTCTCGATGCGCTCGCCGGGGCGGCGGCGCGTCACGGCTGCATGACGTACATCGACGCCACCCAGGCCATCGGCTGGCTGCCGTTTCGCGCCGACGCGTTCGACTTCGTGTCGTGCGCCGCCTACAAGTGGCTGATGTCGCCGCGGGGGACGGCGTTCGGCGTCGTGAAGCCCGAGCGTCTCGGGATGCTGCGCCCGCTCTACGCCGGCTGGTACGCGGGCGACAATCCGTGGACGTCGATCTACGGACCGCCGCTGCGGCTGGCCGCCGACGCGCGGCGCCTCGACATCTCGCCGGCGTGGCTGTCGTGGGTGGGCACGGTACCGGCGCTCGACCTGCTGGCGGAGGTTGGCATCGAGACGATCCATCGCCACGACGTCGGCCTCGCCAACGCGCTGCGCGCGCGGCTGGGAATGCCGCGGGGTGATTCGGCCATCCTCAGCGTGAGCGTGGGCGACGGGCTCTCAGGCCTCGCCGCCGCCAACATCAAGGCGGCGGTTCGCGCGGGCGGCGTGCGGCTGTCGTTCCATCTCCACAACACCGAGGCGGACGTCGAGGCGGTCGCGCGCGCCCTCGGGCACTAGAGTCCGAGCAGCGTCAGCACGGCACGGCCCAGTGGACTCTGCCCGTCGGCCAGTGTCTCCGGGAGCTCGAAATGATTCATCCCTTCGCCGACGACGAGGGCGTGCAGCCGCCCGATCGCGCGGAGGGCCTCCGCCCACTCCCGCGATTGGCGCTGGAACTCGGGCGAGTCCTTCGTGCCGTACGCCACCACCACCGGGCTGCGCAGGCGCGCGAGGTGGCGGATCGGGCTCAGCTCGTGCTCGATGCGGTCGTCGAACTTCACGTAGGACGAGCGCGCGGAGAGCCGGACAGGCTTCAGGTCGTACATCCCGCTGGTGCAGAGCCCGCCCTTGACGAGATCGGCGGGGAGACCGAAGTCCTTCGCCCAGTCCGTGACGAGCACGTTCGCGGCGAGGTGGCTGCCGGAGGAGTGACCGCCGACATAGATGCGCGTGGGGTCGCCGCCGAAGCTCGCGGCGTTCGCCGCCACCCAGGCGACGGCGCGGCGCACCTGGGCGACCATCCCGTCGAGCCCGATGTCCATCACCAGCCCGAAGTCCGGCGCCACGAAGTGCACGCCGGCGTTCACGAACATCTCGGCGGCGAAGGCCTGGCTGCGGGCGTCGCCGGCGCGCCAGGCGCCGCCGTGCAGGAAGACCATCACGGGCGCGTGCGGCCGCGTCGTCACGAACAGGTCGAGCTGCTCGACGGGGCTCGGTCCGTACGCAAGGCGTCGCGGCTCGCCCAGGCGCGCGCGGACGGCAGCGCCGGCGGCCACCCGTCGCGCGATCACCTCCTGCTGGTTCGGCGCCCACTGCGTCTGGTCGTAGGCGCGATCGAGCGCCGCCTGGTCGTAGTCGAGGAAGACCTTGCCGCCGGCGCTCATCGCGGGGTGAACTCCCGCGCGTCCAGGCGCCGCATGACCTCGCCGGTCACGTCGACGGCCTTCGAGGTGTCGGCGGGCGGGCGGCCCGGCCGCTCATAGATGGCGCGGCTCGCGCGGGCCTCCACGATCGCATCGTAGTTCTGCTCGGCGCCGAGCTCGCGGATCACCTTCACGACCTCCTCGAGGAGCTGCCGGAGCAGCACCTGCTCGTGACTCTCGAGCGCCTGATTGAAATTCTCCGAGCGCCTGGTGGCGTCACGCTTGTTGCGCTCGAGCTGATCCTGCTTCTCCTGCTTCGCGGTGGGGGACAGCGCCGATGTCTCGATCTCCTCGCGGAGCACCTCGAGCGCCTGGCGACGAACACCCATCTCCGCCTCGTAGGTGTCCTTTTCCTTGTCGAGGACCTGCTTGGCCGTCATGCCCTTTGCCGATCGGGTGAGCACGGCCTGCACGTCGACCGTCCCCACGCGTGGCGGGGTATCCGCCGAGGTGGAGACGGCGGCGAACACCAGCGCGGCGGCCAGCCAGAGTCCGCGCGTCACCGACAGCCTCACCGTCCGCGGCGCAGCTCGAGGAAGTACTGATGCTCGAGCAGCGTGCGGTCGGCCACGAAGCGCAGCCCGGCACGCCGGGCGTCGCGCAAGAAGCGCGTGCGCGGCACGCGGCGCTTCGGCGGCGGACCGAACTCCGAGTGCTCGTTCCAGTCCACGTTGATGACGCGCGCCCCGGGCGCCAGCGCGGCGGCCAGGCGGCGCAGGAACGCGGGCGCGCGATGGATGTGATGGTAGGCGTTGATGATGACCGCGACCTGGCAGCGGCCGCGCGGGATGAGCGGATCGTCGTCACGGCCGAGCACGGGCGTCACGTTCTTCACGCCGGCCCGCGACAGCCGCTTGCGCAGCACGTCGAGCACCAGCGGCTCGGGATCGACCGCGAAGACGTGGCCGGACGGGCCCACCGCGCGCGCCAGCAGCGGCGTGAAGTAGCCGGGCCCCGCGCCGATCTCGGCGATCATCTGGCCGCGCCGGAGCCCGAGCGCGCGCACGAGGACGCTGGGCTTCTGCCACCGCTTGCGGGCCGGGTTGAGCTGCCGCTTGAGCGCGCCGGCCAGCTCCTCAGGCGTCACAGGTCGATCCAGACGCCGCGCGCCGCGGCCGCGGCGGCGGCATCCAGCACCAGCTGCGCCCGCAGACCGTCGGCCAGCGACGGCGACGGCGCGGCGCCCGTGCGAATCGCGTCGAGGAAGCGCGCGACCAGCGGCGCGATGGTGCCCCGGCCGATCTGCTCGAACGCTTCCGTGCTGCCGATCGCCGGCACGGAGACGCGCGGCGCCACCGGCTCGAAGGCGCCGCCGCGCGAGAGACGCAGCTCGCCCGCCCACCAGCCGGGCGCCTCGCGCCCGAGCCGGTACTGCACGGCGCCGGCGGTGCCGTAAGCTTCCAGCGTGGTCTCGTTGGCGCCGTGGGCGACGCGGCTGGACGTGACCGACACCTGGGCGCCGTTCGTCAGCTCCCCGAGCAGCAGGCACCAGTCCTCGGCGTCCGGCGGCCGCGCGACGCCCGGCGCCGAGCGCGCCGGATACGGGATGCCCATCGTCGCCGTCACGCGCTTGAACTCCCCGAAGCTCCAGCGCACCAGGTCGACCACGTGCACCCCGTTGTCGCCGAGCACGCCGTGGCCGGCCTGCGCACGGTCCATGCGCCAGGTCGCCGCCGCGCTCTCCGCCGCCCAGCGCGAGCCGAGCCAGCGCACGCCGATGTGGAACGGCCGGCCGATGGCGCCCTCGGCGACGAGCGCATGCAGCGTCTGCATGGCGGCGGGGAAGCGCCAGTTGAAGCCCGTCATCGCCACGCGGCCCGAGCGCTCCGCCGCGGCCAGGATGCGCTGGCCCTCGTCCGCGGTGAGCGCCACCGGCTTCTCGCAGAGGACGTGCGCGCCGCGCGCGAACGCGGCCTCGGCGATGGCCAGGTGGTTGTGCGGCGGCGTGGCGATGACGACGATCTCCGGGCGAGCGCGCTCCAGCAGGTCTTCCCAGCGCGTGAAGACGCCCTTCACGCCGTGGGCGTCGGCGATCTTGCGGGCCCCGGCCTCGTCACGCTGGCATACGGCGACGACGTCGCAGCCGTTCGCCTGGAACGCGGGAATGTGCGCGCGCCCGAAACCGAGCCCGATGACACCGACGGTGGGACCGGCCATCCGAACCTCCTGTTGGGAGGGGGAACCCTAGCAGGGTTCCCCCCTTCCCCTCCGGACGGCATCCTAACCCGAGCGTGGGCTTTATCGGGAGCCGGGCGCGAGCGGCTGACCCGACGGCGGGCTCGGCGACGACCATACGGGCGGCGGGAGCGCCGTCGCCGGCGACGAGCCGGTGGACGGCGAGGCCGACGGCAGGCTGGGCGACGCGCCCGGCGAGGTGCCCGGCGTCGAGCCCGGCCGCGAGAGGTTGGTCGGGAGCCCGGTGGTGGGATCGACCGGCGAGGTCGTCCCGAAGGGCTGCGTCGACAAGAAGGGCGACGGCGTGCCCGTCGGCGACTGCGAGGGCAGGGTCGAGGGCGAGGACGACGGCGGCTGCACCTGCGGGGTCGTCGACCCGGTCTGCGCGAGCGCCGGCGCCGCCGCCAGCGCGAGGATCACGAGCGCGAAGAGCGCACGAAACATCAGACGTTCTCCTAGCGGCCGCCGCTCGGCGACGCGGAGGAGCCGCTGCTCGGCGAGGCGGACGCGGACTGCAGCGTGAGCGGATCGATGAGCGCGCCGGTCGCCGGATCGATCAGGAACCCGGTGCCCGGCTGCACGAACAGACCGCTGCGCGCGTCGATCAGCAGGCCGGTGCGCGGATCGAGCACCGGCACCGTGAGCGCCGCGCGCGTGCTCGGATCGAGCGCCGCCGACGTGCGGGGGTCGATCAGCAGCCCCGTGGCCGGATTCGTCAGCAGCCCCGTGGCCGGATCGAGCAGGAAGCCCGTCCGCATGTCGACGGTCGGGGTCGTGATCGGCTGACCGGTCGCGATGTCGATCGCCAGCCCCGAGCGCGTGTCGAACACGAACGTGCCGAGGGGCGCGCCGGTGCGCGCGTCGATGGCCCCGACCGTCGAGCCCACGGCCGGCGTGGGCGTCACGCCGGGAGTGAACACGGCCGGCGGCGACAGCGCGCTCGATCCGCCGATCGTCGCGGACGTCGACGCGGGCAGGCCCGTGCGCGGGTCGAGCGGCGTCGGCGTGGCCGTGCGAATGCCGGTCCGTGGGTCATTGGGCGGCGCCGCGGTCGGCAGCCCCATGCGCGGGTCGTTCGCCGGCGCCGTGGCCGGCGCACCCGTGCGCGGATCGGTCGAGCGGTTCGTGGGCGGCGTCGCGATGCGCGGGTCGAAGACCGGCGGCGTGGTCGTCGCGGTCGTGCCTGGCGCGAGCGCGGGCGGCATGACGGGACTGGGCGTCACGGCGGTGCCGGGCGCCACCGTGCTCGGCGGGACGACGGGGGCCGGCGTGGTCGCACCGCCCACCCCGCTCGCGCCGCCCGAGGGCGTTGCCGTCGCGGCGGCGCCGGCGCTGCCGCCGGCGGGTCCCGCCGGGCCCGCGGCCTGAGCGAACACCGTGCCGGCCGAGACCGCGACCAGCCCCACTGCGAGCGCGCCCCGAATCCCCGTCACCCTGACGCCCATGACATTTCTCCCTCTCCTGCGTTTTTGAGCAAGGCAGGTGCCGGTAGATCGGCAAAGGAGCACGCGGGCGGCGGATGTCGGAATTACAGCGAGACTAGCGGGCGAGCTGCGAGCGGAGGAACGCGCCGACGGCGCGGTTGTACGGCTCCGGCAGAACCTGGGGCGCGAAGTGGCCGCCACCGTCGAGCACGACGTAAGTGGCGCCGGGAATCGCCTTGGCCAGCTCATCGGAGTAGAACTTCGGCGTCACCATGTCGTCCTGGGCGACGACGACGAGCGTGGGCACGCCCACCTCGCCCAGCCGCCGCCGACGATCGAACGCCACGATGGCGTCGATGCGGCTGGCCACGACCTCGCGCGGCGGCCACGAGGCCGCCTGCGCCCGGTGCAGCTCGGCGATGGCCGCATCGTTGCGGCTCACCCACTCCGGCGGCGCCAGCACCAGCACCGACGCGCGCAGGTAGGCCTCGATGCCGTGGGTGAGCAGCGTCTCCTTGCGTGCCTCGAACAGCCGGCGGAAGTAGGGATCGGGCCCGGCCCACGTGGCCGAGAGCACCAGGCTGCGCAGCCGCCGCCGGTGGTCGAGCGCGATCACCTGGCCGATGGCGCCGCCGGTCGAGTGGCCGACCAGGTGCGCGCTGTCGATGCGGAGCACGTCCATCAGGCGCAGGACGTCGTCGGCCATCTGCTCGACCGAGTACTTGATCTGGGAATGCGTGCTGCGGCCGGCGCCGCGGTGGTCGTGGACGATCACGCGGAAGTCGCGCTTGAACGCTTCCACCTGCTGGCCCCAGAACGAGCCCTGGCCGGAGAGCCCCGGCACGAGCAGCAGCGGCTCGCCCTGGCCCGCTTCCTCGTAGTAGATCTCGGCGTCGCCGATCGACACGCTCGGCATGGGGCTTAGCTCGCCCTCGTATCGTTCATACCCAGCGCCCGCTCGATGGCCACCACGTCGGTGGGACGGGCGAAGGGCGGGGGCGCCGGATCACCCTCGGCGCGCGGGCGGCCGATCGCCTTGAAGAAGTCCTCCAGTCCCGGCGGCGTGATGACCCAGAGCATCACGAGGTCGTCCGAGCCCTCGTTGATGAGCTCGTGCTTCACGTCGTGGCCCAGGAAACACGCCGTGCCGGGGGCGAGCGGATGGCTCACGCCGTCCACCACCACCCGGCCCCGGCCACGGAAGCAGATCTGCAGCTCCACCTGGTCGCCGTGGGAATGCTCGCGCACGCGGCCGCCAGGGGCGATCGTCTGGTAGCCCATCGAGAGCGTGTCGAATCCGGTAACCGACGGCGTCAGCCGCGGATCGGCGTGGCCGTTGGCGGGCACGGGCTGCCAGTACGACGGTCCTTCCCCGGGCTGCAAGACGACGGCGTGGCCTTTCACGGTGCTCATGGCTCTCCTCCGCGCTCGTGACGCATGATACGCCGCCCGTCTGTCACGCGGCGGACACAAAAGGCTTCGCGCGGTGCGGCGATCACCCGTAAACTCGCGGGAAATCGTGGGCCCCGCCAAGAAGAGCTCTGGCACTCCCGCTGCACCAGCCGACGGCATGCTTCCACCGCCGAACGCCGTGCGGTATCACTTCTCCGGCGTGGCCGGCGCCGGCATGAGCCCGCTGGCGCAGCTCATGCGCGTGCGAGGTCACGCCGTGCAGGGCTCCGATCGTGCGCTCGATGCCGGCAAGAGCGGTGAGGTCGGCGCGCGCCTGCGCGATCTGGGGATCGAGCTCGTCCCCCAGGACGGCGGCGCGATCACGGCGGGCATCGACCGCTTCGTCTATTCGAGCGCGGTCGAGCCCGACACGCCGGAGATGCGCGCCGCGCGCGCGCTCGGCATCGAGTGCCTTCCCCGCCCGGCCCTGCTCGCCGAGGTCGTCAACGCCGGACGACCGGGCGTGGCGGTGGCGGGCACCAGCGGCAAGAGCACCATCGTCGGCATGGTCGCGTGGCTGCTGCAGGAGAGCGGCGTGCCGGCCACCGTGCTGGGCGGCGCCGCGCTGGCCGACAGCGGCAGCGGCGGCTGCTTCGCCGCTGGACCGGCGAGCGGTCCGGTGGTGGCCGAAGCGTGCGAGTCGGACGGCACGCTGGTCGGCTACCGGCCCGCCATCGGGCTCGTGCACAACATCAGCCGCGATCACGCCGAGCTCGACTCGCTGCGCGCCCAGTTCGGCGCCTTCGCCGCGAATTGCCACCGCCTGCTCGTGAACGCGCGCTGCCCCGAGGCCGCCGCGCTCGGCCGCCGGTTGAAGGCGATCACCTACGGCCTCGCCGCCGACGCCGACGCGGCGCTGGAGGTCCTGAGCGTGGGCCCCGCGCGCGCCGGCGGCATCCTCACCCGCGACGGCGAGGCGCTCACGCTCGACGTGCCGCAGCCCGGCTTGCACAACCTCGAGAACGCGGCGGCCGCTGCGACGATCGCGCTCGAGCTGGGCCTGGAGCCGCGCGCCATCGCCGCCACGCTGGCGCGCTTCCCCGGCGTGGCGCGCCGCTTCGAGGTGATCGGCACCACGAAGGC
>Ga0075424_100008473_pt1 | contig 10059 bp, 9 predicted proteins | sample SoiMethybrSBSTD3_FD_75301 | JGI IMG/M metagenome (GOLD analysis project Ga0075424, IMG submission 75301) | Bulk soil microbial communities from a Populus tree surrounding site in Tennessee, USA - Soil MetaG P. TD hybrid SBSTD3 | ecosystem: Environmental > Terrestrial > Soil > Tree plantation...
ATCTGTTCAGCCGCGGAGTTTTCACCGCCGAAAGCCAGACCGTCGCCTGGACGATTATCTTCTTCTTCGCTTCCGCTGCCGCGAGCTCGGCCTATCTTACGGTGAGCGAGACATTTCCGCTCGAGATGCGCGCGCTTGCCATTGCCTTCTTCTACTGCGTCGGCACGGCGATCGGTGGTGTGGCCTCGCCGTGGCTGTTCGGCATGCTGGTCGACACCGGCTCGCGCACAAGCGTCGCTTTGGGTTATCTGTTCGGGGCCGCCTTGATGGTGATAGCGGCCCTGGTGCAATGGCGCTGGGGGGTGGCGGCGGAACGCAAGGCGCTGGAGAGCGTTGCCCGGCCCCTCGCATTTGTTGACTAACAGGAACATCCTTTCGCCCCATTCCAGTCTTCGAACCACGCAGCGCGGAATCAGCAATTCGGATCACGTCATGGATGTCGCCGCCCCATCGCCGACGTTGCACTTGCGGGACTACGCCATCCTGCTCGATGTCGACGGCACGATCCTCGATCTTGCCCCCTCGCCACGGGAGGTGTTCTGTCCGCCGTTTCTGCGAAAGACGCTCAACCGGCTGTACGAGCTCACCGGCGGAGCGGTGGCGCTGGTGAGCGGTCGATCGATTGACGATCTCGACCTGATCTTTGCACCGTTGCTGCTCTCCGCAGTCGGGGGCCACGGCGCCGAGTTTCGTCCGTTTCCGGGCGGCGAGATCGACCGGCGTCGGGCCATGCCGCTCGACAAGAATCTCAAGCGTGAGCTCGCAACCGTCGGAGCCCTCGGGCCCGGCATCCTCATCGAGGACAAAGGATTCTCCCTGGCAATCCATTACCGGCTCGCGCCGGACAAGGAGGCGGTGGTCCGCGCGCTCGTGGATCGCATCTGTGTCTGCCATCCGGCCGAGAACATCGACGTGCTGCCGGGGAAATTCGTCGTGGAAATCAAGCCCGCCGGATTCGACAAGGGCAAGGCCGTGCGCGAGCTGATGACTTATCCGCCGTTCACCGGCCGCAATCCGATTTTCATCGGCGACGACACCACCGACGAGGCGGTCTTCGCGATCATTCCTGATCTCGCGGGCCTGGCTTTCTCGGTGGGCCGGGACGTGCCCGGCGTGAACGGCGTGTTCTCGACGCCCGCCAGTGTTCGCCGCTGGCTCGATCGCATCACGCGAGATGGCGTGAGCCTGACGCATGACTGATTACGGACTCGACCTTGCCGTCATCGGCAATGGGCGGACGGCCGCACTGGTCGATCCGTCGGCACGCATCGTGTGGTGGTGCTTTCCCCGCTTCGATGGCGATCCGGTATTTTGCCGGTTGCTGGCCGGCAAGGATGAGAAGGGCTTCACCGACGTCGTTCTCGACGACCTCGCCGACGCACAGTCGGAGTATCTGCGCAATACGGCGACCGTATCGACGGTGCTGACCGACAAGCGCGGCGGCGCGGTGCGCATCACGGATTTCGCGCCGCGCTTCGCGCAGTTCGGACGCGTTTTTCGCCCGCCGCAGCTCTTTCGCATCATCGAGCCGGTGGCAGGACTGCCGCGCATCACAGTGCGCGTGCGGCCGACCCACAGCTACGGCCGCACCTATCCGCGCCATTCGGTCGGAAGCAATCATATCCGCTACGTCGACGACTCGTCCGTCATCCGTCTCACCACCGATGCGCCGCTGTCGCTCATCACGGGCGAAGCGCCGTTCATACTCACGCGGCCGGTGCATCTCGTGTTCGGCCCCGACGAGCCATTCGTCGGCGATCTGCAGACCACCTGCCGCGAATTCAGCGACCGCACGCGCGACTACTGGATGGAATGGGTCCGCCGGCTGTCGATCTCCTACGACTGGCAGGATGCGATCATCCGCGCCGCGATCACGCTCAAGCTCAGCAATTTCGAGGAGACCGGCGGTATCATCGCGGCGCATACGACCTCGATTCCGGAGGCCCCCGGCTCGGGCCGCACCTGGGATTATCGCTACTGCTGGCTGCGCGACGCCTATTTCGTCGTGAAAGCGCTCAACCGCATCGGCGCGACTCAGACGATGGAGGATTTCATCAATTTCACGCTCGGCATCGCTGCCAATCGCGACGGGCCGTTGCGGCCGGTCTACAGCGTGGTGCCGACCGATTCGATGGAGGAGCGCACGGCGCCGGATCTCGCCGGCTACCGCGGCGATGGCCCCGTTCGCATCGGCAATGCCGCGGCCGACCAGGTGCAGCACGATGCCTATGGCAGCATCATCCTCGCGGCGATGCCGATGTTCTTCGACCGCCGGCTGCCGCGGCCGGGCGAGGAGGGCCTGTTCCGTCTGCTGGAGTCGCTCGGGCATCAGTCCTCCAAGTTCGCGCTCGAGCCCGACGCCGGCATCTGGGAATATCGCGGCCGGCAACGCGTCCACACGCATTCGGCCGCCATGTGCTGGGCAGGCTGCCACCGGCTCGCCGCGATTGCCAACCGGCTCGGCTTGCCGGACCGCGCGACGTTTTGGGACGGCTTGGCGGATCCGATCCACAAGCAATTGCTCGAACGCGCCTGGAATCCCAAGCGCAAGGCGTTCACGGCGGCATTCGGATCGGAGGATCTCGACGCCAGCCTTCTGCTGCTGCCCGATCTCGGCCTCATCGAGGTCGAGGATCCGCGCTTCGTCTCGACCGTCATGGCGATGGAGCGGGAGCTGCTGCGCGAGAAGCACGTCATGCGCTACGCCAGCGAGGATGATTTTGGCCTGCCGGTGACCGCGTTCCTGATCTGCCGGTTCTGGCTGGTCGACGCCTGGTGGTCGCTGGGCCGCCGCGAGGAGGCGCGCGACCTGTTTCTGGACGCCCTGCAGCATCGCAACCGCTATGGACTTCTCTCGGAGGACGTCGACCCCGTGAGCGGGGCTCCCTGGGGAAATTTCCCGCAGACCTATTCGATGGCCGGCCTCATCCTCAGCGCGATGAAGCTCTCGCGCAGCTGGGAGGATCGTTACTGGCGCGGATGAGGCCGGCGCGCTTGCGCTCAGGCTACTCGGCAGGTACCGCAGCCAGATCGGCCTCCCTCGTGCGCGCGCGCTGATGCACCGGCTTCTTCGCTCGCGTGAGATTGAGTGCCGTGTTGACGAGCGCCACATGGGTGAAGGCCTGCGGAAAATTGCCGACCATGCGTTCCGTGACGGGATCGAATTCTTCGCTCAGCAGGCCGACATCGTTGGCGAGACCCACAAGCCGCTTGAACAGGCGCTCGGCTTCCTCCTCCCGGTGCTGCAACATGTACACGTCGGCAAGCCAGAAGCTGCATGCGAGAAACACGCCTTCGCCCTCGGGAAGACCGTCGTCGACCCGGCTGCTGTCGTAGCGCATCACGAACCCTTTCTTGATCAGACGGCGCTCGATCGCCGCGACGGTGCCCGCCATGCGCGGGTCGTCGATCGGGAGAAATCCGACGGAGGCCAGTTGCAAGAGGCTCGCGTCGAGGTCGTTCGAGTCATAGGACTGCACGAAGCTTTGCAGCTCCGCGTTGAAGCCGCGCGTGCAGACCTCCTCATGGATCTGGGCGCGAATTTCACGCCAGTGCTCGACGGGGCCAGGGAGCCCGAAGGTTTCGGCGCTCTTGATCACGCGGTCGAACGCAAGCCACGCCATCGCCTTGGAATGGGTGAAGTGGCGTCGGCCGCCGCGCACCTCCCAGATGCCTTCATCCGGCTCGTGCCAGAGCTTCTCGAGATAATCGAGGAAGGCCAACTGCAATGCCCAGCCGGACTCGCTCATGGAAAGCCCGGACCGTCGTGCCTGGTAGCTCGCATCCATGAGCTCGCCGAAGATGTCGAGCTGAAGCTGAGAATGTGCGGCATTCCCCACACGCACGGGCGCCGAATTCTCGTAACCCGGGAGCCACGGCACCTCCCATTCGATCAAACGCCGCTCGCCGGCGATGCCATACATGATCTGCACCTGCTCGGGACTCCCGGCGACGGCGCGCAACAGCCATTCGCGGAAGGCCGCGGCCTCTTCCTTGCATCCGGCATTGAGGAGTGCCAGCAAGGTGAACGTGGCGTCGCGCAGCCAGCAGAAGCGGTAGTCCCAGTTGCGCGGGCCGCCTAATTTTTCGGGCAACGAGGTCGTGGGCGCCGCAACGATGCCGCCGGTGGGAGCATAGGTCAGCGCCTTGAGAGTGATGAGCGAGCGCAGCACCGGGCCGGAAATAACTCCGCTACAGTGGCATTCGGCCGACCATTCCTCCCAGAATGCCTGCGTCTTGGCGAGCGCGTCGTCGGGATCGCGCAGCTCGGGCGGCGGCAAATGGGACGGTCCATAGGCAAGGACGAACGGCACGGAATCGCCGGCCGACACGGTGAATTCGCCGACTGTGGTGAGATTCTCTCCTCGCACCGCGACCGGCGTATGGAGCACGACCATGTCGGGCCCGGCGACGGCGCGCAACAATCCGCCGTCGAGGCGGCTGACCCACGGAACGATCGCGCCATAGCCGAAGCGGAGCACCAGCTCGGTGTGGAAGGCGACGCTGCCGCGCTCGCCCTTGACGATGCGCACGATCCTGGAGCTGCGGCCGCGCGGCGGCATGAAATCGATGAGGACGGCGGCGCCGTCGGGGGTCTCGAAGCGCGTCTCCAGCACCAGGGTGGGCGACCGATAACGGCGCGTGACGCGGGCCTCGTCGCGTGGCGCGATGAGCCAGCGTCCATTGTCCCGGCTGCCGAGCAGTGCGGCGAATACGGCATCCGAATCGAAGCGCGGCCAGCACAGCCAGTCGATGGAGCCGTCCCGCGCCACGAGGGCCGCGGTCTCACAGTCTCCGATCAATCCATAGTCTTCGATGCGGGACGGCATGACGGTCAGGAGGGGCGATCGGGGTTGAACTCGATGACGGTCTTGATGTCATCGCTACGGTGCTCGAGTGCCTCGGCCCAGCGCTCGGCCGGGACGCGGCGGGTAATGATCTGCGCGAGCCAGGCCTTGTTGGCCTGCGCGAGCGCCGCCGCCGCCGCCTCGTAATGCCGGCAGTTGGCGTTGACGGTTCCGAAAATGGTCTCGTTGTCGAGTACCCAGCTGCGATTGAGCGCGCCGACATCGAGCTGACAATCGTGGCCGGGTGCGGTCACGCCGGTGAGGCAGACAATGCCGGAAGGCGCGGCGCGGGAGAGCGTATCGCAAATGATTGGGGGCGCGCCAGTGCATTCGATCACCACATCGAAATGCATCCCGTCGATGCTGGTCGGATCACCCTTGTGGGCAAGGCCGCCGAGCGCCTGGATGAGCTTTCCCTTCTCGCCCGCCAGGCGACGATCGAGCACATGCACCTCGAAGCCGCGTTGTGCGCCCAGCAGCGCGGCGAGCAGTCCGATCGGCCCGGCGCCGGTGACGAGCAGCGTCTTGGGCTTCCAGCCGCGCGCGCGCGCGCCGATGCGCTCGATGTGATCCCAGGCCTTGGCCAGGATGCTCGTGGGTTCGAGGAGAACGCCGAGCATGCCGAGGCCCGGGTCGACCTTGATGGCGAACTCCGGCTCGACCCGGAAGCAATCCGCGCCGTAGCCGTGCCGCTCCTTGATGCCACGCTCGGTGTAGCGGCCGTTGCGGCACATGTCCCATGCGCCGACGGCGCAGGCCGAGCAGGGGACAGGGTCGGGCCGTCGCACCACGCCTACGATCAGATCGCCGGGGCTGAAACCGCTGTCACGCGGCGCCTCCATGACCCGGCCGAGCGACTCGTGGCCGAGAATAAGGCGGCTGTCGCCCGGCGGCGCGTTGCCATAAAGCCCAGCGATAATCTCTCGGTCGGTGCCACATACACCCAGTGCCAGCGTTTTGGCCAAGATCGCTCCGTCGGTGACCGGCGGCTCCGGTACCTCGTCCAGTCGTGCGGAATTGGGAATTCCTGGCTCAACCGTGAGCGCCCGCATCAGTCTCTCGTCCAGAATCCGCCAGCCGGGCGCGAGGGTTGCGCTCCTTACCCGAGGCGATGACGCCGGCGGCAGAAAAAAGTTCCCGAGGCGGACCAATGAGTCGCCCCGCATGGAACCCAGCAGGCTCGGTCAGCGTTTATTGCGATTTCAACAAAGCTGCTGGAGGCGCCATGGAGGCGATCGGACGCAAGCGATGGGCAATCGCGGAAGGCTATATCCCATCGCAAAGCTCGTTCTCGGACCGGGCGCTGATCTCGCACGAGACCGCCTGCATCCTCAACGCCGGTGACCGGGACGCCCATGTCGGGCTGACGCTGTTTTTCGTCGATCGCGAGCCGGTCGGACCCTATCGCGTGACCGTTCCGGCGCGCCGAACCCTGCATCTGCGCTTCAACGATCTGGAAAATCCGCAGGTGCCGCGGGACACCGATTTTTCCTCGGTGTTCGAATCAGATGTGCCGATCGTTGTGCAGCATACGCGGATGGATTCCCGGCGGGCGGAAATCAGCCTGCTGTCGACGACGGCCTATGCCGAGGCATAAGGGCCGCGCGCCGCACATTTTTTCTCGTTCTTGGACCAGCGAAGGTCATTCCGTCTCGATCAAGGCGGGTGGACGACAATTACGCCTTGCGGGAACTTGGCTCTCATCCGCCATTCGCGCAAATGACCGCGCCTTCTGTGAGCCGCGCGAAAGGAGGTCATCTGCCGTGGAACTTGGGAACCTTGATCCTGTCAAACCGTTAATCCGGGCGCATCCAGGAGACAATCGTGACCTTAGTTATCGTGTCGAACCGCGTGGCGCGACCGAAACCCGATCTCCCCATGACCGGGGGGCTTGCGGCCGCGCTTCTGCCCGCGATCGAGCGTTCCGGCGCGATTTGGGTCGGCGCGAGCGGCAACCTAGGATCCTCGGAGCGCGATTCTTTTGCCGAAATCGAGGCTTTGGGCGCGGGCGCGCTCGCGACCGTCGATCTGCCGCAAGCCTACTATCGAGGCTATTACGAGGGATTCTCAAACTCGGCGCTGTGGCCGGCGCTGCATTCGCGCACCGACCTCATCCGCACGAGCGGCGACGACTACAAGGCGTACCGCGAGGTCAACGGCTTCATGGCGCGCGCCTTGCTGCGGTTCTGCCGGCCGGACGCGATCTATTGGGTCCAGGACTACCATTTTCTGCCGCTCGGCCATGAGTTGCGGCGCCTCGGCGTCAAGCAGCCGATCGGCTTCTTCCTGCATACGCCGTGGCCGAATCGCACCTGCATGCTGGGCGTGCCGCATCACCGCGAGCTCGTCCGTGCGATGCTGGCGTACGATCTGATCGGGTTCCAGACCGACGAGGATCGGCATAATTTCGAGGATTATGTCCAGCAGGACCTCGGTATGCCGGTCAGCGATGGCGTCGTCGGAGCGGGGCTTTCCCGGTTGCAGGCTTTCCCGATCGGCATCGACGTCGAGCAGTTCGCAGCGCGCGCCATCAAGGCAGCGGCGCGGCCGGAGATTTCCCGTTTGCGCGCAAGCCTGCAAGGGGCGAAGCTTGCGATCGGCGTCGATCGGCTCGATTATTCGAAAGGGCTGGCCAATCGGATCCAGGCGTTCGACCGATTGCTGGTGGCAGAGCCCAATCTGCGCCGGGCCTTCACGCTGCTGCAGATCGCCGTTCCCTCGCGGACGCAGATCGCCAGCTACAGCAAGCTGCAGAGCGAGCTTGCGACGCTGGTCGGCGAGGTCAATGGCCGTCATGGCGAGATCGATTGGGTGCCGATCCGCTACGTCAATCGGGCGTTTCCGCAACCGACCCTTGCCGGCTTCTATCGCGCCGCGCAGATCGGCGTCGTGACCCCGCTGCATGACGGCATGAATCTGGTCGCCAAGGAATACGTGGCGGCGCAGGACCCGCTCGATCCCGGCGTGCTCGTGCTGTCGGAATTTGCCGGCGCCGCAAAGGAGCTGGACGCCGCCGTTCTGGTCAATCCGCACGACATCGATGGCATGGCGCGGGCGCTGTCCCTCGCCCTGATGATGACGCGCGAGGAGCGGGTAGAGCGTTGGAAAGCGATGATCCAGACGCTCAAGATTCACTCGATCCACGCCTGGTTCTCGGATTTCTGCCAGGCCTTGGGCGACACGCGCATGGCGGCCCTCCCGCCGGCCACCAAAGTGGTGCCCTCGCTCACGAGCCGCGCCGGGCAGGGCGCCGTCACGCAGCATTAGATTCCGCCGAATAGGTCGGCAGATTCCGCCGGATAGCTCAGCGCGCCGTCCGGATTACTGCGTGCCGCGGCCGTGCGTTGCGCCGGCTCGACGTGATTCTTGCCGAGAATATGAAAGACGCTTTCGCCGCCCGTGATCAGGTAGTCTGCGATGATCCGGCGGTGGCAGCGCCACCATACGGCTTCTGCGCACATGATGGCGCAACGCTGCGCCTGCCCGAGCGATCGGAGCCGGGCGAGGCCGGTACGGAAGGCCTCGGACATCGCGTAATCGGCGTAGTTGTGAAAGCTCTGATTTTCCCAGAAGGCATTGATCTCCGAGGCAACGCTTCGTACCCGGCTGCGCAGGCCGCCGAGTGCGGCGATATGCTCGTAGCCGATTCCGGCGGCGGATAAGGTCTTGTCGAAAACGTCGGCGTTGAATTGCGGATTGGTGCGCGAGCGCGGAACTGTGCGCACATCGGCGACGAGTCCAATTCCCGCCTCTTCGAGTAGTTCGATCAGCTCCGCGGCGCTGCGTGTCGAATGTCCGATCGTGAAGAAGGGATGCGCCATCGGTGTTCACCGGAGCAGCCTCAACGCGGTCCCTTTATGCAGGGCCACGTGATCGGTCTTGTCGCTCTTGATCTCGTATTGCGGGTCTTCCTTGCTCGCGTGGTGGACGTAGCCTTTGTAATTCACGTTCTTCCGATGCACCTTGATGATTCGCCCGCTGACGCGGCCGGCCTCCGAATTCCATGAGACGTGATCGCCCACCTTGAATTTCTGGGCGGCAATGCGCGTGCTGCGTGGCTTTGCCTTGCGAGCGCGTGTCGTCATCCTCAGAGCGCCATGCCGCCGTCCACCAGGTGCGGGTGGCCGGTGATGTAGCTCGACTCGTCGGAGGCAAGAAACAGCGCGAGGTTCGCCACTTCGTCGGGTGTGCCGAGCCGGCCCATGGGCTGGCGGTCGACGAAGGCTTGGCGCACCGCAGCCTCTGTTTGTCCGGTCTTCTTCGCCTGCGCCACGATGCGCTCTTCGAGCGAAGGCGAATGGATGGTTCCGGGGCAGATCGCGTTCACGCGGATGCCCTGGCGGATGAAGTCGGCGGCGAGTTGCTTGGTGAGCCCGATGACCGCGGCCTTGGTCGCGCCATAGACGTAGCGATTGGGCACGCCGCGGATCGAGGAGACGGCGGACGACATGTTGACGATCGCGCCTTTGCCCTTCTTGAGCATGCCGGGCAGGAAGGCGCGCACGGTGCGATGCATCGACTTGACGTTGAGGTCGAAGGAAAAATCCCAGTCCTGCTCCGAGCATTGCAACACGGTACCGTCATGCACGTAGCCGGCACAGTTTACGAGGATGTCGAGCCCGCCGAACTCGTCGCCGATCGACTTCGCCAAAGCCTCGACGTCGGGCGTCGAACGCACGTCGAGCTTGAGGCATTTCTTGGCCGCGAGGCCCTTGAGCTTGTCCGTCGCCACGTCGGTCGCGATCACGACCGCACCTTCGCGCAGGAAGGCCTCGGCAATCGCGCGCCCGATGCCTTGCCCGGCCGCGGTGATGAGAGCGACCTTGTTCTGCAATCGTCCGGTCATGGGGTCCTCCGAAATGATCTGAAATCAACACATGCTGGCCGGCGTTCGTTCCGCCGGCAGAGCCGCGAGCGCGATGCGTGCCGGTCAATGATTGTCCCGGGGCACGAATTTCTGTGCGACACGCTGGTAGTTCACGGCGGGGCTGAGCACCATGCCGTCGGCAAGCTGCTCGACCATGGCGCGCTGAATCTCCTGCCATGGCGTCTGGCTGGGCGGAAAATGATAGCCCCCCTGCTTTTCCAGTGCCTCGCGGCGCGCCTTGAGCTCGTCGCCCGAGACCAGCATATCGACGGTGCCGCGATTGAGATCGACCCGCACGCGATCACCCGTCTTCAGCAGCGCGAGGCCGCCGCCGGCCGCCGCCTC
>Ga0075424_100008474_pt1 | contig 10059 bp, 9 predicted proteins | sample SoiMethybrSBSTD3_FD_75301 | JGI IMG/M metagenome (GOLD analysis project Ga0075424, IMG submission 75301) | Bulk soil microbial communities from a Populus tree surrounding site in Tennessee, USA - Soil MetaG P. TD hybrid SBSTD3 | ecosystem: Environmental > Terrestrial > Soil > Tree plantation...
GAGCAGATGAAGATGTTCCTGACCCGCATCGGCTTCGGCACCAAAGCGGTGATCACCGGCGACGTCACCCAGATCGACCTCGCGCGCGGTCAGAAAAGCGGGTTGATCGAGGCCCGCCGCGTGCTCGCCGACGTGCGCGGGCTTGCCTTCACCGATTTCACCAGCGCCGACGTCGTACGCCACCCCCTGGTGCAGAAGATCATAAGCGCCTACGAAAAGCACACCCAGAGCGAGCGCATCGACGCTCCGGCCGTCGACCGGCGCCGCGAGCGCTAGGCGGGCTGATGCCGCTTTCCCCGCGCGAGCTGGAGGCGCTGCGTCGCCGCTGCACGCTGCACGTATCCGGGCACGCGCCGGAGATCCCGGGTGCGGAGCTCGCTCGCATAGCCGAGTGGTGCCTCACGCACGGCTGGCATGCCGACCGTTACGGCGACGGCGAGCTCATCGAGTCGTTCGAGGCGAAGATCGCTGCGCTCCTTGGCAAGCCTGCGGCGGCATTCATGGTGAGCGGCACGATGGCGCAGTTGATCGCGCTGCGCATATGGTGCGAGCGCGCCGGTCATTTCTGCGTCGCGATGCACCCGACGGCGCATCTCGAGCTCCATGAGGAGCGTGCCTATGCCCGGTTGCACCGCCTGGACTCGATACTGCTGGGCCCGCGCGACCGGCCGACGCTCGCGCGGGATCTGGCGGCTTGCCACGAGCGGCCGGCGGCGTTGTTGATCGAGCTCCCAGCCCGCGAGATCGGCGGCCGTCTCCCGGGGTGGGACGAGCTCGAGGCGCTGGCTGCGCTCGCGCGCGAGCGCGGCGTGAAGCTGCACTTGGACGGCGCCCGGCTCTGGGAAGCGCACGCGTTCTATGCGCCGAAAACGCTCGCCGACATCTGCGCACTTTTCGATTCGGTCTACGTATCCTTCTACAAGGGGATCGGCGCGCTCGCCGGAGCAATGCTGCTAGGACCCCAGGATTTCATTGCCGAGTCGCGCATCTGGCGGCGCCGCCAAGGCGGTACCTTGGTGCAGCTGCACCCTCTTGTCGCATCGGCCGCCATGCGTATCGATGCGCAGCTCGCCAAGATGCCGTCGTATCGCGCACGGGCGCTTGCACTCGGGCAAGCGCTGGCGGCGATCGAAGGCCTGGTCATCGACCCGCAACCGCCGCAGGTGAATCTTTTCCACCTCCACTTGCCGGCGCGGGCGACAGCGGTGGCGGAGGCACGCGATCGGCTTGCCGCTCTGGAAGGAGCGTGGCTTGCGCAGCGCATCGCTGACGCGCAGATTCCCGGTTGGTCGACCATCGAGCTTTATGTCGGCGATAACCTGCTTGCCCTCGACGACGCGACGGTCGTGCCGCTCTATGCGAGGCTCCTTGCGCAGGCGCGGGCGGCGGCATGATCTCGCAGCGAGCGAAAATGTCCGTAGCCGTGCAATACGCGGCAGCCGGTGACGATCTGCCGGCACGTACCTTGCTTCGGCGCTGGATACATGCGGCGCTAGTCGCGGACGCTGCGAACGTGAGGGTCGTGCTTCGGTTCGTCGAGGAAGCCGAAAGCCGCGCGCTTAATCGTCGGCATCGCCGCAAGGACCGTCCCACCAACGTGCTGTCGTTCGTGTACGATGATGAACATAGCGCGCCTGGCGGTGATATCGTGCTCTGCGCTTCGGTGTTGAGACGCGAGGCCGTGCAGCAGGGCAAGCCGCTCGCCGCGCATTGCGCGCACCTTGTTGTCCACGGCATGCTGCACCTGCAAGGCTACAGTCACGAAAAGGCCGCCGAGGCGGCGAGGATGGAAGCGCAGGAGATTGCCATCCTCGCGGGACTGGGCTTCGGCAACCCCTACGCGGCGCTTCCTGCCCCGGCGGCGAACCTGCCCCGGCGCGCCCGCCGATGAGCGAACACGCCAACGACAAGGATCATCAGCGCCCGACGCTGCTCGAGCGGCTCTCTGCGTTTCTGATCCGCGAGCCGGAGGACCGCGAGGAATTGCTCACGCTGCTGCACGGCGCGTTCGAGCGCAAACTGCTCGACGCGGATGCTCTGTCGATCATCGAGGGCGCGCTGCAGGTCTCCGAGATGACCGTGCGCGACATCATGATCCCGCGCTCCCAGATGGACGTCGTGTCGATCGACGACGAGCCTGAGCAGTTCATTCCCTTCGTCATGGAGACGCGCCACTCGCGCTTTCCGGTCGTCGGCGAGAACAAGGACGACGTCGTCGGCATCCTGCTCGCCAAGGAATTGCTCAACTACTACGCCAACCCCGAGTCGTTCAATCTGCGCGATACGCTGCGTCCCGCTGTCTTCGTGCCGGAGTCCAAGCGGCTCAATGTGCTGCTGCGCGACTTCCGCGCCAATCGCAACCATATCGCCATCGTCGTCGACGAGTACGGCGGCGTGTCGGGCCTGGTAACCATCGAAGACGTGCTGGAGCAGATCGTCGGCGATATCGAGGACGAATACGACTTCGACGAGGCCGAGGACAACATCATTCCCGAGGCGGGCGCGCGCTATCGGGTCAAAGCGCAGACCGAAATCGCCGCTTTCAACGAAGCGCTGGGCGCGCAGTTCAGCGACGAGGAGTTTCATACCATCGGCGGCCTGGTGCTGCAGGCGTTCGGCCGCCTGCCCAAACGCGGGGAGGCGACGACGATAGACAATTTCCGCTTCAAGGTCGTGCGCGCCGACAGCCGCCGGATCTATACGCTGCAAGTCGAACGGCTGGCGCCGGAACCCGAAGAAGATTCGCCCGCCGGCGCGCCTTAGCAGGCTGATGCGGAACCCGTCGTGGCCGCGCAGCGGCTTTGCCGGATGGAATGCGCGAAGCGGCGAGCGAGGTGTGGTCGATCCCACACGAGCGAGCTGCGACAAAGCAGGCCGCCGGCAACGCCGCTGCCCATCGGGTTTCGACGATATGGCCCCGGCTGCGGCGTCGCTCGCCTTGCGAATGTGCGCCAGCTATTCGACGCGGCTCGCGCCTTGCATCCGGGGTCATCTCGTCCGAAACGCGGCTCATGAGGGGTTCCACATCAGCCTGCCAGAGCCTCTGCGATGGTGAGGCTCACGGTATCCGCGATCGCACCGATCGTTGTGTCACTCGTGCTCGGCGCGGCGACAGTATTCGGGTTCGCGCCTTTCGGCTTTTCCGCCCTTCCCGTTCTGACGCTCTCCGGCCTGTTCGCACTGTGGCGGCGAGCCGCGTCGCCTCGCGCCGCCGCGTGGCTGGGGTTTGCATTCGGGCTCGGGCTGTTCGGAACGGGCGTGTCCTGGCTCTACATCGCGCTGGCGATGTTCGGCGGAATGGCGGGCTTGCTTGCCGCTCTGGCGACCGCGCTCTTCTGCGCTTACCTCGCGCTTTTTCCCGCCTTCGCGGGCTGGGCGACGGCGCGTCTCGCCGGCGTCGATGCGCCTCAGCGCCTTGCCGCGGCCGCGGCGTTTTGGACTCTGACGGAATGGCTGCGCACCTGGCTTTCGATGAGCATGCCGTGGCTGGCCGCGGGTTACGCGCAGACGCAAGCGCCTCTCGCGGGTTACGCGCCCCTGGGCGGCGTATTCCTGGTCAGTCTCGCGGCCGCGGCTTCGGCGGCACTGGTGGCGTACATCGCCGAAGCATTCCGCCCGGCGCGCCGGCGCGCTGTCGTGGCAGCAGCAGCTCTGCTTGCCGTTTGGATCACGGGTTTTGCCTTGCGCGGCATCGAATGGAGCCGCCCTGAGCGCGATCCGGTTGCGGTGAGTCTGGTGCAGGGTAACATCGACCAGGATCTCAAGTTCGAAGCGAAATATCGCGAACAGACGCTCGCGATCTACGCGGAGCTGGTCGCACAGGCGAAGGGCCGGTTGATCGTGCTGCCCGAATCGGCGCTGCCGATGTTCGCCGATGAAGTGCCGGCGGAATTCGTTGCCCTGCTGCGAGCGGCTGCGCAGCAACGCGGTGGCGACTTGCTCATGGGGCTCTTCTTCTTCGAGCCGAGGACTGCGGGCGAGGACGAGGATCACTATTTCAACAGCGTCGCGAGCATCGGCACTGCACCGACGCAGGTCTACCGCAAGCGGCATCTGGTGCCGTTGGGCGAGACGATTCCGGCCAAGCCCGTCGTGGGCTGGTTCATCCGCCGCGTGCTCCACATCCCGCTCGCCGATCAAACTCCAGGTCCCGCCTTCCAGGCGCCATTCGAGGTTGCAGGTGAACGCGTGGCGGTCAACATCTGCTACGAGGACGCATTCGGCAGCGAGCTCATCGGAGCCTTGCCCGAGGCGACGCTGCTCGTCAATGTCACCAACGATGCCTGGTATGGCCGTTCGTTCGCGGCGGAGCAGCACGAGCAGATCGCAGCCATGCGCGCGATCGAGACTGCGCGGCCGATGCTGCGCTCGACCAACACCGGCATCACGTCGATCATCGACCACCGTGGGAACGAGCTTGCGCGGTTGCCATGGTTCACCCGAGGCGTGCTCGAAGGCGCGATCGCGGGACGCACTGGAACGACACCGTATGTTCGCTCCGGCGACGCACTTGCCGTCTTCGCTTCGCTCTTGCTCGCGGGCGCAGCCTTCGCGCTAGGGCGACGACGTTCAACCGGTCCCGATTGACGCGGTGGCGTGGCGATGCGCTCATCCAGTAATATCAAGACCGTCACGCCAGGCTCCGCCTCTTTGATGCTCAGCTTTCAGCAGGTCATCGGCAAGCTCCAGGACTACTGGGGCGCGCAGGGCTGCGCGTTGCTGCAACCGTACGACATGGAGGTCGGGGCGGGCACGTCGCATACCGCGACGTTTCTGCGTGCACTGGGCCCCGAGCCTTGGCGCGCGGCTTACGTGCAGCCCTCGCGGCGGCCCAAGGACGGCCGGTACGGCGCGAATCCCAACCGCCTGCATCAGCATCACCAGTTCCAGGTCGTGCTCAAGCCTTCGCCTTCTAATATCCTCGATCTCTACCTCGGGTCACTCGAGGAGCTCGGCTTCGACCTGAAGAAGAACGACGTGCGCTTCGTCGAAGACGATTGGGAGAATCCCACGCTCGGCGCGTGGGGGCTTGGCTGGGAGGTGTGGCTGAACGGGATGGAGATCACGCAGTTCACGTATTTCCAGCAGGTCGGCAGCCTCGACTGCGACCCAATCACCGGCGAGATAACGTACGGGCTCGAGCGGATGAGCATGTACCTGCAGAACGTCGAATCGGTGTTCGATCTCGTCTACGTCGAAGGCATCTCCTACCGCGACGTCTTCTTCCAGAACGAGGTCGAGCAATCGCGGTATGCCTTTGAAGAATCCAACGTGCCGAAGCTCTTCGAGCAGTTCGCCTTCTTCGAAAGCGAGGCGACGCGCCTGCTGGTGGCGAAGCTGCCGCTGCCCGGCTACGAAATGATCCTCAAGGCCGCGCACACCTTCAATCTCCTCGATGCGCGCGGCGCGATCTCGGTGACCGAGCGCGCGGCTTACATCGGCCGCATCCGCGCGCTGTCGCGGCTAGTCGCGCAGGCCTATGTCGACTCGCGCGAAGCGTTGGGGTTTCCGATGTTGCCTCCTGATCTGCGGCGGAGCGCGGCATGAGCTCCTCCGCGGCAACGCTCGTCGTTGAATTGCTCACCGAAGAACTCCCGCCCAAAGCGCTGAGACAACTCGGCGAAGCGTTTAGCGACTCGCTGTTCGATTGCCTCCGTGACGATCGACTCGTGACCCCCGGAATCAAGCCAATTTTCTACGCGACACCGCGGCGCCTGGCGGTCTCGATAAGCAGCGTGTTATCCGAAGCCCCCGACCAGGAAGTGATCGAGCGCCTGATGCCCAGGACGCAGGCTGAAGGCGCCTCAGGCGAACCAACGCCCGCCCTGCTGGGCCGCCTGAAGAAGCTCGGGCGTATGCACCTTGCGGAAAAATACCCCGACGCTTGGGACGGCCCCGACCATCTGTACATACAGTCGGACGGGAAAGTGGACTGCGTCTGGCTGCGTTCGATGGCAAAGGGCTCAAGCCTGATACGGTCGCTCCAGAGCGCTCTGGAGCGCGCCATAGATGCCTTGCCGATCCCGAAGGTAATGAGTTACGCCCATGCCGGCGGCTACTACAACGACGTGCGATTCGTAAGACCGGCGCACGGGCTTCTCGCGCTGCACGGTGCCGCGATCGTTCCGGTCAGCGTGCTCGGGCTCGACGCCGGGCGCGCGACCGCGGGGCACCGTTTTCTCGGCCGCACCGACCTCGTGATCGCAACCGCAGAAGCGTACGCGCCGACACTCGAGGCCGAAGGTAAGGTGCTGCCCAGCTTCGCCGAACGCCGCGGCAGGATCGTCGCCGAACTCGAGGCCGCGGCGGGCGACGCGAACCTGCTCATGTCGGATGCACTGCTCGACGAGGTGACGGCGCTGGTCGAGTGGCCGAAGGTCTACACCGGGGGCTTCGAGCCGGCGTTTCTCGAGGTGCCGCCGGAGTGCCTGATCCTGACCATGCAGCATAACCAGAAATATTTTGCCTTGGCCGGCCCCGATGGCCGGCTGCAAAACCGCTTCCTGCTCGTGAGCAATCTCGACGTTCGCGATCCCGAAGCGATAATTCGCGGGAACGAGCGCGTGTTGCGCGCGAGGCTAGCCGACGCCAAGTTTTTCTACGATCAAGATCGCCGTTATCCGCTCGAATCGAGGGAGCCCAAGCTCGCCGGCATCGTCTATCACAACAAGCTCGGCAGCCAGGGCCAGCGCGTGACCCGGCTGCGCCAGCTCGCCGGTCAGATCGGGGCCGAGATCGGCGCCGATCCGATGCTGGCCGATCGCGCGGCCCTGCTTGCGAAGGCGGACCTCGTAACCGAAATGGTCGGCGAGTTTCCGGAGCTTCAGGGCACGATGGGGCGCTACTACGCACTGCACGATGCCGAACCCGCGGCCGTTGCCGATGCGATCGCTCAGCATTACTGGCCTCGCTTCGCTGGCGACGCAATCCCTGAAGGGCCGATCGCGCAAGCCGTGGCGTTGGCCGACAAGCTCGAAGCGCTGGTCGGACTATTCGGCATCGGTGCACAACCGACGCGCGACAAGGATCCCTTCGGGCTGCGTCGCGCCGCCATCGGCGTGCTGCGTATCCTGATCGATGCGAAGCTGGCCGTGGACCTGCGGAAGCTCATCGAGCTCGCCTATGCAACATTCTTCGGCGTGCCTTTAGTCCAGGATGCCTCCGGCGAAGTCGAAGCTTTCATCCATGACCGGCTGCGCGCCTACCTGCGCGAGCAGGGCTACACGGCGAATCAGGTGGAAGCGGTCATGTCGCCGCCGCCCATGCGCGTCGATCTCGTGCCCGATCGCCTCGCTGCCGTGCAATCATTCGTCGCGATGCCCGAAGCGGAGGCGCTCGCGTCGGCCAACAAGCGCATCATCAACATCCTGAAGAAATCGGGTACGGACGCGGCGACGGCTGTCGACCGGTCGCTCTTCGCCGACGGCGCGGAGCACGACCTGTTCTTGGCAGTGCAAAAGCTCCTTCCTGTCGTGCACCGGCACGTCGATCGCGGCGAATATACCGAGGCTTTGCGCGCGCTGGCTTCCGCGCGCTCCAGCGTCGATCGCTTCTTCGACGACGTGCTGGTCATGGCGGAGGACCCCGCGCTGCGCGCCAACCGGCTTGCGCTGCTGCGCGGCCTGGCCGAAGCGATGAATCAGGTCGCCGATATCTCGAAGCTCGCCGTCTAAAGGAGCGCGCCCTTGGTCCAGTTCGCCTCCGATCCCGCCCCGCACACGCGCCAGGTGAAATTGATCATCCTGGACCGCGACGGCGTCATCAACTACGACAGCGAGCAGTACATCAAGTCGCCGGACGAGTGGCGCCCCATTCCCGGCAGCCTGGAAGCGATTGCGCGGCTCAACCACGCCGGCTTCCGCGTCGTCGTGGCGACCAATCAATCGGGTCTTGGCCGGGGGCTCTTCGACACGACGACGCTGATCTCGATCCATGAAAAGTTGCACAAGGCGCTCGCGCAAGTCGGTGGCCGCATCGACGCGGTATTCTTCTGCCCGCACGCCGCCGATTCGGATTGCGAGTGCCGCAAGCCCAAGCCCGGCATGCTCGCCGACATCGGTCGGCGCTTCGGCGTCGAGCTGACCGGGGTGCCGTGCATCGGAGATTCGCTGCGCGATCTGCAGGCGGCGGAAGCCATCGGCGCGCAACCGATCCTGGTGTTGACCGGCAAGGGCGAGAAGACCCTGCGCGAGGGCAACTTCCCCAGGAACACGGTGATCTTTCCCGACTTGGCCTTCGCCGTCACCGCGCTGCTCGCGGGAGATTGAGCGGCCGGACCGATGTCGGAGCTGCGTTCACTCTTCTTCGCGCTGTTCCAGCTCATCGTCACGCCGGTCTATGCCATCCTGGTCCTGCTCGCGTTCTGGCTGCCGCCGGTGCCGCGTTTCAAGTTCATCACCGGCTGGTGCTGGATCAACCTCGCCGCGGCGCGGCTGATCTGCGGCATCCGCCATCGTGTCCTGGGAAGACAAAACATTCCTCCGCGCGACGCGCCCCATATCGTCATGTCCAAGCATTCGTCGACCTGGGAAACGCTCGCGCTCAATTTCCTTTTCCCGCCGCTCGCGTTCGTCGCCAAGAAAGAGCTGCTGTCGATTCCATTCTTCGGATGGGCGTTCACGCTCGCCTCGCCGATCACCATCGACCGCAAGGCGGGCATGGACGCGATGCAGCAGATCGCCGAGCAGGGTCACGAGCGGCTGGCGCAAGGTTTTTGGATCGTCGTCTATCCGGAGGGAACCAGAATCCGGGCGGGAACGCGTGCGCGTTACAAGACGGGCGGGGCGCGGCTGGCGATCGCTCTTGGCGTGCCGATCGTTCCGGTGGCGCATAATGCCGGCTATTTATGGCCTAAGGGCGTGCTCGGCAAACGGTCCGGCACGGTCACCGTGTCGATCGGCCCGCCGATCCGCCCGGAGGGCAAGGACATGCAGCGGCTCACTAACGAGGTCGAAACGTGGATCGAGGACGAGGTCGCGCGGCTCGGAAATCCTCTAGGCAAGACGCCGGCACCGCACGGTTGATCGGACGCCGGCAGGACGAGGGCGATGCCGGCTTGCGCCGCGTGCTGCTCGCCGGACAGGACGTCGACTACCGGCTCATTCGGGCCCGCCGGCAGTCGATCGGGATGACGATCGATAACAGCGGCCTTGTCGTGCGCGCGCCGCGCTGGGTCACCATCCGCGAAATAGATCTGGCCCTGAAGGAACGCGCGCGCTGGGTCGTCGAGACGCTCGCCGAGTGGCGAGGGCGCAACCGCGAATCGCTGCCTACCGAGTGGCACGCGGGCGCGCCGCTCCTGTTCCAGGGAAGGGCGCTGACGCTCGCGCTGTTCCCGGCGCGCAAGAAGGCCATCGCCGCGGATCTTCTGCATCTGACCGTGCTGCACCCCGACCCGGGAGACGAATCCGAGATCGCGGCGTTTTGCTCCCGTTGGCTCAAGGAACAGGCGCTGTCGTTGCTCACGCCGCGAGCGCTTCACTTCGCGAGCCGTCTCAGGACGTCGCCGCCGGCGGTCAAGCTGTCGAATGCGCGGTCGCAATGGGGCAGCTGCAATCACCGCGGCGAAATCCGCCTCAATTGGCGTCTGGTGCAACTGCCGCCGCGCATCGCGGACTACGTCGTGGCCCACGAGGTTGCGCACCTGGTCGAGCTCAACCATTCGCCCCGGTTCTGGGCCCTCGTGGAATCGCTCCTGCCGGGCCACGTCGAGGCGAGGCGCGAGCTCGACGCCCTGACACCGTTGCTCGATTGATACTACGTGCTCTTGCCGACCGGCAGCGGCGGCAGGTGAACGACGGCGTCGCCTTGGGTCTGCAACAGTCGTTCCAACGCAGCAGCGAGCTCCTCGCCGCTCTTCGTATCGCGCCACGCGCCGCCTTCGGCGCGGAAATGGAAGCCGCCCGACTTTGCCGCCACCCACAGCTCGCGATTGGCCATGTGGCGATTGACGATGATGCGGCTCCCGTCGGCGCATTCGATCGTCAGCACGCCGTCGTTCTCCGACCAGTCGAGGTCGCGTTCGGAAGCGTCGAGGGCTGCCCCGATCGTGTCGAGGAC
>Ga0075424_100008475_pt1 | contig 10058 bp, 8 predicted proteins | sample SoiMethybrSBSTD3_FD_75301 | JGI IMG/M metagenome (GOLD analysis project Ga0075424, IMG submission 75301) | Bulk soil microbial communities from a Populus tree surrounding site in Tennessee, USA - Soil MetaG P. TD hybrid SBSTD3 | ecosystem: Environmental > Terrestrial > Soil > Tree plantation...
CGATCGAAGTCACCAGCAACACCATCAACGGCGCGATGAGACCACGCGCAAGCATGCTTGTTTCGTTCGTTTCCGGTCTCGTTGCTGTGTGGCTCGATTCCATTTGTGCTTTCGTATTCACATCAACAGCGGCCAAGGCTCGATCACGGTTTTTCCAGAATACTCCGAATCGTTCCAACGAAGATGTCTCGAGTGAACGGAAGCGGCATTCGCAACATCGCGCGGCAGAACGCGCGAACCGATTTCTTCAATCGGCCGCCCGGCCCCGACGCAAATGGAACCAGCGTGATCTCCTTACTCTTGAAATGCATCTTGCCGACGATGCTATGAAACTCTCGTTCAGTCGTGCCGTTGAGGCGCGGCAACACGGTTCGCCCGTTGTACGACCGAGCCGGCGCGGGCAGCGGCTCATCTCTCAGCTCGGGCCGCTCTTTCAATATGTGATTCGCCGCGTCAACCAGCACGCCCGGCGAAAACACATGATGCAGAAATGGAATCGTGGTGACGAAATCGAGATGATGCGCGCGAGGACCGTAGTACGGCGGAAACAGCGCGAACAACCGCCCGCCGGGCCGCAGCACGCGATGGCATTCATCGAGAACCCGCGCGAGATCGCGAACGTGCTCGAAGACGTCGTAACTGATGATGGAATCGAAACTGGCTTCCAGAAAAGGCATTGACTCGCCAAACCCCGCAGCGAAGAACATATCCTCATCGCCGCAGAGCATCCGCGCCGACGATCGCGCTACGCTGATGCGCGGCACGTTGATCTCGAGCCCGACGATCGATTTCGGCTTGCCGTGAATAACGTAATACGCGGTGCGGCCGCCGTGCCCACAACCCAGATCAAGCACGTCTTTCCCAGCTAGGTCCTCAACACGTAATCGATCCTCAAACACTCGAAAGAATCCGCCGCCATCCTCAAACTCGCGACGCGTTGCGATGCTGATCTCGTTTTCGGCGGGTCTCACAAATGCTTCGGTGTAACAATCCTGGCCGCCAAAACGCGTGCTCTTGTTGCCCCATTTCATTAAAGCAATCGCAAATTGCAGCGCGAGACTCATAACTCACCAACACACTCAGCCGGCGATCTCGACTTCTCCGGCGCTACTAATCGTGCGCAATCTCGCGGTCGCGAGGTAAATGATCCCGCCGGCAATAGCGTTCAGATAGATCGGAGCGAACGCCAAAAACGAAAACGTCAGCGCCTGTTCGCGTGAGATGCCCGCCGTGGCGAACATCACGATCACGATCCACTCGCGCACGCCGAGTCCGCCAACCGAAATCGGCATCAACCGCACAAGATCGACAAGCGAGATGAACGCGAAAAGCGTGAACACATCAAGCGGCAATCCCATCGCCGTTACGATCACGTAGCATCCGAGACTCCAAACGATTCGGATCACAAACGAGATCAACAGAGTTCGAATCAGCAGGGCGACGTCGCTTCGGAGCTTTGAAATGTCTTCCAGCGTTCGTGCCGCGGCTTCACCGGCTCGCGCTATCTTCATGCGCGAACCGATCGCCCTCAGCATTCGCGCAAGCCTTGAAGTGACGAACCCGCTCATCAGGATTGCAATCGCAACGAACGATATCGCGAGCACCGCTTCGCCGATGTAGATCACGCGGTCGGTTTGCGTGTACACGCGCGTCGCAAGTGTCGCCGCAAACCCGATCAACAGCAGAGTGAAAACTCCGATCAATCTCTCGTAAACAAGAGTTGAGAGAACGAGCGCTTTGTTGCGGACCTGGCGGTCGACGTAAATCAATCGCGCGACGTCTCCGCTGATGCCGCCGCCCGGAACGAAGCTGGTAAAGAAAATCCCAATCAGGTAATAGACGAACAACCGCCGTGTGTCGAAGCGAATTCCTCGTGCGATGAGGATCATCCCCCATCGATAGGCCATCAACCAAGTCACTGTAAACGACGCCGCAACCGCTAAAGGCAAGTAACCGAGCCGCGTGTGCTTGATTGCTTCGATCAATGCCCCGGCATCCGACTTGATCAGGACAAAGCCGAGCGCGGCGAGTCCGACAACCACCTGAACGAGCCCGCGCCAGTTCAGTCGCCGATGCGTTTTGATGGCTTCGGGTTGAGACAACAGCGGCTGGGCTTTTTCGGTTCGCACCATGTCAATCACGCGGCTTTGGCTTCGAGTGAATGTTCATCCAGATGTGCGCGAGTTCCGCGAGCGTCGAAAAGATGTGGCTTGCGCGAACGGTCGATCTGCCTGCTGGCCTCGGATAATGACGCACTCCTATTTCAACAAGCCTGAACCCGAAGAACCTCGCTTTCGCCAGCACCTCAGCGTTGACGAAGAACTTCTTCGACTCGATCGTTACCCTGTCGAAGACCTCGCGTCTGAAAAGCTTAAACGCGCAATCTATATCACGCACGCCGATCCTAAACATTATGCGAACCAGCAGATTGAACCCCCACGACAGGACCAACCGCGTGAGCGGATCAAATCTGTAGATTCGAAATCCGCAAACGATGTCCGCGTCTTCAATGAGTGGCAGAAGGCTTCGTATCTCGCCGACATCAAATTGAAGATCCGAATCGGTGAAGAAGAGTAGCGCATGGCGAGAGTTGGTGAAGCCAGTCTTCAGAGCTTCGGCGTACCCGCGATTCGGGCTGTGATGAAAGACTCGCACATGAGCCGGATCATCAGCGGCAAGCCGATCGGCTATCTCTCCGGTTCGATCGTCCGACCCGTCATCGACGATTATCACTTCCCAGTCCCGCAAGCCGAGCGAGGAAAGCACCTCCGCCATTCGTTTCGTCGCGGCCTCAATGTTTTCTTCCTCGTTGTAAGCCGGAAGGACCGCTGAGATGGAGTCAAATGGCATGGTGTTATGAGTTGACTTCAACCTACTGCTGAGCCACTCTCGTCAATTGTGTTGCGACCGCCTGCCAGTGATCCTGCTTCTTTACGAACACGTGAGTGAAGCGAAATTGGCCGCCAATTTCGTGCCCGTCGTAACGGCCTCGCACGGTAGTGCCGCCGACTACAACCGCGGCGTTGCCGTAAACGCTAACAACCATATCGTAGTTGGCGACTGATTCGTACGAAGCGGTGTCCGCTTTCGCGCCGTCAAGGTACTCACCCTTATTGGCAACGAACCCGGCGGGATTGGTGAGAATGTACTCGTCGGCCAGCAAACGATCCAGCGCGCCGGTATCGCGCCTGGTCTTCGCCGTCGTTATGTCATCGGTCAGCTTAACCAGGATTTCTTTGTCCCGAGCCTCCGCTGATCTATTCCCGGCCGTCTGGGCGAGAATCAAAGATGAAATGGCTGCCAGCAGCATCGACACTACGATCATTCGCTTCATAGCTTGTTACTCCTGAGAGTTTTTCACGGGCTCGCGTTGCGCTGCGATCTGTCTGCGACGGCTCGCGTTACCTTGGGCTACCCAAGATAGCCCAGTCCCCTTAGCCGCGCGCGAATCTCTTCGCTCTCCTCTTCGGTCATCACTGGCGATTTGCCGGGTGCGTTGTAATCAAGCCCAGTCGCCTCCGACATTCGCACGGGATTCGCGCTCATGTATTCCGCCGTAAACATTTCCTCAAGCACTCGCCCATCCATGTCCGACGGAACCTCGACTCCGAATGAATGAAGAATCGTCGGCGCGTAATCGATGATCCGCGCGTCTTCGATTCGCGCGCCACGCCGCAACTCCGGCCCGCGGCCGATTAGTATTCCGTGCATGCGATGATCGCCGGAGTTTCCATAGACTGGCGTGATGAACTTGTTCGAAGTGAGGTCGAGCGTGCCGAGCGGCTTGTTCGACATGTCCGCGGGAAGGAATTGAAGATCCGGAGATTCCTCGCTGTGCGGGCCCGTGTATAAATCCTCTCGACGCCAGATCGGGCCAATCAACGGCTGCTGAGACTCGGGATCGATCAATGCTCGAAGCTTGTCGGTGATCTTGCGCATTGTCGATTCGTATTCGGTTCCCGGCTCGATCATACCGTTCGCCTCGCGGCCCTTGAGGTTGATAAAAATCTGGCCGTAGTTCCCCTTTGAAAAAGCTACCGTGCGCGACCAATCCACATCTTCGAGCGAGAGCATCATCGCATTCGCAAGCGTCATCAGCTTCGAGCGATTGGTCACGCCGACCGACAATCGCAGATGCGCGAGGCCCATCTTCATCGCCGAGCGATATGCCAGATCCGGAGTCAGACCGAGCTTGAACAACCCACGCTTGAATAGCGTCATCGCGTCGCGCTTCAACACCAGCAAGCCTTCCTGGATCAGCCACACATTGAAGCACAGAAACTTTTTGATTGGCCCAAAGCCGTGATCGGAACCAATGTAAACCGTTGTTTGATCGCCCGCCGCGTCGAATAATTCGCCGAACATCGAGTCCACGGCTCGCCAATAATCATGGATTCGGTTTATGTGGGCGTCGTGTTCCTTGCGATCAAAAAATGGATGCGATTCGTCGAGCAAGTGCCACAACTCGTGCTGGAACCTGTCCGCGCTCCAGTAGTGAGTCGCGAACACATCCCAGTCATACTGTTCCATCAGATAACGATTCACCCTGGTCTTGTATTCGATCTCGGTGAACAATTGATCGAGAATCTTGTCCACGTTGCCGGGTGTATAGACTTCGGTAATGTATAACTCGTACGGTCCGAATTTGCTCTCTACCTCTTCGAGCAACCCCGCCGGCTGAGTGAAGTCTCGACGGCCGCGCGGCGTAAGAAAGTCCGAGATCATCAACCCGTTGACCATCATCGGCGGATATGTGCACGGCATATTGGTCACGATCGCGTGCTTGCCCATCTGCCCGAGCAAATCCCAGAACGGAAGTCCGTCGCGCGACCGCGAGCTTACCGGAGTATCGGGCAGTTCCCCGCTGCCTTTTCTTCTGAGGAGGAATTCGAAGACACCGTGTTTCCCCGGGTTCTTGCCGGTCATCCACGAAACCCATGCGGTTGGAGTAATGGGTGGGATCGTTGTTTCGAGCGGACCCCGAACGCCTTCGCTGATGAACTGCGCGAGCCGCGGCATCAAGCCTTGATTCATCAAAGGATCCAGCAGATCAAACGTAGCCCCGTCCAGGCCTATGAATAGAACCTTTTTGGTCATAACAAAAGATCGGAAACTATAGCTGATCGCCTTCGCGCTGCTCAACCGCGGCTGCCTGCGGCCAGGTTTGGGCCAACGGCCTGCGGCGCGCCGACTTCACTTTCTGCCAAACCTCGCCGGCTCGTCGAAGCTCGCGCGGATCATAGAATTTGAAAACAAACAGCAGCAGCGGGAAGGACAGCGCGAGCGTTGTCTTGATAGCGAGCGATAGAAACAACCGCGGCCTGTTCGGCGAATCGCCGGAAACCTGATCGCCGCGCAGCATATCATTGACGTAGAACGATGCAATCAGCACCGCTCCGAGCGCGACAATCTTGAAGACCCGGCGCCATTCATATCGAACCTTGAAGAAGAGATTCGACGCCCAGTACCGGAGACCGCAAAACAAAATGAATGACACGAGCGTCGAGATCGTCGCGCCCATGCTTCCATAACGCGGGATCAGCAAGAAGTTCAAACCTACGTTGACCACAAGCGCGACCGCAATAACGATCGGCGCAAAAATCGTCCGCTTCTTCAGAGTAATCCCGATGTTGAGAACTCTTGACGCGCAATCGAATACCGCCGACAACCCCAGCAGCGGAATGATCGTCGCCGCCGACCAGTAACTCTTCAAGCTGTAAAGAGTCAGTCCGTCGCCCGCGACAGCCGACACGCCAAGCGCCAAAAACATGCTCACGAAAACGATGTAGGTCAGCACGCGTGAGTAATATTCTTCAGCGCCCTCTTCGTTCATAACCGAGAAGCGCATCACCGTCCAAACCTGGCTGAATGGAACAGTGACAAGAATCGAAACGACCGACACCAGCGTGCAGGCCATTGAATACGCGCCCACTTCCCTGTTGTTTGTGTAGTGCTCCAGAAAGAACCGGTCGATCATCATGAACAAATGAAACGCGATCTGGCCGAATATCAGCGGGACGCCAAACGTAAGCATGCCGCGAAGCTCGCGCATTGAAAACTTGAGGCTCAGATCACCGGCGACCATCGCATAAAACAGCAGAGCTTCGAAGGCCGTGCCTGCGAGCCTTCCGATCAGCACGTTGGTGACGGTGGCCTCTACAAAAATAACCAAATAGGAAATCAACCCGAGTTGAAACACGAATGCGATGATGTTCAGCGTCGAGTAGCGCGCCGATTTGAACTTCGCGCGAAGTATCGAATCAGGGATCAAAGTAATCACTTCAAAGAAGCTGATCAGAAACACAAGTTGAATCAATTCAGCGCGCGAGCTGTCGCCTTTGAAGACCGCGGCGGATATCCGAGGAGACAAGTTCCACAGCAGAGCCGTCGCCGAGGCCGACGACACAAGTAGAAAGATCAAGGTCGAGCCGACTATCCTGCGTCGATGCTCCGGGTCTTCGGTTTCGTAATAGTGCCGAAAGAATGCGTGATTCAAACCGAACTTCAATACCAGGGTGATCAGCGTGAGCGTTATCGTCAGCAGTGAGAGCACTCCAAACTCGTTCGCTCGCAACAAGCGCGTGTACACAGGCACCAGGATGAACCCGAATGCGCTGTTGACCACGCTGCCGATTCCAAAAATCAGAGTGTGTTTAACGGTCTTTTTGATCTTGTCGTATAGCGTGGCGTTACTCCCGTCTTCGTTTGAGGGCGGACCCGAGGAGAATAGCGAGCGTCAGCACGGCTCCGGCGAGGCTTGCGTACATGGAATTGAAAAACGTGCCGGGCATAAACGCGAATGATACCACGTGACGGCCCGCGGGCACGGCGACCGCTCTCATGGTGTGATTCGCCTTGAGGACCGTCGTCGGCGCATCGTCGACGAATGCCCGCCAGCCAGGATAAGAGTTGTCGCTGAGCACCAGCAACCCATCGCGATCGCTATCGGTATCGATCACGACATGATTGCGTTTGTCTTCGGTGATGCTAGCGGTGGCAATGGCTGACTCGAACGGCGCGGGGGCCGGGCCTTCGATCACTGTCTGCTTCCGTGGATCGAAGTTCGGATCGCGCATCAAGGCCAGCGATTCGGCAGCCGTGTTAACGACGATCGTGCTTCGAGCGAAGAACGCTCGAGGCATCGCGTTCCTGTTTTCGTACAGCGACACGCCCTCGCTGCTCGAACGCAGCTCGTACCCGTCGAACGGCGCGGCGGACTCGTGAGTCATCACGTACCGGACGTTCAGCAGATCGAAAAAAGGCGAGCGGTACTGATCGAACACGACGTGGCTCAGGTTCTGTTGAGGCTCAATGAGCGACGCGTATTCGCGATACCATCGCGGGAATTGCTGATTCTTTCCGCTCACGGTCGAGATCCGATAAGGCAGCAAGGTATTCGGTGGCGCGATGATCTTCTCGGGCGCATCGCTTGAAACTCGGCGATTGGTTTCCAAATCCGACGGCACAACCAACACACGGCCCGGCGGAAGCGATTGGAGCAAGCTGGTTATTTCGGTCTTGGGGAAAACCCGAGAGCGGTCGAACGTGTTATTAAACTGGCCGCTCGCCCAAAACAAATCGACAATCAACAATCCAATCACGCCGGCGAAAAACCATTTCTCAGCGAGTCGCCGTTCAGCAAGCGACCATAGAAGAAACGCGAGCAGCATCAAAAGTCCGAGTGGAACCAAAATGCTGGCACCCGGCGGAGTGAATTGGGCGCTCAACAGAAGCGCTGTTTTTCGAATGAAAGCGAGACGGCCTCTTAGATTTTCATCCACTGCTAATCCAAAAAGTTTTATCGCGTACGATCCAATCACGGCTAACAACACAAGCCCGCTGATGACATCAACCGCTCTTCGAAACAGACGTGCGTATCGGCGAAGCAGTTCACGGCTCGATGCTAAAAGTAAATCTGTTCCCAACGCGACAAGCACACCTGCAGCGAACAGAAACAAGACTCCCGCGCGAACAGCCACGCGAATAAATTGAAGGACGGGGATGAATCGCGTGATCGGAACATAGAGCGGCGCCGCCATCATTACTATTAGCGCAATGACGGTGAGAATCAGAAAGAAAAGTGCCCGCTCACGAATCAACGCATTGAGTTCAGGCTTTACCCTGGTATTAACCTCAGCATCCGAACTCTTGTGTCTCTTCGTCGATCTCAGCCAAAACAGACTGAATCCGAACGGCAGCAGCGCCGCCATTCCCAAATACAAAATGTGATCGTGAGAAACGCCAAGGCCCGTGAACAGAGTCAGCGCCTTCGCGTCATAAGCCGCGCCAAACAGGTTCGGGAAGATCAGAGTCGCGGCGTACCACGGCGGCAAATAAACATACCCAAGCTCCGCGCCAACGATCTTGCGATTCGAGTACGAGAGTAACTCGAGCGACGGAACCCACTGTGTCGCCGATAGGATCAATCCAATCGCGAGTGTTATCAGCATCATCGCCAGCACAGGTCCAGCGGATCTTCTGGATGCTTCGCTGCCGCGCTTCGGGAACGCAAAGAACAAGTAGTACAAACCGATCGCGCCGACATAGTAAATTTGATTCGGCAGGTATCCGCAAAAGAACTGCGCGGCGAGACACACGCCCGCCAGCATCGCCTGAACGTAGCTCCTACGGGTGATCGCACGATCCACAAACAAGAGGATCAACGGCATCCATAGGAAGCCTCCCCACCAGCCGAGTCCCGTCAGGTGAAGCATCGAATGTGAGGAAAAGGTAAACACAAGTGATCCAATCAATGCCCCGTTGCCGCTTGCTCCAATCATTATGAGAAACAAATACATGAATATCGCCGCAAGCATCAGCTCGGTGATGCGCGCAAGCGAATACCCAAGCGGCACGTCAAAGAATTTGTAGAACAGAAGAAAGGGCGACAGCGTTCGCGTGACTCCGTCGGCGTAAATGGGATGCCCGGCCATCGTGTACGGATTCCACAACGGGAACTCGCCGTCTCGATATGCAGCCGCTACGAAGTACTCGCGAGTGACGTAGGTGTCAGTCAGATCGCGCCGATTGTAAGCGTAGTCGGATTGTGCAGCGTGATACCCCCAAGGAAGTTGGTTGTTCAACGTGGCGACGTCGATCAGCGTTTCACCGAGAAACAAGACTCGCCAGAACATCACGACAATCGCGATGAGAATCAACGCGAGATGTGCCGCGTGACGCGAAGTGGATTGAGAATCGGACATCGAGGTGTGAGGCTGGGCCGCGGCATTCACTGACGCGTAATCCTCGATCTCTGGCTCAGCCTTCATCTTTACTCATCCTTTTACAGATAGCCCAGCCCGCGAAGCTTTTCTTCAATCAACTTCTCCTCATCGGCGCTCAACTCTAGTTTGCCGGCATCTTGCCGCGCGCTCGCGGATGCAATTCGAATCGCATGCGACTCGCGAAACTCGTCCGTGAACGCGTCCTGGATGACCTCGCCATCCAGCCCGTCGGGTACGGGCAAGCCCGCGCCGTACACAATCGTCGGCACAAGATCGTAGACCTTGGGCGTCGCAAGTTTTGCGTTTCGCTGAATGCCCGGCCCTCTGCAAATGAGAATGCCTTCAGGTCGATGATCACCGCTCCACCAGAATCCGCGATCGCGAACCTCGCTTGGAGGTTCCCCGACGCGCGCTTCGAAATTCCAGTAAACGTAAAGGTCACTGGCTCGCTCGATGAACGGCCCCGTGTAAGCATCATCGCGTCGTACAATGCGATCTACGACCTTGATGCCCCGCGTGTCTTTCCATCGAGAGAGATCGTCAATAAGTTTCCCGCAGAGCTTATCGTAATCGCCGGATGGAACCGTGCCCGATGCATTTCGCCCTTCGAGATTGATATTGATCACGTGACGGCCCGGCTCGGTGTAAGCAGCGGTGCGCTCCCAGTCGATTGAAGAATAGAACGAATCCTTCTCGGCGGCCCGCAGCCGTTCGATGCGAGCCTCACCGAGGCCCGCCTTCACTCGCTCTCTTACCGACACCGGCAACAGTTTTTGCGCTGCCCGAGTCGCGGCGGTCATCATTGAATTACTCGATCCCGTTTGTTTGCTTCGA
>Ga0075424_100008476_pt1 | contig 10058 bp, 6 predicted proteins | sample SoiMethybrSBSTD3_FD_75301 | JGI IMG/M metagenome (GOLD analysis project Ga0075424, IMG submission 75301) | Bulk soil microbial communities from a Populus tree surrounding site in Tennessee, USA - Soil MetaG P. TD hybrid SBSTD3 | ecosystem: Environmental > Terrestrial > Soil > Tree plantation...
CTCTACCGTCAGCCGGGCGCCAACATCATCGAGACGATCGACAACGTGAAGGCCGAGCTGCCGCACCTCGAAGCAGCCATGCCGGCCGACATGAATGTGGCGGTGGCCATCGACCGCAGCACCACGATCCGCGCCTCGCTGCACGACACTGAACTGACCCTGGTGGTCGCCGTCATCCTGGTCACGATCGTCGTCTTCCTGTTCCTGCGAAACGCGCGCGCGACGCTCATTCCGGCCGTCGCGGTGCCGATCTCGATCATCGGCACCTTCGGCGTCATGTATCTGTTCGGCTACAGCCTCGACATTCTGTCGCTGATGGCCCTGACCATTGCCACCGGCTTCGTCGTCGACGATGCGATCGTTGTCCTGGAGAATACCTCGCGCCACCTCGAAGAAGGGATGCCGCGTCTCGAGGCGGCGCTGCGCGGCGCGCGCGAGGTCGGCTTCACCGTGCTGTCGATGAGCCTGTCGCTGATCGCGGTGTTCATCCCGATCCTCTTCATGGGCGACATCGTCGGCCGCTTCTTCCGCGAGTTCGCGGTCACGCTCTCGTTCGCGATCCTGGTGTCGCTGCTGGTGTCGCTGACCCTGACGCCCATGATGTGCGCGCGCCTGCTTCAGAAAGATTCTCTGAGAAAGGAGAATCGCTTTTCCCGCTTGAGCGAGGAGGTCTTCGCTACGGTGCGCGCCGGCTACGCGCGCACGCTCGGCTGGGCGCTGCGCCATCCGCTGATCGTGATCCTGATGCTCGGCGCGACCGTGGCGCTCAACGTCTACCTCTACATCGCGATCCCGAAAGGCTTCTTCCCGCAGCAGGACGTCGGCCGCATGTTCGGCTTCATCCGCGGCGACCAGGCGACCTCGTTCCAGGCGATGCAGGAAAAGATGTCGCAGTTCGTCGCCCTGATCCGCACCGACCCGGCGGTCGACACGGTGACCGCGGTGACCGGCGGCAGCTTCGGCGCGCGCAACTCGGGTTTCATGTTCGTCTCGCTCAAGCCGCTCGCCGAGCGGCCGAGCGCCGGCGCGGTGGTGTCGCGGCTGCGGCCGCAGCTGGCGAAAATCGCGGGCGCGAACGTGTTCCTCGTGCCGATGCAGGACGTGCGCGTCGGCGGGCGGCAGGGCACCGGCGCCTACCAGTACACGCTGCAGAGCGACGACGTGGCGCAGCTCCGCGTCTGGACGCAGCGGCTGCAGACCGCGCTGCTGAGCGTGCCGGAGCTCGCCGACGTGGCGAGCGACCAGGAGAACCGCGGCCTGCAGGCGAGCCTGGTGATCGACCGCGCCAGCGCGGCGCGCATGAACGTCACCACCGACATGATCGACAGCACGCTCGGCAACGCCTTCGGCCAGTCGGTGGTGTCGACCATCTACACCGACCGCAACCAGTACCGCGTCGTCATGGAAGTTGACCCGCGCTACTCGCAGGGGCCCGAGGCGCTGAAGGACGTCTACGTGCTGGCGGGCAACGGCGCGCGGGTGCCGCTCGCGGCCGTCGCGCACTACGAGTTCACCAACACGCCGCTCTCGGTCAACCACCAGGGGCAATTCGCGTCGGCGACGATCTCGTTCAACCTGCCCGAGGGCGTGTCGCTGTCGCAGGCAACGGAGGCGATCGCGCGGACCAGCGCCCAGATCGGCGTGCCGGCGAGCGTCTACGGCTCCTCCCAGGGCACGGCGCGCTCCTTCGAGACCACGATGTCGCGCCAGCCGTGGCTGATCCTCGCCGCGATCCTCGCCATGTACATCGTCCTCGGCGTTCTCTACGAGAGCACGGTCCACCCGATCACGATCCTCTCGACCTTGCCCTCGGCGGGCGTCGGTGCGCTGCTCGCCCTGCTCGCGTTCCGCGCCGAGTTCACGGTGATCGCGCTGATCGGCGTGTTCCTGCTCATCGGTCTCGTCAAGAAGAACGCGATCCTGATGGTCGACTTCGCGCTCGAGGCGGAGCGCGCCGGCGCGAAGCGACCGGAGGAGGCCATCTTCGAGGCCTGCCTGCTGCGCTTCCGGCCGATCATGATGACCACGATGGCGGCGCTGCTCGGCGCTCTGCCGCTGATCCTGCGCCGCGGCGACGGCGCGGAGCTGCGCCAGCCGCTCGGCATCACCATCGTCGGCGGCCTGATCCTTTCCCAGATCCTCACCCTCTACACCACGCCGGTGGTTTACCTGTACCTCGACCGCTTCCGCCTCTGGCTGCGCAACCGGCGTTCCGAGCTGAAGACCGCATGAAACGCCTTTCGATAATTCTTCTTTTCACGCTGGCGGGTTGCGCGGTCGGTCCCGACTACAAGCGCCCCGACGCGCCGATTTCTTCCTCCTTCAAGGAGCTGGAAGGCTGGCGCGACGCCCGGCCGCAGGACGACCTGCCGCGCGGCCAGTGGTGGTCGGTGTTCGCCGATCCCGAGCTCGACCGGCTGCTGCAGCGGATCGAGGTCTCCAACCAGAACGTGCGCGCCGCCGAGGCGCGCGTGCGGCAGGCGCGCTCCGTGATGGATCAGGCTCGCGCGGCCTTCTTCCCGCCGATCAATGCGAATGCCTCCGGAGTGCGCAGCAAGGCGCCCTCGCTTTCCAACTCGCCTTCGTTCGCCACCGGCGCGGTCAACACCTGGAATGCCAACCTCAACACCAGCTGGGAGCTCGACTTCTGGGGCAAGCTGCGCCGCACGCTCGAGGCGAGCGACGCATCGGCGCAGGCGAGCGATGCCCAGCTCGAGGCGGCGAAGCTCTCGGCGCGCGCCTCGCTCGCGCAGGCCTACTTCGGCCTGCGCGCCGCCGACTCGACGAAGAAGCTCCTCGAGGACACGGTCGCCGCTTATCAGAAGAGCCTCGACCTCACCGAGAATCGCTACAAGGCGGGCGTCGCCGCGCGCGTTGACGTGGTGCAGGCCGAAGTGCAGCTGAAGAGCGCGCAAGCGCAGCTCATCGACGTCGGCGTCGACCGCGCGACCTTCGAGCACGCGATCGCGCTGCTGGTCGGCGAGGCGCCCGCGAATTTCGCGCTCGCACCGGCGCCGCTCACGGTGGCGATGCCCTCGATCCCGGTCGCCATGCCATCGACGCTGCTCGAGCGCCGGCCCGACGTCGCCGCCGCCGAGCGCAACGCTGCCTCGGCCAACGCGAAGATCGGCGTCGCCAAGGCGGCGATGTTCCCGTCGCTCACGCTTTCCGGCACGGTCGGCTACCGCTCGAGCACGCTCGCCGATCTCTTCAGCGCGCCGAGCCGCCTGTGGTCGCTCGGCGCCGCCGCGACGGCGCCGTTGTTCGATGCCGGCCTGCGCCGCGCGCAGACCGACCAGGCGATCGCGGTCTACGACGAGCAGGTCGCGACCTACCGCCAGACCGTGCTCACCGCCTTCCAGGAAGTCGAGGACAACCTCGCGACGCTGCGCATCCTCGACGAGGAGGCGCGCATCCAGGGCGAGGTTGTCGCGGGGGCGCGGCGCGCGCTCGAGCTCACCATGAACCAGTATCAGGCGGGGGTGGTCAGCTACCTGAATGTGATCACCGCGCAGGCGACGCTCCTCACCAACGAGCGAGCGGCGGCGAGCATCCTCAGCCGCCGCCTCACCGCCAGCGTCCTGCTGGTGAAGGCGCTCGGCGGCGGCTGGAGCGCGCCGGAGTAGACCCAGAGTAAACTGCGCCGCGTGTCCAGCAGTTTTCTCGATCGGCTGGACGGCGAAGCGCGCAATCTCCTGCTCGCCGTCGCGCGTCCCGTCTCGCACACCAAGGGCGAGCGCCTCGTCCGCCATGGCGATCCTTCGCGCGGCGCCTACGTCCTGAAGGACGGCGCCGCCGAGGCGACCGTCCGGCTGCCCGGCGGCGAGACCCTGAGCGTCGCCAGATTCGGCGCCGGCGCGGTGTTCGGCGAGATGGCGCTCATCGAGCGCGGCACCTGCACTGCGACCGTCACGGCGAGCGAGAACCTCTCCGGCTGGTTCATCGAGCGCGACGACTTCCGCTCCCTCGTCGCCCAGCGCGTTCCCGCCGCGCTGCGCGTGCAGCACGCCCTGACGCTCGTCCTCTCCGAGAAGCTGCGCAGCCTCAACGCCAAGGTGCTCGACGTCGCCGCCGCCGAAGACAAGCCCGCGCGCAAATCCAACGGCGCCGATCCTCTCGCCGGCGTCTCGCGCCTGGCGAAGCCGTCCTTCGATTTCAAGCCATTCCTGCCGCACCTGCCGATCTTCGAAGGCTTCGACGCCGCCGAGATCGGCGAGATCCTCGCCGTCGCCAGCGTCCTCGAGCTGCCGCGCGGTCAGAAAATCTTCGCCGCCGGCCAGCCCTCCACCGCGTGCTTCATCATCGTTCGCGGCGCCGTGAAGATCCGCGCCCTTCACAAGGAGCGCGAGCGGCGCATGGCCGTCCTCGGCCCCGGCCAGCTCCTCGGCTACATGAGCCTGCTCGAGAAAAGCTCGCACGGCTCCGACGCCATCGTCCGCGAGGACGCGCTCCTGCTCGAGTTCCCCGCCAGGCAGTTCGAAGCGCTCTACTTCGGCAACAGCCCCGCCGCGACGAAGCTGCACCGTGTCATCCAGAAGAGCCTTCTCGTTTCTCTCGGCCAGACGAACCGCCACCTGACGCGCCTGATCAGTCAGGCGAAGCTTCGCGGCGCGGGAAAAGAGAGCGTCGAGCTTGAGAGGGCCTACAGCGGCCAGATCACCGCCGCTGCGCTGTCCGCGGCGCTTTAGGTGGAGTGGCTAGCGTCCAAACAGGACGCAGAAGCCGCAAACCGGAGGTGCCTCACCGTTGATCGACACAAAGATCAGGAGCGGTCGAACGGTGGAAAGCTCACCAAAAACGTAGCTCGCAAACGCTGCCAGGACGAAGACGCTGGCGCAGGCGATGTAGCCTACCCAGCGAATATCGTCGGAGAACTCAAGCGCGAGGAATTCGAGCAGGTGGTTGGACACGCCGAGCCAGCGTAGCAGCGGTGGAGTTGGAAGAGATGAGAACAAGATCACACGGCGCGTAAGGTTCGCAAACGCAAGCTTGCGAGCGCCTTACAACATGCGCGGCCGGGGTACCTAATCCAGGTCGCGGATCGAGATCGTCGGTCGGTCTTTCTTGATCGTGGCGTGAAGCATCGAGTACTCCGGGACCTCGACCCACGCGGCGGTGTCGCGCGTCAGCGGTTCTGAGGCGACCAATATGGATGTCGCATTCTCCGAGCCGCCGGTCATCTGCCACTCGCCATCGTGCAGGCCGTAGTTGCGGCCGGCGGTGTACCAGAGCGACAGGTAGCTCATGTTGGCTTCGTGCAGGCGCGCGGCGTCCTCGGTGGGGTAGCAGCCGAAGTCGAAGCAGTAACGGACCGCGGCGAGCTGGGTGCCATCGGCGATGAAGAGGTTGAGCGAGGAGCTGATGGCGATGCCGAGCTTCTTGCGCGAGTCGCGGATGATGTCGAGCGAGCGCTCGACGGCCTTGCCGAGCTCGTCGGCGCTCGGATGGCCATGCGGGTCGGGGAGCTGGGAGACGATCAGGGCGTAGACCCACTCGCTGTCGGTCGTGCCATGGACTTGCGAGATGATCCCGGGTTTTATTTCCCTGGAAAGCAAAGGCTTCATCTCGCTGAAGCGGGCGAGGTCGCCGTTGTGCGCCATCACCAGAGGCACGTCCTTGAAGTGGAACGGGTGGCAGTTCTGCAGCGAGATCTCGACGCGCGTGTGATAGGCGACGCCGCGCACGTGGGCGAGGAGGCAGCCGGCGCGGATCTTCTCGGCGAGGTTCTTGAGGTTGCGGTCGAAGACCGGTAGCTGCTGGGAGTAGTAGGAGAAGGCGCGGCCGGAGTCGTGGCTCGACGGGTCCCAGGCTCTCATTCCAAAGCCGGCGAGGTTCAGCATGTTCAACATACGGGGCATGGTCGACTGCCGCACCAGCGCCGAGTCGGGCTGGTAGAGGAAGTTGTCGAGCAGCACCGGCTCTCCGAGGTAGAGGAGGGCGCGGCACATGGCGCTAGCCTTTCTTCTGCTCTTCCAGCCGGTCGGTCGCCGGCGGCGGTGTGCGCGAGAGCGCGGCCATTTCGTTCCAAAGTGCCGGCGTCATCTCGATCTTCAGGGAGTCGAGCGAGGCCTGGAGCTGCTCCAGGCTGCGCGCGCCGATGATCGGCGCGGTCACTCCGGGATGCGCAGCGACCCAGGCCACCGCGGCGCTCACCGGATGCATGCCGCGCTGCTTGCAGAAGGCGACGAACTTGTCCGCGACCCCGTGCATCCACTCCTCGCCGTAGCGCGCGGTATACATCTTGTTGGTGGAGATCCGCCCCTCGCCGGACTTGTTGCTGTACTTGCCCGAAAGCAGGCCGGCCGCAGCGGGGCTGTACGGGAAGACCGAGACGCCGTTCGCCTGCGCCATCGGCAGGATCTCGACCTCGGCTTGGCGCTTCACCAGGTTGTACATCGGCTGGATCGCCTGGATGCGCGCCCAGCCGCTCGCCTCCTGCACGCCGATCGCCTGCTGCACCTGCCACGCCGCCCAGTTGCTGAGCGCGGGGTAGAGCACCTTGCCCGCGCGCACCATGTCTTCCAGCGCGCGCATCGCCTCGTCGACCGGCACGAGCGGGTCGTGCATGTGCAGGTAGAGGATATCGACGCGGTCGGTCTGCAGGCGCTTCAGGCTCGCCTCGAGCGCGCGCGTGAGGTGCCGGCGCGAATTGCCCTTGGCGTTGAGGTCGGTGCCGGTCGGGTTGAAGCACTTGGTGGCGATGACCAGGTCCTCGCGCGAGTCGCGCATCAGCTTGCCGAGGATCTCCTCCGAGCGCCCCTTGCTGTACTGGTCCGCGGTGTCGAAGAAGTTGATGCCGAGGTCGCGCGCCGCCTTGAACATCTGCGCCGACGCGGCCTCGTCGGCGTCGCCGCCGAAGGACATGCAGCCGAAGCAGAGCGGCGAGACCTTCACGCCGGTGCGGCCGAGGAGCTTCACAGGAGCTTGCGCAGGCGCATCACCGCGCTCACCGGGCTGGTGAGCACCGGGCAGGCGAGGGAAGCGGCGACCGAGTCGCGCGCCCGGGCGGTGGAGAACTGGGCGAGCATCACCGCGTCGCAGCCGGCGAGCGCCGGCGCGGCGCGCGCGAGCAGGCCGTCGTGCGTCGCGGCGTCGCCGGCATCGAGGGCCTTCATCGCTTCGGGGATGCAGATCGACTTGACCGAGACCGTGGGGTCGAGGGCGCGCAGCTCGGCCTCGAGCGCGCCGACCGTGGGTCCGAACGTCGCGAGCAGCCCGAGCCGGCGGCCGTGCCGCACCGCGTCGTCGAACATCGCCTCGTTGGGCCGCAAAACCGGCACCTTCTGCTCGCGCTTCACGGCTTCGATCGCCTCGCCGAACGCCGAGCACGTATAGAGGATCGCCCGGGCGCCGGCGCCGATTCCATACTCGGCTAGCTGGGCAATGCGGCGCTTGAGCTGCGGCGTCAGCTCGCCCTCGCGGTTGCGGTCGCGGGAGAGCGAATCGTCGAGCAGGTTGATGAGCTCGGCTTCCGGCCAGTGGCGACGGAACGCGTCCTCGACCGGCGCAATTGCGACGCGCACGGCGTGCACCAGCGCAATCCGGACTCCTCCCATCGAGTAAGTATAAGCGCTTGACCGCAGTCAAGAATCAGCGTGTGGCGGCTGGCCGATAATAGGGCCTCGCATGAAGAGCAAGGCACGCCGGACTCCCAAGGGCAGGCAGGTCGACCCTCGCGCACTGGAAGAAGTGCGCGCCCTGCTGGGCGACGAGCCGCGCCGCCGTGACCTGCTGATCGAGCACCTGCACAGGATCAACGACCGCTACGGCCACCTTTCGGCGGCGCACATGGCAGCGCTGGCGCAGGAGATGCAGCTGTCGATGACCGAGGTCTACGAGGTCGCGACCTTCTACCATCACTTCGAGGTGGTGAAGGAAGGCGAGACGCCGCCGCCGGCGCTGACGGTGCGGGTGTGCGACTCGATCGCCTGCGAGCTCGCCGGCGCGCAGGACCTGCTGAAGCTCTCCTTGGGAAAGGATGTTCGCGTCATCCCAGCACCTTGCGTCGGACGCTGCGAGGTCGCGCCCTGCGTGGTGGTCGGCCAGAACCCCATCGGCAACGCGACCGCGGAGAAAGTGAAGCGCGCCGTCGCCGCCAAGGATGTCGCTTGCGACAAAACCAAGTACATCGACTTTGCCGCGTACAAGAAGGGCGGCGGCTACAAGCTGATCGCCGACTGCCTCGCGGGCAAGCACACGCGCGAGCAGCTCACCAAGATGATGGAGGACTCGGGGCTGCGCGGCCTGGGCGGCGCTGGCTTCCCGATCGGCCGCAAGTGGAAGAGCGTCGCCGCCGAGCCCGAGCCGCGCCTGATGGCGGTCAACATCGACGAGGGCGAGCCGGGCACATTCAAGGACCGCTGGTACCTCGAGCGCGATCCGCACCGCTTCCTGGAAGGCATGCTGGTCGCAGCGTGGGCGGTCGGGATCGCCGAGATCTATGTCTATTTGCGGGACGAGTACGCAGGGTGCAGAAAAATTCTCGAGGACGAACTCAAGAAGCTAAAAGCAAACCCTCCGTGTGCGCTGCCCCCCATCCACCTTCGCAGAGGCGCCGGCGCGTACATCTGCGGCGAAGAGTCGGCGATGATCGAGTCGATCGAGGGCAAGCGCGGCATGCCGCGCCTTCGCCCGCCGTACGTCGCGCAGGTGGGCCTCTTCGGCCGCCCCACGCTCGAGCACAACATGGAGTCGGTCTACTGGGTGCGCGAGATCTTCGAGAAGGGACCGCAGTGGTTCGCCGGCCATGGAAGGAACGGACGCAAAGGGTTGCGGTCTTTCTCTGTATCGGGGCGTGTGAAGAAGCCGGGGATGCACCTCGCGCCGGCGGGCATCACCGTCCTTGAACTGATCAATGAGTACTGCGGCGGGATGCTCGACGGGCACAAGTTCTACGGCTATCTGCCGGGCGGCGCCTCGGGCGGGATCCTGCCCGCGTCGAAGGGCGACATCCCGCTCGATTTCGACACGCTGCAGCCGCACGGCTGCTTTATTGGCTCGGCGGCCATTGTCATTTTTTCGGATCGAGATAAGGCAGCAAAGGCGGCGGTCAATCTGATGAAGTTCTTCCACGACGAGTCCTGCGGCCAGTGCACGCCCTGCCGGGTGGGCACGGCGAAGGCGCTGACGCTGATGGAAGAGCGCAAATGGGACGCGCCTTTGCTGAAAGAGCTGTCTCAGGCGATGATGGACGCCTCGATCTGCGGCCTTGGGCAGGCGGCGCCCAATCCCGCGCTGACCGTGATGCGGTACTTCCCGCAAGAGGTTGAGTAATGGAACGAGTCAGTACCCAGCAGCTGGCGATGATGCCCATCGAGTTCAAGCTCAACGGGCAGACGGTGATCGGCCGCCCGGACGAGAAGATCATCGAGACCGCCAAGAAGCACGGCGTGACGATTCCGCACCTCTGTCACGGCGGCAACCAGCGCTCCGACGGCAACTGCCGCGCCTGCGTGGTCGAGATCAAGGGCGAGCGCGCGCTCGCGCCGTCGTGCTGCCGCTACCCGACGGCCGGGATGGAAGTCACCACCAACTCGCCGCGCGCGCTCACCTCGCAGAAGATGGTGCTCGAGCTGCTCATGTCGGATATGGGCGAGGAGCCGCACACCAAGGTCAACAAGGTCGCCAACTGGGCGAAAAAAATGGGGGTAGGAAACCCTCGCTTCGCTTCCAGAAAAAATCCTAAACCGGATCTTTCACACCCTGCGATAGCCGTAAACCTGGATGCCTGCATCCAGTGCACCCGGTGCGTGCGCGCCTGCCGCGAAGTGCAGGTGAACGACGTCATCGGCTACGCCGGCCGCGGCTCGGACTCGAAGATCGTGTTCGACTTCGACGACCCCATGGGCGAGTCGACCTGCGTCGCCTGCGGCGAGTGCGTGCAGGCCTGCCCGACCGGCGCGCTGATGCCGGCGCGCAACGTGGGCTTGGAGGTCGCCGACAAGCGGGTCGACTCGGTCTGCCCGTTCTGCGGTGTCGGCTGCTTGCTCACCTATCACGTCGACAAGAAACAGAACGTCATCAAGTTCGTCACCGGCAAGGACGGCCCGTCGAACCAC
>Ga0075424_100008480_pt1 | contig 10055 bp, 8 predicted proteins | sample SoiMethybrSBSTD3_FD_75301 | JGI IMG/M metagenome (GOLD analysis project Ga0075424, IMG submission 75301) | Bulk soil microbial communities from a Populus tree surrounding site in Tennessee, USA - Soil MetaG P. TD hybrid SBSTD3 | ecosystem: Environmental > Terrestrial > Soil > Tree plantation...
AAACGACTGCTGCACGTCAAGTCGGTGGCGTAGCCGTCGCGCCGGGCGTGGAGGTGGCCCGGCGCCGAGCCGGGCCGGGTCAGCCGGCCTTCGCGGTGGTCACGATCCAGGCCAGGATCAGGGCCTCCTCGCGCCAGGCGTCGTAGCGCCCGCTCCGGCCGCCGTGGCCCGCGGTCATCTCGGTCTTCAGCAGGAACGGACCGCCGCGGGCGGTGGCGCGCAGCCGGGCGATCCACTTGGCCGGCTCACGGAACAGCACCCGGGTGTCATGCAGGCTGGTCACCGCCAGGATCGGCGGATAGACCTGGTCGCGCACGTTCTCGTACGGCGAGTACGCCTTCATGTACGCGTACACGTCCGCGTCGTGCAGCGGGTCTCCCCATTCCTCCCACTCCGGCACGGTCAGCGGCAGCGAGGGATCCAGGATGGAGGTCAGCGCGTCCACGAACGGGACCTGGGCGACGATCCCGCCGAACGCCTGCGGGGCGATGTTGGCCACGGCGCCCATCAGCAGGCCGCCGGCTGACCCGCCCCGGGCGATCAGCCGGTCTGGCCGGGTCCAGCCCTGCGCCACCAGGTGCTCGGCGCAGGCGACGAAGTCGGTGAACGTGTTGGCCTTGTGCAGTGTCTTGCCGTCGTCGTACCAGTGGCGGCCCATCTCCCCGCCGCCCCGGACGTGCGCGATCGCGTAGCCGAACCCGCGGTCCAGCAGCGACAGCCGCGGGATCGAGAAGCTGGGATCGACCGACATCTCGTAGCTGCCGTAGCCGTAGAGCACCAGCGGCGCGCTACCGTCCCGCGGCGCCCCGGCGCGGCAGATCAGGGAGATGGGCACGCGGGTCCCGTCGGGGGCGACTGCCCACTCCCGGTGTTGCTCGAACGCCGCCGGGTCGTAGTCGCCCTTGCCGGGCAGCGGGAGCACCGGCCGGCGCTTGCGCAGGGTCAGTTCGCCGGTCACCGTGTCGGCGTCGAACACCGAGTCCGGGGTGGCCAGCGAGGCGTAGTGCAGCCGGAACTGCCGGGTGGTGTACTCCGGGTTCGGCCCGGGGGACACCTGGTACAGCGGCTCGGGGAAGGCGATCTCCTGCTCGCTGCCGTCCGCGCGGAGAAGCCGCAGGCCGGTCAGGCCGTCCCGGCGGAAGTAGACCACGGCGTGGTTCTCGAAGGCGTCCGCGCTCAGCAGCCTGGTGTCCGCGCGGTGCGCGATGACCGTGGCGAAGTCGGCGGGGTCGGCCAGCGGGCCGCTATTCCCGGAGCCGCGCAACGGCACCCGCGCTAGCTCGAAGTTGAGCGCGCCGTCGTTGTGCAGGATCAGCAGCCGGCCGCCGCCGTCCTGGCCATCGGGGGCGGACTGGTGCTCGACCGAGTACTCGACCCCCTGCCTGCGGGGCAGCACCACCCGCGGGGCCAGCGCCGGCGTGGCCGCGTCCAGCAGCCATACCTCGCTGGTCAGCGAGCTGGCGATGGTCAAAGACACGTACCGCTCGCTGCGGGTCAGCCCGACCCCGACGTTGAACCGCTGGTCGCTCTCCTCGATCACGATCACGTCGTCGGCGGCCGGCGTGCCCACCCGGTGCCGCCACACCCGGTAGGGGCGCCACGCGTCGTCCACGGTCACATAGAAGAGCACCGACGCATCCGCGGACCACGCGCAGCCGTAGAAGGTGCCGGGGATCTCATCGGCCGCCGTCTGCCCGGTCGCCAGGTTCTTGATTCGCAGCGTGAACCGCTCGTCGCCGGCGAAGTCGGTCGAGTAGGCGAGCAGCTTCCCGTCCGGGCTGATATCGAACGCGCCCAGCGAGAAGAACGACGAGTCACCGGCCAGCTCATTGCCGTCCAGCAAGATCTCCTCGCCCGGCAGCGGCGCGCCGTCACCGGTGGCCGGTGGGGCATCCTCGCCTGGCTGGACGGCGCGCCGGCAGTGCACGGGGTACTGCTTGCCCGCGACCGTGCGCGAGTAGTACCACCAGCCGCCCTTACGGACCGGCACCGACAGGTCGGTCTCCTGGGTGCGCCCCTTGATCTCGGCGAAGATCTCCTCGCGCAGCCCGGCCTGGCCGGCCGTCATCGCCGCCGTGTAGGCGTTCTCGGCCTCCAGGTAGCGCAGGGTCTCCGGGTTGTCCTTGTCGGCCAGCCACGCGTACTCATCGATGACCGTGTCGCCGTGATGGGTGCGCTCGGTCGGAATCCGCCGGGCGGCGGGCGGCCCGGACGAGGCATCGGCGGGCTGCCCCGGCGGGCCGGTCGTCGCGGTCGTGGCGTCGGCGCGGGTCGGCTTGCTGTTCACCAGGGCAGTCTACGGACAGCGCCGCCAGGGCCGGACGGTCCCGGCCAGGGCCGGTGGCGCGCCGCGGGTCGGTCCGAAACGATTGTGGTCGTTGTGGCACCGCTCACAAAAGAACGTAGGCGTTGTCACAACGACCACAAACACGAGTCCAGCCCGGCAGCCACGTCAGCACCGGCAGTCACGGTGGCCCCGTGGCGCCGTTTCGTGGTCAGAGCACGTCGTGACCGGGACGTGGCTCCTCGGGGATCGGCCGGCGCTCGGCCGGGATGCTGCCCAGCCGGCCCGCCTGGTAGTCCTCGAACGCCCGGACCAGCTCATCCCTCGTGTTCATCACGAACGGGCCGTACGCGGCGACCGGCTCCCTGATCGGCTCGCCGCCCAGGAGCAGGATGTCGAAGTCCTGGCCCGGCCCTTGCTGGCGCGGGTCGGCCGCGAACGTGAGCGAGCCGCCAGGACCGAAAACGACCAGCTGCCCGGTCCGTACCGGGCGTCGCTGTGCGCCCACGGTGCCGTTCCCGGCCAGCACGTAGCCGAGCGCGTTGAAGTCGGGCCGCCAGGGCAGCCGGACCTGGGCGCCGGGGGACACGGTGGCGTGCACCACGGTGATCGGCGTGTGGGTGATCCCGGGGCCCTTGTGGCCCGCCAGGTCACCGGCGATGACCCTGAGCAGCGCGCCGCCGTCGGCCGTGGACAGGAGCGCCACCTCGCCTGCCCGGATGTCCTGGTAGCGGGGGTTGGTCATCTTGAGCCGGGCGGGCAGGTTCACCCAGAGCTGGAAGCCGTGGAACAGGCCGCCGCTGGCGACAAGCTCCTCCGGCGGCTCCTCGATGTGCAGGATTCCGCCGCCCGCCGTCATCCACTGGGTGTCGCCGTTGGTGATCAGGCCGCCGCCGCCGTTGGAGTCCTGGTGGCGGAATGTCCCGTCGATGATGTAGGTCACGGTCTCAAAACCGCGGTGCGGGTGCCACGCGGTGCCCTTCGGCTCACCCGGCGCGTAGTCCACCTCGCCCATCTGGTCCATGTGGATGAACGGGTCCAGCCGGCCAAGGTCTACCCCGGCGAACGCCCGCCGGACCGGGAAACCCTCTCCCTCGAACCCGGCCGGTGCCGTGGTTACCGACAGCACGGGGCGCTCGGCGGCCGCGGCGGGGTCAGGCTCCGGAACGCGCGGCAGCACCAGGATGTCCGGGACAGTGATGGCGGGCATGTTGTCTCCTCCGCTCGGGCGGTGGTCTCACCTAACAGTAGCTTTGCCCGCTACAACGGTAGTTGATAGTTCAACATTCCCGGCGGCGGGCGGGCCCCGGATGCCGGGTTCCCCCCGGGGTCACGTCCGGCCCGGGCGTTGCGTTGAGCACCTGATATCTCCGCCAGCGGTGAGGCGTAGACTCCCAGTACCAGACGGTCACTGCGCACCGCGCGAGGAAGGAGCGCTGCCGTGTCCGGCGTACGTCGGGTCATCGTCGGCGCCAGCGGCTCGCCGGGCAGCCTCCGGGCACTTCGGCACGCGGAGGACCTGGCCCGCCACCGTGACGCCACCCTGATACCCGTTCTTGCCTGGGTGCCGCCCGGCGGTGATCTCGCCGCGCGGCAGCCCTGCCCCGCCCTGGTCCGCATCTGGCACGAGGCCGCGTGGCAGCGGCTCTTGGACGCGCTCGAGGCAGCATGGGGCATGGTCCCCGTGGACCTGTCCGTCCAGCCGGTCGTGCAGCGCGGCCAGCCGGGGCCGGTGCTGGCCGGCCTGGCCAGCCGGCCCGACGACCTGCTCGTCGTGGGCGCGGGCCGTCGCGGCGGCCTGGCCTGGCTTGGCCACGGCCGGGTGGGACGCTACTGCCTGGCCCATGCGCAATGCCCGGTCCTGGCCGTGCCGCCCGCCAGCCTGGCCCAGGCGGGCCGCGGCCTGCACGGCTGGGCGCTGCGGCGCGGGCTGAGCGTGGACCGGATCCAGCGCAGCGGCGGCAGCGTCACCGCTTAAGTTCCAGCGCCGGGGCGATATGAAGGCACCGGGCTGGCCTGATGCCGTGGCCCGCCTGCACCGCTACCCTGGGCTGAGGGGACGCGACCGGACCATGACTCCAGCCGCCATCACGCAGGGAGGCGATCCATGCCACCGCCTCAGGGCAAGGAACTCGAGGAGATCAGGGCGCGCAGGCAGAAGCTGCGCGAGAAGTACCTGCACCGCCGCGGCGAGCGCCCGGCCAGCACGGTGCAAGGCGTGCACCATATCGCCTTGATCTCCAAGAACGTCGAGGAGACGATCCAGTTCTACCAGGAGTTCCTCGGCTTCCCGCTGGTGGAACTCGTGGAGAACCGGGACTACGCGGGCTCCAGCCACTTCTTCTTCGACATCGGCAACCGCAACATGCTCGGGTTCTTCGACTTCCCCGGCCATCAGCACCCGCCGTTCGAGGAGACCATCGGCGGGGTACAGCACCTGGCCATCTCCATCTCGCCGGCGCAGTTCGACGCCGCGAAGAAGAAGCTCGACGAGGCTGGCGTGGATTACCTGGGGCCGGATCGCGGTGTGGAGGAGAGCATGTACTTCCGCGACCCGAACGGGGTGAACGTGGAACTGTACCGGGAGGAACTCGGCATCTTCGACGGCAGGCGCCTGCTCGACTGACCGCGCCTGGAGCCGAGCCAGGGCCGGCGCCGGGAGTTCCCGCCGGATCAGGCCCGCAGTTCCCGCCGGATCACCAGGCGCAGGCCCGACCAGACCTCGTCGATCGCGCACACCTTGTTGTCCACCAGGCCGGTGGGCAGGGCCACCTCCCGCACCACATGCTCGGTCATGTCCGTGGGGACCCGGGCCGCCCGCTTCGGCCAGGCGATCCACAAGCCGCAGGCCGGGGCCATGCGCTCCCGCAGTCCCGGCAGCTGTGCCTCGAACTTCTCGCGCCAGCGGACGAACGTCACGATCACATCCAGCAGCCCGGCGGCGGGCAGCGCCTGCGCCACGTCGGCACCGGACAGCGCGGCCAGGCCGTCGGCGAACCCGGCGGGACCGCCGAGGACCGCCACCGCGTGGCCCGGCTTGATGCCGAGCTTGCGCGGCAACGGCGTGCCGGAGTAACCGGCCGGCCCCGGCCCGGCAGACGGTCCCGCGCCGCCGGCGGGCGAGGTCACGCACCCGAGCGCGACTTGAGCGTGTCCACGCCCGGGCCGGCCAGTTCGGCGAGCGCGGCGGACCGCCCGGTCATGGCGAGGATCAGCGACAGGTGCGGCCCGGTCACCTCGGGGCCGCTGCCGGTGGTCCAGCCGGTGTCGGTGGCGCGCAGCGTGAGCCCTTCGATCCGCCGCTTGGCCCCGACGATCAGGTTCGATCCCTTGTAGAAGTCCGCCACCCGGATGAGTGCCTCTTCCGGGTACTCGTGCGCGATGCCGAGCGGCGTGCGGATGTCCGCCGGGTGGATCACCGCCTCACCGAGCATCGCCTCCACCGGGCCCGGCGGGTGCGTGGTGTCTTTGAGGTGGCTGCGCAAGTGGGCCAGGCCGTCGGCCGGGTTCGTGGTCGCCTCCGCCGCGACGCCCTTCGCGTTCATGTTGTTGAAGCGGAACCCGGCCGCCGCCATCGAGGTGAAGAACTTGGGCGGTGTCATCTTCGCCGTCGAGATCATGTGCCCGAGGACGTCGCGCACTGTCCAGTCGGCGCACAGGGACGGCGCCGCCCACTGCTGGTCGGTGAGCGCGCCGAGGTCGGCGATGAGCCCTTCGCGTTCGGCGTGAATCAGCGGCCAAGGGCTTGTCGTGGCCATGATGTGCTCCCCTGCAGATCAAAAGGGCCGCCGCCGTGAATCCGCTCGCACCAGATTAACGCCACCGGCCACCCGTATCCCGGTTTCGAGTGCGCGCCGCCCTGGTCGTTGGTAGTCGTTGGCGCCAACGGCCACAATAGAACGTGGTCGTTGGCGTAACCGGCCACAAACGGTGCCGCGGGCGGTCAGACCTGGACGAACTCGATGCCCGCCAAGTTGCAGAACTCGCGCCAGGCGGCGGCGTGGTGGCCCAGGTTCATCACCTCGTGGTGCGGGCCGCCCGCGGCCAGCCACCCGTTCAGGCAGGCCCGCACGCCGGACGCCGGGCGGAACTGGCCGTAGGGCATCTCCAGGGCTGGCAGTTGCTGGGTGTCGAGGTTCTCGCCCTCGGCGACGACCAGGCGGAACCGCTCGGCCTCCAGCGAGACCAAGGTGGCCAGGGTCGCCGGGCCCGGCTGGTACTGGAACAGGAACGTCGGCGGGTCATCGAGCCGCCCGATGCCCAGCGGCCGCTTGATCAGCCGGACCGGCCGGTCGGAGCGGGCGATCTGCCAGTTGCCCTCGCCCATGTGGCTCATCAGCACCGAGTCCGAAGGGAAGTCCATCGCGTACATCTCGGTGAAGTGCGCGTTGCCGATCAGCACGTGCCCGGCCGCCACCAGGCAGGCGGTGAGCACGTCACCCTCGGCCGCGTAGCCGTAGCCCTTGGCCATGAGCGTGGACGCCGCCGCCAGCGGCAGCCGCCGGAACCGGCCGTCCTCGCCGATCGCGTCGAAGTGCGCCGTATACGCGCCGAAACCGCCCTCGGTCAGGATGTTCTCGATCGCGACCTGCATCCGCGCGTGGTCGGTCCGCTCCTCCTCCGACAGCCGGGGGTCGATCTCGAAGTTCGCGTCCTCGAACGCGATCACCTCGGCGACCGCGGCGTCCGTGGCGGCCGTCATGCCCCGGTACAGATCCCCGGGCGCGACCGCGAGTATCTCCGGGCCCAGCGACCTGACCAGGGCGGACTCGTCCACCCTGATGTCGCCCATGTCGTTCATGGCGTAGCCGAACAGCGCCACCTTGAGCCGCCGCCACGCGGTCACCGCGGCCGCCGCGCGTGCCCACCGGTGCACGTCGTCGCGGAACCGGTCGGTTCGCCAGTCGTCGGTGAGCACGCTGAACCGCCGCCCCGCCCGCACCATCGCGTTCGCCGTGTCCTGCGCGCCGTGCACGCCCTGGTTGTAGGTCATGTCGGCCATGTCCCAGGCCGGCGTGACATTCGGCTCGGGCTGGATGTTGGCCAGGCAGATGGGCAGCCGGGACTCGGCGAGCAGCCGGGCCACCCGCATCGCCGGCCCATAGGTGAGCATGACGACCAGCACCCCGTCGAGGTCGGCGTTCTCGAACTCGCGCATGGACCGCTCGGCGTCCTCGCGGTACTTGACCGGTTTGGCCGGGATGAACTCGAACTGGCCGGGCACGCCCAGGTGCGCGGCCAGTTCGGCGGCGTACCCCTCCTGCCGCTGGGCGATCCCCGGGATCATGTCGTCATAAAGATCTTGCATGATGCCGAGGATCCCGATGCGCGCACCGCTGCGCGGCTTGCTTGTGGCCATGATTTTCCTCCAAAACGATGGCTCGCGGTGGCCGCCCGGCCTCAGCGCTGGCCGTATTCCGTGGTGTACCGGCGGTGCAGCGCGTCGACCTGGTCGGCCGGTAGGGGCTGCGGCTTACCGAGCACCCGGGCCAGGTGGACCGTTCGAGCGGCGTCTTCACACATGACGGCGGCCTTGACCGCGGCCCCCGCGGTGGGCCCGACGGTGAAGACGCCGTGATTGCGCATGAGCACGGCGGGGGAGCGGTGCCCGGTCAGGGTGGCCACGACACCCCGGCCGATCTCGTCCCCGCCGATGAGCGCGAACGGCCCGACCGGGATCTCCCCGCCGAACTCGTCCGCCATGGCGGTGATCACGCAGGGGATCGCCTCGCCGCGGGCCGCCCACGCGGTGGCGTACGTCGAATGCGTGTGCACGACCCCGCCGACCTGCGGCATGTGCCGGTACACGTAGGCGTGCGAGGCGGTGTCGCTGGAGGGCTGGTAGTCCCCGTCCACCCGGGCGCCGTCCAGGTCGCAGACCACCATCGAGTCCGGCGTCAGGTCCGCGTATTCGATGCCGCTGGGCTTGATCACCATCAGGTCAGCACCCCCGGCGCAGGGCACGCGGGCGGACACGTTGCCCGAGGTCCAGGCCACCAGCCCGTTGGACACCAGGGCGGCGTGCAGCCGGCACACCTCCGCCCGGGCGCGCTGCACGGCCTCGCGCATGCCCTCAGGCACCTTGCTCACGGCCCGCTCCCTTCCGCGGCGCCGGCCCGGCCGGCCAGCACCCGGTCGCGCAGGGCACGCAGCCGGTGCAGCACCTCGTTGGCGCCGCGGCCGAAGTAGTCGTGCAGGGCCACGTACTCCGCGTACAGCTCGTCGTACACTGCGGCGCTGGCCGGGTCCGGTGCGTACACGCCGCGCTGCATCGACCCCATCGCCGCCGCCGCGGCCGGCACGTCGGGGTAGGCGCCCGCGGCGACCGCCGCGTGGATCGCCGACCCCTGCGCCGGTCCCTGGGCGGATCCGATCAGGCTCAGCGGGCGGCGGGTCACGTCCGCGTAGATCTGCATGATCAGTTCGTTCCTGGTCAGCCCGCCCGCGATCACCAGCTCCCCGACGCTCACCCCGGCTCCCTCGAACGCGTCGATGATCACCCGGGTGCCGAATGCGGTGGACTCGATCAGCGCCCGGTAGATGTCCGGCGCGCGGGTAGCCAGCGTCAGGCCGGCCACGACGCCCGACAGGTGATGGTCCACGAGCACGGACCGGTTGCCGTTCAGCCAGTCAAGGGCGATCAGGCCGTGTGCGCCGGGCGGCTGCGCGGCGGCCTCGGCCGACAGCAGTTCATGCACGCTCAGCCCGCGCCGGGCCGCCTCCGCGGCGTAGCCCGGCGGCACCGCGTGGTCGGCGAACCAGGCGAAGATGTCACCGACGCCAGTCTGGCCCGCCTCGTAGCCGTAGCGCCCCGCGACGATGCCGCCGTCCACCACCCCGCACATGCCGGGTACCTCGGCCAGCTTCTCCGCGTTCATCACGTGGCAGGTGGAGGTGCCCATGATGAGCACCATCTGGCCGGGCTCGATGGCGTTCGCGGCCGGCGGGGTGACGTGCGCGTCCACGTTGCCGACGGCGACCGCGATCCCCTCGGCCAGGTGCGTCCAGGCCGCGGCGCGGGCGGTGAGCGACCCGGCACGCGCGCCCAGCTGGGAGATGGGGTGCTCCAGCTTGTCCTCGGCGAACCCGGCGAACCGCGGGTCCAGGGCAGCCAGGTACTCCCGCGACGGGTAGTGGCCGTCCTGGCGGATGCCCTTGTACCCGGCGGTGCAGGCGTTGCGGGTCTCCCTGCCGCACAACTGCCAGATGATCCAGTCGGCCGCCTCGATCCAGCGTTCCGCCCGCTGGTACATGTCCGGGTCCTCGTCGAGGATCTGGAGCGCCTTGGCGTACTGCCACTCGGCCGAGATCTTCCCCCCGTACCGGGCCAGCCACGGCTCGCCGCGCTCGCGCGCCACGGCGTTGATCCGGTCCGCCTGCCCCTGGGCGGCGTGGTGCTTCCACAGCTTCGCGTAGGCGTGCGGCCTGCTGTCCAGGCCGGGGAACTGGCAGAGCGGGGTGCCGTCGTGGGTCACCGGGAGCGGCGTGGACGCGGTGAAGTCGGTGCCGATGCCGATGACCCTCCGGTGATCGATCCCGGCTTGGGCCAGCGCCGCCGGGACCGCCTCGCGCAGCACATCGGTGTAGTCCGCCGGGTCCTGGAGCGCCCAGTCCGGCGGCAGCGGCTCCCCGGTGGCGGCCAGTTCGGCGTCCATCACGCCGTGCCGGTAGTCGCGGACGGCCGCACCGAGTTCGGCGCCGTCGCTCACCCGCACCACGACGGCACGCCCGGACAGGGTGCCGAAGTCCACTCCGACGACGCAGGAGTCGT
>Ga0075424_100008481_pt1 | contig 10054 bp, 10 predicted proteins | sample SoiMethybrSBSTD3_FD_75301 | JGI IMG/M metagenome (GOLD analysis project Ga0075424, IMG submission 75301) | Bulk soil microbial communities from a Populus tree surrounding site in Tennessee, USA - Soil MetaG P. TD hybrid SBSTD3 | ecosystem: Environmental > Terrestrial > Soil > Tree plantation...
GAGACATGGACCTCTCGGCTGGTGGAGTGTTGGCACGAGCTGGGGGAGCAACGCGGACTATTGCTGGTCCAGCTGCCGCCCGACCAGGAACGTGATGACGACCGGCTCGACTATTTCCTGCGCGGCCTACCGGAATGGTTGCGTGTCGCCGTTGAGCTGCGCCACCACAGCTGGGTCATCGATCCCGTCTTCGACCTGTTGAGCCGCCACCAGGCAACCTATGTGGTGATGAGTGGTGCCGGCCTGCCCTGTGCCCTGCGAGCCACCTCGACAACGGTTTACGTGCGGCTCCACGGCCCTGACCATGATCACCTCTATGCCGGCTCGTACAGCGACGCCGATTTGCACTGGTGGGCACAGCGCATCCGCGAGTGGCACGGGCAACACCGTGACGTTTTCGTCTACTTCAACAACGACGGATACGGGCACGCGGTGACCAACGCGCGTCAGCTGCGCACCCTGACGAACTCGTAGGCCGGACAGGTCCGAGTTGGCTCAGCAGTTGACAGCAAACCGCGGTAACGGTTTCGATCAGCTGGCCAGCTTTGCTCACATCAGTTTGAGCGGTGCACCCCCGGTGAGGGTTGTGGTTGAGGGGCGGACTTGGCGGGGATGCAGATGGCGAGGGCACCTGGTTGGATCTCCGCGTTGAGGGTGGTGGACTCGCCGATGACGTCGCCGTCGAGTTGGTAGTTGTCCTTGCCGTCGATGGTGATCCGCACGGTTTTTCCAGTGTATTGGTCGACCTGGTCGTCCTTTTTGGCGCGTCGGGTGAGGAGCCGTAGCGCGACTTTGATCCAGTGCCGGAACCGGCGGGGGGAAGCGATGTAGACGTCGAGAAGGCCGTCATCGGGGCTGGCGCCCGGTATCAAAACGATGTTGCCGCGAAGTGTGCCGACGTTGCCGATCACACACAGCATGGCGTGGCGTCGGACGGGACGGTTGCTGTCTAGTTGGACCATTAACCGGATGGGTAGCCGGCCCAGTGCCTTCGCGGCTGCGACAAAGTACGCCGCTGAGCCGACCGTGTCTTTCAGGTCGTCATCGGTCTCGTCCATGATCATGGCATCGATACCGATCCCTGCCATCACGGCGAAATGCTCCGGTGCACGGTTGTCGACGGTGATCTTCACCAGATCTATCTGGCGTACCTGGCCGCCCAGGGCGACCTCGATGGCGTCGAGTTCCTCGAGTGGCAGATCGAGGTTTCGAGCCAGCAGGTTGCCGGTGCCGGCCGGTACCAGTCCCATCGGAATCCCGGTGTGGGCCAGAGTGTCGGCGACGTGGCGGATGGTGCCGTCTCCGCCGGCACCGATGACAAGATCAACGTGTTCTGCGACGGCTTGTTTGGTCATGGCGCGGCCTGGGTCGTCCGCCGATGTTTCCAGCCACAGCGTGTTGCCCCAGCCGTTTCGCTGCAGGCTGTCCTCCACGAGGGCGTGGAACTTGTCGCTGACCTTGGTCGGGTTGTAGATCACCGCGCACCGCCGGCGGACTGTTGGCCTGCCGCTCATCGGGTTTTGCTCTTCGCGTTGGCCGGCAGATCACCCGTCTGGATGACGGTTTGCGCGATGGTTCGTAGCTTCACGTGAGTGTTTTGGGACTGGCGGCGCAGCAGAGCGAAGGCTTGCTCGGCGGTGATCTGATGCGGGCTCATCAAGATTCCTTGGGCGAGTCCGACGCGATGCCGGGCGGCCACCGCCCGGTGCAAGTTGTCGCGTTCGGTGACGGCCTTCAAGGCCAGGCTGGCGTGATGGGCGAATGCCTCGGCCTTGTCCGCATACGCCCGGAGGGTGGCCGGGCGGGTGGCATACCAGATCAGCCGGACCGGCTGCCGAGTCGAAACCTCAATCCGGGTCAGAAGTAGCGCGCGCCAGCCGTGACCATCACCGGAGGCGACGTCCGCCAGGTCGTCGATCGAGATTTGTTGCCGAAGCAGATCCCGCCGAAAGAGCAGCTCGATGCCCGGCGCCACCCTTGCATGATCGGGCGCCGGGCCGTCGGGGCCGACGGCGAGGACTTGCCAGAAGCGCTCGGTATAGGTGACGACCGCGGCCCCGTCCGCGGCGATCAGGGCCAACGCTTCGTTGACGACTCTGCGCCACAGTATGGCCAGGTCAGGCGCAGCCCACATCCGCTGGGAGGCCGCAACTAAGGCTGCCGTACAGGCCAGATTGTCCTGTGCGGCGGTCGGCGGCATCGGCACAAGGCGCCGCGCGGTTGCGTCGCGCGAAACCGTTGCTGAGTCGGTCAGCACGTCACGCAGGCCGGACGTCTGGTCTGAGCGCAGCCCATTGTGAGGGAGTTCAGGCGAAAAGGGTGGGACCATAATCGCATCCCTTGAGGAAATACGACCCAAATAGTCCTGGCAGTGGTGCTGTTCACCCGTGCCGCGGCCGGTAGCGCGGCGGACACGTTCCAGGCGGGCTGTGTGTCAGCTAGAACAAACTTTACCGCTCGGATCGCGTCACGCCGAAGTCACGAGTTGATCACGCCCGATGCCGATTCCACCGATGGGGAGACTGAGCGAAAGCCGTCCGCTGTTCGTTCGGCTTGCTATACCCGTAGGGGGTCGTGGACCAGCCTCACCATCGGCCCCCGTGGAAGGAGCAATCGTGACAGACCATCCGCACATCGAAATGTTCACGCGCGTACGCCGCCGCGCGGACCCGGTTTGTTGCCGACGGTTGCCGGTCGTCCGCGCTCGATCACACCGGGGCGACCGCAGTCGCACCGATCAATTCGGCGAGCTCGTCGCGAGTCGGGCCCTCGCCCAGCGGCGGCCGCCAGCCGGTGCGGAGGACGGCGCGCGCCCGCTCCTCGACCGACCGCAGGATAGACGGCGGCGCCATCATCCCCATGTACGGCCCGGCGGCCGGCATGATCGCGGGATCCACATCGGCCGCCGCGCAGATGACGTCGGACGGGATTTGGGCATCGAGGTCGATGTCCTCGCCCCGGAAGCGGTGCAGCAGGGTCGCGTCCCAGTGGACGTGGTCTTCGTACCAGGGCTTGATGTGCTCGTCGCACCAGGCCTCGAAGCGTTGCACGGTCGCGACGGGGTCCCGGTCGTCCTCGGCGATCATCGCGAGCAGCGCCGCTGCCTGCTTCAAGCCGAGCGATATGCCCCGGCCAGCGGCCGGGTTGGTGGTGCAGACCGAGTCACCAATACAGAACAGCCCCGCCAGGCGCGCTTGTCCGGCGTAGGTGTTGGTCAACCCGCCGCCCGGCATGACCTCAGTAATCGGCTCGAACCCGTCCGGGTCGGTCCACCGGGAGAGGTGCGGGACGGCGCGCATGGCCGCCTCGAACTTCGCCGGCTCGCGCACTTGCGCCAGGCCGTCGTCGTCGCTGGCGCGGACGATGAGGGCCGACAGTGTGCCCGCGTCCTGCGGGAACACGATCACGAGATATCCGTCGTACAGCTTGCCGAGCGGCACGCCGGAGGCCTTTAGCTCCGCGACGTCCTCAGCGTGCGTGACGCGGTACATGCGGGAGACGTAGGAGAAGCCACACGGTCCGCCTTCAACCGCCGGTCGCCACCCTTCGGCGAGCCGAGCGGATCGACCGCTCGCGTCGATAATCAGGTCGGCGGCCACAGTCGCGCCATCGACAACGACACCGGCTACGCGGCCGCGCTCGGCGACGATGCGATCCGCGTGTCCGGTGCGGAATGACAGCCGCTGCTCGACGGCCGCGCAGGCCCGCAGTGTCGCTTCGAAGGTCGAGCGCCGGCACTGCAGATTCGTCATAACCTCCGGCAGGCCGGGCAGCCGGCATGGGACGCCGCCTGCCGCGACCAGCGCATCCCACAGGTCGGGGGCCGTATCGAGCAGCACCTGCCGGACGAGGTGCCGGAAGAAGTGCGGGTGCCGGAACTGCATGACACCGCGCCGCTGCCACGTGCCGTTCTGCGGACCCGGGTCGCGATCGACAACGACGACGCTGTTGCCCGCGCGGGCCAGCATGATTGCGGAGTACAGGCCGATCGGTCCCGCACCTACGACCACGACCCTGGCCATGGCTCCCCCTGTTCGGTGTGCGACGGTTTGCGGCCGTGTTGGCCGCGGGAGGAACGCTGCGGATCTGCGGCGATACCGACATCCGCTGAATCACTCATCGACGTACTCATTGCTGGTGCGCACGCTCTACGCGGCGGGGCGGCTTCGTGTGGGCGAACCCCAGCTTGGTGAGGATGTGCAGCACGTGGTTCTCGGCCGTGCGTTCGAGTAGCCTCGACATATAGCTGCACTCTCGATGAAATGGTTACACTGATAGTCACTCCAATGAGCGGATCTGTCAAGCGCAATTACGCGTCCACGCTGCGGGCCGAGCAGGCCAGGACAACTCGGCGCGCGATTGTCGACGCCGCTAGCCGGCTGTTCATCGAGCGAGGCTACGGGGCCACGACCGTCGACGCGATCGCCGAGGCGGCCGGCGTCAGCCGCAAGACCGTGTTCACGTCAGTTGGGGGCAAGCTCGAGGCGCTCAAGCTGGCCCGCGACTGGGCCATCGTCGGAGACGACGAACCCGTGCCGGTCATGGAGCGGCCCGAGGTCCAGCGAGCCCGGAAAGAGCCGAACGCCCGGGTCATCCTGCGTAGTTATGCGGGCATAGTGCGGCGCGCTGGCGCACGGGTGGCGGCGCTGAACCTGGTGATCGAGGCCGCCGAGGGGCTGGACGCTGGGGCGCGGGCGCTCGCCGAGGAGGGCCGACGGCAGCGCTTGACGGGCATGCGCGACCTCGCCGGTGAACTCGCGCGCCGCAACGCGCTGCCGGATGGAATGACGGTCGACGAAGCGGCCGACGTCCTGTGGCTGTTCAACGACGCACGCGCCTACCACCGGCTCGTGACCGAGCGGGGCTGGATGCCGGACCGCTTCGAGCAGTGGCTGGCCGACTCGCTGCTCGCCATGCTGATACGTACGGATTACACCCCATCCCCCTGAGTGCAGACATCCTGCACAACGGATGCAAGATAGCGGCCGAGGCCGGTAGCCGGATCGGCTGGTCGGGGAGAGCCGATGACGATGTGCCCGCGCTGCGGACGAGTCGGAGGATGCGCTCGTCGATCGGGTCGAGGACAGAGCGCCCACACACCCTGACGACCTTAGGGTCTTTCATTTACACGATGCTCGACGCGCCGCGAGCCAGGCGCGCTCAGCCTCGTTCTCGGTGAGCGCGATCGCCTGCTCGTAGGCGGTCCGGGCTTCGGCGTAGCGGCCGAGCCGCCGAAGCAGGTCGGCGCGGGTGGCGTGGAACGCATGATAGGAGCCGAGATCCAGGTCGTCGACGATCGCCAAGGCCACTTGGGGGCCGTCGAGCTCGGCCAAAGCCACGGCTCGGTTCAGCGCAACGATGGGCGACGGCGTGAGCGCCGCGAGCTGGTCGTAGAGGGCAACCACCTGGGACCAGTCGGTCGACGATGCGTCGGGAGCGTCGGTGTGCACGGCGTTGATTGCGGCCTGGATCTGGTACGGACCCGGCCGGTTCAGCTGGAGACACTGTCGGACCAGCGCGTGCCCTTCCTCGATCTGGGCGGAGTTCCAGCTCGATCGGTCCTGGTCGGGCAGGACGACGAGTACGCCGTCACGCACGCGGGCGGGACGCCGGGCATCCAGCAGGAGCATCAGCGCGAGCAGCCCGAGCACCTCCGGCTGCGGGCCGAGCTGTGCGCTGGTCTCACGTAGCTGCCGTGTCAGCCGGATCGCCTCGGTGCAGAGCTCCTCGCGGACCGACTCCGGAGAAGTGGACAGGTAGCCCTCGTTGAAGATCAGGTACAGCACGGCCAGCACGGTCGACATCCGTGAGGGGAGATCGTCGCCCTGGGGTACTCCGTAGGGGATTCTCGCCTGCTTGATCTTGGTCTTCGCGCGCGTGATGCGTTGCGCCATCGTCGTCTCCGGCACGAGGAAGGCGTGTGCGATCTCGGCCACCGTGAGCCCGCCCAGCAACCGCAGCGTCAGCGCAATCCGGTTCTCCGGCGCTAGGGCCGGGTGGCAGCAGGTGAAGATCAGTCGAAGCCGGTCGTCCGTGACCGGCCCCGTCGGCTCGGCAGGAGTGTCGTCGTTGAGCATGGCAACCTCGGCGTACTTCGTGTCGCGGACCTTCTCACGCCGCAATCGGTCGATCGCTTTGTTGCCGGCGACCCGGGTCAGCCAGGCTGCCGGATTCGGCGGTACGCCGTCGCGTGGCCACCGCTCGAGAGCGGTGACCAGCGCGTCAGCGAGTGCGTCCTCGGCGAGGTCGATGTCGCCGAACCGGCGGACCAGCCCGGCGACCACGCGACCGTACTCGGCGCGGAAGACCTCCTCGACGTGCGTCAACCGCTGGCTTGGTCGAAGGGGCGCACCTCGATCCGTCCGCGGCAGGCCTTCGACCCGCGACGGGCCCAGTCCAACGCCTCGTCGAGGTCGTCGGCCTCGATGATCCAGAACCCGCCGAGGTACTCCTTCGACTCGGAGTACGGGCCGTCGGTGATCACCGGCGCCTCGCCGCGTGCGTCCACAGTCGTGGCGGACTCGATCGGGCCCAGACCTCCTGCGAACACCCACTTCCCAGACTCAGCAAGCGCGTCATTCACGGCGTCGACGTCGGCGCCGGATTGCTCCTGCTCCTCCTTCGGCAGCGACGCGAAGTCCGCGGCAGGATCGATGAGCACGGAGAGCATGTACTTGGGCATGGCTTCCTCCTCAGGATGAGCGGCTTTCACCGCCATCCTTGTCGGTTCCGGGTCCGCTTGTCAGGCCCGGGTTCAGCAGCCCCACGAACGGCTGGCCTCGGATCCGACACCCGGCGACAGGAAAGGCGACAAGAAAATTCTTTGCGATGAGTTGTCGTATCCGTCAGGTCTGTTCGTGGAGAGGGTGACAGATCCCGCGAAGCAGGAGAAGGACCATGAACGACAAGCATGCCCGCTGGCTGGCGCTGTACGTGCTGTGCCTCGGTGACCTGATGATCGTCCTCGACACCAACATCGTGAACGTCGCGTTGCCATCCATCCAGGCCGACCTGGGCTTCTCCCAAACCGCGCTGGCCTGGGTGGTCAACGCCTACATGCTGACCTTCGGCGGCTTCCTGCTGCTGTCGGGACGGCTGGGCGACCTGTTCGGCAACAAGCGGGTGTTTCTGGGCGGCGTCGTGTCGTTCACCGCCGCCAGCATCGCCTGCGGACTCGCCTCGAGCCCTCTCCTTCTTGTCCTCGGCCGCGCCGTTCAGGGGCTGGGCGGCGCCGCCGTGTCCGCGGTCGCACTCGCCTTGATCACGGGCCTGTTCACCGAACCCGCTGAGCGGGCGAAGGCGATGGGCTTCTTCGGCTTCGTGATGTCGGGCGGCGGGGCGGTCGGCGTGCTCGCCGGGGGCGTCCTCACCGGCCTGCTCAACTGGCACTGGATCTTCCTGGTCAATGTCCCCATCGGCGTCGGCGTCTGGGTCGCGGCCCGCCGCGTGCTGCCCGCGGACCAGGTCCGTGTCGGTGGCCAGCGCCTCGACGTACCTGGCGCCGGGCTGGTCACGCTCTCTTTGATGATTGCCGTGTACGCCGTGGTCGGCGGCAACGAGGCCGGCTGGGCGTCAAGTGAGACCCTTGGCCTGCTTGCGGCCGCTGCCGCGCTGATGGTCGCCTTCGTGGTCCGCGAGGCCCGCGTCGAGCACCCGCTGGTTCCGCTGCGTCTGTTCAAGCTCCGCAACGTGACGATCTCCCAGGTCATCGGCGTGCTGTGGGCCGGCGCCATGTTCGCCTGGTTCTTCTTGTCCGCGCTCTACCTCCAGCAGGTGCTCGGGTACGGCGCGCTCGAGGTCGGCCTGGCCTACCTGCCTGCCTGCGTGGTGATGGCGATCTGCTCGCTCAGGGTCTCGGACCGACTCGTGATGCGAGTCGGCATCCGCACACCCCTCGCAGCCGGCCTCGGCCTGGTTGCGGCCAGCCTGGCGCTGTTCGCCTTCGCCCCGGTCGGCGGCTCGTACGTCGTCAACGTGCTCCCTGCGATGATCCTGCTCGGCCTGGGTGCCGGCATCGCGTTCAACCCGGTGCTGCTCGCGGCGATGGGCGACGTCGAGCCGCACGAGGCCGGGCTTGCATCCGGAGTGGTCAACACCAGCTTCATGATGGGCGGCGCACTCGGCCTGGCCGTCCTGGTCGCGGTCTCGTCCTGGTGGACCGGAACCCAGCCCGACCCGAGCTCGCTGGAGTCCTTGAACGGTGGCTTCCAGGTCGCGTTCGCCGTCGGCGCGGTCTTCGCCGCAGCGGCCGCTGTGATCGGCGGGGCCTTGCTTCGGCCGAAGCCGATGGCGATGCCGGACCTCGAGGTCGGCGACGAGGTGCCAGTCCCCGTCCACTGAGTCGAACGGGGTTGTCCGTGGGGTCAAGACAATGAGTCTTGGCCCCACCTTCGAGATCCACGGCCTGGCGCACACGGAAGTCAGCGACTCCGGGCCGGGCTGCGGGCGGCCACTATCAACTGCAGGTCCCGCGCCCGGATCGCTTTCATCCTCTTGGTGACGCACCCAGGGCAAGCGTCAAGCCCGGCCTGAGGGCGTCCGCAGAGGGTCCGGTCCGCTAACGGCCATTCGGGCAGTAGCGCGGTTCTGACTTCTTCACAGCTTTGAGCGCCAACTGTTAGGCCTATCCGCAGATGCTTCGGCGTGGGACTCGGCTCGGAGAGGTCACACCCTCATGTCCGCGCGGGTCGGCGGTGTCTACAGCGGGTGGTTGCTCAACCACGAGCCCGTGGTCGGGTTTGTGTTCAGGGTCTCGTATCAATCCGAATCGCGTAGGCGGGGTGACGACGCTGGGTCGGCGGGGTTCATAGGGCCGCCACGCCACTGCGGTTCGGCGGTGCGCACCGTTGGCGGACGCGAGATCACCCCAAGCTCCGTGGACAGGACACCGTACGGCTTAGACGAAAGTCGCTACGCGGGCCGTGGGCGAAGCGGGCTCATTTGGTTTGGACGGCGGCCGGCAGCTGCCAAGCGGTTCGGCGCACTAACCTTCCAGAATGCTTCGATCCGCGGAAGTTATGCACACGACGGTTGGTGAAATCGACGTCGCGTACAACACACTGGGTGAGGCCAGCGGCCCTCCCGTGGTGCTGATCTCAGGTCTGGGTGCGCAGCTGATCGCCTGGGACGACGCGTTCTGCCAACAATTGGTCGATCGAGGCTTGTTCGTCGTTCGCTTCGACAATCGAGATGTCGGTCTCTCGAGCCATCTCGCCGACCGTCCTACATCTGATCCATCGGCGGAGACGGCTGGTGCCGCACCAGCAGCCTCCTACACACTCGCCCAGATGGCGGCCGACACGGCAGGCCTCATCGACAACCTCGGACTCGGCTCTGCGCACGTGGTCGGGATCTCGTTGGGCGGCATGATCGCGCAGATTCTGGCGATCGAGCACCCCGAGCGGGTCCGCAGCCTGACCTCGATCATGTCGACAACTGGGCACAACGAGGTGGGCCAGCCGACAGACGCCGCCCGCGCCCTGTTCCTATTACCCCCGGTGATCACCCGGGAGGGCGCTATGGACCGCGCAGTGCACTTCAACCGCATAGCCGCCTCGCCGGCATATCCGACCGAGGTGACCGAGCTGCGCGACCGAGCGGTGCGTGCCTTCGACCGCGCGTTCAATCCGCAGGGCGTCGCACGCCAACTGGCGGCGGCCATCACTACACCGGACCGAACCGAAGACCTACGCCGGCTCGACCTGCCGACCCTTGTCATTCACGGCGCTGAGGACCCGGTGATTGCCGTGAGCGGCGGGCAGGCGACCGCAGAAGCGATTCCAGGAGCGGAACTGCTCGTGATCGACGGCATGGGTCATGACCTGCCCCGGCCGCTGTGGTCCGCCGTAGCCGAGCGCATTGCCGCATTGGTCGCCCGCGCGCAGCAGCGACCACGATCCACAAGAACTCGGTGAGCTAGACGTAGAGGCATCGATGTGGGCGCATGGACCGAGTGTCCTCTTTCCGCGGGCATGCAGGTGGTCGTCATCGAGACTGGCAGGCGTCCGGTCGTCGTCGGCGGCGACGTGGCGGTTTTGGTTCGGCGAGCTCGATG
>Ga0075424_100008484_pt1 | contig 10051 bp, 6 predicted proteins | sample SoiMethybrSBSTD3_FD_75301 | JGI IMG/M metagenome (GOLD analysis project Ga0075424, IMG submission 75301) | Bulk soil microbial communities from a Populus tree surrounding site in Tennessee, USA - Soil MetaG P. TD hybrid SBSTD3 | ecosystem: Environmental > Terrestrial > Soil > Tree plantation...
CTGCGTGGGCTCGGCGCGACGATGGCGCTGCCGCTGCTGGATTCGATGGCCCCGACGCTGCGTGCGGCCGTTCGGTCGACGACGCCGCCGGTTCGACTGGCCTACGTCTATACTCCGAACGGGATCGTCGGCGCGTGCGACAAGAGCCCCAGGCGGTTCATGTGGACGCCGAAGGCAGCCGGCGCGAACTTCGAGTTCAGCCCGACGATGAAGGCGCTCGAGCCGTTCCGCGATCAGCTGAACGTGTTCAGCGGTCTGGCCCAAATCAACGGCCGCGCGCTCGGCGACGGACCTGGCGATCACGCGCGCGCGACCGCGACGTTCCTCACCGGCGTGCATCCGCGAAAAACATCCGGCGCAGATTTCCAGCTGGGCATCTCCGCCGATCAAATCGCGGCGAAGGAGCTTGGGAAGTACACACAGCTCTCGTCGCTCGAACTCGGGCTCGAGCCGCAGCCGCTCGCCGGCAACTGCGACTCGGGATACACGTGCGCCTACATGTCGATGTCGTGGCGCGGTCCGACGAGCCCGCTGCCGGCGGAAATCAATCCGCGTACCGTGTTCGAGCGGCTGTTCGGCGACGGCGATAGCACCGATCCTTCGGCGCGGATGGCGAGGCTCGAGAGTCAGAAGAGCGTGCTCGATTACGTGACCGGCAGTTTGTCGCGCCTGCGCGTGCGGCTCGGCGTCGGCGACAAACGGAAGCTCGACGAGTATCTCGAGTCGGTGCGCGACATCGAACGGCGGATTCAGCTCGCTGAAGATCAGAACGGAAAGATACAGCTGCCGCACATCGACGCGCCGGGCGCCGTGCCCGAGGACTATCTGCAGTACTCGAAGCTGATGCTCGACATGCTCGTCGTCGCGTGGCAGACCGACATGACGCGCGTCGCCTCGTTCATGCTGGGCCGCGACGGCAGCAACCGCTCGTATCGCGAGATCGGCATCTCGGACGGCCACCACTCCATCTCGCACCACCAGGGCGATGAGGAGAAGCTCGACAAGCTGATGAAGATCGACGAGCTGCACGTCTCGATGTTTGCGTATCTGCTCGAGAAGCTGCGATCGACGGCGGACGGCGACGGCACGCTGCTCGATCATTCGCTCGTGCTGTTTGGCAGCAGCATCAGCGAGTCGAACATTCACACGCACGACGATCTGCCGATCGTGCTGGCCGGCGGCGCGAACGGACAGTTGAAAGGCAATCGCCATCTCGTCTACCAGAAAGAGACGCCGCTCAACAATCTGCTGCTGAACATGTTCGATTTCGCGGGCGTCCCGCACGTCGAAGGCTTCGGCGACAGCACGGGGCGCCTCACCGACGTGTAGGGTTGGCCGTTGCGCGTATGCGCCGGGTTCTTCTTCTCTCCATCTGCGCTGCGTCCACGTGGATCCCCATCCACGCCCAACAGCGCGATCTTCGGCTCATCGACGCGATCAAGCGGCGCGACGAGAAAGCGTTCGCGGCGTTGATGCGCGCGAAGGTCGACGTCAACGTGACGCAGCCCGACGGCGCGACCGCTTTGGCGTGGGCCGTTCATCTCGGCGAGCGCCGCATGGCGGAGGCGCTGCTCGATGCCGGCGCAGCGGCGAACACGCCGGACGAGTACGGTGAATCACCGATCACGCTCGCGGCCGCGAACGGCGATGCTTCGCTCATCGAGCGGCTGCTCGGGGCGGGCGGCGACGCGCGCGCGGCGCGGTGGAACGGCGAGACGGCGGTGATGATCGCGGCCAACGCCGGGAGCCTCGACGCAGTCCGGCCGCTCGTCCGTCGGGGCGGCGATCCGAACGCTGCGGAACCGCACGGCGGTCAGACGGCGCTGATGTGGGCCGCCGCGGAAGGCCACCGCGATGTCGTCGCCGGCTTGATTGAGCTCGGCGCGACAGTCGATGCGGCATCCAGGAACGGATTCACGGCGCTCGTGTTCGCTGCGATCAAGGCCGACGCGCCGACGATCAAAACACTGCTCGACGCCGGTGCGAATCCCAACGTCCATCTCCGCTCCGGCGCCACGCCGCTGATCGTCGCGCTGCAACATAGCCGGACCTCGTCGGCGTTGATGCTCGTCGAACGCGGCGCTGACATTGCGGTGCGCGATCGCGGCGGGAATACGACGCTGCACCTCGCGGCGCAAATCGGCGATCTGAAACTCGTGCAGGCGCTCCTCGCGAAAGGCGCCGATCCCAACGCGCGCACGCCAACCGCATCGGCCGCCGCGGCTCGCGGCGGCGGCGGTGGCGGCCGCGGCGCCGTCGCCGGCGAACAGACGCCGTTGATGGCGGCTGCGCGCGCCGATCACGAGGATGTCCTGCGCGCGCTCGTCGCGGCTGGAGCGGATCCGACGATGAAGGCGCAGGACGGTTCGAACCTGTTGATGGCCGCGGCCAGCGGCGCCCGGCTCAAGACCTTCAAGTACGTCTACGAGATCGATCCGAACGTCGACGTGGTGACGACGGCCGGCAACACGATCATGCACGTGGCTGTCGGCATGAACGGCCGCACGCAACCGGAAGTCTGCGAGGTGATTCAGTTCCTCGCCGATCACGGCGCGAAGCTCGACGAGATGAACGCGGCGAGACGCACGCCGATCTCGATCGCGGACAACCTGCCGGTCGATATGGCCGTGGATCTGCTGACGAAGCTGATTACCGCGCGCGGCGAGAAACCGCAAATCCCGTCAAAACGGTGAATTGGACAATTCACCAACCCGCCAATTCGCCAATCCAGGATCGAGTTGCCGATCAAACCACCGCAGCCAGGACTCTGAACCGGCGGAATCTCGCGTACGAAACGCGGAGGTACTCATGAAACTGAAGGTCGGCGTTCACATGTTCCCGGTCGTCGCGCTCATCGCGTGCGCGGGCGGCATCGCACTCAGGGCGCAACAAACAGCGCCTGGCGCCGCGGCGCCTCAAGCCGCACGTCCGGCGCCGCTCCGATCACCGGAAATCCATCCGGATCGAACGGTCACATTTCGACTGCTGGCACCGAAGGCGACCGAAGTCACGGTGAACGGAAGTTGGGAGGCCGGCACGAACATCACGATGAGGAAGGACGAGAGCGGCGTGTGGTCGGCGACGATCGGTCCGCTCGCGCCGCAACTCTGGGGATATTGGTTCATGGTGGACGGCGTCAAGGCGCTCGACCCGAACAACGCCGAGACGCAGCGGGACGGCGCGCGCTACGACAACCTGCTCATGATCTCCGGGTCCGAATCGGAGTGGTGGGATTTCAAGGACGTGCCGCACGGCACGGTCCAGGCCGTCTGGTATCCGTCGCCGACGCTGAAGCTGGCGAGCCGGCGCATGATGGTCTACACGCCGCCCGGCTACGAGACGAGCACGCAGAAGTACCCGGTGTTGTATCTGCTGCACGGGGGCGGCGGTGACGAGGACGCGTGGCTGACGATGGGCCGCGCGAACATCATCATGGATAACCTGATCGCCGCCGGCAAGGCGACGCCGATGATCGTCGTCATGCCGAACGGCAACGCGGCCCAGACAGTGTCGCAGGGGTACGGCTACGGTCCGACACCGGCGCGGCAGTCGGTGCAGGCGCCGGCGCCCCCTCCGGTGCAGGCGGCACAGGCCGCGCAGGGCGCCGGCGGCGGCGGACGCGGCGGCGCGCCCCAACCCTATGCCGGCTCGTATCCCGAAAGCCTCGTGAAGGATGTGATTCCCTTCGTCGAGAAGCGCTTCCGCGTGCTTGCAGCCAAGGACGACCGCGCGATTGCGGGGCTCTCGATGGGCGGCGGCCATACGATCGCCGCGACGAATAACAATCCAGGCACGTTCGCCTACATTGGAGTCTTCAGCTCGGGACCACAGACGATCGATGAAGCATTTCAGAAACAGCTCGAAGCCGTGAAAGGCAGCGGGGTCAAGTTCTACTGGCTCGGCGCGGGCACGACCGATATGGCGCGCGAACGCACCGTCAATCTGTCGGAGCTCGTGAAGAAGGATGGCTTCAGCACCACCTATCGCGAAATCCCGGGGCGCCATTACTGGTTCTTATGGCGCGACTTCCTCGTCCATTACGCGCAGATAGCGTTTCAACCGAACAATCGATCGTGAAGAAATCTGGTCATTGGTTCACTGGTTCATTTGGTCATTTTCAATTTGCGAATTGAATGACCAAATGACCAAATGAACCAATGACCAAATTTGCCGGATGTTCATTTCTGCAACATTGACCGCTGCACCGTAAATCGATGCGCTGCGGTCGCTTGCACGAAGCACCAGCTGATTCCTTTCACGCGTTTTCACAACTGGTGTGCGCAGGTGGAACACGGCATTCTTCGGAATTCGTCCGTTGCGCGCCCGGTTCTTTGCGTAAGTGCCTGACACATAGGCGCTAGCGTCACCATAATTCCGCCACCCAACTGCGGCGCACAGCTTGCTCTGCGTCAGGCGCGATTAATCCCCATTCGCCGCGGGTGTGAGCAATCGAATGCTGATGCGAGAAATTCCGCGGAGGAGATCTGTGCCGCTGCTGTTTCACGCCGACACCGCGCACGCCGCGAAACGTCGGGGCATTGTCTGCCTCGCCATCGCGTTGTGGTGTGCCTCGCCGGTGCCCGGCAGCAGTCAGGCCGTCGTTGTCGACGTGCGAGGGATCGTCAGGGTGGGTAACCGTCCCGAACCGGATGCCGTGATCTGGCTGGACGCCCCGAATGATCGCGGTCCTCGCTCGGAGAAACGATTCGTCCTCGATCAGCGCAATGCGGCATTCTTTCCGCGCGTGCTCGCCGTTCGGGTTGGAACGACCGTCGATCTGCCCAACAACGATCGCGTCTTCCACAACGTTTTTTCGTTCCACGACGGCAAGCGATTCGACCTCGGTTTGTACCCCGTCGGAACGACTCGGCAGGTGACGTTCGACAAACCGGGCCTGAGCCGCATCTTCTGCAACATCCATCCGAACATGGTGGCGTATGTGAAGGTCCTCGATTCACCGTACTTCGCGGTCTCGGATCGCGAGGGCCGGTTCACGATCGCCGCGGTGCCACCGGGAACGTACACGTACCACGCCTGGCGACCCGGCCGGAAGGATCTGACGGGATCATCAGCCCTGCCGCCCGGAAAGGATCTTGATCTCGAATGGCGCTGAAAGCAGTCGTTCGTACGATCGTCTGCAGCGCGTCCATGTTCTACGCGACGATCGCGAGCGGTCAGTCAATCGCGGTTGATTGGGATCAAAGCGCCGGGTACTCGACCGAGGACGTGAGCGCCGTTCAGACGAAGCTTCGTGCGTCCGGCGACGTGACGCCGGAGGTCCGGTTCAACATCACCGGCGTGTGGGGGAAGCAGTCCGAGGAGTCCGACGCATTCGCCGCCGCGTATCCGTACACCGAGCATCCCGTGGTGCTCGACGCGTACGTCGAACGTACGTTCCGGCCTGCGGGACGGCTGTTTGGCGTCCGGCTCGGCCGGTATCGCACGCCGTTCGGAATCTCGAGTGAGAGCGACCAGGGATACGTCGGATTCCAGCGCGATCCGTTGATCCGTTATGACGACTGCTTCGCCCTGTCGAACACGTTTTTCGAGCACGGCGCAGACATCATTGTCGGCTGGCCGCGATTGTCGGTCGAAGTGAGCGTCGGCGCATCGCGAGACGTCGGCGAACATACCCGCTCGGCTGGACTCAACACAGTGGTGCGCGGTCAGGCCGCCGCCGGCTCCGTGATCGTCGGCATGAGCTACATCGACACGCAGTCGCACTTGTCGCGCGCCGAGCCCGAACTGGCGTTGAACATCGATGCTGGCGCCGATGCGAGTCCCGCTCTGGCGCCCGAGCAGGAGCACCCATCGGCTCAAGGCAGCGCGAGGTTTGGCGGCATCGACGTGCGATGGATGCGCGGCGGCGTGCAGCTGCGAGGTGAATTCGTTACCGGTGATCCTTTCGACGGAGCGAGAACACACGGCGGCTACATCGATCTGATCGTCCACCGTCCGTTCATGGGCCCGGTCACCGCTGCGCTCCGTGCCGAACACATCACACACACGGACCTATCCATCGCCGTGCTGCATGGGGAACGGTACACGGCGGCCACGCGCGTCCGTCTGGTTCACGGGTTCATCGCACAAGTTCAAATCGTGCACAACAGTCAGACACTTCCGCAACGCCGGCCGACTGCGGTCGACATCGGCGTTTTCCATTCGTTGCGTTTCAATTGAGCACCGACATGCGAAGTCCGGCTCACTTTCGATTGGGTGCGCGGTGGTACCGTCGTCTCGGCGCCCGAGTTGCCGTCGGCCTGACGCTGCTCATCGGCTTTTCGCTCGGAGCCGTCCTGATTGCGACGACCCGTGTCGTGAGAGCGCGGTCGCTCGACCGCGCATCGGAGGAGCTCGACGTTGCGCAATTGACCTTCTATCGCCTGGTCGACGCGCGCGCCGATTCAGCGGCGTCGTTGACGCGGCTGATTACCGACCTTCCGATCTTTCGCGCGCACATGTCGGATGCCCGCCTCGCCGACGATCCCGAGACAATCGGTCTGATGGCTGACGAGTATCGCCGTCAGCTGAATGCACAGTTCGTGGTCGTGACGGACGGACACGGCGCATGGCTCGGCAGCCCGGGCCTGACCGGACAACGGCCGACGGCGCTGCTCACGAGCATAGACGCCGCCGGTCGCGGCGATCCGGACCGGACGATCCTCGCCATCGAGGATCGTCTGTTTCTCGTCGTCTCCGAGCCTGCGCGATTCGGGGAAGAGATCCTGGGCACGATGACGGTTGGATACGCCCTCGACGACGCCGTCGCGAAGGAGCTCGCGCAGTTGACGCATTGCCAGGTCAACCTCGTGTCGAGCTCGCGAGTGTCCGGCAGCAGCCTTCCGCGAGCCGAACGCGCGGCGCTCGCGCTGATGCTGTCCGACGGCGCGTCGGCGCCGACCCCACTGTCCGAGATTCGTCTGCTCGACGAGCGTTACGTCAGCGGCAGCTTTCCGCTGGTTCGCCGGCAGGATCCCGGTGCGACCGAACGTCTCGTGCTGCTGAAGCCGTGGCAGCCGACGCAGCAGTTCGTCGATGCGATTCGGACCCAGATTCTCGGTGCCGGAGGCATCGTTTTCATCCTCGCGATGATCGGCGGCCTGCTGTTCAGCAGGTACGTGGATCGGCCGTGGCGGAACATTGCCGCGGCTGCGGAAGAGATCGCGACCGGCAACTGGGAGCACCAGGTGCCGGTGCAGGGCACGGCGGAGGCGGCGACGATGGCGGTCGCCTTCAACGAGATGACGTCCAGCCTCCGAGCGGCACAACAGCGCCTCTTGTACGACGCACTTCACGATCACCTGACGGGCCTGCCGAATCGCGCGTTGTTCATGGACCGTGTCACCCACGCCGGCAGTCACGCCTCGCGCCGTCCGCTCACGTTCGCCGTGCTGTTCGTCGACCTGGATCGATTCAAAGCGGTCAACGATAGCCTCGGGCACGCCGTCGGCGATTTACTGTTGCTGGAGATCGCGCGGCGATTGCGCGACGCGATCCGCAGCGGCGATGCCGTGTCGCGATCGGTCGAACATCAGAACAGCTCTGATCCAACGCTCGCGCGGCTCGGCGGCGACGAGTTCACCGTCCTGATGGAGAACGTCCGCGACGCCAGTGACGCCGTGCGCCTCGCCGAATGTCTTCTCGAAACGATTGCCGTGCCGGTGCGGGTCGGCGGCGGCGACATCTTCATCACGGCCAGCATCGGCATTGCCGTGAGCGCGTCCGGACAGTCTTCCGCGAACGATGTCGTGCGGGACGCCGATACCGCGATGTATCGCGCCAAGGCGAGTGGAGGAAATCGCTACGTGGTCTTCGACGCCACGATGCACCGCAACGCGGTGGAGCGTCTGCAGCGTGAGACGGCGCTGCGCCGCGCGATCGAACGAAATGAATTCGCCGTGTACTACCAGCCGATCGTGCGCTTGCGTGACTCGCGGTTGACCGGATTCGAAGCGCTCGTTCGTTGGAATCATCCGGACCAGGGCTGTCTGTCGCCGGCGACGTTCATCCAGGTCGCGGAGGACACTGGTTTGATCACGCACATCGATCAGTTCGTGTTGCGCGCGGCCTGCCAGGCTGCCCGCGACTGGCACTCGCGTATCCCCGATGTCGCGCCGCTGACCGTGAGCGTGAATATTTCCGCGAGAAGTTTTGCGCAGCCGGACCTCGTGGAACAGGTAACCCATATCCTGCGGGACACCGGACTGAAGGCGCATCGCCTCCACCTGGAGATCACCGAGAGTGCCGCCATGGCGGATGCGGAGCGTGCGCGCGCCGTGCTGGTGGATCTGAAGGCGCTCGGCGTGCGACTCAGCCTGGACGACTTCGGCACCGGGTTTTCGTCGCTGAGTTACCTCCAGCGGTTTCCGGTCGACACGCTGAAGATCGATCGTTCGTTCATCGCTCGAACGGACCAGCTCGACTGCCGCGAGATCATTCGAACGATCCTGAATCTCGCCCGCACTCTGGGCCTCGACGTGATTGCCGAAGGCACCGAAACGTCCGGACAGGTCGATTTCCTCGAATCGCTCGATTGCCGGTTCGGCCAGGGCTACTTCTTCTCGCACCCCATACCCGGCGAGGATGTGAATCGCCTGATGTCGGGCCAGGAGCACGGTTTCAATTCGCTGGTGGCCTGACGCGCGTGTCGGTTGCTCGAGCTGGCGCGTTTTCGATGTGGATGTAGCGCGGGGCTTTCAGCCCCGCGAGACGAACGGCCCTGAAAGCGCCGCGCTACACGCATCTGGAAACTGCACTAGTGGATACGCCAGGCATTTCGAGACGTTCCGCCGGAAGGGCCCGGACGTCTCTTCCTCGCGCCACGCGCAGGGCCGGGCCGTCGGGACGCCAGTCCCGGAAACATCAGCAGGATAACCCGAATTTCGCGCTCGATTTCGATCAAGCGTCGCGCCGCATCCTGTCGGCGCCAACCCAACGGCGAGCTTTGTCTGCGAGTCATCACCGGCGGTCCTTTCGCGCGATCTCGAGTCGACGGCAGAGTCTGCGGAATGCGCTAAACAGCCCCCTGACGCTGTATAACGATGGCTGGCGACGAACCGAACACGTCAGCCGGCGACGTTCTCATCCCATGAGCACGCTCGAACACAAAGTTGCGGTCGTGACGGGAGCGACCTCAGGCATCGGCCGCGGCATCGCCGAGCACTTCGCGCGGCTCGGCTCGCACGTCATCGTGCACGGGATCGCGCGCGACGACGGCGTCGAGACGGTGAGACGCGTGAAGGCGGCCGGCCGCGATGCGGAATACTTCGAGGGCGATCTCCGGAGCGAAGATGTGTGTCGCGCGTTGATCCGCTTCGCCGTCGAGCGATTCAGCGGCCTCGACATCCTCGTCAACAACGCCGCCGACACCGGACGCGGCGACCTGGAGCACATTCCGATCGCGCGCTGGGACGCGATCATGGCGGTGAATCTTCGCGCGCCGTTCATCCTGCTGCAGGAGTCGATTGCGCCGATGCGCGCGCGCGGCGGCGGATCGGTGATCAACATCGGATCCGTCCTCGCCTACGTCGGCGAGCCGAAGCTCGGCGCCTATTCGGTCTCGAAGGGCGCGCTGATGACGCTGACGAAGAACGCCGCGTCGCTGTTGAACCGCGATCGCATCCGTGTGAACCAGATCAACGTCGGGTGGACGCTCACCGAAGGCGAACGGCGCGTGAAGCGCGAACAGGAAGGGAAGGGCGACGAGTGGATTGAACAAGCGATTGCGACCCGTCCGTTCGGCCGGCTGCTCGCGCCGCTCGACATCGCGTACGCCGCCGCGTACTTCGCGTCGGACGAGAGCGAGTGCGTCACCGGCAGCGTCTTGGATCTCGAGCAGTATCCGCCCGGCACGCTCGCAAACTCGTGAGTGTCAGGCTGGATGATGCGCTCTGGAGTGGAACATGATCGTGCTCAAACGTCTCGTCCTGGTCATCGCCGCGTGTGCGGTGACGCTGTTGCCCATCACATCGATTCACGCGCAAAGCGATTATCGTCCGAGCGCGGCGAACCTCGCCGCCCGCGAGTGGTTCCAGAACGCACGTTTCGGGCT
>Ga0075424_100008485_pt1 | contig 10049 bp, 6 predicted proteins | sample SoiMethybrSBSTD3_FD_75301 | JGI IMG/M metagenome (GOLD analysis project Ga0075424, IMG submission 75301) | Bulk soil microbial communities from a Populus tree surrounding site in Tennessee, USA - Soil MetaG P. TD hybrid SBSTD3 | ecosystem: Environmental > Terrestrial > Soil > Tree plantation...
GCCGCCCCGCCATCGCGGTGCCTCGCGGCCAGCAGGCGCGCAGACGCGGCGGTGCAATCACGGCGGAGTGGCAGCTGGGTGAGATCGTCCTGGCCCGGACGTCGCTCAGCCGGACGAGGTGTGCCGTCCGCGCCGACAACGGAGGTTTGGCCGCCGGCGCGCTCGGCGATCACCTGCTCGAACATCTCGAACAGTGATGGGTCGAACGCGCGCCCGGCATCGCGTCGCATGATCTCCACGGCGTCCGCAACCGCCATCGACTGCTTGTAGCTGCGCTGGGACGTGAGCGCGTCGAACACATCGGCGAGGCAGAGGATGCGTGCCGTGAGCGGGATGGCGTCGCCGGCGAGGCCATGGGGGTAGCCGCGGCCATCCCACCGCTCGTGGTGTGACTCGATGAGCGGGCGCACGTCCCACGGAAACTCGATGCCTGCGAGCAGCTCGACGCCGGCTTCGGGGTGTCGGCGCATGAGTCCCCACTCCTCGTCGGTCAGCTTCCCCGGCTTGTTTAGCACCTCAGCAGGTATGATGAGCTTCCCCACGTCGTGCAGCAGCGCGCCGATCCGGAACCAGAACAACGTGCGTTCGTCGAAACCCGAGCGGGCGGCGAGCGCGCAGGCCAGGTCCGCGACGCGCTCGCAGTGACCCTGGGTGTATCGGTCCTTCGCTTCGATCGACTCGCCCCACCGCCTGACGACATCGATGAACTCGCCTTCGAGGTGCGTCGTCTGGCGGTCGACGTCGGCGAGGTCACGCCGCGCGCGCAGCTGCGTGAAGAGCTGGTGTGCACGGTTGAGCGCCTGGAGCGTCTCGCGATTGCGCCCCTGTCGCCGATGCACTTCCGCCTGCTCTCTCGACGTCTCCGCCATGAGCAGCATGTCCTGGCGCGCCGACGCGAGCTCCGCGGCGCGCTCGAGCATCGACTCCGCTCTCGTCAGGTCGCCGCTCTCGCGCTCGATCACGCCGAGCAGCCGATAGGCATCGCCGGGGATGTGAGCGTCGCCCATCTGCGACGCGAGCTCCATGGCGGCGTCGGCGGCCGCACGTGCGCGCTCGAAGTCGCGACGCGCGACCCACATTTCCACGACGTTGACCTCGATCTGCACGCGCAGCGCGATGTCGCGAAGGTCGCGCACGAGCTCGATGGCTTCGCGATAGGACCGCTCGGCCTCGTCCCACCGCTCCGTGTCGGTGTACACCATCCCGAGATTGTTGAGCGCGATGCAGACATCGCGCACGAGCCCCATCGAGCGGTAATCGGCGAGGCTCGCCTGATAGAACTCGAGCGCTCTCGCGAAATCGCCGCGGATGTTCGCGACGACGCCAAGGTTCTGCGCGGTGATCGCGGCGAGCTTGGCCTCCCCAGCGCGGATCGCGCGCTCGCGCGCGTCGTTATACAGCCGAACTGCCTCGTCGAGCTCACCCTGCTGCCAGCGGAACATGCCCAGCATGTTGACCGCATAGCCGACGGCGACGGTGTCGCCCGACGCCTCGGCGGTCGCGATCGCGGCGCTCACGCAGTCTTCGGCCGCGGCGTGATTCGCGTCAGCGAAATGACTGCCGGCGATCCAGCGGAGGATCGTCGTTGCGGTAGGAGGCTCGTCGCCGCGCGTGAGCGATCGGAGCGCTTCCTCGTAATGCGCGCGCGCCAAGTGTCGCTGCCCCACGCGCTCGGCGGCGCGCGCGGCTTCAATGTAGCCGGCGACGGCCGGTGACGGCCCGAGGTCGCCCTGTGGTCGGAATCGGCGGCGGAGTCGCGTGTTCGGCACACCCTAGGACGACCGGGTTGCGCCACTGGTCTCCGAACGCAACCCGGCCGAGCCACGTTCGCGGGACGTGGCTCGGCCGGGTCAGTCAGCCGTTGAAGACACCACCTGGGTGTCGCTTAGTGCCACGATACGAGGTACCCCGAGAAGTGGTTGATTGGGAAGCCAACCTGCAGTCGGAGGAGGTCGACTGTGGCCGGCAGAATCTCACTGGTGGCTGCGAACCCAAGGGCCTGATTGAGCCTGCTCGCGTCGGTGAAGTAGGCACCGTCGAGGACGGGCGCGGTCACGAGGCCGACGAGTGCGACCTTTCTCAGATCCTGCGTGAATTGCAGTGGTACGGCGAACGTCGTCCCGTGTGGCTCGAACTCGTAGGCGACGAGACGCCCGGCGAGCGCGGTGGCCGTGAACTTGGTGCTCGACGTCACCGCCCCGACCGGAACGACCAGCGTTAGGCCGGCGTCGGGGATGGAGATCGTGCCGCCGTCGCTGCCAATGACGGCGCTGACCGAAATGTTCTGCGCGAGCGGTGAGGTACGTGTGACGCCGCGCACAGGCACCAGGCCCAGCAGAGCGGCCGATTGCTCGAATTGCTCGGCCGAGACAGTGCTGGTACCGGCGTCCGGCTCGAGGGGCGTCGCGGCGTCGCGAGCGCAACCGGCGAGCAGGAGGACCGAGAGGAGGCGGGCTCCGAAACGCGAGAGCGGTCGGAGGTTCATGGGGTCGAGCTCCGTGAGTGAGAATGGCTGGCGACTGCGTCGTGCGCCGTGTGCCGCGCCCATGGAGAAGCAACCCGGGTGCCGTTGGGCGTTAGGCTTGGTCCCTCATTTCACGCGGGCGGATCGACCGAAACTGTGGGACAGATGCGGAATGCTTCAGTCGATGTGACCAGGCGCCAACGCCGCGAGCTTGCCGTCACTCGATCGATGTGACGTTGGATGCGTCACGATCTGTGGCGATGTCGTGGGTCTGCGGCAGCTCCTCTTGACTTCGACAGAAACACAGCGCTACTATGTTTCTGTCGAAATCGTAAATCCACCATGCTTCCTTGGGGCCGACGGCGATGGGCGAATCGTCCAACGAGCCGCTGCGCGGCACGATCGACCTCCTGGTCCTGCGCACGCTCTCCCTCGCGCCGATGCATGGCTGGGGCATCACCCAGCGCATCCAGCAGGTGACTGACGGCGTGCTCGAGGTCAACCAGGGCTCGCTCTATCCGGCACTCCAGCGGCTCGAGCAGAAGGAGTGGATCGACAGCGAATGGCGCGTCACCGACAACAACCGCCGCGCCAAGTACTACCGTCTGACGCCTCTCGGCCGCAAAGCACTCGGCGCCGAAACCCAGAGCTGGCGGCGACTCGTGGTCGCGGTCGAACAGCTCCTCCGAACCACGTGACCGCGAGGTTGGCATGCGTGGGACGAAACGAATCGCCATGTGGCTTCGTGCGCTCCTGTCGCGCCGCCGCATGGAATCGGAGCTCGATGAGGAGATGCGCTTCCATGTCGACATGGAAGCTGCGAAGCACTCGCGCCAGGGGATAAGCAGCGACGAAGCGCGCCGGCGGGCGACGCTCGCGTTCGGCAGCATGGAGCATCACAAGGAAGCAATGCGCGAAGGCCGGGGCGTTCGCGGCATCGAGCGCGCGGCGTTCGACCTGCGTTTCGGCTTCCGGCAGCTCCGCAAGACACCCGGATTCACGCTCGCTGCTGTGCTGACATTGGCGTTAGGCATCGGCGGGAACGTCGCTGTGTTCAGCGTCGTCAATGGCGTCCTGCTACGCCCCCTCGCCTATCCCGAGCCCGACCGGCTCGTCACCATCGCCCACCGCACGCGGGGTGGCGACCTGCCGGCCAGGCTGCCGAATGCGACCGCGGCGGATGTCGTCTATCAGGCGAACCACAGCTTCGAGGCGATGGCGCTGTACTCGAGCTGGCAGGCGAGCTTGACGGGGGGTGATGCGGCGCCCGAATGGGTCGATGTTACGTCGGTGACGCGCAGCCTGTTCGACGTGCTGCGTGTCCGGCCCGCGCTAGGCCGGGCGTTCACCGCGGACGAGGACCGACGTGGTGGACCTCACACGGTGATCCTCAGTCACGCGCTCTGGCGTCAACGGTTCGGCGGCGACCCCGCTGTCATCGGGCGCACCATCTCGGTGGACGGGACGACGTGCGAGATCATCGGCGTGATGCCGGCGGGATTTGTCTTCCCGGCGCCAGCGGTTTCGGTCTGGGTGCCCATGCGAATCGATCCTAACGATCTCGGCGGCTTCAATACGCCCGGAATCGGCCGACTACGCGCGGGAGTCACGCCGGAGCAGGCGGAGCGCGATCTCGCACAGCTTCTGCCGGGTATCACGAAGCTCGTCGATTTTCTGACGGAGAAAACCCTGAGGGATGCCGGCCTTGCGCCGGACGTGCACCCCTACCTCGACGACGTCGTCGGAGGGGTTCGCCCGGTGCTCTGGACGCTCTGGGCGATGGTCGGGCTGGTGCTGCTCATCGCCTGCGTCAACGTCGCGAGCCTGTTGCTCGTGCGCGCGGAAACGCGGCGCCGTGAGGTCGCACTCCGCGTGGCGTTAGGCGCAGAGCGAGGCCACCTGCTGACGCAGTCGCTCGCCGAGAGCGCGCTACTCCTGATCATGGGGGCAGGGCTTGGGCTCGTCTTCGCGTGGGGTGCGGTCACTGCGCTTCCGCGACTCGCTCCGGACCTCCTGCCGCGACTCGCCGACATTCGAATCGACGCCGCCGTCCTCGCATGCACGACGCTCGTCGCGGCCGTCGTGGCCGTCGCCTTTGGCCTCGTGCCCGTGGCGCAGAACCGCACGGCGGCGCCCGCGTCGATGCTGCGCGGCGGCGATCGCTCGTCGACGGTCGATCGACGTAGCGGCCGCCTGCGGCAGACGCTCGTCGTCGCGCAGGTCGCCATGGCGACCGTCCTGCTCGTCGGTTCGGGCCTCGTGCTGCGAAGCTTCCAGAAGCTCCGGAGTGTAAGCCTCGGCTTCCGCCCCGATGGCGTGGTGACGTTCCGCATCGCGCTTCCCGGATCGCGCTACGCGACCTCCGAGTCGGTCGCGCAGTTTCATTACTCGATGCTGGATCGTATCCGTTCGGTGCCCGGCGTCGAAGTCGCCGGCGCGACGGGCGAACTACCGCTGACGCCCACGTTCTCCCAGATCGACCCATTGCGTATGGAAGGCGTGGTGCCGCCACCTAACGCACTGCCGCCTATAGCGGAAATGCGCGTCGCGACGCCCGGCTACTTCGAGGCGATGGGGATACCGCTCGTGGAGGGTCGGACGCTCGAGCGCTCGGACACCGACCGGCAGACCGGCGCGGTGCTCGTAACCCAGTCGATCGTGCGGAAGGTAATGCAGGGACGGCCGGCAATCGGCGCGCACGTTGCGCATGGGTTGGAGAGCGTCACCGGCGAACGCCCGTGGTCCGATGTCGTGGGCGTCGTGGGCGACGTTCGCGGCCTGTCGCTCGACCAGGAGCCCATGGGCGCTGTGTACTACGCGATGGTCAACCGGCAGAAGGTCAACATGGACTGGCTGGCGCGATCGATGGTCTACGCGGTCCGCACGAAGCTGCCGCCGGCGCAGCTGATCGCGTCGGCGCGCCGTGAGCTCGCACAGCTCGACCCGACGCTCCCACTGGCCGAGACACGGACGTTGGCGTCGGTCGTCGATGCGGCCAGGAGCGGGATGCGATTCTCGATGATCGGTTTTGCGATCGCCGCGGCGATCGGGCTCTTCATGGGCGCGATCGGGCTCTACGGCGTGTTGTTGTACGTGACGGCGCAGCGGACCCGCGAAATCGGCGTTCGAATGGCGTTAGGCGCGACGCCGTCGTCGGTGCGCACGTCCATTCTGCGGCGAGGCGTGCTGGTGAGCGCAATCGGCCTTGCGGCGGGGCTTACCGCGGCGGTGTCGCTGCGTATGCTGGCGAAGCCGTTGCTCTACGGCATTACGCCAACAGATCCGCCCACGCTCGGCGCGGTCTCGCTGGTGCTGCTGTGTGCCGGGGCGCTCGCCGCGTGGCTTCCGGCGCGTCGGGCGGCGCGGCTCGACCCGGTCCGTGCGCTGCGGTGGGACTAGGTTTGGTAAACAAAAGTCTTGTCCCAAATGAGAACGGCAAGACCTAACGCGGATTAACACCGATGACGACGATGACGCGGATTGGTTCCGCCGGCACTCACACGCCCGTCCGCCAGGCAAGCCCTCGGTGGCGTTGCTGATGACCAACGAACCTCGTTCGGAGTGGTTTTCGGGCAGCAGGTTCGGAGGTCTCGGAATGCATCCGCGTCATCGTTGTGATCGTGGTTCATCCGCGTCAGGTCTTCCGTTGTCTTGCGGTGTCGATGCTCGATGCGTCCCAGGTTGCACCGGACCGAGGCCCAACACTCTTGTCCACCTACTTTAGCTCGGACCAGCCGCCTGAGACAAAACTTTTGGCCACCTACTTACTCTTACTGGCTGTTTCACAACCGTTGTAGATAGTTGAAGCAGATCAGGGCGCAGGCGAGGTGCAGGAAGGCGCGGTGCATCGCGACGCGGCGCTCGTAGCGGATCGTCAGCCGACGGTAGCAGGCGAGCCGGGCTAGCGTGCGCTCCACGATCCACCGATGTCGTCCGAGCCGCTCCGTCGACTCGATACCCTTGCGGGCGATACGGTGCTTGATCCTGCGGCGCGCGCAGGCGTCGCGGCAGCGGCCGTAGTCGTAGCCCTTGTCGGCGTGCAGCTTCGCGGGCCGGCGCCGCGGGCGGCCGCGCCGCCCGGTGCGGATCGGCACGACGGCGTCGAGCATCGGCACGAGCATCCGACTGTCGTGCACGTTGGCGGCGCTCACCGCGACGGCGAGCGGGACGCCCTGCCGGTCGGCGAGGAGGTGGTGCTTCGAGCCGGGCTGCCCTTTGTCCGTCGGGTTCGGTCCGACTGCGGCTCCCTTTTTTCGCGGCCAAGCTCCTGCTGTCTAGAGCCGCCCGCGTCCAGTCGACCTGCTCGGCCGCCGCGAGGCGCTCCAGCATCAGCTGGTGCAGCTTCCGCCAGGTCCCGCGCCGCTGCCACTCCCGCAGCCGCCGCCAGCAGGTCACGCCCGAGCCGTACCCGAGCTCCGTGAGCAGCATCCGCCACGGGATGCCGGAGCGTAGCACGTACAGGATGCCGTTCAGCGTCGCCCGATCGTCCACCCAGGGGCGCCCGCCCTTCGGCTGCGCCCGGCGCTTCGGCAGCAGTGGCGCCACCACCGCCCACAACGCTTCCGTTACTAGTGGCTTCATGTCCTATCGCTACCCCGGGGCGGCGCGCAAGTTGTGGGGCCGACGCACCATGACCGGTAGTCGACCCCCCTGGAGCGCCGACGCTCGGGGGCGCCGGGCGTGCGCGGCACTCGTGAGAGGGATCTAGTGATGAGACCCGCTCTGGCTACGGCGGCCGTACTGACGGTGGCGTTGTCTCTCGTGGACCTCGCCGCGGGCGGCGCCGCCCGCGCGCAGTCGAACGAAGCGGCGCCAGCCCGCGGGCGCGTCCGGTATCCGACGATGCTAGACATGACGTTCCCCGAGTTCGAGGCCGCCGCGAAGCGGACGGACGTCGTGCTCGTGCCGGTCGGCGCGATCGAGGAGCACGCCTCGCACCTGCCGCTCGGCACCGACGCGATGAACGTCACCGCCCTGCTCTTTCACGTGCAGGGCTACCTGCGCAAGGCCGGCTTCGAGGCCATCCTCGGCCCGCCGCTGAACATCGGCATCACGAATGAGGGCGGCGATCGGACGCGCGACGGCACCTACACCTACCCGGGGAGCCTGACGATCGCGAAGGAGACGTTCGTCGCGCTCTACGTCGACGTGCTGCGGTCGCTCCACGACAACGGCATGCGGCGCGCATTCCTCTACTCCGGGCACCTCGGCACACGACACGTCGAGGCGATCATCGAGGCCGCTGAGGCGGCGAACCGAAAGATCGACGGCATGAAGGTGTACGCAGTGATCGAGAGCGAGAAGCTGGCCACGATGCAGCTCGCACCGTCCGCGCCCGTCTTGTCCGTCGAGAAGGGGCGGAACTTCGAGATGATGGTAGAGCTGCTCGGACGCGGAACAGAGTTCCCGCGCACTACCCACGCCGACGGGGCGGAGACGAGCTGGACCCTCTACCTGCACCCGGGGGTCGTACGGCCCGGTTACGAGCGGCTCCCGCAGTCACCGTCTTCCGCCTTCCTCGAGGTCCTCCGCTCCGGCGATCGGTCGAGAAATCCGAGCGGCAGCGGGGGATTGCCGTTCGACCGGGCCTCGGCGCGCGTGGGCGAGCGAATCGTCGACTACAAGACGGCCCGCATCGGTGAGACTATCCTGAAGGTGCTTCGGCCGCAGTAAGGGCGAGCGCGCTCGGCCGATTCAGTGCGTCGTCCTGGATAGCCAGGGTGCCGATTCGGTTGTGAAACGGGCATTTAAGTGGATCCAGTCTGAGTTCAAGACAGCCGTTGTGGCCCAGCGGATTCTCTGGTCGGGACGTTGTGCAAGGGCACCACGACCGCTGGGTACGCTGACGGGCGCTGCGCGCCGCCGCGGAAGCCGCTGAGTATCTGTGATGGCACCCTGGCAGGCAGCCGTGCGCGTCCCGGGGGCGTTGGGACAATTCTTCGGCCGCTGGCGACTGGAGCCGGACCTCTCGAGCCGTCCAGCGTGCTCAGCGCCCGGCGCGTCGCGCCGTCTGCGTGTTCAGCGGTCGTCGGTGTTCGCGTTTGCGTGTTCAGCGGTCGCGGTTCCCTCGTGCGATAAGAAACTCAGACGCGCGCCACTAATAGCTGCCATCCCGAGCCGTCGGAGGTGTTGTCATCCCGAGCCGCGGGTGCCCGCGTAGCGGGCAGATGAGGGATCCTCAGGTTCCCGGTAGAGAGCCCTCGATCTGGACGATGAAAGATCCCTCGCTACGCTCGGGATGACACGCTGCGGAGCTGCCACTTGATGCGCGTGTAGGCAATCCGGAAGCCCTGGCGCTCACCGTTCCGCTGCGATGCACTGCCGGGCAGCGCCCCCATCATCGCGAGCTCGCATCCGACCGACACGGCGTGTTCGAGTCGCGCATCGAGCAGTGCTGCCTGGGCGCCGCGACCCCGAAACGGCGGGTCCGTACTCGCCCCCGCGAGCAGCGCCACGCCGTCATGGACGGCGATGGCTGCCGCGGCGATAGGGTGACCTTCCCAGTCCGCCACGAAGCACACGGTTCCCCTGGCCCTCGCGCTCACGCCGCCGAAATCCCGGATGAACGCCGCCGCTTCGGGGGTTTCGCTCCAGCCGCGTGAGGCCGTCTCCGCCCAGACATCTTCACCTCCCGGGTCCACTCGACGGACCACGAGCTCGGGCGGCGGCCGTCGCGGAGACGCGCCGCGATTGGGCGTTAGGCGCAGGTGCATGACGCTCGTCAGCTCGATCGGCCGATAGCCTCGCTCGCCCAATAGCTGCAGGACCTGGATGTCGGCGAGCGGGCTCACCTCGTGGAAGACCTCGGCCCCGCGATCCCTGAAGAACGATTCGATTGCGTCGAGCTGCTCGTATGTCGGCGGCGAGAAGAGACCGAACCCGAACGTCTGCGACAGTGGAGACCCGACGCCGTCGAACATCGCGTAGGTGCCGTCGAAGTCGCGCCACTCGGCGCCAAGCGACGGCACCGCCCGCGCGCGCGATTCGACGTACGCGGCGCTCGCCTTCGCTTCTGCGCGTTCCAGCCGCTGCGAGAGCGCGACGTCGGTGACCGGGGATGTGCTTTGCGCGCTCACGCCGATTTCAGAGTTCAGTGGCCTGGGAAACGTTAGGCAGCAGCCGTCAGCACGAGTGGCGCACCCTTGCGGATGACGATCGTGTGCTCGTGATGCACCGCGAGCACGCGATTGTGCGTGCGGAGCGTCCAGCCGTCCGGTTCCTCGACGACCCGCGCCGGCACGCTCGTGAGCATGGGCTCGAGCGCGATCACCATCCCCTCGGTGAGCACCGTGCGCGCGCCGGGGTCTCCCCAGTTCGGCACGCTCGGCGGCTCGTGAATGCGGCGGCCGATGCCGTGCCCGGTGAGCTCGCGCACGACCACCGCGCCCTCGCGGGTCGCGGCCGACTCCACCGCGCGTCCGACCTCGCGAAGCGACTGGCCGGCGCGTGCAACCGCGACGCCGCTATTGAAGGCAATGCGTGCGGCACGCTGCAGCTGGCGCGCTTCGGGCGACGCGGGCGGAATGATGACGGTCATGGCGCTGTCGGCCATGTAGCCATCGAGCTCGAGGGTCACGTCGAGCTT
>Ga0075424_100008486_pt1 | contig 10049 bp, 7 predicted proteins | sample SoiMethybrSBSTD3_FD_75301 | JGI IMG/M metagenome (GOLD analysis project Ga0075424, IMG submission 75301) | Bulk soil microbial communities from a Populus tree surrounding site in Tennessee, USA - Soil MetaG P. TD hybrid SBSTD3 | ecosystem: Environmental > Terrestrial > Soil > Tree plantation...
CACAGTCTGGCCGACCCGCCAAAAATACTGGAGCTACGAGACGGACTGTTGTCGCTCTTCGCGCTCGTCCTGGTCAGCGCAATCGGATTTGGTTCGCCGACCTATTACTGGTTCACAATCTTGCCGTTGGCCTTGATTTTGCCCTTGCTGCTGTTGCCGGCTGCACACTGTCGACCGGTTTTTGCTGCCGCGGGCGTATTCATTGTTGGTCTGACGATCGTCTGGACAATCACCTTTGGCATTGGCCGTCTAGGTGATGTGAGCCTGCCTCTCACAAGCCGTGTGCACGCTGCGCAGGCCGCGTTGCTGGCATTATCGGCCTGTGCGCTCACTCTTTCCGCGTTATTTGCCGAAAGGCGTCAGAGTGAAGCTGCACTCAAGGACAGTAATGATCGGCTACGATTGGCTCTCGACGGTGCCAAGCTCGGTGTCTGGAGTGTCGACCCAAAGACCGGTCGTTTTGAAAACGATGCGCGGGATCGCCTGATTCACGGACATGACCCTGCCGCGCCGCCCAAAACATTGGCCGCGGCACGACCTTTCATTCATCCAGATGATCTGCCGCGCTTGGACACCGTCTTTGCGGCATCGCGGCGCGATGGTGGCAGCTACAACGCCGAATACCGCCTGGCGCCGGTTCCTGGCCACACCCAAATCAACCAGGAGCGCTGGGTTGCCGTTGAAGGTACTGTAGTTCGCAAGACCGATGGCCGGACCACTCGAATGCTCGGAGTGACCCGTGACATCACGGCGCGCAAGCAAACCGAGGGAAGGCTGCGAAAGAGCGAGCGGACGTCGCGCGAGCTGCTCGCTGCCCTGCCTGCCGCAATTTACGTGACCGACGCGGCCGGATGTATCAGCTACTGTAATCAGGGTGCCGTCAAATTGTGGGGGAGGGAACCCAAATTAGGAAGAGATAAGTGGTGTGACCTTGGCCGATTCTACTACGCTGATGGTGCGCCTATGCCGCTCAGCGACTGTCCAACCGAGCTCGCATTGATGCAAGGTCGGGTGGTGCGCGGTCAAGAGAGCATCATTGAGCGGCGGGACGGTACCCGCATTCCAATCATCTCCTATCCGATGCCCTTGCACAATGAAACCGGCACCATCGTCGGTGTCATCAACATGACCGTCGACATTAGCGAACGCAAGCAAGCCGAACAGACGCTTGCAGATCGCAACGTGCAGTTGGCATTGGCCGGAAGGGCGGCCCTCGTCGGCACTTATGCCTACGATGTCGGGGCAGATTTGATGCAGGTTTCCGAGGGTTACGTGGCCGTTCACGGTTTGAAGGAGGGGACGAGGCAAAGCACACGTAGCCAATGGCGAGCCCGGGTGTTTCCTGATGATCTTTCTCGTGTCGATCAGATGCGTGAGCTGGCATTCCGTGAGCGGTGGTGTGAATATGCACTCGAGTATCGGATCATTGGCGGTGGTGGCGAGAAGCGATGGATCGAGTCGCGAAGCTTCATTGCCTATAGCAATGGCCGTCCACAGAGAGTGGTTGGTGTCAACATCGATGTGACGGAGCGCAAGCAGGCAGAACAAATACTGGCCGAGCGCGATGTACAACTAGACCTCGCCGCCAGGATTGGTCGAATAGGCACTTTCACGATCGACTACACAACAGGCATCATCCAATTGTCGCCGGGTTGTACGAATGTCTACGGTCTGTCGGAGGGCACCTCTGCGCTGTCGCTCGAAAAGGGCTGGTCATTTGTGCATCCGGATGATTTGCAGTGGCTGGCAGATCTGCGCAGCCAGGTATTCCATAAGCAGAAGAGCGAGTTCGTCGCGCAATTTCGCATCGTGCGGGCGGACAACGGCGAGGTCAGATGGCTCGAGACGCGTAGCCTTATTTCCTACGGAAAAGATGGCCGTCCTTTGCGCTTGGTGGGCGCCAGCATCGATGTCACTGAACTCAGGGCCAACGAGGATCACAAGAGCATGCTGATTGCGGAACTCGATCACCGCGTGAAGAATACACTGGCTTGTGTCTCGGCCGTAGCACTGCAGACGCGCGAAGACAGTTTGTCAATGGACGGCTTCCTTGAAGCCTTCAATGGTCGCATCCATTCATTGGCGACAACCCATGCTCTCTTGAGTCGCAGCCGGTGGCAGGCGGTGGAGCTTGCTGAACTTATTCGCAATGAACTTGCCCCTTGCATGAAGAAGGATAATACGATCGTTAAGGGCCCTGATATCTATCTAAGCGTGGAAGCAGCCCAGACGATAGCTATGGTCATTCACGAGCTTGCCACCAACGCGGCCAAATACGGTGCCCTGTCAAATGGTAACGGTCGTGTATCGGTGTATTGGGAAAAGTCCTCAAATGGCAGATCGGTCGATGGGCTTAAGTTCGAGTGGCAGGAGATAGGGGGGCCAGCAGTTTTGCCTCCCACCGCATGTGGGTATGGGACAAGCGTGATTCGCAATCTGATCCCTTATGAACTCGGTGGTACTGTTGATTACGTTTTCGCTCCCGCTGGGGTCCGATGCACGTTGGAAATACCTGACAAGTGGTTGGCTAGTAGGGCATCTTAGCGACACCAACGCACCGCCGTTCGCGGTAGCTGGCTGCGCTGCCTACCGACGCAACGGATCAGCCTCAGCTCGGATCTCCATTAGGCGATGCCGAGACGGCGCAAGGGGCGGTCGCGGAGAGCGCGCCCGTCCCTTTTCTCGTCGGTACGACGCGATGAACCCGATTGCTGGCGTCCGGCGGTTCTCACAGAAGGGAGGCGAAAGGCCAAGGCACGCCAACACCTCGTCCAGTCTTTGTCATCGATCTCGTATCTGGACGGTAACTTTCCTTATCGTCTCACCAACGGCGTGGCAGGTCGGTCCATCACGTTCTTCAAAGCGCAAGGATCCGTTACTTTTTGGTCACTTCCTTGCCATCCACGATGTATAGCTTGTCGCCGGTACGAAAAATGACCGCGCCTTCGCCCACTTCTCGGGCTTTGAATTTGTCGATGTGTGCGGATGTATCGCCTTTCGCTCCAGCCTTGGCGATATTGAAGCTCTTCAGGTCAACCACTACGGCCTCGTTGTTCCCGAGTTGGCCAAGGGTTGGCTGCTGGTTGTTTGGCGCCCAATAGTTGCTCACGCTCCTCATCAATGGTGAGTCTTGCCAGGGACTAAAACTCTGGGCGATTGCTAGAGAAGCGGCGCCTGTGATGCTGAGCGCAGCTGCCACACCAATTGCCGTCCAACTGCGATTTGATCCTGCCATATTGATCTCCTGGCTTGAGCGTCACACTTTACATGACTGTAGCCATTTGGCCTTAGACGTTGACGCTACGCCCATTACCAGAGGCGACAAATCAGCAGATACCCTTGCGCCCAGAGAGGGAAAGCACCGAGCATGCAGATGCCGGCAAATTGCGAACCTATCCGCCTTAACAGCGAAAAAGACGACGCAACGCGAGGGAGCTGGGTGTCTTAAGCCGGACACTTCAACAAGCGATCAACAGTTTCTGGCGAGTACCAGGCGACGTCGGGGACGACGCTTCGTGTCATGCAGCCAGCGAAGAACTGGGCACAATACGTCTTTTTCTCGCTTTCCGTGCCGGTGAGGGGATTTAAGGGCTGATTTGTTCGCATGCACGCAGCTACGGCTGAGTCACATATTTCTTTTCTGCACGCGTCGCCAGCCGGCGAAGCATGAGCCATAATCGAAGAGGATAAGACAGACCAGCAGCAAAGTGAGACCGCCGGAATGATCGTCCTCGCAAGGCTGGGAAATCTAATCATATATTTCTCCGATCCGGGCGCGGGTTTATGGCTGCACATAGTCCGTTGTGGTGACCCCCTCGCGTTGATCTGTGGTTGTGGATCGGCGTGGTGACCGTACTAGCTCCCCGCGCGAGCGGTGAAACCTACAGATGTTGCACCATTCGCCCAAAAAGGTACATCCGGGGAAGCCCTGACTTGGAGGTAGGGGTGTTTTGAAAGTGCGATTTGGCTAATTGTATTTTAGCGGTGGGCGGGTGCGCCGCCCATGCGCGTGCCACCGCTTCGGGGCAGCGTTGGGTCGGCTAATGCCGATGGCGTTCTTGCGCGATAAGGTGTGGGGTAATCCAATCGCGGTACGGTTCAGTCGAATGTTTTCGAGGTCAATCTATGCCGGAAGTCGCTGCGCAGGCCATGGCTGTCAGCGTACTCACTAGCGGCGCGAGGGCCTTGGACGCAGAAGTGTGACCGGCGGATACGGAAAGTAGGACCGATAAAAGTAGAGGTTTGAATTGACGAAGCGGGGATCACCGCTGGTCGTGGAAGGAAAGGTGTAGGGGTACACTCGGAGCAGATCTGAGGGGAGGATGGCCCCGCCCAGCAAATGCTCAGTGAGCGCGATAATGGGAGCCCTGGCGCACCGCAGAGGGGGCAGCCAAACAATATCCGGCCGGACCTTACCGGAGAGTTAAACGGGCCATCTCGGAGGGCTTGGCGTCTCGCGGCCAGAGGGCGCCACCCACATAGATCGTGGCGATCGCATTCAATCAATCAATCAATGCCCTGTCTGAAATTTTGGGCTAAAGGTCGCGCCAAAATTAAAAACGGCAATCGCACCCAAGATGGTGGCGTCTGCTGGCAGCTGTGGGCTTGCGGATGGTAAGTGAAGGATATGAAAGCATCTCTCGTTTGGTCCGTTGCGATAGAGCCACTGCGCCAGGAAACGGCCGAACTGTAAGTGGCGGACGTGGGAGCCGTTGCCTACCAGGGTTTTTACTGATTTCGGTGAACCTCGTATCCGCTGATGCTATCACGCCAATCGGGCGGCCTGAATTATGCGACGTGATGTCAGACAAAATGACCAGGGACTGCTAAGGCACACGGTCAGCGGAGGAAACGGTTCGCAGCGACGCCCAAGAAGGCACACCCGTTGTCGCACTCACACCCTGGCGGAAGTCATGCGCGATTTTCCGATTATCTGAGGGCAAAGGCGTTGCGATGGCAGGCCGACAAGATGGGTCAACCGGAGAAGCAAAATGCCGAAGTTCAACCTATCGATTAGCGGATTCAGCATTGCGATGGCTGTGGCGCTTGCTTTCTGGGAGGTGCTATTCTTCTTCTTCGAGTGGGATGGCGTTCTAGGATTTCTGTTCCCGAACCGGTTGGGCTTTCAGCTTGCTTGGATGGCAGCAATTTATCTCTCCTTCCAGCTTGTCTCCATCCCGTTCGCTTTGCGTGCTTCGAAGGGCAGATTTATAGGGATCATTGATGGCATCGCATCGTTGCTTCCGCTCTTGATAGTAGTTGTTGTAATCTTCGGTAGATCCCAGCTCCTGAATACACCGGACCGTTGGCAGGCGGCATTCCTTCTCATGCTGGTGACGCTGACTGATTTATTTGGCGGATATGCGTTCAACATCGCTTTGAGTCGCAGGATGGTTGATATAGGTACGGCCGCTTGAGTGGCGGCGACGTTGCCCCAGCGGTTTGCCTCAAAGCCTCCGATGGAGAAGGGCGCCCGGGCCAGCGTGCCACGTTCGTGAGATGAACGTTGGTGAGCTCCTCGGATCACTACCAAGCGGGCTGTGCGTCAAGCGCCTTTGTTACGTTGCATACGTCCGCTGAGAAGAAACGGCGGCGTTATCGCTTTGTCCCGGACGGCAGCACCGCAGCAGCTGGACGCAACGCCAGGGGTTGTTATCTTGGTCAGCTAGGAGCAAGCGCGTTGGACGATCCCGTGACTTAAGCAGAACTTAGTCGGCAGTCATCGATAGGGGGACTTACGAGGGTTGCGCTCGCTGACGCAACGCCTCATGGAGATGAAGGCGCGAGTTCACGAGGGAGGGTGGCGACTGGACAACAAGGTCCAGGAGCCGACGCTGGCGTGCGTGATGGCCGGTATGGGCAGTTGGATGCAGGGTCATGATCCCTGCGGCAAGGCCGTCCTGACATCAGGCGAGTTGACATGGAGCCGAGCCTCGTTTGCAAATGTAACGGCGACCCATGTGGGTTCGACCTTTGCCATAAAGTGGCCGGCCGACTACCGAGTGCGTCAATTGTTGAAGAGCATGCACGACTTCGTCAACCTAGGCGACCTGCGCGATCGCTCAGTGCCCGAGTCAAATCTCGCATTGATTGATTGCCGTGACTGGGACAACCCGCGCACATTGTCCCACGGTGAGATCGATCGGCAGATCAACGCCTGCGCGCGAGCATTGATCACGCGAGGCCTCGTGCGCGGGGACCGTGTGGCTATATTCTCCCTTAATCGCACCGAGCTGCTGATTGCCTACTTTGCCATCATGCGCGCAGGGTTCGTCGCAGTACCAGTGAACATCAAGTTCCCGCGGGAGACCATCAGCTTCATTCTTAATGACGCAGAGGTGAAGCTAGCATTCTGTGATGCGGTCAGTCGCCCGCTGTTGCCGGTCGGCCTGCCCACTATCGAGTTCGACACGGCGGGCAGCGCCGGCTTTGACAGCATGCTGGACCCCGGTCCCTTCGAAACGGTTCAGCCGCAGTCCGGTCAGATCGCCATGGTCCTTTACACCTCCGGCTCGACTGGCCGTCCGAAGGGTGTGCCCTTGTCACACGAGGGTCAGCTTTGGGCAGTGCGTACTCGCGTCGGCAGCGGTAATCAGGGACGCCACCGCTTGCTGGTGGCGGCTCCACTCTTCCATATGAATGCCCTTGGGATTGCCAAATTTGTGCTCGCTGCTGGAGCGAGTATGGTCCTGCTGCCGCAATTCCATGCCCGACGGTATGTGGAGGCGATCGGTCGCTTCCGGGTTACTTGGCTGACCTCGGTGCCGACCATGCTCGCGCTCGCAATGCGTGAGCGCGAGGCACTTGCGCGGACGGATCTGTCTTCAGTGGAGCTGATCCGCGCAGGCTCGGCTCCGATTACGCAATCACTCATCGACGAGGTGCGGCACGTTTTTCCCAATGCGAACCTGGCCATCGCGTACGGTACAACGGAGGCGGGGCCAGTGATGTTCGGGCCGCGACCGGGGATGAGGAAGCCCGACCTCGCGCTGGGCTGGCCACTTCCAGGCGTGGATGTTCGCCTGGTTGGGGCGAATGGTAACGAGGCGGCAGAAGGTGAATTGTGGATCCGCACACCGGCCAATATGCGAGGTTACCTTAATTTACCCGATAAAACGGAGCAGGTGCTAACGAGCGATGGGTGGTACAAGTCAGGCGATGTCTTCCGATGCGACGAGGCGGGCGCCTATACCTTCGTTGGCCGTACCGACGACATGTTCGTGTGCGGCGGCGAAAATATCTATCCAAGCGAGGTCGAGAGCATGCTTGAACGACATTGCGACATTGTACAGGCCTGTGTCGTACCGGTACCGGACGAGATCAAGGGGGAGAAGCCTTTCGCATTCGTGGTGCTGAGAAGCGGTGCTCAGCTGACAGAAGCGGACATAAAGCGTTTTGCCCTCGAGAATGCGCCTGCCTATCAGCACCCGCGCGGCGTGGTGTTCATGTCTGAGCTGCCGCTTGCTACGACCAATAAGATCGATCGCGAGGCGCTCGGCCGGCTAGCTCTTGAGCGGTGGTCCGCATCAGGGAGCACTCATGCGTAAGTGGTCAGACAGGAAAATGAAATGAAGGCAGCAGTGATCTACGAGCACGGCGGTCCTGGCTCGATCCGCTACGAAGCTGGCTATCCCGACCCCAAGGTCGGCGTCGGCGAAGTTGTCGTGCGAGTGAAGGCGGCGACCTTAAACTATCACGATATTTTCACGCGCCGCGGCATGCCCGGGATAAAGGTGCCGATGCCTTGTATCATGGGCATCGACTTCGCCGGCGACATTGTAGCGCTTGGAGCTGGCGTAGACGATTGGATGGTCGGAGACCGTGTGATGATCGACCCGGTCGACCGAGTCGGCGGCGGTGGTCTGATCGGCGAGGTTCGACCCGGAGGGCTTGCCGAGTACTGCGCGGTACCTACTCACAACCTTGTTCGGCTGCCGCCCAGCGTCTCCTACGAGGCAGCTGCCTGCCTGCCGGTCGCATACGGAACCGCGCTGCGGATGATGGTCACCATCGGTCAGGTCAAGGCTGGCGAGAAGGTCCTGATTCTGGGAGCGTCCGGCGGCGTTGGAACATGTTGCGTGCAGCTGGCAAAGCTCGCGGGCGCAGAGGTCATCGTATGTGCGTCAAGCACCGAAAAACTAGCGCGCCTGCAGGATCTTGGCGCCGATTACGGTATCGACTATTCAAGAGAAGATTTCGTGAAATGGGTCTATACCAAGTACGGGAAACCGCATCGACGCCGATTTGATGGCGGCGTCGACGTGGTGGTGAATTTCACCGGGGGCGACACGTGGGTACCCTCGCTCAGAGCACTGCACAGGCAGGGTCGACTCCTGACGTGCGGCGCCACCGCTGGTTTCGATCCGAAAGAGGATCTGCGCTACATCTGGACGTTCGAGCTCAAAATCCTCGGTTCTAATGGTTGGATGCGTGAGGACCTGACTACGCTGCTGGACCTCATCAGCTCGGGTGAACTCACGCCAATCATCGATCGCGCCTTGTCGCTCCCAGAGGCGAACGAGGCTTTCAGGTTGCTGGAGGATCGGATCGTGTTCGGCAAGGTAATCGTAGCGCCATGACTGAAGAAACCGCACGCAAGCTGTCCCTTGCGGACGTGCAGGCAATCTTTGACCGCTCGCCATTCATCGGGTGGCTCGGCCTGAAGGTCGTCTCACTCGACCACGATCGCCAGGAGATCGCGGTCAGGATGGCCATGCGAGCGGAGTTCGAGCGCCGACCGGGCACTCGGCAGTTTCATGGGGGGCCCATTGCGGCGTTCATCGATGTCACCGGAGACTTCGCCATCGGCATGACGGTCGGGGGCGGCGTTCCGACCATGAATTTCCGGACCGATTATCTGCGACCGGCGATCGGCGAAGCTCTTACGGCGGTGGCTCACGTCCGTCGCGCAGGAAGGACAACTACGATCGTGGATATTGAAGTCGTCGACGATGAGAAGAAGCTTGTGGCGCTTGGTCGTGGAACATATTCCAGCACCCTCGGTTAAGACGCTGCGCTGTCGAGGAGGCGGCGATCCATGGATCACTTGGTCTTCGGAGTGCCGGACCTCTCCCGGGGAATTGAGCTCGTCGAGCACAGAACAGGCGTAAGGGCTCGCCTTGGCGGCCAACATCCAGGGCGCGGAACCCACAATGCGCTCATGTCGCTCGGTGGTCGCCAGTATCTCGAAATCATCGCAATTGATCCGATGCAGGTCGAGCCGTCCGAACTCCTCTTTCCTGAACTGAAAAATCTATCCGAACCAAGACTAATAGCCTGGGCGGTTGCGGTCGAAAATCTTGTCGAAACGGCCAGGCGAGCTGCTGCACAAAACATCGATACGATTGGTCCGCTCGCGGGCTCCCGTGCGCAAGCGGACGGTAGCTTGCTCTCGTGGCAGACGCTGAGGATCAGCGGCCCACGCGCAGAAGGGTTGCCTTTCTTTATCGAGTGGGAGAAAGGTGCTGCCCACCCTTCTCAACAGTCGCCGTCGGGTTGCACGCTGGCATCATTTGAGGTTGAGCATACCGACGTTGAATGGATGCGGCACACGCTCAACGGTCTTGGCGTAGACGCAAACGTAGTCGAAAGCCCGGTCGAGGTGCGACTGAAAGCGCGACTTCAGACACCGAAAGGAGTGGTTGCGCTCCGCTGACGCCGACAGGGAAGGGACCAACGACCGCAGGCTTCCGCCACAGGCACCAGAAACTGGCCTTTGGACTGTTAGGAGGACCCGTGGCTTTCGCCACCACAAGAGCGCCCGTCACACTCGCATCGACCCCCCTCTCCACCGTCGATGTCGGGGCGGATTTGCCTGTTTCGACAACTAAGCCACAGCCGCGACCCAACAAGCCGCTCTTCCTCACCATCAAGAGCGATCTCAGCCTGGCGCTCGGCAACGACGCGGTCTCTTGATTGCCGCACGCGCTTGAGGCTGGAAGTAAGCGAGCGCTTGCGACTGCCACTTTATTCGGTTGACGAGTGTCGGTTCAGGCAGCGACGCTTTGCGTCGCTGGTGGCGCCCAATTCCACGGCAGCAGCTCGTGGAG
>Ga0075424_100008488_pt1 | contig 10048 bp, 8 predicted proteins | sample SoiMethybrSBSTD3_FD_75301 | JGI IMG/M metagenome (GOLD analysis project Ga0075424, IMG submission 75301) | Bulk soil microbial communities from a Populus tree surrounding site in Tennessee, USA - Soil MetaG P. TD hybrid SBSTD3 | ecosystem: Environmental > Terrestrial > Soil > Tree plantation...
CCGACCATCGAGTCCATCGTGCTGACGACTTTGAAGAGGACGAGCATCGGCAAGCCACTGACGACGTACCAGACGAGTGCGCTCGTGAAGCCGTCGACCAGGTTCTCAGCGAGACTCTCGACGGCCGCCCGTCGGCACGCCGCACCGTCCATCGGCGCGGTGTCGCGGCCGACCAGGTGCGACACGGCGAGATGCGCCCCTGCGAGATCGCCGCGGCGCACCGAATCCTCGATCCGGGCGACATGACGCATCAAGTCGCCTAGCGCCAGCAGGCTGTAGAGGAGAAAGAGGTGAAGGGCGCGCGCGACCCACAGCGATCGCTCGGCTATGGCCGCCAGCACCACAGATATACCCCCGACCCAACATACGCCGAGGGTGATGAACAGCATGATGCCGCCCGTGTATCCGTCCGCACCAAGTCGTCGCAGGCTGCGTTCCGTGAGGTAGAGGGAGGTCCCAATCAATCGGACGGGATGCCAGTGATAGACAGGGTCGCCAAAGAGGAGGTCGAGCAGCACGGCAAGCGCAAGCAGCGCCGCACTCGGGCGAAGACCGGCTCCTAGCTCGAACGCCACTTTTCAGACCAGCCCAGGGCCAGAGCGGCGGCGATTAACGCTTGAGGTTCCTGCCAGGCGGCTTCGAGCAAACGCGCGTGGAATTCAGCCCATCGCATCGGCTGCGCGGCCAGATTCGCCGCGAGCAACGCCGCCTGCTGCGCGCACGCGTCGCGCTCGACGGAGGCGGGCAGCGACCCGTGCCGAACGCGATCGAGGACAGCGGCCAATGCATGCGCGGCAGCACCGACGAGCGGCTCGTACAGCACGGCCTTCTGGTTCTTCTGAAAGAGGAGGAAGTCCTGGTCGTTGAGATGCTCGCGGACGGCGGCCAGCAGCGAAGCTTCCGTGAAGCCGTACCTCCCGAGTGCATGGACGACACCACGCGTGTAGCTGGCTTCCAGGCCGTTCTGCCAGCGCAGTGCTTCGAGTGTCGCGTCGCGAGTGGCGCGTCCGACAATTTCTCCAAGCTTCACGTGCGAGCTCGTCGACGTGAGCACCGTGGGACCTTCGAGCGGAGCGGCTACGCAATACTGGTCCGTCCCGGTCCCCGTCGCGAGGTCCGGCGACTGGCGGCTCGGCACGACGAGCCGCTGCAGCGCGGCACTCTTCCCTTCCGTCATCGTCACGACCGCACGCGCCAGCGCGGAATCGGTCAACGGAACGCCGATCAACAGCAACGTGTTGATGGTGCCGGCGTATTCGGGAATGCGTTCGAAGCCCGCGCCGGTCTCCCGCGAGCGCGCCGGATCGCCTGCGCACGTCGCATTCGACTCCACGCCGGCCGTGACGACGGCTGTGACGGTCGCATCGCCCTCGACTTCGGTGACAACCGAGGCATAGTTCATGTTCGCCGCGGTGCCCATCATCACCGTCTCGGCTGGCGGAACATCCGCCTCGGTACACACGCGCTCGTGATAGCCCGTGCTGCCGTCTTCCGACATGACGCGAAACCGATCCTGGTGGCCGCTGCCCTCGCAGCTCTGATGGTTGATAAGAAACCGGGCCGCGGTCGTCTGTCCTCCGTTGCACGAGGAGGTACTCAGCACACGGTGAGGGACGTGAAGTTCCGCGACCAGAAACCGGCCGCCGCGGCGAAGCTCGAATAGCGGCTGCTGCGCCACCGTTTCCCATCTCATTCAGAGCACTCCAGGAAATCGAGCCTCGAGGCGTAGGTCGAAAACCATTCAGCGAGCCGTCGATAGTGATCGGCTTTCGAGACCGCGGCCACTTCGACGCCGAACGTCTCGGCGCACACCTCGGGGTCTTCAAACGCGCCATGAAGGTACGTACCGATGATCCCCGACACGCAGGCGCCGTCGGCGCGCCCATCGTCGAGCCGCGCGAACGGCTGCACCGCGGCATCCACTGTCGTTTCCCCCATGTGGATTTCATATGCAGAAAACCGGACGCCACCTCGGCTCCATGCGGTCCTGATCGCCGTCGTCTTTGCTGTCTGCATCACGGTCTCGGCGGGCAGGAGCCCGAGGCCCTCGGCGGCCGCCTCTGGCGACTCCACCCTCGCGGGGTCTTCGATGCGGCGCCCGAGCATCTGGAAGCCCCCGCAGATCCCGACGACCGTGGCCCCTCTTCGGTGCTGATCGGTTATCCATCCTGCGAGCCCGGTTTGGCGCAGCCACCGTAGATCTCCCATGGTGTTCTTGGTGCCCGGCAGGATGACGAAGTCGAATTCGCGAAGCGGCGGATGAGAGATCCACTCCGCCCAGGTGAGCAGCCGAAAATCCGTCGCGTTGGAGATGCAAGGGAGACGCACGATGGCGATGCTCGGAGCGCTTCTGGCCTGTTGGCGCGGTCCCGTGTCGATGGCAAGGGTGTCTTCCGCGTCGAGCGCGATATGAGACGCGAAGGGAAACACGCCGAGACAGGGCGTTCCCGTCCGGGTCTCGAGAGTTTTGACGCCCTCATCGAACAACGATCTGTCGCCTCGGAACTTGTTGATCGCGAAACCGCGAAAGAGCGCCTTCTCTCTCGGTGTGAGTAGTCCTATCGTTCCGATGACTGAGGCGAACACGCCGCCGCGCTCGATGTCGGCGACCAGTATCCATGGTGTGCGGAGCCGGGTGGCAAGCCCGAGGTTGGCCAGGTCGACGTCGCGAAGGTTGAGCTCGGTGACGCTGCCAGCGCCTTCGATCACGATGAAGTCAAACCGGCGGGCCAGCCTCCGATAGGCGGCAATCACATGATCGCGCAGCTCGTTCACATGCTTGTAATAGTCGCGCGCCGACAGTGTCTTCCACACGCTGCCGTTCACCACCACCTGGCTCGACCCGTTGCCATTGGGCTTGAGCAGAATCGGATTCATCGCGGGTTCCGGCTCGAGGCCACATGCCTCGGCCTGCGCGACCTGGGCACGCCCGATCTCCCCGCCTCCCCGGCACGGGTACGAATTGTTCGACATGTTTTGGGCTTTGAACGGCGCGACGGCGACGCCGCGCGACCGAAGCCAGGCGCAGATTGCCGTCGTCATCCAGCTTTTTCCGGCATTCGACGCAGTGCCGCCGATGAAGATGGCGCGTGCGCTCACCGGTTCACGTGGCCTCGGATAACGTCGGCGAGCCATTCAGCCGACTCGGCGACACGCGGTCCGGGAACGAAGAGCGCGTCGGTTTCGGCGGCGCGGACTCGCCCGTTGCGGACCGCGGAGATCGTTCGGTAGCGCCGCCACAGCTCCTGACCTTCGGCATTTCGGCGTTCCCGTTCTGTCTCGGTCGCACCCATGTCGATGGTGTCTACGATGACGTCGGGATCAAGCTTGAGGATCGATTCGAGTGACAACTGCGGGTACGGCAGCGAGCTCACCTCGCTGACGATGTTCGCCCCGCCGGCGATTCCCACGAGATCGTTGAGGTACGACCCGGCGCCTGCCGCAACGATGCCGGTCAACGCGTCGGCGGTGCGCCCCATGATCAGCAGTACGCGCGGGCGAGGCACGATCTGCGGAAGGCGGCGAACCTTTTCGAGCCGCTCCTCCATCTTCGCAACCGCGGTCCGTGCCTCGGCGGGAATACCGGCAGCATCCCCGATGCGAAGCATCGCCGACGACACGTCCTTCAGGGTCGTCGTCGGAACCGTGACGAACGATATCTGCGCTGCGGTCAGGCGCGCCGCGAATTCCAAATTCCGGTCGGTAATTACGACGAGATCCGGCCGCAGGGTCACGACGCGCTCGAGGTCAGGGCGCAGGATGGTACCCACCTTCGGCAGCGCCTGAACTTGCGGTGGATAACGACAGAAATTTGAAACCCCGACGACCCGATCCCCTAGACCCAGCGCGAAGAGCATCTCCGTCGTGCTCGGCGACGTCGACACGATGCGCCGTGATTCCTCCCTCGGTTGGCCTGCCAGGACGCATACGGCGATCGCGAGGAATCCCAGTGTATTGAGTCTCATCGGGCTCCTCTCAATCGCAGCCGACGCGAGAGCATCAGGATCAGAACCGGCGATCCGATCAACGCAGTGACGATGCCGAGGCGGATCTCGATCGGCGGATGCGCTGTCCGGGCGACGAGATCGCAGGCGACCACGAACGCGGCGCCGGCGAGCGCACTCGCAGGACAGAGCGTGCGATGACGGGGGCCGACGACCACACGGACCGCATTCGGGACGACGAGGCCGACAAACCCGAGCAGCCCGGCCACGGCGACGGACACGCCGGTCAGCAACGCTGCAGTCGTGATGAAGAGCCACTTCGACGACTCGACGTCGACGCCGAGCGAGGCCGCACGTTCCTCGCCCATGGCCAGCAGGTCGAGCTCCCGCGCCTTCCATGTCACGACGAGGATTCCGATCACCACAAACGGTGCGCTCAGCCAGACGTGCAGCCAGCTTCGTGCGTCGACACCGCCCATCATCCAGAAGACGATTTCCTGCGCGGACTGCCAATCGGTGGCGTTCAACGCGATTAGCAGGCTCGACAACGCGGTACAGAGCGAACCCGCGGCAATGCCGATGAGAAGCAGATGCGTGATCGGCACGACGCCACGCGTCGCCGCCGCGGCGTAGACGAGTCCCAGCACGAGAAGCGACGACAACACCGCGCCGATCGGGAGCGCGACAGCCATATGCCCCGCCCAGCCGGACACGAAGACGGCGATGGCTCCGAGCACGGCACCGGGACCGACGCCGAGAAGGCCCGGCTCGGCAAGCGGATTCCGAAAGAGTCCCTGCATGACGGCACCGGCGGTTGCCAGGCCGGCGCCGACCGTCGCGCCGACCAGCACGCGCGGCACGCGTATGAGCCAGACGATGACCTGGTCGCTTGGAGCCGTGAAAGGCCAGGCGACATGAACGCTGCCGATGGAGACGCCGGCCACGCCTCCAAGAGCGAGGAGCAGGAGCATCAACGCGTTGAAAGCTCCGATCGTCATGACTTCCGCCCGTACAGCGCGTCGCCGAGCGTCTCGAGCAGTCGCGCCGTAAAAGGAGAGAGCGCCGTGAACACGCGCTGATCGACAACGACAACACGTCCAGCCCGCCCGGCGTCGGTAGTCGCAAGCGAAACGTCGGCGAGTAACCGTTCTCTCACGTCGTCTTCGGTATCGATTGGCGCGCCAGTGATGATCCAGCCGGGGTTGGCGCGAAGGATCTCTTCCGGATTCATCAGCGTGTAGCCTTCGACACCGGCTGCTGCGGCGACATTCGTTGCGCCGAGCACGCGCAGCACATCGTCAAAGACCGTGTGTGAGCCGTACGCGAAGTGCCCGTTCAGTCCGAGCACCCGTGGGGCGTCGGCGGCCGGCCGGCGCAACGCCGCCAACGCGACGGCCTCATGGAACGTCGACCATACGGCCGCCGCGGCGGCATCATCGGCCACGAGGTACCCCAGGATGCGAATCTGCTGCTCGATCTCGGCGAGGCTCGTCGGCGTCGTGTACGCGCGATACACCGGAACGCCAGCGGTGCGAAGCAGCTCGGTGAAATCGGCCCGGGCTGTGCTCGAAACGATTACAAGATCCGGATTCATGGTGACGACAGCTTCGACGTCAGCAGCAATCGTGGGACGAAGCCGCGCGGCAATGTCCGAGATGTTGCTGAAGCGACCGTCGTACGCGGCCTGGCTGACACCGATGACCCGCTCCGCCGGCACAAGCGAGTAGAGATACTCGTCGAGCGACCACTCCTGCGATACGATCCGCCGCGCAGGACGCGGCAGATTGACGCGGACGCCATCCACACCAACCGCGTGACGCGGATACTCGACTGCACCGACAACGCCGAACGGATTCGACGTATCGCGATGCAGCAGCATCCGCGAGGCAGGCGCGCCCGGCGCGACCCGATCGACGATGACCGCGCACATCGTCAATGCACAGAAGACAACCGTCAGCGGCGCCATCGCCTTCAGACGCCACGGCGGGCCGCCTACCATGCGCGTGAAAAGCGGTTGCCCGCTTTCCCTGTCACCTCGCGGAGCGAACCGCTGACGCCGGCGTCCCGCTCGAGCTTTCTCGCGATGATCCACAGAAGGTCGGACAAACGATTGAGGTACGGCAGACTTGCCGGCGGAATCGGCTCACCGGATTCGGCGAGGCGGACGACGCACCGTTCGGCGCGTCTGCAGACCGTGCGCGCGACATCGTACGCAGCGGCACTCGTCAGCTCGCCCGACACCGACCAGTCTGCGAGGACTCCATCGATGGCTTCGAAACGATGGACGGCGGCGGTCAGCGCATCCACCATTTCCTGCGTCAGCGCGACTGGAGGCTTCGGACTTGCGGGCGGGGTGGCGAGCGCGGAGCCGACCTTGAAGAGATCCGTCTGGACCGTCTTCGACAGCTCACGCACCTCCTCGTCCTCGCAGATCGAACGCGCGAAGCCGAGCGCCGCGTTCAGCTCGTCGACCGTCCCGTAGGCGTCGACCCTGAGCGAAGCCTTGGATACGCGAATGCCTCCCGCAAGACCGGTTTCACCGCCGTCACCGCGGGTAGTGGAAATGCTGCGCATGCGTCCTCCACGAAGGCGGCGGACAGGTACGCGCGAGCTGGCGGGCTGAGACGTGCAGGACGGATGTCGGGATGCCAGCGCATGCTTTCTGTTCTCCGCAGAAAGTCTGCAGTTGCACCCTGGGTAGGTCTCCTGGCTTCGGGGGTGGCAGCCTTGCGTCCTGTCGATCGCTTCACCTTCCCCGGCCACGCGCCGAGTGGCTATTGGAAGCGACTGTCCCCGTTACAGTGGCGGAACCGCGCCGGACTCGCACCGGACTTCCCTGTTATGCCCGTCGTGGGCACCCAAGGCAGCAACGGTTATATCGCGGCGACTTCAGAAATTCAACCCGGGTTACAGACGTGAGTGTCAAGCGACGTCAACAATGGGATGGGTGCGTACAACCTCGCGATACTCCTGCGCAACCAATGGGGTTCGCGGTCACGATGCGACGATTTCCGTTCAGGGCTCTCCTTCGCCGAGCATGAATCCCACGGCGCGAATCGTGTGGATCAATTTCATCGACCGATCCGCAAGGTAGACGAGCAGCTCGACTTCACGTGTGGTCAGCTCCACCGCGGTGCCTGCGACGGTGACCCGTCGCGAAAGGAGATCAATGGCGAGATCGCCGATGCTGAGCGTGGGGCTCTCGTTGACACCTCGCCGCATCAGGGCACGAATTCGCGCCAGGAGCTCGGCGAAGGCAAACGGCTTCACCAGGTAATCGTCCGCTCCCGCATCGAGCCCCGCAATCCGATCCTGAACCGTGTCCCGTGCGCTCAGCACGAGTACCGGTGTCTTCACACCGAGCTGACGAATCGACTTCAGAATCTGCAAGCCATCCCGTCCAGGGAGTGCCACGTCGAGCACAACGAGGTCGAACGACTCCATGCTGAGCCGGTAGAACGCGCCCTCTCCGGTGCCTTCAATGACGACGTCATCCCATTCGGCGTGAAGGCCCTCGCTCAGGGCCAACGCCACCATTCTTTCGTCCTCCACGAGCAGGAGCCGGATGCGGCGCAATCGTATCCGCCAGAATCGCCAACGCATCTGAAGTTTCCCTGACAGTACCGTCAGGAAAAGCGGGCTGGTTCAGAAAGTCTTCAGGTGTCTCGACGTGTCGAATTGTGTAGAGTCGCACCACCATGATGAAGCTGCTCCGCAAGTCGCTGATCTTGACCCACCGGTACATGGGCATCGCACTCAGCCTGCTCGTCGTGATGTGGTTCGCGACGGGCATCGTCATGATGTACGCGGGCGGGATGCCGCGTCTTACGCCTCAAACGCGGATTGAGCGTCTGGCCGCGCTGGATCTGTCTGCCGTCCGTTTGACCGCAGCGGACGCTGCCGAACGCGCCGGCCTGCGGAACCCCCCTGCTCGCGCGCTCCTGTTGTCGGTGATGAACAGGCCGGCGTACCGACTCGGAAGGCAGTCAGTCTTCGCAGACACTGGTGATCTGTTCGAGCCCGCCACTGTCGAACAGTCAATCGAGATTGCCGCGCGCTTCATGCAGCTGCCGGCCGCGCAGGTGCACCATGTTCGAACGTTGACTGAGGCCGATCAATGGACGCTCGGGCAGGGCCGGCAGCTGCCGATCCACAAGTTCAGCGTTGACGATGCCGACGGCACGGAGCTGTATGTGCAGCCGGCTACCGGCGAAGTGAGTGTGATGACGACGCGCCGGAGTCGCGCGCTCGCCTGGATCGGGACGATTCCGCACTGGCTGTACTTCGCCTCGTTGCGCGTCAATCAGCCGCTGTGGTACCGAATCGTTGTCTGGACGTCCGCGCTGACCTGTGTGCTCGCGGTGATCGGGCTGGTCCTGATGGTCACGCAGTTCCGGCGGACGAAGCCGTTCCGGCTTTCTGCCTCCATTCCCTATTCCGGCTGGATGCGCTGGCATTACGTGACCGGCGCGATCTTCGGCGTGTTCACATTGACCTGGGCGTTCAGCGGACTCCTGTCGATGGAACCGTTCGAGTGGACAAACGCGACAGGCCTCGAGATCGATCGCGAGGCCTTGAGCGGCGGCCCTGTGGACCTCTCGAAATACGGCGCAGTGGACGCAGCAGCTTGGAACCGTGTTCTCGGTGGCCGAACGCCGAAGGAGATGGAGCTCGTTCGAATCCAGGATGAGCAGTACTACGTCGTGCGGTACACCGACGAGAGCGCTCTTGCTGATACAAAGCGCGAAAGGCTGCACCAGCCGTATAACGTCACTGGCAGCGTGGAACCTAATCGGTTGCTGGTGCACGCCGGCACGCTGAAGGTGCGAGAAAGACCGTTCAGCGTCGATTCGCTGCTCGCGCGCCTGAGGGCGAGTGTCCCCGATACGAAGATCGTGGAGTCGCAGCTGCTTTCAGATTACGACTCCTACTACTACTCGCGGGGACGCCAGACTCCTCTGCCGGTACTTCGCGTCAAGTTTGCGGATCCGGCGGAGACGTGGGTCTACGTCGATCCGCAAATGAGTCAGGTCCTCGCTGAAATTCACCGGCTGAATCGCGTCGAACGATGGCTCTACAACGGACTGCACAGCCTCGATTTCTCGTTCTGGTACGACAGGCGTCCGCTCTGGGACATCGGCATGATCACGTTGAGCCTCGGCGGGCTGAGCGTCAGCGCGATCGGTCTGTTTCTCGGTGTCAGGCGCGTGCGGCGAGGGTCGTCGCGTCTCGTGCGCGCCGGAGCGCTGCGGCGGCCACACGGCGGCGAAGCCTCCTACCCAGCACCCGCCACGCGACGAGAAGCGACGTAACACAGAGCGTGGCTTCCGCCGGTCACGAAGGCAATGAGCTGCTGTCGGCGTGGTGTATCTGCGCGAGAATCATCGGTAACGGCCGCTGGCGTCGCCGATCGAGATAGTAGTAGTCGTACTGATCGACGATCGCCATCGAGGGACCCTGTTGCGTACTCCGCGTATGCGGCCGAGCGGACAGAGCTGATCGCTGGCGACCTTCGTGCTTGGCCCTCCTCCGCAAGGGCGGAGCGAGCATGCGAACCGCGGAGCGAATCACATCGCGGCCCAGCATCACGCTGCGCGCGAATCGCGTGGCACCGGGGATCAGGGTTACTCGTCGGAGGGCAACGGCCGTTCGTCCGACAGCTTCGGCGCGGAGCGAAACGGGAAGCAGCCTTCCTGGCTGTCCGTACAGAACGGAGGCAGGCGATGCGCGTCAAGGGGCGCGCCGAGATAGACGTGCTGCATGATGGCCCTGTCGTACGGGAGGGCGGGCGCGCCCGTCCGGATAGCCCGGCCAATCCGTAGAATCCGCGGCAACTTGAAATAATCCATCACCGTCGTTGCACCCCCCGGAGCGAAATTGTGCCGGAGGCCAAGCGCATGGCCGACTTCGTGCGCCGCGAGGTATCTCAGCTGATCGTTCTGTTGCTCCAGATCGCCGTCCGCCATCGTCTCGGGCAGAATGAAGATGTGCGCGTGGAGGATCTGTCCCGTGAACGGATCGCTCTGGATGTACGACGTGGACATGAACGCTCCGGACGTCACCCACTGAATGACGTTGTAGTCGGGGTTCGGCGCGCGGACCCC
>Ga0075424_100008490_pt1 | contig 10046 bp, 8 predicted proteins | sample SoiMethybrSBSTD3_FD_75301 | JGI IMG/M metagenome (GOLD analysis project Ga0075424, IMG submission 75301) | Bulk soil microbial communities from a Populus tree surrounding site in Tennessee, USA - Soil MetaG P. TD hybrid SBSTD3 | ecosystem: Environmental > Terrestrial > Soil > Tree plantation...
AGATGCGAGGGATTTCAATGGGGTCTGGTCGCCGGCCGGATCGTCTATTCCGAATAATGACATCACGGATCATCTGCTTCCCGGTCAGGAAATCTCCTTTACCCCTTATGGAGCCGAGCGGTATCGCACTATTGATCATTCTAAAGATCGAACAAATACGTGCGGTCCCGCGGGCTATATGAGAGGTATGCAGACGCCATTAATGCCTTTTCAGGTCGTACAAAGCCCTGCTGTAATCTCAATCAATATGGAATATATGTACCAGTTCCGCCTTATTTACACGGATGGAAGCTCGCATCCCAAGGACATTGCGGATTATCCGGAGTGGATGGGACATTCGATCGGCCACTGGGAGGGAGACACGCTGGTTGTAGATGCAGTGGGGTTTCAGGACAAGACGTGGCTCGACACGAATGGGCTGGAGCACAGCGATAAACTGCACATGACGGAGCGGTACCAGAAAACAGATCCGAAGACGTTGAGATGGACCGTGACAGTGGATGATCCCGTGTTCTTCACTCACCCGTTCACTTACGCCTTTGATTTCAGATTACAGCCCACTCGGATTCTTTCCTACGACTGTGGTGAAAATGAAAAGGATGCCGCATACATGAAGCCCACTCTCGGGGGCACGCATCACAATAAGAAAGCCTTGAAATTCCCTAACTGATCCTTGTGATGAAGCTTCCGATGAACCGATCGATCATCATTGGTGTAATCGCGTTGCTGATCGGCGTCGCAGCAACACTTGCGTTTGCGCAAGACCGGGCTCAGCCCGCCTCGAGACCGCCAATGGCCGAGGAAGTCTTCAAGAATGTTACGGTGCTGAAGGGTCTTCCCGTGGACGAGTTCATGGGAACGATGGGACTTTTTTCGGCCGCCCTCAGCGTCTGTTGTGGAGACTGTCATGTCGGTGCGGGCAGCACGAATCCGCATTGGGACGCCGATCCGCCGAAGAAACAAGTCGCGCGTAAGATGATCCAGATGGTCAACGCGATCAATCGCGACAACTTCGGTGGAGTGAAGATAGTGACGTGCTGGACCTGTCATCGCGGCAGTACTGCTCCTTCAGGGACGCCGCCCATGGACATGATCTACGGCGAGCCGGTCATATATCCGAGCGACGTTCTCCCGGCGGCTTCCGGCGGTAACTTACTCACCGCCGACCAGGTTTTCGACAAATATATTCAAGCTCTCGGCGGAGCCCAGCGATTGGCCGCCCACACCAGTTGGGCCGGGAAAGGAACCGCCACCTTGTACGGGGAAATCGACGCTTATCCGGCAGAAATATCCGCGAAAGCGCCAAATCAGTTCGCCATGATCATTCATGAGACAGATGGAGACATGGCCAGAACATACGACGGACGCAATGGATGGGTCATGCTGCCACTCAATGCGGTGAGCGAATACCCGCTGAACGCGGGCATGCTGGAAGGCGCGAAACTGGATGCGCAACTGGCCTTCCCCGCGGGCATCAAGCAATCGCTGAACAACTTGCATACCAGCTTTCCAGCTACTGTGGACGGCCACGCCACGAATGTCGTTCAAGGAAACGGTGCCAGTGGCCTGGTCGTCACGTTCTTTTTCGACGCGCAGTCCGGTCTCCTGACGAGAGTCATCCGCTATGCGAATTCCGCAGTCGGCCGTGTCCCGACACAAATCGACTTCTCCGATTATCGCCCTGTCGATGGCGTCATGATGCCGTTCAAATGGAACTATAGCTGGATCAGCGGACGTGAAGATTACTCACTGACCGAAATACAGCCGAACGTCGCGGTTGACGCAGCGAAGTTCGCCAAACCGGTCCAGCGCGCGCGATAAAAGCGGTGGGCTGCCGGTGATATGGTAACCTTGCAACATTTTTGAACCAATTTTTGGCGGCGCCGGTCCCGCCTATTCCTATTAAGGAGAAGAATATGGGCAATCAGTGGAACAAACGAGTAGCTGGCGTGTTGTGCGCCACGGTTGGCGTAATTATGTTGTCAATTCCGGTATTCGCCCATCACGGCACCAATATCTCGTACGACCACCAGCACCCAATCACCGTCAAGGCGATAGTCACAGAATTCCGTTTTGCAAACCCGCACGCCCAAATTTATTTCGATGTGAAGGATGACAAAGGCAACATCGTGCATTGGAGCGGCGAACTCACCAATCCGAGTAATCTCATGCACGCCGGTTGGACGAAGAAACGTTCTGAGAAAGAACTGCCTCCAGGAACCCCGCTTACCATCACGATGGCTCCGTCGAAAGCCGGCGCGCATGCCGGAGTTGTGCTGAAGATCATCAATGAAAAAGGCGAGCAGGTTTTGCTCGGACGAGAACAACAGCTCGAGTAAGGTTAGTTGGGTCTTTTGAAATCTGGGGGCGAAAATCGGGGTCAGACCCTAATTTCCGTGTGGCAAAATTGCCGTTGATCTGATTTTATTCCCCAGGGAAATTAGGGTCTGGCCCCGATTTTCGCCCCCAGATTTCAAAAGACTCAACTAACCGAGTAAGGGAGTCGGAAATGCGAAATCGTCTATGGCTTGCGGCATTCGTCGCGGTTTTGTTTGTATCGTCAATCGCCCTGTCTCAGGCGGCTCAGGGACGAGGGCAGCGGGCCGCCGCACCTCCGAGTCCAACGGCGTCGCTGCCGTTCGACCCGCACGACTTCAGCGGAATCTGGAGCCGTAATTCTCAGGGTTACGGGGGCGGTGGTACTTGCCGCGGCTGCGGCGATCGTGGATTCAGCAACGATGTTCCTCCGATGACACCCGAAGGACAGAAACGTTTCGAAGCGAACAAGCCTTCGTACGGAAGAGCACTGGCCACTCCCGCAGCCGCTCAGCATCCGGAAGAGGCGATTGGGCGGCGCCGCGCCGTTCCTCCGGGGCAAGGGAATGACCTTGTCCTGAAGTGCAATCCTTCCGGTATGCCACGGATGGTTTTATATCCGGACCCGATGGAATTCGTCTTCGACAAAAATGGGGACAAGGTCGTGCAAACGTTCCAGTGGACCCATCAGTGGCGGACTATCTACACCGACGGCCGAAAGTTGCCTGATGATCCGGATGTACCACACTGGTACGGCTATTCAGTCGGGCACTGGGATGGCAATACCTTCGTCATCGACTCGTATGGTTTTGACGATCGGACCTGGGTGGATCACTTCGGTTATCCGCACAGCGATCAGATGAAGCTGCAGGAGCGCTACCGGCGGGTTGATCACGACACACTTGAACTCAGCATGACGATCACGGATCCCAAGACCTACACCAAACCGTGGGTGAGCGAGACGAAGAAATTCAAGCTGCTTAAAAAAGAAGAGATCTCCTACGACGGATGGTACGGCATGCTGGAAGAAATCTGCGCACCCATCGACGAAGTCGATAATTTTGTGGATCGAGTTGTAAACCCCGCTGGCGGCGTGGAGGGTGGCAAATAACCGTTCTCGGAACGGGGTGATTAGTCCAGAATGACCACCCCGTCTGCGCTGTCAAAGGAGCTTCGCGATATTTTCTTAATGCGCAGCCACCCTCCTATCCTAGGAGGGGACTACATTGCGCCTACATTCGACGCTTCGTCGGTCTTTCGCTTGACACCGTCCGACCGTCAACATATTCTCCGCACAACTAAGTCGTACAAACGATTACGGAATCATTTCGTGAGTGTGGAGGAAAAATGAAGCGCGCCTTTCTTTGGCTGGCGTCGATCGGACTCGTTTCCGCTCTTTCCTGTGGCGCCTTGTGGGCGCAGGCAACAGCTCAAATCAGTGGCACCGCTCGCGATCAATCCGGCGCGGTACTGCCTGGCGTAGAAGTCACGGTCACGCAGACCGAAACCGGCATCACGCGAAACACAGTAACCAATGAAACGGGCCTGTACGTTTTGCCCAACCTGGCGATCGGTTCTTACAAGTTGGAAGCGTCACTTCCCGGCTTCCGGACCTTCGTGCAGAGCGGAATCGTATTGCAGGTCAACAGCAGTCCGGTAATTAACGTCGTTCTCGAGGTCGGTCAGATCAGTGAACAGGTCGAGGTTCAGGCAAATGCTGCGTTGGTCGAAACACGAAGCTCGAGTGTTGGCCAGGTCGTCGAGAATGCGCGAATCCTCGATCTGCCGCTGAACGGACGGAACGTCACAGACCTGATTACACTGGCCGGAGCAGCCGTACAAACCGACATTCCCATGGCGAAAAATTTCGCCGGATCGAATTACATCTCTGCCGCCGGCGGCCTGGGCTTTGGAGTGGAGTACACGCTGGACGGTGCGCGGCATATCAACTTCGTCAGCGGAACGAGCATGCAGATGCCTTTCCCCGACGCGCTCCAGGAACTGAAGATTGAAACCAGCGGTATGACAGCGCAGCACGGCGTCTCGGCTGCTGTTGGCGGCGTAACCAAGTCGGGTACGAATGATCTGCACGGAGATTTGTTCGAATTCGTCCGCAACGATCTGTTCAATGCGAGGAACTATTTCGCCACAAAGAACAGCACGCTGAAGCGCAATCAGTTTGGGGGTACGATCGGCGGGCCTGTTCTGAAAAACAAACTCTTCTTCTTCGGCGGCTATCAGGGAACCATCGTGCGGCAGGACCCGGCCGACGTGCGTTCCTTCATTCCCACTCCCGCGATGCTGGCCGGTGACTGGACCACATTTGCATCGCCGACGTGCAACACCGGACGACAAATCACGCTGAGAGCGCCGTTCGTCAACAACCGGATCGATCCCACTTTGTATAACAAGGTTGCGGTCAATATCCTGAATCGGGTTCTTCCCAAGTCGCCCGCGCCCGATGCTTGTGGTCAGGTCACATATGGGCCAAGAAATGTGTCGAACGAAAAACAGATCGTGGGACGGGTAGATTATCAGTGGACCAAGCAGCACGCCATCTTCGGTCGTTTTGTACGCAACACGCTGGATAATCCCCCTGCTTATTCATTCTCCCCGGAAAATATACTGACGGCCAACGGCACCGGCTACGACAACACGTCCAAGTCGATTGCTTTTGGCGACACGTATTTGATCGGTCCCAACATCGTTCAATCGTTCCGTGCCGGCGCCAACATCGTCGATGTCTGGCGGATCGGAAATGCGTATTTCTCGTATTGCGACGTCGGCGTCAAAACGTACTGCGGGTACGCTCCAACGTACACCAGCTTCACCATTACAGGTGGATTTCAGCTTTCCAGTAATAACGTCGGCGACAACAAGTACCATCCGCATACGTACAGCTTCAGTGACGACCTCAGTGTGGTCCATGGAAGCCACCAGTTTTCGTTCGGCGGTGGATTAACGCACGGCAACTACAAATCGAAATCGGATTTCGTTGCTGCAGGAACGATGACATTCAATGGACAGGACACCGGCCTGGGAATGGGCGACTTTATGCTCGGGCGAGTCAGCTCGCTGGTGATGGGAACTCCCAACGACCAGCTCGTATTGACGCAAAATTCCATCGCTGCATATGCGACCGACACATGGAAGGCGAAACCCAAACTCACAGTGAACTATGGAATCCGCTGGGAGCCTTATATTCCCCAGGTGATGAGCCAGGGCGCCGTTTTGAATTTCGACGAGAACCGGTTCCACCAGGGAATTCGAAGCACGGTTTACAAAAACGCTCCTCTCGGTTGGTATTACCCGGGTGATCCGGGAGCTCCGACAGGCAACTCCGTGGCTTTCAAAAAGTGGGCACAGGTCGCGCCACGGCTGGGATTCGCATGGGACGTCAATGGGGATGGCAAAACCTCAGTTCGGATGTCCTACGCCTACAGCTACAACTTTGTGAACGCCCAGTGGCGTGAAGACACGGTCGGATCGGCACCGTGGGGAAACCGAACGAGTCTCACGAGCGTTACGTTGGACGACCCGTGGCGTGACTTTCCCGGCGGAATTCCATTCCCGCTTACTAAAGGTGCGGATGCCCGCTTCTCGGCGTACTCGAATATGCAGAGCACGCCATTTAACGTCACCACGCCTGCAACCTCGTCGTGGAACATGAGCGTGCAAAGGCAGATTGGATCGAACTGGCTAGTATCGGCCAGCTATATCGGAACCGAGACGGCGCACATGTGGAGCCAGAAAGCGCTGAATCCGGCGATTTACCTCGGCGTTGGCCCTTGCACACTGAACGGCGTTCCGTATAGCACATGTTCATCAACAGCGACCACGAATCAGCGTCGCCGATTCAGTATCGAACGTCCCGTCGATGGACAGTTGATGGCAAACGTGTCGGACACGGATGCGGGCGGCACGCAGAGCTACAACGGAATGCTGCTGTCGGTTCAGCGCCAGGTCAGTCACGGCATATCTGTGAATAGCAACTACACCTGGTCGCATTGCGTCGGCGACTACGCCGATGTGAATTCACAGGGACCCGCCGCCGATGAGACCTATACCGATCCGACGAATCGTCATGCCGATCGGGGAGACTGCCTCAGCGAGCGGCGCCAAAACCTGAACTTTACCGCTCTAGCGGAGACACCGCAGTTCGCCAATAGCAAGCTTCGCATGATCGTATCGGGCTGGAGGTTCTCGAGCATTTACAGCATCTCGTCGGGTGCACCGTTTACGATAATTACGGGCAGCGACAGGTCATTGACGGGAACCGGTCTGGGCGGGGCCAACAACCAACGCGTCAATCAAGTGCTCGGAAACGTATACGGCGATACGTCGGGCCGTCCATTGACGACGTATGTGAACCCGGCGGCTTTTGCTTTGCCAACGCTCGGCACGTTGGGAAATATCGGCCGAAATACGGTTCGCGGCCCACACACCTGGTCGTTCGACATGGCCGCCTCGAGATCACTCCGGGTGCGCGAAAATCAACGCGTCGAGCTACGAATCGAAGCGTTCAATGTGACGAACAGTTTCCGTCCCGGTGGAATCTCGACGCAGGGTACATCAGGATCAGGAGCATACTTGTCGCTCGCGAGCAACACCTTCGGCCAAATCCGGAATGCGCTGGATCCGAGAATCCTGCAATTCGCGCTGAAGTACGTTTTTTAGGAAAGGACATTCATGAAGAAGCTCGGGTTTGCGACTTTATTTGCCATCCTGCTTGCGGGCGGCGCGGCGACGCTCTACACACAGAATGCGCAGGCGCCGCCTCCACCGTCAAAGGTCGAAAAGATCGCGGATGACTTGTACGTGATTTTGAGTGAGGGCAGCAACACGACGGTGTATCTGACCGACGAAGGCGTGATCCTGGTCGATACGAAGTTCGAACGTAACCATGACGACATCGTCGCAAAGGTCAAGGCGCTGACGGATAAACCCATCAAGTACATCATCAATACACACTCGCATCAGGATCACACGGGTGGAAACCCGAAGATGTTGCCGGGACCTCAGATCGTCGGCCATGTCAATCTCCGCAACGCCATGGTCAAAGGAAAACAGCCGGCGCCGCCAACGCTTACTTTCACCGACCAGATGACTATTGTTCTCGGCGGAAAGGAAGTGGACGTCCGATACTTTGGACCTTGCCATACCGACGGCGACACCTGGATTTATTTCCCGTCGCGTAAGGTGCTCGCAACAGGCGACTGTTTCAATACCGGAAACGGCCAGGGCGTGAACCTTACCGGTTCACCGACGTTCGCTTTCTACATTGATTACAACGGCGGCGGCAGTTTTATGGGACGGATGAAAGCTGCCGACGCGGCATTGAAGCTGGATTGGGAAACCGTTGTTCCCGGTCATGGGCCTATAACGAACCGCGCCGGGTTCACGAAGTGGCGCGCGGATTCCGATTCCATCCGCAACCGGATGGCGACCATGCTTCGTGAAAACAAAACAAAAGACGATATCGTGAAGATGCTTGTGAGCGACTTCGGCTGGGATCCGATGGGCCGGGCAACGACCAACTCTATTGACGGCATGATGGCCGAGGTGAAGAAACAACCGTAGGCACTCGACTACCGTATTCCCCTCCTAGGATAGGAGGGGAATACGGTTCGCAATTGACATAGAAGATCACCCATTAAATAATCCGATGAATTAAGGAGGGCCCCCAATGAAACGCGCCACGTTAGGTCTTGTGATTGCAAGTTTACTGATGGCAGCGGTGCCGGTGATGGCGCATCATTCGTTTGCCGCGGAATATGACAGTACGAAACCCATCGAGTTCAAAGGCACGGTGACGAAAATCGAGTGGGCGAATCCGCACATTTATTACTACGTCGACGTAAAAGATAAAGACGGCAAAGTCATCAACTACGCCGTCGAAGGTGGCACGCCCGGCCAGCTGTACAGACAAGGCTGGAGGAAGGATTCCCTAAAGGTGGGCGACGAAGTCACCGTTTCCGGCTTCCGCGCCAAAGATGGATCGAACCACGTCAACGGCAGAAAAGTAACACTGCCTGGTGGAAAGAGGGTTTTCGGCGGGTCTGCAGATGACGGCGGGCCGGGCGCAGAACAATAGTTCAACGGTCTGAATGAAAAGAACGCGGGCTAAAGCCCGCGACTACGAGGTTGGCAACAACACCGTCGCAAGCACGTAGTCGCGGGCTTTAGCCCGCGTTCTTTTTATGGCCGCACGCCTTCGATGTTCAACCGCATGCGGTATAGAGCATTGTGCAGCGTGATGTAGAGTCCCTTCCCGTCAGGATCTCCAAAAGCAAGATTCGATACGCGGTCCGGAGTCAGGACCCTTCCCAACACTTTGCCTTCGGGTGAAAGAATCCAGAATCCGCCGGGACCGCTGTCGTAGACGTTGCCTTTCTTGTCCACCTTCATTCCGTCGGGGCCGCCATCGCCCTGAACCGAATTCATGTCCACGAATAGACGGCGATTCGTCACGGTATCGTCTGGCAGCACGTCGAAACGCCAGACAGTCTTCTTCGAAATATCGTTGACGTACAGGTATTTCTCATCCGGCGAAAGAGCGATGCCGTTCGGGCTGGCCAGATCTCTCGTGACGATTTGTAGTTTCCCATCCTTCAGCAAGTAGGTACTCGAAGGCAGTGCGCCGGGGCCCCTTCCGTTGTCGGTGAAGTAAAGGGACCCGTTGGATTTGTACACCAGATCGTTTGGCCGGCTGAGTTGCTTGCTCTCAAAGTTGTCGACGAGTACGGTATGCCTGCCATCTTTTTCGATCCGCATGATGGCGTGCCCAATCTGCGAGCAATAGACCAGGCGCCCTTCGCGATCGAAAGTCAGGCCGTTCGATAAATAATTCTCTGCATCCACCCCACTGCTGGACTTGATGAATTTGGTGAGATCAATAACCGGCGAAATCTTTCCGTCGGTCGTCCACTTGGAGATATTCCCTTCGGGCATGTTGCTGAACAGCAAATAGCCGCCGTTGCGCACCCACACCGGTCCCTCCAGGAAGACGAACCCATCTCCGAGTTTTTCGAGTTTGGCTCCGGGCAGGACAATCTGGTCCAGGGCGGGATCCAATTTCACGATTGGATTGCCCTGAAACCAGAAAGCAATCAGAAGAAGAATCGCCGCAAACGCTTTGTACATTTACCTGCCGGCATCGCCGAGCGTAGGTACGAGATGCTCCAGATCCTTTTCATTCTCAAGACAGGAGTGCGAAAAGATGCGATCACCGATCTGGCGTCTCGTGAGGCGGCGGGTCGTAAACGGTTTCTGGAAGAAGACCGGATCTTCGTAGGTGACGAGCATTTCGAGCGTATTCCGGTCGGTCAGTCTGAATTTTTCTGTCAATTTCAGTTTGTCGCTGTGTTCGTGCCCGGATGTATCGAGCCAGGTTTGTTCTTTGAGGGCAACGGTATCGACAACGAGCGTGTCGCCTTCCCAGTGACCAACCGAATTTCCAGCCCACTCCGGATAATCAGCGACGTCTTCGGGATGCGGACGGCCGTCCGTGTAGATAATCCGAAATACGTTCTGGGATTCCGACAGGAACACAACCATGTCCGACCGCTGAACGAGCATCGTCGGATGCAACATCATGATCATTCTTGCCGGTCCGGGAGGAAGACATCTCGTGTTCGGATCCTTCGAGTGGTCCACTGTTTTATATCTCTGGGCACCGTACGGCGTGAGAACCATCGGCTGGCCAGGGATCGTGTCTTTCGAAAGGTCGG
>Ga0075424_100008491_pt1 | contig 10046 bp, 8 predicted proteins | sample SoiMethybrSBSTD3_FD_75301 | JGI IMG/M metagenome (GOLD analysis project Ga0075424, IMG submission 75301) | Bulk soil microbial communities from a Populus tree surrounding site in Tennessee, USA - Soil MetaG P. TD hybrid SBSTD3 | ecosystem: Environmental > Terrestrial > Soil > Tree plantation...
GGTCGACAATGGATCGGGTGATGGCCAGGCCGATACCCATCCCGTCGGGCTTGGTTGTGTAGAACGCCTGGAAGATCCTCCCCATATCATCTTTGTTGATTCCCGGCCCGGAATCCTTCACCTCCACCCGAACAGTTTTCGCGTCGACCTTGGCCGTCCGGAGGACGAGGACCCGGCCACGCGGACCAGACTCTTGCATGGCATCCATCCCGTTGAGGACGAGGTTCAGGACCACCTGCTGCAGCTGCACCCGGTCGCCCAGCACGGGAGGAAGCCTCTCGGCCAGCTCGAGCCGGACGGAGACACCCCGGAGCACCGCATCGCCGCCAACGAGGCGCGCCACCTCACTCAGCGCTTCGTTAATGTCGAGCGTCCTCATCTGGAGGTCACCCTTCGAGAGGAGACTGCGCAACCGGCGGATCACCTCAGCGGCACGCTTGTCGTCCTCGACGATGTCTCTGAGTATCTCACCCACCTCCTCGAGGTCCACCGGGGTGCCTTGCAGGACACGCTGGCCGGCCTGGGCATTGCTCAGGATTGCGGTGAGAGGCTGGTTGAGCTCATGCGCCAGCGACGCGGTCAGCTCCCCGATGGTCGCGACGCGCCCGGCGTGGGCGAGATCGTTCCGCAGTCCCTGCGCCTCCAGCTCCGACTGCATGCGCGACAAGCTGTTGGCGAACATCTCTCCGAAGAGCCGGAGGCCCTGCACGAGATCATCCCGCCACGTGCGCTCGGCGGTAAGGGTGCTCAGAGCGAGCGCCCCCACGACCCGAGTGCTGACTATCAGCGGGATTTCGGCGCGAGACTTGATGCCCATGGCGAGGTAAGTCTGCCGGTCCGTCACGGCTTCCTCTGCGGGGAGCTCTTCGAGCCGAGAGAAGCGAACCACGATGCCCTCCAGCAACCTCGCCGCAGTCCACGGAATTTGATCGACCGCGATCGTCGATGGCGCCGGCGCTACCCTATCGGCCTCCCATGAGTGCGTGGTCCGTGCCGACAGCCCGTCTTCGGTGAACGTGACGAGGCTGCCTCGATCGACTTCGAGGAAGTCCACGATACGGCGAAGTCCCCGCGTGATCTCGGCGTCTATTTCGAGGGCCGGCAAGCCGCTGAACACTGTGGACAGCTCCGATAGGAGGCCTTCGAAACGCAGTCGCTCTTTGAGCGCAAGCTCCGCTCGCCGCCGCTCGAGGGCGCCGGCAAAGACCTCGCTGAGGAGCTGGAGGCGCGGCAGCAGCTCGTCCGGCCATGCCCTCTCGGTTCGAACAGAATCGAAGGACAGCACGCCCAGAAGGGAGTCCCCGGTGCCTAGCGGGAGGGACAGGGCTGACCGCGTGCGGCCTCTCTGATAACTCTGCCGGTCGATCGTGGCTTGCTCGGGAAGCTCATCCAGCCGAGAGAACCGGACGATGTGTCCGCCCCGGAGCTGTTCGGTCGCCCAAGGAAACTGTTCAGTCTCCATGATCCGTGCCAGCGGCTCGACCCCCTCCACGGCCCATGAGATGCGAACGATGGCTCCCTCCGCCACATATTCGTGGAGATTGGCTCTATCGACCCTGAGGAACTCGCCGACCCGCCGAAGCCCCCGGCCAATCTCATCATCCAGATCGTTCAGCGACGTACGAATCAATGTCGCGGACAGATTGGACAGCAGGCTCTCGAACTTCAGGCGTTCGTCGAGCGACAGCTCCACGCGCCTTCGGCCCGCCCGCTGGAGGAGGAGTCTCCACGTGAGACTCATCACACCGAGGATCAGCACCCCACCGGCCACATAGCCTCTGTAGAGCGCCCATAGCGATGGATCCTGATACCGCACGATGCTCCCCTGCGGGAGGCGGCTCTCACTGATACCCCAGCGGCGGAGTTGCCGCGACGCCCGCATGAAGCCGCCCTTGACGCTTGCTAGAAGCACAAATTTCTCCGATGGACATCTTACTCCACGGCGCGTTGGGTGGGTCTTTGAACCTAGTTGGCTCTCTGGACCTCATTGGACCTTGGTCCAATAGCCAGCCTCCCCATGAACCAGGTACCTTCAACCGCTGAACGGAGCTTTCTATGAGTCTGTTGGACCAAGTTGTTGGTCGGCTCGGTGGGTGGTGGATCAGCTCCGGTCGGGACCTTCCTATCTCGGGCTTCCAGATCCAGAATCCGATCGGGGCCCCCGGATCCAGCAGCTCGAAGCGGGAGGCACGCGGATGATCGAACCAGCTGGTGTTACCGGAACGATTCTCGCGCTCACTCTCGCCATGGGCGCCCCCGCCGAAGGTGGAACGCCGACCGACGCGCTGCGCGACGTCTTCACCGGCGTGAACAAGGTTCTCATGGAACCCATGAGGGGAGATCAGGTGGCGAAGCGTGTTGTCAGCGTGCGCGCGCTGCTGCATCCCATCCTCGACTTTCGGAGTGCGGCTACGCGTGCCCTTGGAGACGAATGGTCGACCCGGACCGAAACGGAGCAAAACGAGTTTATCGACCTGTTCACTGATCTTATCGAGCGCTCATGTGTCGCTCAGGTGGCGTCGGTGGCCGTCAGGAGTGATGGCGTGCGGGTCAACTACCTCGATGAGGCGATCGATGGGAACGTGGCGATGGTCTGGACGGCAATCGTGAGAGGGGGGGGAGGCGAGGTGCTCTTCGACTACGCCATGGTCCGGCACGAGGAGCGTTGGCTGGTCCGCGATGTCTTCGTAGAGGGTGTCAGTCTCGTTTCGAATCTCCGGTCACAGTTTCAGAGGATCCTCCGGGACTCGTCCTATCCGGGGCTGGTGATCCGAATGAAGGGACGCAACATCGAGGCGTCGCCCGCGCTAGCGGCTACCGCCATCGAACCTGTTCTGCCCCCCGGGGGACGGTCGCCGCTCGGGGAGAGTCCATAGCCCGGCCAGTTGGGCGAATGTCAGGGCTGCTACTCACATATTGTGCGGGAGAGCCCGGGGACGACCTCCCTCAGCAGCTCCAGCCGCTTCCCACTGAGCTCCGCAGAGATATTGCTGAGCCCGGTGACACTGCCGCCGGGGCGCGCGAGGCTCGCCACGAACCCAGTCCCGGCCGGATCGGTACTGAACGCCATCACGATCGGGATTGTCCGAGTCTCTCGTTTGAGCGCCGCAATCACCGCGTCGGTGCTCGCTACGATGACGTCCACCTTGAGACGGACCAGCTCCCGTGAGAGCTCCAGCAGTCGTTCAGGCTTGCCCTCGCCGCAGCGAAGCTCCAGAATGTAGCCCTTCCCTTCGACATAACCAAGCTCCCGCAATCCTTGCTTGAATGCCTCGACGGGCTTCGTTACAGTGGCTGCGGTGGCCCCAGAAGGAGCCCGATCTTCGGGATCTTGGGCACCTGCTGCGCGTCGACTGGGGAGCAGGCCGCGGCGACAGCGAGGAGAAAAACGCCGATGACCAACACGCGCGAGCTCATGCGGCGCGAGCGAGGCTCACCATCAGTTCCATCGCCCCGGGTTCGTCCGCGGAGCCCCCCAACTTTGTCAGGAGTTGCAAGCCGCCGAGCGGTCCCGTGCGTTCCTGTCGACCATGCCGGAGAGAGTGAAGCCTGCCGGGTCTGTCAAGCGACCGCGCTATCGTTACCGGTGCACTCGATTGTGGCGCCTCCCAAGGCCTTGGGCTCAGCCGAGGCCAAAGTGACGAGGCGGTCCCTATAACCCCGCGGAATTCCAAAGTACAAAAGGTATCAAATCCCGTTGGGGCCACCACGTTGTTTTGGTTGATGTGTGAGGGCTTCCTGTTTGAGTCGCGTCGCCGACGGGATTCAAACACCGAGCCACGTGCCTCGTACGTTCCTCGCTACCCGCTCAATAGGTCGAGCGCCTTGGCTTCCTAAAACTCGACGGCCACTCGAGGAGCCCGATGCCACAGAAGGGTATCTATCCCATTGGACCAGGGTCTTGTGGAAGCCACCGGCGCATGTTTTGCAGGCGACGGCGGCGGCAGGCGCACAGGGTGCCTGGGGCCGGAGGTTCACGATGAATATGCAGCTCGCGGACTATCTGGTACATCTCTCGAACGTCCTGCTGCTCGTGTCGTATTCGGTGCGCGACATTCTCTGGTTGCGGTGGTTCGCCGTCGGCGCCGCGCTCATCAACATTCCGTACTTCCTCCTCCAGGGAACGGTGCTGTGGCCACCGGTTCTCTGGGCACTCGTCTTCACCGCCATCAACCTGTACCAGATCATGCGCATCTATCTCGAGCGTCGTCCGGTTGTCCTCTCCGAGGACGAACGGAAGCTGTATGACCTCGGCTTTCAGTCGCTTCGCCCAAGAGAATTCGTGGCGTTGACGCTCATTGGCGAATGGAAAAGCGCGGAGCCAGGCGAGAGGGTGATGAAAGAAGGAGAGCCGGCATCAGGCCTCTGCATCGCGATCAGCGGAAGCGCAGAAGTCCGCAAGCAGGGCGATCGCATGGGGACGTTGAGACCGGGACACATCATCGGCACAGCGCTCGCCCTCACGGGCGCTCCATCGCCGGTGGAAATAGTCTTCACCGAGCCCGCACGCTACATGCGCTGGTCGCTCGCGAACCTGCGCAGCTTCATGGACAAGCGGCCGGACCTGCGCGTGACGCTGCAGGGTCTCGTCAGCCGCGACCTGGCCGGCAAGCTGGAGAAGCTATTATCTGCGTCATGATCGGATTCCGGCTGAGCAGGGGCATCGCCGGGGCGATCCTCGCATCGGTGGTCATGTTCTCGGCCGGCTGCAGCACGCGGTTCCACGTGTCCGCCGACCATGTCACGTCCGGGCCGCGGTCACCGTCCCTCGACATCGCGATACTGGCGTGTGAGCCGGTTGCGACCCTTGGCGTCGTCGCCCCGGGCGGGATCCAGGGACTGAGCCCTACCGTTTCGCACGCACTCACCACCGCGCTCTCGAAGGCGTCGCCGCCCATCCGGGCCGTCCCTACGTCGGAAGCGCTGAACCGGCTCACCGATCAGGGACTGGCCGGGGAGTACGCCGGGCTCATCGCGAGCTACAGTCGCAGCGGCATCCCCGACCGAGCGAGGCTCCAGCAGATCGGCACGGCCCTCGGCTCCCGATACGTGTTGCAACCCGGGCTCGCCGAGTTCAGCCAGGCCCTGTTCGATAAGTTCGAGTTCGCCGGCCTGAAAATCGTTCGGATCCGCGTCTCAACCTTGCGTCTGTGGCTGCAGCTCTGGGATACGCAGACGGGCCACATCCTCTCGGAGTCGACCGGGGAAGTGACGGCGGCGACTCCGATCCTCTCGTCGGACTCGACCGTGTCGCTCGACGCCATCGCGCAGACGCTCTGGTCGCGCATGATCGAGAAGGACCTGCTCGAGGGGACGAACGAATCGTGGCGCTGCCCTTGAGCTGAAACCACCAAGCTCGGCCCGCGTCTGCGACACCGGCGTTACGGCCCCTTCGTGTTCCAGATGTCACGGTGCAGCCGCCACTGGCCGTCGGTCTTCTTCCATGCGACGACGAACTTCACGACGGCCGTACCGCCGGCGAGTGCCAGCGTGGCCTCGCCGACCTCGTAGCCGGTGTCGCCGGCCTGCTCGAAGTCGAGCGTCTGGAGCCGGACGTCCTTGAGCCCCATCTGCTGCGCCACCGTCTCCCACATCTGCTTGAGAGAGGTGAGCGTGTTCGCGCCGGTCAGGCCCGAGCTCGCGCCAAGGGCGTCAGGTTCGGCCGGAAGCCTCGGATGGTCGATGGCGAGGATCTCTGTTGCCGAAGGGCTATGGGCCAAGGCTGGCGGCGATCGCTCGGGCGATGAAGGTTCCTACCTCGACCCTTCGACGCAAGTGGAATGAGTGCCAAAAGTCCCTTGCGGACTTTAGGCACCCCACGATAGACCAGGTGCGGGCCCGGCAAGAGCCAGGTGCGAGTGCCGGAACCTAACGCTTCGGTAACGGGGACGCTGCCGTATTGGTGGAGTCGAAGGGCACGCAGCTGGGGGGCCGCTGGGTAGGTGATCCAGGGTTCGGATATTTGTCGGGGGTTACTTAAGCCTCATGTCCTCGTACGGTGCGCTGAACAGGTAGTTGTGGATCAGGCCCAGCCCCGGCTCGGCCACGCGCGGGCCGTACGCCCGCAGCGACGCGACGTTCCAGATCGGCGCGAACATGACGCGCTCGTACATGAGCTGCTGAATCTTGTGGAGTGTCGCCTCGCGCCGTTTACGATCGCGTTCTGCCGCCTGCTCGCGGATGAGGCCCTCGATGTCGGGATAGCTTCCGTACGTGAACACGCCGCTCGCCGCCACGAAGGAGTCGATCCGCGTGGCGGCGTTGCCATAGGCGGCACTGGCGACGTAGACGAGCGGGCGCAGCTTTTTCTCGCGCAGCTGCGTGAAATAGGCGGCGCGCTCCAGCGCGTGGATGCGCGTGCGGATGCCCGCTGCGGTGAGCGAGCTCGCGATCGCTTCGGTCGGCTCCGCGAAGCCCGTATCGGTCCAGAAGTCGCCGGCGTCGAAGCCGCGCGGGTACCCAGCCTCGGCCAGAAGCTGCTGCGCCTTCTTGAGATCGTAGGCGTAGGGTGGCGCCGGCCACGAGAACTCGTAGTCCCGGGGGATGATGCTGCCTGTCATCTTCGAGAATCCGAGCGAGATGGACTGGTTCATCGCCTCACGGTCGATCGCGAGGTTGAACGCCAGGCGGACCCGCCGGTCGGCCCAGACCGACTTCGGGTTCCACTGCTCCGTGAAGAGACACCACTGCTCGCCGAAGAACTGCAGGGGCTTCAGCGTGAGCCCGGGCGTGCGTCGGACGTCCTCGGCGATGGCGCCGCGCAGGATGTACGCGATGTCGATCTCGCCGCGCTTCAGGCTCGCCACGCGCGTGACGTCGTCCGGGATGACCTTGAGCACGAGCCGCTTGACGCTCGGCTTCTTCCGCCAGTACTGTTCGGACGCCTCGAGCACGAGCTCGACGCCGGGGGTGAACGAGACGAACCGGTACGGTCCGGCGCCCACCGGCGCCTTCTTGAACCCGTCGTCGCCGACTTTCTCGACATACTTGCGCGGCACGACCCACGCGGCGCCCGTCGCGGGCGTCGCGTAGAAGGTGAGGAAGTCGGGCCACGCGTCCTTGAGCCGGATCCGCAGGTGCTGGGAATCGACGACCTGCACGTCCTGGATGCGATCCTTGAAGATCTTCGCCGACACGCCACGGTAGCGCTCCCGCGAGAATTTCACGTCGTCCGCGGTCACCGGGTCGCCGTTGTGGAAGCGGACGCCCTGGCGCAGCACGAACTCGTACGTGAGGCCGTCGGGCGAGACGCTCCAGCTCGCCGCCAGGCTTGGCGCCATGGCGTTGCCCGGCATCGGCTTCACCAGCGCATCGTGCAGCGCGTAATAGACCATGAACGGGATGAGGATGCCGGTCGCCTCCGCCGGATCGAGCCAGGCGGCCGGCAGTGCGACCGGGACGCCGAGCGCCATCTGCCCATCGACGGCCGACGCGGGTGAGTGGGCGACGAGCACGAAGGTGAGGGCGAGCGCGACGCGGGTGGCCATGCGCTTCATGGGGGGAGTATCGCCCCAGAGTCGCGCGTGCGGTTCGGAAACATTCAAGCCTGTGTGCCGACACGGGCCGGATTCTCAAGCGTCACCAGCCGTGTTCACGCAGAACTACAAGGAAGCGATCGCGTAATGGGTCACAACTCGACCATTGAGTGGACCCTTTCCCTCGAGATTCCTCGAGCATCGCCTCGGTCCCCGCACGATACGGAACTTCTCTTGACCGAACGCCATGTTCCGATCACTCAGAGCTCGCGATTTGCTTGATTGTCAACGGTGTCCGCTGATAGTGGCACATGTTCCGGCCTATGCGGAACGACTGAGAGCCTGATGTCGGCGGCTCCATCCTGTACCTGCCCAGCACTGTTCTACGCATTTGCGAACGTTCCTTCCGCAGTGTCACCAAAATGGCGACGCTACTTCTTCAGACTCCGGATGTACTGGACGAGCGCCCAGCGGTCGCTCTCGGTCAGGTGTCGCAACGCGGGCATCGCTCCACGCCCGCTGGTGATCTTCCAGAAGAGGGCGCCGTCGGTTTCGGCCTGGACCTCCTTCGAGGTCCAGTCCGCCGGCTTGGGATTCAGCGCTATCGCCGCGGGGCCGTTGCCGGTTCCGGTGGCGCCATGGCACGAGACGCAGTTGGCCTGCGCCACCTTCTTCCCTTGCGCGACGATCTTGAGGCTGGCGGCGATCGGGTTCTTTCTCACCGCTTCCGACGCGGGCGCCGCCCATCGGCCCTGGGCTCCAGCGCCCGCGACGAGGGCAAGCCCGAGCCCGGCAGCGACGGCGATCACGCGAGTGCCACCTGCGCGCATCACGGCCTCCTCGTGGCCTTCCGGCTAGTGCCCGCCGGTCCCATGAGTGCCCGGCACCAGCGTCTTGAAGACTCCAGGCTGCTCTGGCCCGCCCACTTCCAGCGCGCCGAGCGCGCCCTTCTCCATGGCCTGCACGATGCTGTGATCGACGAGCAGGAATCGCCCCGGCACTTGCACCTTCAGTTCGACGATCGCCGCGCCTCCGGCCGGGACCAGCGTGGTCTGGACGTTCCGCATCGGTGCGTTTCCTCCCAGCGCGGCTTCTGCGTAGACGGTGTCGAAGATCGCGCCGATCACGTGGAATGAGGAGATCAGGTTCGGCCCGCCATTGCCGACGTAGAGCCGCACCGTCTCACCCACCTTGGCCTTGACCGCGCCCTCGCCCAGGAGCGCACCCATCTTGCCGTTGAACACCACGTACTCCGGCCGCTCTGCCGTCAGCTTGGCCGGGTCGAGCGCCTGGAGGCCCGGCGCCAGGGTCTTCCCTCGCGTGTAGAACTCGCCCTGCATGACGTAGTACTCGCGGTCCACGCGGGGCAGGCCCTTCTCCGGCTCCACCAGGATGAGCCCGTACATGCCGTTGGCGATGTGCTCGGGCACACTCGGCGTCGCGCAGTGATAGACGTAGAGTCCCGGGTTCAGCGCCTTGAATTCGAAGGCACCCTCCTGGCCCGGTCCGAGCTGAGTCACCGACGCGCCGCCGCCCGGGCCCGTGACGGCGTGCAGGTCGATGGAGTGCGGATGCAGGCTCGTCGCGCCGTTCTTCAAGCGGATCTGCACCACGTCGCCCACGCGCACACGAACGAAGGGGCCGGGCACGGTGCCTCCGAACGTCCAGAACGTGTATTGCACGCCGTCGGCGAGGGCGCCCTTCACCTCGGTGGTCTCGAGCTCCACGATGACCCGTGCGTTCCCGGCTCGGTCCACCGGCGGAGGCACCTGCGGGGCCGAGGCAAGGATCGCCTTCACCTCCGGCAGCGCCGCCTCGCTTCCCTTTGCAGGTGCCTGGCTCTGCCAGATCGCGGCGCCTCCCGCGAGAAGACCTGCCACGACCAGCGTCGTCACCACCGTCAGTCCTCGTTTCATTGCTCGGCCCTCCTTCTCCGTTCGCTCCGTTCGCGCCCGCCGGGAGTCAGCGCCGACCTCTCCGCGACGGTCCCAGCGTGCGATGGATCATGGCTGCCGAGGTATGACCGCCGTCATAGAGCCGGCGATATCCGCCCGCGAGGGATCGAGATGGCGGACCATGCGGCAGAGGGCGGCGAGGAAAGCCAGTCCCCCCGCGAGGAGAAGACATCCGGCGGTGCGGATCCAGGCGACCTCGCCCACGAAGGCCGCGCCCACCAGCAGCGCCATGCCGCCGACCAGGCACGCATACATGAACGCCTCGAGGCGCGGTGACCCGAGCGCCGCCAGCGCCGGCACCGGCTCACGGCCCGCGCGCGAGGCGTAGGCCTTGTACCAGACGAGGAACGGCACGATCTCGAGCATCATGCCGACGATGGTGAGTGAGACCCAGCCTCCGAGGATGGCGACGGCGTAGGCGAGCGCCGCCCGTGGTCCCGAGAGCTGGTCAGTGGCGAGGGCCACGCCGAGCACAATCGCCAGGGTGATGAAGACCGTCCCGGTGAGCGCGAATCGGAGGCCCCAGCCGAGGCGTGACCGTTTCCGGTGGCGCGTGGTGCGGAGCACCCATCCCGCGTGACTCAGCGCGGCGAGCGATACGGCGACCGCGCCGAGG